>Ga0247733_1000053_pt1 | contig 188465 bp, 219 predicted proteins | sample UWRJL043104R2_FD_180932 | JGI IMG/M metagenome (GOLD analysis project Ga0247733, IMG submission 180932) | Plant litter microbial communities from Arlington Agricultural Research Station in Wisconsin, United States - UWRJ-L043-104R-2 | ecosystem: Environmental > Terrestrial > Plant litter >... | reverse complement strand
CCGTTGTTCGTGTATGTACGTACCGATATTGGCTTTTCCGAAAAAGCGACCGGCCTTGGTCGACGAAGACGGAGGCGGCGGGTTCTGGATCTGCGACGCCGTCGGGGCGCGCGATTGGCGCTGTCTTCCGGTCAGTCACAGGCGCGCATGTAGAATAGATGTACGAACCATAGAGTAAGTCCTATGCATGTTGGCGGTCGTTGTGGAGTTTGTTTAATGAGTATGGGGTTTGACGTCGTTGGAGTGTGGTGGTGTGCCGGAGTCGAGAGCGGCGGAGCGAGGTTTTGTTTGCGTTGACGACAGGGCCGGCCATGACGTAGACGCTACCGCCGACCAATACGCCAAGCTCTTCGGCGATCATCTCCACCGAACCCGTCCATCTCCCGTTCCAGCACTGCCAACAGGGGCCCGACATCCTTTGGGACATGTTGTCCAGCTCAATTGGCCGCATTTGAGGGGTCGCGTCAGCGAGCAGAATACCCAACCTCTCACCAGTCTCTCTTGCCCAATCCTGCATGCGACACAGAGACACACACCTAGATCCCTTCTAGCGTCATCAGGAAGTCCGAGAAGGCCTAGTGCATATTTGGCGCCCGTAATGGCGCCCTTTGAAGCTCTTCCTGACGTTGTTGCGCGCGGCTGAATCTGGACTTGGTCACTAGAGCAACCAGATTTACAGGTAGTGTACATTTCAGTGGTGGGTATTTAGGGTATCATGCGAGAACCAGCCTGCTCCACAGCCTACTTTGGCAATTGACCGGCCAGAACAGAAAGGAATTTCTCCGCTTCCCCGAAGCCCGTAAATGCTGCCTGGGGTCGGAGGGCCCAGAAAATCAAAGGTCCCTCTCGTGGATTGCGCCGATGGTATAGCGCCAGACCTGCAAATCCCGCGCCTACCGTCGCCGAGAACACTGCGAGCGCATTCATCTTGGTTGGGCTGGGTAGTGACGAGGGAGAATTTCTGGACTGCTTTGTGGAATAGTCTTGCAGGGCTGGGCCACGATGGAACAAGGTGGACAATAGCGGCGTACCTGCAGAAGCGAAGTCAGGAAAGGTCATCCAGAGCGGGGGTCTCAGTGGCCATATTTTCAGACCGAAGGCTGCACTAATTCGAAATCACAACGAAAACGATATGGGAAGATGCGTACCTTTTACGATCTCGCCTGCTACAAGTGAGACTTGTGACAGAACCGCTCGTGGTCGTCGCGAGTGCCAGGGCAGTGCAGTCCTGGACGTCTGACCACTTGCAATTGACCACACCTCTGCCGGGTTTACCTCTTCATTGCCTAGCAGGTCCTCACGGAGGCGTCGAATATACCGGAGGATGCGAGGATGCTTCGTCTGGATAGCTTCCTTTAGCCATGACTGCGGCACCGGAGGATACAGCATCAAAGCCAGATAGCCAAACGCAAGACAGTCTAGACTCGAAGGCTTATCTCCGCCGAGGAGGTAATCCTCTTTCCCAAGAAGATCTGACAATGGCTCCAGGAGCTCGCTGGATAAGGCGTCGAGCTTAAAGCGCGCAGCGTACATTGGTGTGCCCAAGAGACCTCCTAGGCCTTTGCCACGGCCCATGCTCAAAACTTTGGGCTTGTCATGTCCTGGAATGCCGGCCGCACGTTTTGCAGCTTCATAATCGGATGATGCCGTGCCGCTGCCTGGGCCGCGCGTGTCCTGGCTGACCTCGTTTATGTCCAAGCTGCTCAGACCTAAATGAGCTGTCCGGGCTCTTGCTGAATCTCGGCGATGCGGTGGTATAGTATAATTCGTGTACCATGGCAGGATTGCGGTATACGCAGACGATGTGAGGGAGTTGTAATTTTCGGATGAGACGTAGAGAGATAGGTCAACGAGAGGATTCGCGGTGGACTGCAGGAAAGATCGGAATCTAGAGGCTATCGTCAGAAGACTGAGAGTAAGACACGCTCATCAGATAGGGACGTACGCTGTCCTCTCTGTCTGTTGCTGGTGCGTTAGATTGTGGTCGAGATCGTATGTTTGCGAATAATGTCTGCGCAGGTAGGACACGATATTGGTAAACCCAGTAGTCTTCACTCCTTCATCCAGAAGAACCGGGAATTCGCCTAACGGTACGTCAGATCTATGAAGTAGGACATGTACAATTTCACATACCCTCCGCGCTGATGGACGTGTCGTAGTCGGCCACGAGAGTCCACTCTCCACGCGGGACAATGCGCCTAAAGTATGCTACCGTGGCAACACACTCGGGATCAATCGAAGGAAGGCCAAAGGCCGGACCCCAGATGTGGAGTTGGAACACCATTCTGCGGTGTGTCCTACGATCAACAGTGTCGCGCATGTGCAAGCAGAAAGGCGGATGGGACTAGCCCGAGCGCGAGTCTTGGCATCCTGCTAGCATGTGACGTCGCTTGACCCGTGGACATTATCTGAATGTTTCAAGCTGTCAACCGCAACCGCTGAATCGTCACACGTCAAAACATCGCACGTCCACGGTTTCAAACATGGCGCCAATCAGGCGCTATTTGCGAATCACGAAACACTCGGTTTTGGAGGTGCGAATCTATCTCGATCGCCCCTCCGACGCCGAAACCTGGCTTTTGAGACGCGACAATCCAGCGCTTCCACGCGTCATTCAGGCGGTTCGCCCATTGGTGCTTCCGAAGCTGCGGGAAGAGAACGAACGGACCAAGGGGAAAGGCGGAGCCAAGTCGAAGAAGGGAGTCAAGGATGTTGTTGTCGAAGGTAGACTTCTCTGGCCTTGCAGTTGGGTCCAGTTCGGACTGCTGACGCCGAACAATAGATGACTTTGAAGTATCGATATTTTTGACGGAACATTCATCCCGACATTCCGTTTTGACAAAGCAAAAGGCCTTCAAGGACGACAAGCCTCGGATCACGAGCAATTCGGGCAAACTCACCGGCTGGCTTACGACAGATCCAATTGTGATCAACGAGGATACTAGCGAGCCTGTTGTCATTAGAGAGGAGGGCGAAGAGGATCTTGTCGACCTGGCTCAAATACCGGAACGACGCGATGCCGAAGATGCCAATGCTGAGTCATCTGTCAACGAAGACGATGTCGAAGAGGAAGAGGAAGCGAAGAAACTCCGACTAAAGACTTCGTACGAGGGGTTCTCAATCTACGGTCGCATCCTCTGTCTGGTTGTCAAGCAGAGGGGGTTGCGCCAACCAGCGCAGCCAATCTCCAGCCAACAGATGCTCGAGAATTGGGTGTCCACGCAAGCGGCTGCCGAACATGTTGATGATGATGACGGATAAGCTATATCACACATCTTGATGCTGACTGCATTTTGGCCTCCACCCAAGTTACGCCACACCTGCCGGAAATAGACCACCAATATCCCAGCGTATCCCGACGCAGACTTATCTTTAAATAAACGCTTGCATGTGGGCTGCTCATTCCCACGTGGACGCACTGATGCGATGGGCGCGGTTCTCAGCGAGCGCAATGCTCCTGCAGCGCAGCTTGCCATGCAGCATTTCCCATTATCAGGTTCGGCGCTTCGGAATGATGCGCCACGATGTTGCTGTGGAGGTGGGCTGAACTGCGGACAAACGGAACGATAAGCCTTTCTGCTCGAACAGGTCGGGGTCAGCGCCTCTCAATCAATTCAAAGCAGATGACATTCCACCGGCAGAGCTCGGTGAACATCGATCCAGCAAAACAATACGAGAAAAGACTCGGCGTATGCAGGCTGTATCAATGGATGCGGCGACGGGCGGCAGTTGAAACATGGAGCACATCGGTGAATACCAAACAGCTATACAATGCATGCTGTATCATTGCACGGCGCGCATCTTGGTGACAAAAATCAAAAATCGCGCGAACTCGCCAGAGCAAGTAATGTCGGGCAAGCCGGAGCTATAATATTGTGGCGTATGTCTCGTGGCAAGCCCGCTTGATCGCCCAAGGTACCCGCAAGCCACACCATAGCTTGGGAGCCGCGGTCCATCATCAATGCACGCGTACCTGCAGGCGGGTACCTGAGCTGAAAGATTATGACAGTGGTCGGCTAGCTGACCTGCGATCCGTTTTTGGCGCTCCATAGTTCGCATGAAGGCGCCGGGGTCGCGATCGGGCCATCTACGGAGGCGACCACGGCTGCTCTGCGATACCGAAAGCACGGATTGACAGCTAGCCCCAGTAGCACGGAGGTTCAGAGCCCGACCTGTGCTCGGCCGAAATGTAGATGCCAACATGTCACACAAGTCTGCTTCAGAAGCATTGAAATCTGCGACGTGCAAGATGGAGCATGATCTTCCAAGTCTTTTCGGAAGAGCCAAGGAACAAGATCGACTCGTAAAGTGGGAGCGCGACGTCGATGAGCGTTTAGTTGCTCTCCGCCCTTTCCGAGCCATTGGGACCTCGGACGTCAAACAGGCGACGAGTAGCCGAGATCGGGCGTCGCAGATTTCCTTTCGACTCAGCATGTGCTCCACCAGCCTGAGACGCATCAACGCTGGATGCAGAACGTATCGCAGTCGCCTGAACTCAGCGAATTGCCGGGTGGCGACAATTGAGGTTGTTTGCGAATCAAGCATCGACACCCCTGAAGATCGGGATGTGTCATCACATAGCACTTGGAAGCGATCTACGTACGTCTGATCACGTCTGGTGATTAATTACCTCTCGGGGGTCTCGCATGGACGCAGCGCTGCAGAAGATTTTGCCGATGTGCGAGAAGGACGCAGAAGAGCCAGCAAAAGCAAACGCCCATCCATCCCAATATGCACAGGCGATCCGTGCTTCCACGTGGTAGGTTGCGTACCCACAGCTTGGACCCCAGGTCGGCGCTGCGGATATCCTCGTTGGCGGAAATTTCAAGGTCTCCGGCGACTGTCCGCCGCCTCTTCTGCGCGCACTAACGTTTGTCGACCGGAATTGCCGGGTTCCAAGGACAGAGTTCATCACCAAGCAAAAGCAAAGCTGCGGGCCAGTCATGATGGATGGAGGTTCGCGGCTGCAGCAAAACAAGGGCGCGTCGTGCCACACTTCGCTGCTCGTAATCAATCGAGCATGCGCATGCGCGGCAGGGGTAGAATACGAGTCGCACAAAACAGGCAATTGTGGTCAAAAATAATCATGACAAGGCCTCGCGCGTCTCCGTGTGTCTTTCAGCTTCCCGCGACAGGGAAGCCCTACCGTCGTCTGGAACACCCACGTCGAGCTGAGAAGGGTTTTTGCAAAGTTATTGCAAAGCATGCAAAGCAAGGCACGCTTCCACTCTCACCGCCAACGGCTGCCCGCAGTGGAGACAGCATTCCAGGGGCAGTTGGCCACGTCGTCAAATTGGATGGAAGGCTGGTAGAAGGACGGGAGAAGACGCTAGATCGGCAGCTCCACCCAGTTGCAGATTGAACAAAGGACATTCGTCAGACTCGCCCTCCCCACTCCACCTGAGGATTGCGAGTGGCTGCCGTCGTGTCAGGCGCCGACCTGACACGGGACCGGTGTGAATCCCTGCTTGTTCCTGATTTTCAGACAAGCCATCCTCACGCGGTGACGATGCCGAGGAGGTTTGGGCCAGCCTTGCGGCACCGCGCCGCCGGTGCTGTCTGGAAAGGAGGGCGCTATCGTGGCCGACTTGTCGGCCGTTCCCACTAAGCGCCGGAGGCCATTCCAGCTTTCTGCTAGGCAACGGTGCACGAGGAAGCGAGCTATTGTGTGGGCTGGCCGGTGATGTCAGAATTAGGCATACACGTTGATGGAATCGCTCAGCGCGAAAGGCTGCAAAGGCTGCAGAGGCTGCCGCTCCGTGCGCGATGCGTTGTACGAAAGCCTGCCGGGCGGCAGACGAGTGCTGCGCCAGGATTGGATCTTCACACCGTCACGAGGGCGATGAAACGGTGTGAAGGAGAGCACGCCTCCGTGTTTGTTGCAACCCGCGCTGGAATTTGGCCGGGATCAGCGATGTTCTGGCAGGCTTGCAGGCTTATGCGTCAGGGTGGGGACCCACTTTCACCACTCCGTCCAAGCTCAACTCTCCTTTTTTTCGAACAGCCCAGCGCCTCATCAGCTCACCGCTCGGGCCATGCCATGCTATGCCTAGCATCATTACACCATGGTCGCGTAGCTGACCGACGTTTTGGCTTCCTGGTAATCTCAGAGCACAAACATAAATGAACGCAGCCCCCCTCTGCCATGCAATTTTGTTTCATCACTCATACGGACAACTCGCCTTCTACCACCTACCACTACCACTACCACTACTACTACTACTACTCAACCAAGATACATAACTCTTCTTTGAACCAAGCCACCTCTCACCACAACCAACTCAAACCTGCTCGCTTGTCGGCCGCTCCACGCTACATACCTCAACACCAGTCCACCTCGCCACATATCCAATGGCCATCCTCTGCAACGAGCTCAACATGTCGACCCAAAACCTTCCTCCTTGCCCCGGCCCACCACCAACCCGCCCTCTGCCTCAGATTCCATGCCAGACGAAATAGACTGCCTTTGGGCTTGTCTCTCCCGGTCACATCTCGCTCCAGAGCAACTCTCCCACATCGATATCCACGCACAAACCTCTCGAATTACCATCCTTCACCTAATATCGCATACATCGTCATCCACATATCCAGCTAGTGTGGCACAGCTTGTTTGGCGTGCCGCTCACATGCAGCATCCACACCTATAGCACTATCCGATATGTTGGACGCGCTTCCTCCAGGCCCGGTATCGACCAACTTCGCCGGATAAAGACGCACCACGCAAGTTTTTCGGGACCCGACATCTCTACACCTGCGACGTCGCGTCAGTCCTGCCGGCTGCATTCCGTTGTCACTCCCGCATGGCTCGACTGCCTTGCTTGTGTGCGGCGCGGCCTCTGCTGGGTTTCTAATGACATGGTCTGGCCTTGCCGCGGCTGCCGCCACCAGTGTCTGACTCACCGCGGAGCCTTTACTTGTTCTCATTTCTTACACCACGCTGGTTCGGGTGGACGGAGACGGCTATCTGCTCTTTCAGTTTGTGCTTTTAGGCACAGACCTTGTAATACCGAGCGTTTATTTTTTTTTACTTGGGTTTGCATCAGTTGGCGCGGAACATGGGCATGATTGTGTACTTTTAGAACTGGACATTTTGGGCGTTGCTACAAGGAGGCTTCAATTGCCTAGGAATACCCAAGTTATCTGTCCGCATTAATTATTTGATCCAAGATCACCTCTACTATGCTGTCATCTTCAAGTGGCGATATCTGGACTGTGCCATCGGGGTGTGTACTCCATCGCGCCGCTCGGCCTTGGGGGTATACTTCGCTCTACATCCCACGGCAAAGCCGCAGCACATGAGTGGCTCAGCAGGCTGTCGCGGTGAATATTACCCACTTGGACGACGCACCTCTGCTACAAGCGCACCCACCCCTGCACTGGTTTGTCGACCTCATGACTGGACATTTCCAGACCGCTCCTCATGGCGTTTGGGCCGCGCCAGACGTCGTGACGTGTTCGAGCCTCGCTCGATGCTCTGTCTACAGCATTCTGACCGCTCACGGTTCCGCGTGACAATGGGCTCCGTATCTTTCCTTGCAAGTTGACGCGGCAACCCTAGGCGTTTGAGACGGCCCCGTCGAACCCCACAAAGTCAAGGCCCCTGCAAGCCCATGGCCATGTCAGCACCAACGACGCACAGCCGTCCAAGACAACTGAGACCTCAGGTTCCACAGGCACCAGTCGGCAAGCCTGCGAGCGGATGTCGACGACCCCCATGTCGCATTAGCAATCACGATGGCTACGAAGACGGAATGTACTCCACGCTTCCGCTCCCTTCAAGCCCTGGAAGGCATGTGCGTAGTGCTGATGCTGGGGGTGTGGCAGCGCATGTCTAGAGGTGTCGCTATTCCGTTGCGAGCTGGGTCATGGCCCCAATCAGCCAACTCCAATGCATCGTGCCCCGCCCGCGAGTTCCCAGTTTCTGCGCCTCACCACCAACACCAACACCAACGCCAGAGCCCAGCATGCCGGCGCCCATTCCCCTTCAACTCCAAGGCGCTGGTGCATACGCGGCGTCCGCGTCGTCCTCCCCATCCCCTTTGTCCACGGTCGCACAGTTGCGCCTTGCCGCAGTGCCGCAGGCACGATCCAAGCCCCATCAGCAGTCAGCAATCGAAACTCAATTCCACCACCAATACAGGCCTCGCATGCCGCGCTAAGACTCGTACACGGCGTCTCACCCACACCACGTTATTGGAGCCATGTTCGTAATCTGCTCTCCGATGTGCCTGCAAAGACGATCCTGCTGAGAGTCGGGACCGTCGTTCTCGGATACGAGTTCCGAGCCACACGCTTACTGCAGCTCCCACGATGGACACGGCTCGGCAGGGCAGTGCCCCCGCGTTTTCTGCCCAAGGCCTCCAAGCCTTGTTCAGACGCAGACGCAGCTGCGGGAACAACTGCAATCCTTGATCAGCTGCTCAACACGCATCGAACGGTGCTTCTTCGCTCTCTCCTGCTGCATTGGCGCAAGATGCCCCCCAGCAGTCGGTCCACGTCGGTCCAACTACGAAATCGATTTCAAGGATTGCTCCGCATGACCACGATATTACACAAACATTCAGGCACCATGTCGCCTATAAGTCTGTCTCTTATAACCTGAAGCACGTCAGATGACGACTGCGATCGCGACGTCCGGCAGTAGTTGCTGCGCCGTTGCGCAGCTGCGCAGGTTTCAAATTATGAATTGGTCGGCAATTCAACTGCAATTGTCGCCCCTAATGAAGCGCTCCATGTTCGATACCAGCGCTGCATGCGGGTTGCCCCTCGCGGCCATCTGCACTGAGCATTCTATGCAGTTAGCAGGCATGTGAGCGTCATGCACGTGCGCACATCGCGATACACCACACCTGCATATGCATCCTGTGTAGCCGGCCCCTGCGCGCAGATCATTCCATCGCAGGCCGTTCACATCCGGAGTCATCTCTTCACACGCCTTGCGAGCGGTCCAGGTACAGAATCCATCAACATTATCCAAATGACTCACCAGTACGCACGTCTTATCAAGCTCGCACAATAAAGGCTGATGTCAGAACACCACCCTAGTAATTTTGCATCTAGAACCTCGAACAGGCAGGGGACCCTTTCTAGCTATGCAGTCCATTCCTATCTGCGAAAATGCAGAGACACCGATGTTGACCTTGATAGCGACGAGAAGAATGCAGACCCCTCCAGCCGTCACACTCTCATGTGAGCGCGGAACTCCGCCACCTCGCGACACATCGTTGCCATTCAAGACTCCGATTTGTACAAGGACGAGGTCAATGCGGTGAGATCACCCGGCTATGGCAAGGCGCCGCGGAAGATGAACGTCGAACAAATCTCCACACGAAGGTGGCGATATGTCGTTCATCCGATTATGCTGCGACACACGCGGCACTCCTGACGATCGCCCCATCACATCTACCGGCCGTTCTTAGGCGGCAGGTTTGAGAGCCATGTCGGCGCAGAAGCAATTGAGATATGTCGATGTCTCAGAGTTGCTGCTCGCAATCACCTGTGCCACCGTGGTACGGCGAAGCGTAATTTTAACGTCTCATGCATTTCCCTTTTCCCTGTCCATTTCCCAATTGCTTTCGTCCCCATGTTTCTTATTCCCCGCCCAAGTTTGACCTATTTCGGATTATCACCATAGTCGTCATCTAGCTGTATCGTAGACGCTTACTGGACGCCTCCTCACCATCACATATCGCTATCACAATCCTTGTCACGCCGACCGCCTACGCTCTTGCCCTAAACTTGCGGGCCCAAGAAGGTCAGATCAACGCATTCGACGATACGCTCCTCAATAAGCGCTCCCACCCACGAGCAATTTTCCACCAGTAGAGTTAGAAGGCGTGACCGCGACTCGCGTCTGCGCAGATGCAGTACCTGAAACGCACTCGAAAACAAAGAGCTCGTCTACACATGCCGCGCTGACAAGCAGTAGTCAGACCACCACGGCAATAAACTTCTCAATCTCAAACTACGACCGAAATCACCAGTTCAATAATGGTACCTTTCATTTCAAATTTCCGACTTCGGTCTCGCTTACCTTTGCAAAATGCCGAAAGCTCTGTCGTGCAGTACAGGGAAGCTACCTCGTTCAGGACGCCGCACCTCGCGGCGATCCATCTCCACGCACGCGGGACAGACGTGAAAGGTTCTGGTGGCCGACTGGCGTGGCCAGCTTCACACCAATCAGACTGACATCTTTGGGCGACCACTACGACTCTTTGCACACCAGTATCAATCCATGTTGTCATTTCCCCCAGTCGCCATCAGGCACCCACGAGTCGGCAGAAAATCACAATGCTTTTTCCCATTCCCCGCGGGGAAGACGGTGCAAAAAGCAATACTTGACGTTGTGAATTCAGCCATGCTAGTCACGCATTGCGCCACTGTCCGGCGAAGCCGTCCGGTCAAGGTTGGGCTTTGAGACGGCTGACTTGTGCAAGGCGAGATTGCCTTTTTTGCATTTTCTTTTTGCCTACGAAATTGATGGGTGCCTCTAGCGCGGTGTGACGGACTGCTCCCAAAGCTGAGATGGTTGAAACCCATCGGCCGACGGAAAAGAGCGCAAGTGATGCGGTATGTGGGGTGCGTGCACCTTTGCATGTCGGCTATATGTGGGCTTCCTCGTCCGTCTGATGAGACTGGACGGAGCAAAGGTATGGAGGTGATTTGGGTCACTATGCGAGACGCGTTGGGTTCTCAGCGCTGCATATGTCCTACAATGAGCATAAGATCGTGTGTGGAGTACCTCGTGCAGCCCCCGGGGGCTCACGGCAGGAACCCAAGTCGAAACCCAGTGTACCTTCAACACGCCGCTGAAGTACGATGGTTCAGTACGTGCCATACGATGAGTATGAAGAAACACCACATGCCATGTGCCACCCCCACGCGAAAGGAGAATTCTAGTACAAGACCGAAAATTCGTGTGAGATGGTTGTGCGACCGCAGCAGAGTTTCAACCATGTCATCCATGCCCTCAAACTGTAACAGTAGTGCCTTGACAGCTACCAAGGATGTAGTGCGGCCTACCTCTACCCGCTTTCTGGAGAAGGACTATAATGCTAAACGAGGGGAAGTGCTCCAGTAGAATACACAAACTTATAGATTCAGCTCAGCCAATCCTACATAGCCCTCTAAGAGGTCAGCAACGGATGCATGCTATTGACCGTATGACGCTATCCAAGGACCCACTACAACGTTCAATAGAGTTTCCATTCGACAAATGCATACAAACCGCACCGCCTCACACACCATGTCACCCCGAGAACACCTCGCAGAAAATGGATATAAGCTCCCCAGACAATGTTGCTCCAGAAAATGCTAATGTTGAAAAGAAGATGGCGAGGGGTAGATGGTTCGGGCTGAGCATAGCGAGCAACGGCCAAGGCTCCTCAGCGGATCGTCTGGCCTTCAAAGTTTGGGGTCTGGATCTCGACAGTAGACGAGTCCGTGGTTTCGACTGGCGTCGCGGCGCGCTCGGGCTCCTCCACAGCACCTCCTTCCGCAACAGACTCGGATTGGATTGGCTGGAGGTCGGCTGTTTCAGCGGAAGCGGCCTTGTCCCCATCGTGTCCGTTCATATCCGCATTCTCCTCGGTGTTGCCATTCGTATCCTCCTCGCCGTGACCGTTCGTAATGGCATCCTTGACCTTCTCGGCAACGTGTTCGACCTTCTTCTTTCCCTTCGCAACAACGCCTTCTTGTCCTTTCGGCTTGGGAGGAAGTCTACCAGTCGCACTTTTCGCGGGTGGAGACTGTGGCTTGTCTAGAGTCTTGCTGGCGCTGGCCGCAGTCGGCCGCATCATTCGAGCCAAGAAGCCTTCACCCGCACCGCCCGCCGTCGACGTACGCGACTCCGGCCGCTTGATAGTGGCGGTGCTAGGGGCCAGGGACGCCCGGGACGATTGCTTCCTGGCAGGCGGAGCCGCCTTGGGCTGAGGTCGTGTCGCGGTCGATGGCTTGCGCGTAATCTTCTGGGCAGCCGCCTCTTCGCCATGCTTCGCAGAAGATGAGGCGGTCGGAGCCGTGAGATGAGACGGCAGCCTAACCGGCCGGGTGGGAGACCTCGGCTTGGGCTTCTTGAACCCTCCTGGAGAAGTCGTCGTGCTATCTTTCGATGACGAAGCGGCGGCTGCTGGTTTCGAGGCAGCCGGCTTCTTGGCCTCTAGGACTGGGGCCTTGGCTTTGGCAGCGGCGCTTGCTGTGGGCGCGATCGAGGTCGTTGTTGCTGTGGAAGATCTGAGAGATGTCCGGCTGGGCTTGGGAGCTGGGGCTTTCACCGCCGGTTTGGGCTGAGCCTTGACGGGTGCGGGAGACTTGGAGGCAGAGGCTGCAGGCGTGGGCTTGGGAGTGGTAGGGGTTCGAGGCAGACGAGCAGCGCCCGGAGACCTGGGTAGAGGGCTCCTCGCCGACGAGGCCTTGGATGTAGAAGCCCTGGCGGTCGAGATGGCAGCAGGCTTCTTGGTCGCAGCCTTTGCCGGCGTGGTAGAGGTGCCATTGGCTTTCGGGGTACTGGCAGCAGGCAGTGGTGTTTCAACGGTAGACTGTGTGGTGCTGGCCGGGGCCAGATCCTCAGTCGGTAATGGTAGAGCTTGCCCGCCAGAGACGGTAGCCGCGTTCGTCGTGTCCGCCGGCTTCAAAGACGCCTTCTCCTGAACGCCCGGCACGATCTTGTCGGGGGAATCGCCCGGCGCATCAGTCGAGAGGGGCGCCGCTGGAGGCTCCTCGGCCTGTGCGACCGGCTGATCCGCGCCAGCTTCAGTAGGAAGAGGCTCGTTGCTCGCTGAAGGCTCTGGGAAGTCGGACCCCTTCATGATGCTCCCTAGGTTCGGCATGACTTCAGGTGGGTTGTGGATAGGCGGTGGGTTCCGTGATGATTCTCTTGTTGCAACAGCCTGCTCGGGGATGGCCTCGGCAATGGACACGTCCCTTTCTCTGTCCTCTTTCTCCTGGCTGACGACTTTCCTGAATTCTGTGCGTGCGGCGCCGTCCGAGTCCTCGCCAACACTAAAGCTTTCGCGTCGATGGGATGGAAGGTTGTTGATGCCGACACCCTTGGTGGACCCTAGTTCTTTTGTGGCAGGCTGGGGCGGGACGACGGACACGAAGGACGCTCTGACTTTGGAGGTTGGGCGGGCAGGACTGTCTTCGGCACCGGTGCCTGCTGGAGATCGACCGCGGGGTTCAGGGGAGGAAGCGTTTTGGCTCTCGAACATAGCCCGCAGGTTACGGACGCCGGCGTTTGTGCGATCGGTCATGGCTGCGACGGGACAGACAATCGTCAGTGAAAGTGCTCGCGGTGTGGTGTTGCGACTGTGTATAACGGAGCGTGAGGTGCAAGGCAACGTGGTAGATGCTGGAAATGGGGACCAGGATCAGCTGAAACGCGTCGCTGCTGGCTGCCGCAATTTGTTTACGCGCAAGACGAACGCAGGGTTTCAGGGCTAATAAAGGATATATGCAACTCACAACAATTGCTTCGGGGCGGACAGACACACGATGCGGGCGGTTGCGCGGAAGAGCGGCGGGAGGAGATTGGGAGAATGTCTCCTATGCAACGGCGTGAGGAGGCGTCCCGCGAGACTGCTGGTAAACACAGACCAGGCCGAGAGCCAGTAGCTCCACCCAAAGCAGACGTCACTACCACGAAACTGGACGCCGTCCCTCAACCGTGTGTGGCGCCTCCAACGTGCACCAGGACAGGCACAGCTGAGATCAATTCGTGGGCTCATTGTTCCGTCGGCCGCGCCCACCTGCAGCAGTCGTCGCAACAGCCCTTTGTGCATCGGGTGAGATTCTCAGCCATGTTATGCGCGGAAAGGCGGAAATTGGCGGCCGTGAGCCAATCATATGGTGCTACCAGCTCTTTTGCCGACAATCGTTTGCGCTTGTAGCCAATCAACTCCATTCGCTTGTCTAATCTCCATACTTTTCCACCACGTTGCTCGGGGGCTCGATGAGAGAGCCGCTTCTACTTCAATTCAAGGACATATTAATTCTAGCACAGACTCCAAAGCTCTAATACCACGCACAGGACGAACGACTATAGAAAGACCACCCATCTAGTATTACCGGAGAAAACGTCTATGGAAACCAAGACCCACGATAGTACACAATCAGTACCAATACATTCTCATGCACTAAGGACCATGCGGGTCTCAAGCCCAGTAGCCGAGCAGTGCCATCAAACCTGCTCCACGTTAGCTCAGAGTGGTGACTTGGGACCGAAAACACTTACCAGCACCAAGGACCATGAGGAAGAAAGCGTTGAGGGTCCGGCTCACCGGCCCCTTCTGCATGTACGGCGAGAACATGAACTCGTGCGCCATAAGCTCGACCAGCCCGGTGTAGATCAGAATGCCAGCACTGATGGAGTCAAAGACACCGTTGACCAAGAGCGTTGTCTGGCTCTCCGGAGGGTACGTGTTGCGGACACCCAGCCCGATGGCTATCGCAAGGGGGGTAGACAGACCGTAAGCGAAACCGAGAATGTAGGGAGTCCAATGCTTCGACTTCGGCCATGGGACTGTGGCAAGACGCGACCCTAGACCGAGACCTTCAAACGTCTGATGGAAGACGAGGACGATGTACAGAGTGATGAACTCCTCGCCGGCCACAGCGAGGGTCAACCCGATGAAGATGGAATGGAAGATGACGCCGAATTCAAGGATGAAGATTCCAGTCATTTGAGCTGCGTACGTCTCCGGGAGGATGCCACGCTCTGCCCAGTCCTGGTCGAGGTCCGAATTGTCCCTATGGTCGCGCGCGTGACCTAGGTGATCCTCTCCTGGAGTGTGGTGGTGACCATGGGCTTCGTCGCTCGGGTTCTTCGAACTGCGGTCCCCCAAACTGACTGCATCCTTGTTGGCGGCGGCTGGACTCACAGCGGCATGGGAATGGCCCTCGTGCGAGTGCTCGCCTCCAAAGTTGCCGTAACGCATGGTCATGAGTTCCAGGAAAAACATCAGGAAGATGGTCATAAGAGCGATGCCCTCGGCCCACGGGTATGCCGCAATGACACCGGTAAGGCACTCATTCGTAAACGCTTCATTCGCCGGAGCCATAAGATGGATGAAGGCCGTGGCAATGATGACACCCGAGCCGAAGTATTTCGCAATAAAGAAGGCCCAGTCCGGGACGCCCAAGCTTCGGTTCCGCTTCGCAAACACGGGAAAGACAGCGCCTATATGGAGTTAAAACGCGAACGAGGCATCGAGACGCAATGTAATTACCCAACGTAGAGCCAACGAGAATGACGAAGATGGATGAAATCCGAACGCCCATACGCCCATCGTAATCGTTGGAGGAGGCGCAGGCTGGAGGTGCAGCTTCCTCCTCGGCGGCTTCCTCTGCTTGTCGTATGACGAAGCGTGCCAGCTCCATAGGTAGAGACATGGTGAAAACTTGGCGTTCCTCGACGATCGAAGAAGTTGAAAGATTCGTTTCGTGGATTCCGCAAATCCGTAGGAGTCGTCAGTCTTGAAGAGCGAGCTGAGGCGTAAGCGAACCCGACCTGGTGGGTTGCGATGTAGAAGCTTGATTATAAAGAGAAACCCTTTTGCACAAGAAGGACAAGCTTTATAGCGGCTGGGTGCGTGTCTTGCGAAAGCTTGCGCCGGGGGGAGCCATGGGTTGATGGCATTGCAACCTCTCGGATTAGCGATCGCTAGCGTGAGTACTGTGATGGATTCTTTGAAAATCGAGTCCGGATGGCGGCAGACGGCGCGTCAACAAGTGAGAGCGATTGGTCTTACTGCTGGATAACGGAAGCATTGTGGATGAAAGTGATAGACCAGAGGCCATTATGGTGCTCCATGTACCGCGTGTCGTGGGAAAGCGACTTCTGTGCAGCCTTGCACTTTATCGGCGAATGGCGCTAGCACTTGTTGGGATGGTACTGATCTCACATTCCCAACTTCCGTGGCACTCTTTGTCCCCAACGCCCAACTCCGGCTCTTGAGTGCAAGCGTGTCGCGATGTCACGAGTATTTGTTGAAAAGCAGGGCCGTTTGCGGTTTACAAATTCGGATCACTCGTCGAGTGTGAAGCACCGGTCGGTCGCACCCACGCACGCTAGTATGCACTGTCTGACATGATCAGACCTTCCGGTAGACAACATGGTGTATACGTGATGAGTCGGACCATGCAAGGCCCGAGTTCTCCGGTACGCTTCGTCGGTGTCGACCCACCAGCCTCGTCAAGGATTGGCGCATAGGATCGACGGGGCTGACGGGATTGACGACACCCCCATTGTATATAGTTTGTGTAGAAGAGTCCCTATGACTCTATGTAGTCAAACCTCAACACAGATTGTACCCTTTGATTTATACACTGAACACGGTTCCGTGAATTGGTTTACATCACATCACACCCATACAAAGGCAGTAAGGAAACACCCACTACGTAGCGAGAACCACACCGTAGCGAGAACCACACCGTAGCGAGAACCACACCGTAGCGAGAAAAAGTGGGGTACTTAGATTTGGAGGCAATTGGAACGCTTCGTACACTTGATTGATTGTATTGCTTTGCTCAGGTTAGGAGGTTCTAGAGGTATTTCTTCACCTTTTGAGCTGTTGCCATAGGTAAATTATCAATCTCATCGTCGGTCTTCGCGCTTGAAAAGTGGGCACTTTAGTTCATAGTGTAGCATGATTCTTTCGTCACAGCTCTACCACCTAGCACAAGCTATTATCACTCTTGTCAGAATATGGTCATAGTTCATCTTCAGCCCTGTGGCGGTGGTGGCTAAGAACGATGGTTCTGGGTAGTGCTGATTACATAATTATCCGACCAATATGTGGCTGGTGTAGCAAGCCTTGCCGCTACTCGGAATATAAAAAACGCCGCCGCCGGAACAGTAAACTGTCCTTGCGTTTCCTCGAGGCAAAGTAACGTTGTATTTTCGGCCAACCAATGGCTGCGCCAGAGTATCGAGGCTCGACTTCATTGATCTTTCCAGTACGGCCCGGCGTAATAGTGAAGCATCCGGCTGAGGTATGGAAGGATTCTTCGGCGTACACAAAGCTGACAGAGAAGATCGAAAACAACTTCTTAGTCGAACGGAGAATACTGGAAGCGCTAAGAGCCCATCCTAATATTGTAAAGTACGTTCTTCGTTTTCGCAGCACGCATCACTGCTAACAATGCTTTTAGATACCATGGATGGCAAGATAAGCCTGAGAGCCTACGCGGCTTGCTCCTTTCTAAAGCCAGCCATGGCAACCTCCAACATTACCTTGAAGCGAACTACGATAACATCCCGCTCTCTGTTCGGCAGAGGTGGTGCCGACAAGCTGTCGAATCTATCTCCCATATTCACTATTACGGGGTGATACATTCTGAGCTACGCCCTAATAATTTCCTAGTTCACGCGACTACACCGACGTCGTTAGATCTGTGGCTTCGCGACTTTGGTGGCTCGACCTGCGAGAAGCTCGGCGTAGACGGGAATCAGCTTCCTGATCCTGGTTTCTTCGATCCGAACGCAGAATGGGTGTCAACAATAGCGACTGATATATTTAGTATCGGCTCTGTTCTCTACAGCATCGTGTCGGGACATTGGCCGCATAGAGGTCTTGGGCCGTTCAAGTCAGCGGAGGATTATAAAACCTACGATAAGCAGGTCGAGGAGTATTTCAGGAACCAGCAATACCCAGATATCGATGGACTTTTCGGAGGCACTATTATCCTTAATTGTTGGACGAAAGAGTACTCAAGCGCGGACGATGTCTTACATGCACTAGACCAAGAGATAAAGAGGACACAAGAATGTGGATCCTAAGCTATAGGCTTCATCTGAAATGACCGCGTTTACGCCTCGCCTTCTCTTCTGGTTTCCGCCGATACTGGCGTTGCGGGCGTTGGTTGTTCCGTCATATTTCGGATAAGAGACCCTCATCTCGTTACCTTTCGAAATGTTTAGTTTGGGGGGTTTTGGTGTATCTACGAGAACTTTATTAGGGTTGAATGGGAACACACCGCTTTCTCCCACGCTGCGAGAATCTTCCTTCTTGTAAGCGCCTTTTCCCTTGCGGGACTGTACAGATAAGTGAATTGCTGCTTGCCAATTGTGTCATCAAAGTCATCTCGAACCAACTTCGTTGGAGGAAAAATCTTGAGGTGGTCTTGTATTGGTGTTCTAGGGAATAGTATCTAGGAACGACTCATTTAGACGCAGTCCGCATTGAACATTAGTGTAGAGCGTAGTATCTGGCAGATGCTCAGGCACTGGGCATTGAAACAACTAGCAACGTGACTTTTGTCTCGAGCTCCAATACATTAGTGCCGGACGTCTCTTAATAGTCAAAACATTTCCTAACGTCTATCCCGGGTTCGCGAGATGCACGGTGTCGCGAGACACTTTTGCAATTCGGACCTCCGGAATTTCTCATTCAGAGGTTATAACGCTGCAATAATATATTATGAATCTGTGTTTAATCCGGAGAGAGTACCCATAACTGTTCCCAAATCCGCGGCTGGACTGACGTTCACCTCTCGGAGCCTGCCGCTGCTGCTACCATATGGTAAGTATCGGGCCTATGGACGTCGAATCCGGCGACATGGGAAGGTGAGTTGAACGCGGACAAGAAGTGGCGTCTATGTAGTGCGTAGCTGAGAGTCGCGTCGATTTGGCTGACACTGGACGGACCGTGCATCTCGGAACTCGCAGCGAGAACCAATCCCCATCAGTATTGGCTCGTTTCTTCGCTCGCACGGGTCTATGGGTTACCCCGCCTCGCGTCTCAATTCATACCCGGTCGACGATCCTTAATCGCACCCTTACATATTGCACGGCTCAACCATCTGCTGCAGCTCTCTCGTCCAAACGTAGCATTGCCCCCCCAGCGCCATTCTGCGAACGCACTTCCTGGTGCGGTAGACGGTCTGGTAGCCCAAACAACATCCATTACACTCCATTCACTCAAAGGAGGAGCTTCAAAACTGTCCAAAGGAAAGGTGAAGGAGTCGAATCAAGTCTGCATCCCCCATGTCTGTTGCGATATCCAAAGGTGTCCGGCCCTTCGTGTCTTTAATGGTTCGATCTGCTCCTATCTGAAGGAGATACTGAGTGACATCGGACTTCCCAAGCTCAACCGCTCTATGCAATGGGGTACCGAGGCCTTTGAAGTGCTCATGGTTCCAAGAGTCCAGATGCTCTGAGTACTGTATCACGTTGACAGATGCTCCCTTGGAGACAAGCATCTGCAAAACTTCGATAGAGTCCTGACTTCGCTCGATGGCGTGATGTACCAACTGTCCCTTGTCGATGCTACCTTGGTCAAGCAGGATCTTGATGGTTGAGAGTTGAGCACGACGTATGGCAAAGGACAGTGGAGTCAGGTCCAAATAACATCTGACGTTGGGATTCGCGCCTCGATCGAGGAGCCATTGGGTGAAATCGAGGTCCTCAACAAAGCACCTGGGGAACGTCAGCGTGTATATTTCAGTTAGGTTCCGCTGACCCACGCAAGTACCGGGGGGTGAAGGTTATCCCATATCGTATTCACATCCCATCCGCTGTCAAAGAACGCCTGAAAGACATCCTTTGACCTAGTTTCGATCGCCTGCCTGATGTACATCTCATTCATCACCAGTCCTTCAGATAGAAGAAGCTTGATGATTCCGGGTCGAATAGACTGCACGGCGGAGAGAAGAACGGGCCAAAGCTCAGCCAAAGGGTGGCCTTTTTGTTTGAACGCTTCCAGGACGTTGCGAAAGGTCTCGTTGACATAACCGACATTGAGATCTCCGATGGAACATATCTGCGCTAGATCAGATATTTCCTCAGGCGGTGGGTCGGTATTGGCAGGTGGAAAAGTTGTCGTAAAAGCCATGGAGTTGCTGTGCGCGTATGTACGTACTGATCGGGGGGAGGAACGTTTAGAACAGCACAGGCATAGTGCTTACTCATCCGACGAAGGTGCGTTGCAGACTAACGCATGAACGGGTTGCGACCTCCCCGGTGCGAATAATTACCTGTATGCTGACATCTAACTAGACTACAGCTTCTTTCACAGTTCGGTTAGTGTCTAGCGCCCGTTCCACTTTACGTGCGGCTGCAGCGGGCTCCCCCGCTCCCCCGCCCAGCGGCCGCATGGCGCTGTTGATGGGTTAGCCAAAGCGCCAAGATTCTGAACGTCGCGAGAAGAACCGCACAGCTTCTTCAAGCAAAATTCAAGCCGCACAACAGGGTATGATATCACTGCTGCCTTGATCAGAGCTCTATGGTCATGTTTATCGTGGCTGCAGAAGCAATAGCGGCATTGCCCTCATTGCAGATATTCCGCTGTTGACGGCGATGCATGTGGCCATCATCCTTGCTCGTGCCTACACAAAGAACAGGGACTGATCGCCAGCATCATCTAGATGGTTGGACGATAACAAGGGTCCGAAGAGGCGAGGCTTGCAGCCTTCACGCGTCTTGATATCATGATCCCTGCAACCAAAAATACTGTATTATGCACAACTTCGGCTTTCGTGACATTGCGTTCCTTCAAGCATATCTCGCAAGCTGGTTAGACAACGCATATGTGCATGGAGGTACAGTATAAATTGTCGGCCGCCACGGTCTGTCATCTGATTAGTTACCTGCACGTTCACTTCTTTGCTTGGTCACAACAACTTATCAACTGGCTTACATGAGTACGTTCAAAAGACTTGTCGTATATCCTGAATCAACGACTGACTAGTCTGTTTGGCATACTCATCATGTCCTCTTATGCGACGCCTAGTCGCTTGGCTCAGGCGGAGGCCGTCGGTAGAGTTCTAGTTGTCGCTATGAACGAAGCGGAATTTGTTGCATTTAGCCAAAAGTCAGCCATCGGAACGAAAGACCTTGCAGGCTGCTCTGTGGTCGTCATTGCCTCCGCGTACGGAGCGATTATGGCCCATATCCCACCTCGGCCGATCCCTGACACGTCGGATCCTTACGCTGGAGACCAAAACGTACATCGGCTTATGGAACGGGTGGGAAGCTTGTATGCCCAACGACGAGATCACTTCCCAGATACGGACACATACGCCATGTTCGCTATCTACAATGGAGGTGTGGCCTTGTCCGACCAGAAAAGTATCATTGGGGACAAGATTACCGAAATGGGCTTGCAAAATTTTAACACTGTTCTTTACATTACTCCACGAGACCCCACCAATGAAGCTCACGGCACAGTGTTCGTGGACTCGCTCAACCGGGCCGGCCAAAAACCTGTCGTTTACTCGGAAGATCGCCAAGTGTCGAGCGAACAACAGCCTGCGCAGCAAGCCCAACAAACGCAGCAAACCCCATCCACTTGGATCTGGAGTGGAGCACACAGGCGTTATTACCGGTGGATCACAAAGGACGGGGCTCAACAGGTCGAGTGGGCTGCTCCTTCTGGATAGCATGGTCTTTATCAGGATGCTGGTCATGTCATCGGCTCGATAATACGGCATCAGCTCGATGCGCGAGACGGTTGCGACGCTGAAGAACGCATCGCCTCCACCCTGATTGTCTGCAGCTATCAGCGCAGTCACGGCGCGCGCGTGCAGGTTTGTCGTCGCCATGGGCACTCAATGGCCGGGCGCAAGGCAGCGGTGGTCCTGCGCAGGCTTCCGGGGAATGCATTTGTGTCCAATCGTAGAACGTTTCAGCATGCGATTGATGGGTGCAGCCCGTGCAAAGCGCGGAGTGGTTCGAACCAATGCTATTGTACTTGTAGGCGCTACCGGCCACGGCACCAGATGGTTGGGTGCAAGGTGACTCATCAGCCAAACCGACCCCACTCTACCCGCTTCTCCATAGACGCCGCTTGCTGCTCGCCTACCATTCACCTTCCTATGTCGCAGGATTCGCGTCCACAATACCGATGATTACCATATGCTCGAACTCCCAAGTCCGCGCAAACGTCCAGAGCCGCCCGAACAGATCGGAACGTCGCAACCTCATTCCAAGAAGCAGCAGCTCAACCATCCTAGTCGATCTCAACCACCATCAGTGTTTTGGAACAGTTTGTCCAAGTCCTGGTTGACGAAGCGAGCATTGAGAGAACAGGACCGAAGAAACCGTCAAGCTGCTCCCAGTCCATCTCGTTCGCCGCATCGACGCGCCCGCCCGCCGGTCACTCGAAAGTTCATCGCTGAGCAGAAGACGAATCGTGAAGCTGCCCACTGTACAGGCTATCTTTCCCGCTGCACGCCAAGGATATTGAAGAACATAAGCTTGTTCGCCAGACACGGTGGTCCGGATTTGTCAGACCTCAGGAATGTATGTCTCACAAAACATTTGCCGGCATCAATCATCAAAGCTGACGCTCCTAGTACCCCTACCCTACACATTGTATCGGTCACACAACGAGCTCCAGCCGTACACCTCGGAGCCGAAAACCTCGGAGCCAACAGCGCGATTCCGCAACCACCTCGAACACGACAAGGAGTAGCGGGGTCTATGACCGTAGTTTTCAACAACATCTTGTTGATAACGGGATTTATCCTGATGCATACGAGTATCCAGATGAGAGTGTGCCTGCTAAGCCAAGCAATACGGAGGATCTCAAACGGATGTTGGCTCAGCCTCGCCCGTCGCTTTCGCCAACTCGTTTTACCGACCGAGATTTCGAGAAATTCAAACGAGTAAATGCGCACGCTGCCAAAGAAAAACAGGTGTTTGAGTTAGTGATTCCCATCATCGAAGGCGAGACCAATCCGGAGAGCCGCTCCGGAGGAATTCCCTTCACTAACCTCGACCCTCTAACGGACGTCATGCTCAAGCCGGGCAACCCAGATGTCTACTATGGCGCGCGGCCCGAACAACTCAACCGACACGTCCGCAACGAGCTTAGCGGCCTAATAACCCCTTCTACGCAGCAAGACCTCCCTATGGCACCAAATCTTTTCCTCGCAGCCAAAGGGCCGGATGGCTCGTTAGCGGTCGCTGAACGGCAAGCTTGTTATGATGGTGCACTAGGGGCAAGAGGTGTTCATGCTTTGCAATCGTACGGACAAAAGGAACCAACTTACGATAATAACGCCTATGTCATTACATTGATCTACCATGGAGGTCTTCTCAAGATGTACACCACTCACGTTGCGCCGCCTCCCAATGCTGGGGATCGTCCAGAGTACCACATGCACGAACTCAGGGGATGGTATATAACCGGTGAATCGGACTCATTCCGGCAAGGCGCTAGTGCATACAGAAATGCGAGAGACTGGACCCAACAGCAGAGGAACGAAGCTATTATGCGAGCGAACGAGAAATCGAACGAGGTGGAGACTGAGGCACCGACTGGCGATGCCACCTCCAGTCCAACTTTAAGCTTTATGACTGTCGTGTCGGAGTCAGAGGCTTGCACTGTGAGTCAGTCTCGGACGTCCTTCGATGAAGACGGTCAGGAGGAATCCGATGTCTCAGATGACTTTGTGGATCAGATATTACCCGCCAAACGTCCCAACACAAATTCGCAGCATGTGCAGACTCGGAAGCGACGCGACGCCAAGAAGAATGAACAAAGCAAGACAGTCGTGGACGGCAAACGTTGAGCATCACCGAGGAAAAGACACATTCCCCGAAAAGCATCATCTTCACCCACACCTCTCACCAACCGGCGAGGTTGTTGCGCTGGTGGTGGGAAGAAATACAAGCTGCTTGCTGCCTTGGGGCCAGACCGGTTCGCTCTACCCACCATCCGCGCTCAGCTGCCCAACCTGCTCTTCCATTTTCGCCGTGCATCGTGTCTACCTCATCCTTCCTACAATACTCAACCAGATCCTCCGCTTCTGGGACTCTTGACTCGCCCCAGGGAGTTTTATCCTCATCATTGTCGCGCACCAGCCCCCTCACCGCTGCTTGCAGCCCAACATTCATGACAGAGGTTCAGGCGGGGGTCCTAGATATCGCTCCACAGACATTTGCTAACCGCACATCCTCGTGTGGGCTCGCTTCGCAGCGTCGTACGTCGAGGGACAGCTCAAAGCCAACATGTCGCGAACTGTCATGGATGCGCCAGCCGATTACTCAGCGGGCCCATTCGGCTCAGAGTGGTTGATGGTGACGACGGACCGTTTGGGACGTTGGCAGGTTGGCGTGGTCAAAGGTAGCCAACGGTCCGTAATGGACGATGATGAGGCCGAGGTGTGTAGCGACAGCTTAGGTTTGCGCCCTGCTCATCTGCTCTTTTTTTTATCTTTGGCTAGCTGCAGGACACCAACGGGAACGAGCGTCGGCACGTTCGCGCCGTGAGTAGTGGGCTGCAGATCCTGGATGCTGAGCCGGAGTCAAGTATAGGCTAGAGGGGTTCGAAGAAGGGGGCCGGAAGCGAAGGTCAGATACTGGGTTGGCTTCTCAAGAGCCGGTGCTCGAGAGTTGGCTGGTGGCGAGGAAAATGCAAGGGGTAATGCAAGTGCTGCGACCCTTGGAGACGAGGGCATATGGATGGGAAGTGCCGCCGCGTCGCATGTTACGGGAAGTCATGAAGCGGCTAGAAGACGGGTTGGATAGAGGCGGGCTTCATGAATATGGAGTGTCTTATTTTTCTTATGACCTTCCCCCAGTAGATATAAGAGCAGCGCCCGAAAACACATTCAATTTGGAGGTACAACGTAAATGGATGAGCTACGTGATATTGTTGTAGTTCCAGTGCGGTGATGCGCTTGATGGTGGTGTCGGGTAGAGGCAAGATTCACAAACACCTTGGCGTATTATTATCCAACCTGTAGCCGCTTGATCATCACATTGTTGGCCACAGTCTTGGTCTCGACTCCTTTCAAATTCATACTGGCAACGTCCACCTCTCCCGATGCAGAGAATTTTCCTCCAGGTGCACATCTAGCGTATCGTTTAATAGTTACGAATTACAGGTGCGGCGGACCAGACGGGAATGAACTGGGGTACCTTGTGTTAAGATCCTTGATTTTTACTTGAAGTGATTCGCTCGGAGAGTCCTTGTAAATAAGTAGAGACGCACGTAGGGGCTTGGGTTGGTTCTCGGGTGTGCAATAGAGTAAGCGCAACAAGGTACCAGTCTGTAAGGTAGGTACTGAGAAGTAACTTAGATCTAAGAAGTAACTTAGATTGAACACGAACGACTAAGGGTCCTTCGTGGTTAACTATATACTATCGCTGTGTCATGAATGTCAGGTTGTGTCAGAGTTCTAAGACTCTGAGACTTTGACTGTTCCTAACATACTAGTTGTGCACGCGATAGAATTACGTGGTTTTGGATTATCGCTATAATTGCTCTCGTTACGTAAAGAGGAACCTAGAGTACAAGATATCGTCGCTAAATAAGTAGTTGTTATCGCCGTTCTCAAAGGACCAGTCAGACTCCTTATGACTGGCCCGTTTCCTTTCTACACTATTAGTAGACGCGGCCTGGAGCGTGCGGATAGCTATGGTTAGCTACGCCGCAAGAAGTCAGGCGTGGCGCTCGACTCGAGCAGTTCGAGCGTCGGAAGTATATAGTCACTAGCGAATACTCTCCTATGTACTTCGCAGTCAGAACTCAATACGGATTGTATCTTTCCGAATCATTGCCAGATCACACAGTCTCGTTGGTTATTCATTGAACACGGTTCAGTGAATTGGTTTACATCACCCCCTACGAAGGCAGTTGACTCCTTCGCTCGATCTGATTGAATACTACCTCGGCTCCTTGCACCAGACTGTCCTCCCCTCACCCGGACTAGGTACAGTAAGAAGCGACCCGTAATAGTGGTAAGCAGCTATATCCTTTATGTTACAGGGCTTATCACTTACTATGCCTTGATCCGGGTGAGGGAAGGATAGTCAATGGCAGTGGCCATTGAGGTAGTATTCAGGAGGTTCGAGCACAGGAGTCAACAGCCTAAGTATAAGATGTTCTGATCTTGACCTATCCTGTAAAACGGAATAACAATTCGTGCATATCAATCTAGTAACTAATTCTAAGAGTGTAAACTGAATGAGTGAGTTCACTACGAAGAGTCGAAACCTGTCACGACCTCTGTCCTCTCTATTTGTCGAGATTGGGTTTGCGTTCCCCAGTGTGACGAAGACAATACAGAATCCCATTAAGGGTACGTGTAAATCAGGGTGCGCAAGCTGATGGGCTAGCATCGCAGCACGCGCTTTCTAGTGCATATCAAGCCAACGGCCAGACAAAGGAGGCAGTGGCGCTGCTTGACTTCGGCCATGAGCTTCTGCTTCTACTTAAGCTTCTCTTGTTCGGCGTTCTTCTTGTTTCACGCGGTCTTGGTGGATAATAGTCACTGTAGTTATGGTGATCCCCTTCTCCTTCGTGTTTCAGGTTCTGCAATGGGAATGGGGCGCATCTGTAAAAGCGTACCCAGTTGGTTAATCTTGAACTTCGCTTCCAACCCGGCGTTGGAAAGAGACTGCAAGTATGAGAGCAGACTCATTGTGGGGCATTTATCCGGGCGACGAATGCAGGTAACTAAGACGTGCAGGAAGGCACTCGGTGAAGGACGAAGCGGGGGGAATAAGGCAAAGGGTGCAGGACTGGGAAGCGGCAAGGCAGTGCACGATCTACATAGTCGCACAAGCCCGATTCACGCGGATATGTGCAGGGCGGAAGCCAGCCGATGCGTGCACAGGGATATTATGAAGCTGGATATTAGCGCCTGATGCGAAATGTCGTTGAGCGCATAAGCTTCATACTAACTACAGAACCGACCTGTGAGAAATATGACGCCACGAAGTCAGAGTTGGCGCAAAGCACCACCCTCACCCCATCGGACTGTCCCTGGTTTGCCTCATTCACCTGACACGACCAAGACGCATTAGGGCATCCCGAACCGCCTGTGGCCAACCAACACGAACAACATATTATATACCTAGACTCGTGGAAGCCATTGGAAGACTAACCATGCCTTGAATCCCTCAGTTGATTTGACAACGGCGATGCATGTTGGCGTTTTCGCGCAATTTGTGGCCTGGAACTCGGAACTCAGTGAAAGTCCTTTATGACGGGAAATCAAATTACTAGTTCCAGTTTCTCGCAATCTCATAGCATCTATCGGACGGATAGGATGATTTCCAATGACCACTGTTTCTTGGAAATAGTACAGAAAGAAGCACTACTGTCGGCCCGTTCCCCATGTGCACCTACTGCTAAGAGGCATAAGAGTGCGAGGTGTAGCTGAAACGCGAATGTGTCTAGCAATTCATCACGATGCGGTGTTTTCGTGATGGTTCGAGCTTGTCCAGATGCCATAAGTACTCCTGCAAATCATCCAGGGTCTCGTAGCGTGTGGACATTCATGCTGGCGAGCCTTCAGTTGCTAATATACAGCCTCGGATTGCTGCTGGTAGGCCTGAATTTTGCTGACAGAAGGCTTCAAATTGCTGTTGACAAGCCTTGAATTACTGAGCGTCGATTTGATGAGCGTCGACTTGCTCACATTCTGGCTGTTCCTCTTGAAACGCTGCCTTACGATATTTTGTGCTGCATAACTTATCACCTTGTTTTCGACAAGGTTGACCATCTTGTCCTCACATGCCGCAAACTGAGGCGTTTGCTTAACCAAGAATGGATATACCGGCGAGCACTTGAAGTATTCTGAGGCCAATCATTCCTTCTACTATTAAGATATACTAACTTCTTAGTTTCGTCGCCTTGGTGAAGCCCATCGAAGAGAAGCTACTCTGGATGGCACTGGGAAGAAGGAACTGCAGCATGATCTGAGCCGAACCGGTGGGGTCCAGGTCACGACCTACGGGGGCCAGTTCTGGAACGGGTTTGGATTTTCCGAAAAGACCACTCTTCGAGCGAAAATCTGGGACTAAACAAGTAGTGAGTATACAAGCTTTAGATTGAAGCCATATTACTGCCCATCGACGTAGCCGTTCCGGCACCTGCAATGAACACCACCTTTTTCTGGTCCAACAAATCATTGACTGCCGACTGAACTTCTTCTTGTGTTGACGTCTCCATGTTTGTTTTGGACGATGGCGATATCCGCGCAGCAGGCATTAGGCGGTCGTACGTAGGTTTGCGCATTCAATCCCAAACACAAAGAGCCACACAACGGAGCTTTGCAAGGACGCATGCCGCTATCATTGTTGCTTTTAGGCGGGGGATCCGTTAGTTTTGCGGCTGGTCGACGCTGCTTGATGTTTTCTGCTTTCCTCTCAAGTCACGCTCTTTCGAGAAGTCCTTCTCGCAATCACTATTGATTTTTGCAGTCAGCCACGCTCTGTATCTAGCTACCGTCGCTCTTTGGCACTGTGAGGTGCCTAAACTCCACCACACAATGAAACACCTTCCATCTGTTCTGGCTATACCAGGAAACACCACAGGATGTAGATAGTGCTCAGCTACAAACAAAATCACCAGTACTTATATGATAATACCCCTCTGACTAGCCAGTTTCAAAGCGGTGGCATGGTCGGGTTCCTCTGCCAAGACCCTGCGGATGGCGTCGTCCAACTCTCGCTCCTTTCGCTTTTTCTCAGTCTCCCTCTGAACCTGCATTGCCTCCCACGACGTGGTGTACGTAGCCAAGTCTTCAAGCTTCTTATCGACAAAAGCCCGCCTGTACGGTTCGGAAAGACAGCCACGCTTATCTAAGTTTGGGATCAACTTCAGAAGGGCTTTCCAGGGAGGGGAGTAGTCGGCGTCGTAGCATGACTCGATAAGCACATGGAACCAGAATTTGCCATCTGACATGGATTGACGCATGAGGCGTGCCAGGCTATCCTCTTCATCAGTGTCCATGCTTAGCTCTAGCTTCTTCATCTCATCGAGGTAAAGGTTGAGCAGGTGATTGTATCGATCGAACTCGTCGCCATCGCAACTTAACCAATTGGCTGGTTTCCGAATCATAAGCCATTGCGGCGGCGACTGAGACATCTGGGCAGGTACTATGTTTGACCATTCCCAGTCAATCACAGCGACGATGTTCAAATCCTCCGCATTATTGACCAGCATGTTTCCGTAACGCATGTCATCGCATACCAGCTTAAACGGGCCGAGATCGTGATCACGGCGGATAAACTGGGGGATGCTCGCAATGAGCTGATGGCGAAAGACAAGCTTAGCTTCCGCATCCGCAGCGTCGTCGACCGAGTTAGCTTGCCCATGTAAGTGCTGAAGATCCTGTTGGGCAACGTGATTAAAGTACTCTGTAGCTGACGAGAACTGGTTTTCACAAGCTTGCAGTGTACAAGTTAGTACTAGATAAGTAGTGCATGAGGTTCTTCTTACCCGCGATTTTCACTCCGCTATGGGCCTCGATTTCCTGCATCTTAAGGGTCAACGGGCTAGCGATCACCGCGATTCTCCCGTCGTCTCCGATTGATAGCGCACCAATAGAAGAAAAGTCCAGCTGGTATAATTGCAGGTAAAAGTCGGCGATTTGCCGATAGAGAATGCGTAATTTTTCGTCGGGGAAGTCGGATTTCAGTATTTTCGAGTCGGGATCGGTTTCGTCTGTTAGCATATTACGGAGAGACATGCCTGCGATGAAGTCCATGATGATAAAGGCGCCTAGTCCCGACGGATTGTCCTTAGAAAGGCCCCAGTGGTGGATAGCAGGGACAGGAATGGTTGTGTGCGACTTGACATAGTACATGGTTGCCACTTCTCGAACCACCTTGGCGTCTCCGTCCATCACCTTTCCCGGTACGGCGAATCGCACCAGCCAAGTGATGCCGTCATCGAAACGAACGCTGCAACTCCAGTTGAAGGAACCATGGTACGTTGTTAGGACCACACATGGCTGACGGTTGCGGTAGCCAGACAGCCATTGTAGCAGCGTTGTGTTTCGTTCCTTGTCGTACGCGGCTCCCCACTCTAGAGCCCTATCCATGTTGTGAGTGTCGACGCGTCTGTCGAAATCCATGGCAAGGGGTGTGCAAAAAAGGAATGCGGGTATCTGCTGAAGAGAATTGAAAGAGTCGGATAAGTGGCAAGCGAAGATGAATAAGCAGGGCTGTGGCTAATACTGGCTGCGCAGATTTCCGTAAAGATACGTAGTAGAAAACAACAGGAGGAGTTGAGGAAGATGTACAATTTTGGAGCTGGGGAAGATGTATGATTTTGGAGCTGGGGAGAGGGGGACAGTTTTCTTCCGCAGCCATGTGCGTTGAGGGAGTGATGCTAGGGCGTCAACCTCGCTGCCGTATCCTGTCTCCGAGAATGCCCCAACTCGAGCGTGCCGTCGCGTGTGGAGGCTATGTGGCAGGAGTACAAGCAGTTGCGTAAGGTAACGAATCCCTATGGCCGCTGACGATAGCTTGCTCCGAAAGATTGGCCATGCTGTCCCGAAGCTTAAGACTGGAAGGTGCGACATGTGCGAAAGCTCTGGGGTACATCGTGTCGCTGATGAGGACTTCTTCGTCGTTGTCATTGATCATGTCCTCCTTTTGCTGTTACTGATAACGAGGCTCGCTTCAACTTCGCCTTCGTTGTCCTCCTTGTTGTCGCTGGTAACGAATGTGTTCCTCGTTCGGCTTGCGGCGTTTACTGAATCGTTGTGTCTATACCGTCTGAATTGACTGTCTCTCAGAATTTCTGTGGAAAATATGGAGGCTGTGTCATGGATGCGCATGCTCTCCTCCCTAGCTCTGTCATGCGTTTGAGGGCATCATGGCCGACTTTGGGCTGGATATTGATTGAGAGTGAAGACGGTAACTGTGGGCACATTCGGAGATAGGTGTGAGGCATTATCCAACGGGACAGTGTGTGACTAAGCGGTCTGGTCCATTGTGTAAGAAGGCCCGGCGGGTCTTTGTCTGTAATGCTGGATGTTCGTGTCATTGTGCCCCTTCGCGGTTGGGCGCCGAAGTCGAGGATCCATGGGCAATCACGCCATCAGCGCTACACATTCCTGTCGGTATGTGCGTAGGAGCTTGCGTGCCTAAGACATGGCTACTAGAGAAGTTCTCCCTGATACAGTCGATGGATGTCCGGCGGTCAATGCACTTGTAGAGGCGCAAAGTTTGGACTTCCGCTCTGGCAGTCTACTTGACGGCGAAAAGCTGACAAAGGTGTAGGTAATTGCCGGCGCAGACTCATGCGCAAGTTGTTCACATACTTCCTCTCGGTCGCGACTTCCCGCATCGCCTTGAAGGTGCGGCCGTCGAAAAGATTATTCGCATCTTTCGAGTTGCTCGATATCTCCGACCCGCCAGCCCCGCGCTACAAACCGGCAAGTCCGGAACAAACTCCGTCCAATCTCTGACATTCCAAAATGTCAGAAATCTGCATTTAAATCCCAATCCACGCGCCGGGACTAACCTTATTTCCACATCTGAAATACACGCCCTCGTATTACTCCCAGTCTAGTACCCCACCCGCATCACCCCCAGCAAATCACAATGCTCCATTTCAGCCACTCGCCCCAAAAAGTCACTGCCAGCGCCGAACGCGGCGACTTTGTTATCGCTTGACCAATGCCCGCTGGCTGCGCCACAAAACACTGCGCCATATCGTCCCACGATTGGTCAGAACGGGGGAGCTTTCGCTTCCCGCTGTCAAATTTGGCATAAGGATCGTCGTTGCGGTACTGCGGGCGGTATGGTCGGCTAGACTGTATGGGGAGAGAGGAGGCGAGCATCACGGACTCTGAGTGGAGGGTGGAGATGGTAATAAGGAAGAAGAGTTTGTTGGCGTTTGTTGGCGTTTGAGGCTGCAGGTTTGTGGTGTGCCCATGCCCGTGGTGGGTAAGAATAGCACCAACACGTGCTTGACAGGTGAGTCGTGGCACGGACAGGGCCTTGGTATACATAGGTAGTGGAGGTGGCTGGCCGCTTTGCGCTCAAAAGCTTTTGGGCGCGCCTTGTTTTCAGTGGTCTGGACATCGGTCGTACTCTGAACTTTTGTCGGATCTTGTTTTGTTGCAATCGTTGACCGTTCAGACAACTTTCAATATGGTTAACTTCGCGGAAGCTCCTCCTCATGTGCTCCGTGTACCCAAGTGGGTTCTCGCTATCTACGCCGTCCAAGCCGTCTTCGCTATCATTGTTCTCGGCCTCGATGCATACGGCATCCGCTGGATCGCCTACAATGCGCTCATCTTCTCACTCGTCGTCGTAAGCTCTCTACCTCCCACCCCATTCCATCCCGTCTCCCACTAACATACATCCAGTGCATATGCACCCTCGGCGTCTGCGCCTACCTTTTCGCCTCTCAACTCTTCCTTCACTCCCTCTACAACATGTATGTTGCGCTAGCCCTGCACTTCTGGATGCTCCTCTTCTGGGTGGTCGATCTCGGACTTGTCGCGAACCTCGCGCGAATTTGGTCTAGCACCTACAGCTATGGTTTCGGTTATTACTACGACTCGTACTATGGGTACCGGAAGCGGGATTTGGTCGTGTTGTCGAAGAGAGATGATACGACGACGTTTGAGGCGTATCGCGGGGCGCTCGCTGCGGGGGCGACATTTGCGGCTGTGGAATTGTGAGTCTGAGTGCTGTTCGGAGATGGAACGTGTGAATGGGAGGCTGACTATGTCGTAGTGTTTCTTGGATCGCCGTCACGGTTATTCTTGTGATTGCCTGGAACAAGCACCGCACCAACACTGCGCACAACAACACCACACACGTCACCCAACCTCCGCCGCACTACGGCGTTAACAATGGCCAATCCGTGCCTTTGGAGAAATACAACTACACCGGCGTTCCGACCCAACCCCAGCACACACCGCAACAGCAATACGCACAGCCAGTACAGCAGCCGCAGTACCAGCAACCCCAGCAGCACCAGCAACAATACGTACAACCTCACCAGCAACAAGCTCCCTACGGACAGCAGCCGCAGCAGCACCTCGCGGGACCGACCTATCACGACCCAGTTCCTCGACAGGACACCGTTAGCCCTGTATCCTCGGCTGCCTATGGAGGTGGCTACGCGCCGCCATCAAATGTGTCGGAGTTGAATAGCGCGCAACACACTGGTGGCGCGTATCCACCGAACGCGAATACATCCGAGTTGTCTACGTCGCAGCATGGGGGTGCGTACCATCCGAATGCCAATGCTTCCGAATTGTCGACGCCGCAGCATGAGGGCGCGTATCATCCGAATGTATCGGAGTTGTCGAACCAGAGGTGAAGGGATTCAAGGAGTGATTTGGTGTGTAGCTTAAGTGCGGCATACGTGGGGAGTTTTGCGCTGCATGTGGCTTTTGTGCCTGTTGATAAGATGCTTGAGATACCCTTTATAGCAGATTATTAGATCAATTTGGTGACGGTGTGTGTGGATCTACAATGTATTTGAGTGACGGTGATGTGCGTTTCGAGTTTCGCTCATTCTCCTTTTGTCGACATAACGAATAGGACAACGGTGAGTTGAATGCAGGAAACCGTTGGTATGATCAGTAGCACTACTCAAGTGAGTGGCGCTTTTGACCTTCCCATTCGTTCTATAGACTCATGAAGCCCACAAGAGTCCAACATACAATCCCAGCCCGAAATTCAGGCCACAGCCTACCCACTCCTCCTCTTAATCCTCGCAGGCATACCCTCCCTCGGCTTAGCACTAGCCATGAGCACCTGATACATCTCATCGCCATAGTAAGTCTGTGGCCCCGCCGCCGATCCGTTCCACGCCGCCCACATACTGCCATCATTACGCAGACTATCCAGCTCATCAAATGCGGCTCTAATATCGAATTCTCGTACAGTAAGCGCAAGAGCAACTTTGAGCTCGACATTCGCCAAGTCTTGCCCGATGCAATTGCGCGGACCCTTTTCAAAGGGCCGGTAGGAATTGGGAATGATTTTGTCGACATTCGCGCCGAGGAAGCGGTCGGGCTTGAAGTCGTTGGCGTCCGGGCCCCAGAGTTTGGGGTCGCGCTGGATACCGGATAGGACGGGCCATATCATCTACGAGTATAAAGATTAGCAGAGGGTTCGTTGAGGATGTGGTAGCACTTACCATGCCCTCGGTTGCTAATAGTTCCCCTGTGTCTGGGTGCTTGAGGAAATGGTCCTTCCTGCCCTGACGAATGGTCGATCCTGGGGCCCAGAGTCGCAGCGTCTCCTTGATGACTGCCGCCATGTAGTCGCACTTGTTGATCAGATATGGGTCTTCCCGTAGCTTTTCAGCCGCATTCACACCCACCCCGAACACATCGTCGAGCTCCTTCCTTAGTTTGGTCTGTGCGTCTGGATCCTTGCTCAGCATGTGGTAGCAATAGCAAAGAGTCGAAGCAGTAGTATCGTGACCCGCGAATAGGAGGATCAACATGTTGTCAATGGCACTCTTCCGGAACTCGGGGTCCATGGTCGTCGTGCGCGAGTCGACATCTTGACCGCTCTCCTTGAACCACGCTTCGAGAGCGAGATCGATGCCGGACTTCTTCCTCGCTTTCTTCGGTAGGTTGGCGTCGCGGACTTTGAATCGCTCGTCGAGAACGTTGCCAATGTACTTATCCATTCGACGCTTGTAGTACTTGAAAGCTAGCGGTCGGATGGGGTTCTTGCGGTGGAACGGGTTGAACGATTGGGTGTCTGGCATCCAGCTCAAAGCTTTTCTGAGGGACTCGACGAACTCATTTTGTGTCTTGAAAGATTGGAAATCATGGTCAAGGACGATCTTGCCAATCACGTCGATAGTGACTTTGGTACACTGTCACAGTTAGCATTGAGCTGAAGAGCATGCAAGGGGACATGGAATGATGGGGACGCCGGAAGTCATGGCCGCTATGTAGTACGGTCCGTGGGTGAGTTGTAAATTGTACGTACCTCCTCCTCCAACCTGAACACCTTGTCCTCAGCAACATGGTCATCCAAAGCTCTAACATACTCCTCGGTAACGTCGATGATGGTCGAAACCTGATTCATGATATGTTGAGGTGAAAAGCCTGGGTTGAACACGGCCCTCTGTTTCTTCCAGGTAGGACCGTCCGACAGCAGAAGATTGACAGGTCCGGTAATTGGAGCCAGATGTTGTTCAAAAGCCGGATGTTTCCACATTTGAGGCGAGGATGCGACCTCGACCGCCTGGTCTCTATCCGGTGGTCAGTGGCGCTCTGCATTGAGCGAATGCAGACTCACGGGTCCAAGACGAATATGGCGGACTGTGAGATTGGGCTCGTATCACAATAAAAGATGGAGGGTAGATCATATGTTTTCATGACCTCCAGCGCGAAGACATGAGGATGGATTTGTTTCGGTAGCTTCTCAACAGCTTTGCCGATGGATATCAGATGCCCAAAGATAGGGTGGTGCGGAGGTCCTGGCTAAGCAGAGTCAGTTCCATGACACAGTGCCTTGCGACAAATCGAGAGACACTTCAAAACTTACCAGATTCCTGAAGCGCCTGCGATGCTTCACGATGTTGAAGATGAATCTTCCGAGAAAAGCGACGACCAGGACCACAACAGCCGAAGCTGTGGGGTGGTTGTTCACGAAGGCCATCCTGGTGTGGTCAAGGAGCAAATACGGCGCGAGGCGGTGAATTTGGTCGAAGGCGAGCGAGGGATTATGTATGTACGTGGGGTCTATTCGCGCGTATGGGAAAACGCTTGAGCCGCGACGGGGATCTGAGGCGTGGCGTGGCGTGGCATCCCATTGAGTAGGAGCTAGTCCCAAGACTGGACAATGGTGAAGTGCTTCTGAACTAGTGCTGTATGGACTGGTGCCTTTAGACTAGTGCCTTTAGACTAGTCTTCAGACTACTTAGGGCTGATGGACTTGGACCCTGTTTGGATGCTCTAACGCGTTCACTGCTACTGGTGGAGTGCATCGTGAAGTACCTGGCGATCGGCTGAGCAGTCCCCGAGTCCTCAGTAGGTAAGCAACTACGCCCGTTTGGGGAGCGAGAGGGAAACGTTTGCGCTTGGTCAGGATTGTACACGCGCAAGGCATGGTGTCTTTTGTTTTGTGCCCGATAAGGCTCTCACAGGGGTCCCGGCTGGCCATACTCAGATGCCTACGTCGAGATCACTCTCATCAGCATTCTGTAACTCGTGACCACTGTTACAAACACGTCCGATAGAAGCTCGAGAGGTATTGAATGCCGCCCGGAACGACTGGTAACAAGCAGAGATGCGGTTCTTCGGTGTGGTACGGAGCCGTTTGAGCCGTGCAACTGGTATGTGGCACTGTGATACCAGAGAAACGTTGCACGGGTTGCCAACACGTGAGGAGAAGCCGTGATAGCACGAAGCACGACCTTGTCGACGTCTGGCCGGAAATACGAATGACCGATGGTCCTCGAGCATCTCGTGAGGACGGCTGAAGCCACCAATCACAAGCTGCAGCTGATTGGCGAAACACATCATCAGCACCCGTTGAAACGATGCCATCTGGCTTCATGTATGCGCGACATGCGGCGGGCAAGGCTTCCATTGCCCCAGATGAGGCCTTCTAGCGGCGAACCAGGATGCCGTGCAGGCCAAATCTCCGACGTGCTGATTCACCCCTTTGCCGTGCATGCATTCAATGCCAGGCGTCGTGTGAGCGCTGTCAGTTGTCGCGCGTGGCAAGCCTCGTCGCCGCCGGCCAGCGGTGCGTACAAGTGTCAAGGAGCAAGCATGGGTGACAGGCGGACGGCGGCGTGGGATGCGACGACACGTCGAGCTGAGCGTGCCAGTGTTCCAGAAGATGTGGCGCGTGGCCTATCCGCTGCCGTGGACGCCGTTCGCAGGTTTCGCAATGCGAGCTGGGGTAGCCTGCGGGCGTGCCATCCCGGCAGCCTCTGCTGCTGGCTCGGAGCTTTGAGCGCCCCTGAAGTCTGTTGCATGTTGCTGCGGCGGCACTGTCTTTGCTCTTCTCCCCAGCCCTCGCCGTCCGTACGAAGGCCAATCGCCCCGGTTTTGGCTGTCTCTGTTCCCTTGTGCCCGCGGCACCCCGTCTGCTCTTCTGTTTCCCGACCTGCGCTGCACAGCCTCCGCTTCTTTCGCGCGGCGCCCGACTCCGCTCGGCACTTTGGGTTCCTGCAGTAGTACGACCAAGCAACGAACGCTACCTGCACGTTTGCGGCCCTCGAGATTGCCTGCGGTTGCTGCTACCGTACGTCTTATTGGACGGCCCCCGTTGCAGCCATTCACCGGCGTCCCAGGTCGACCCGTCCCAGCTGCGACCCTCTGACCCGATCGTCCTTCAATCTCACGCCCTCGATATCCGACGCTCCTATCGACGCGCCCGCGAGCTTGATCGCCAGCCCACCTCCTGTTCCTTCGAGATTACGCGCCCACGGTCATAACGTGACGCTGCCGCCCTCGCTCCGCCATGGCCAGCAACTCTGCTCCCACCAAGCCATATATCCCCGCCGCCAAAGAAGGCTCTCCCGACGACACCGCACTGCCCCAGGTTCCCCACTCCAACGGCGACACGCATCCGTCGGCTGCACCACGTCGCTCGAGCTTCAACTTCCTGCGTCGCAAGAGCTCCGGCGAGACACGCAGCGCATCCGGCGGCAAGATGAGCAGGAAACAAAAGGCCCTCGCCCAGGAGGAGGCCCTGCGCCGCCAGCGGGAGGCCGCGATGCTGCCCAAGCAACCACCCCGCCTGCCCACCCACTCGCCCTTGCCCCAGATCGACCACTTTGGCGGCGTCGAGGACCGGCCCGACTCCGTCGCCATCGTCTCCAACCGCGCCCGTCACTACAGCCAGAACAGCCAGAACTTCAGCAGACCCTCGATGGAGCAGAAGATGGCCGCCAACCCCCATGTCAACGCCTACGCCCACATGCCGCCCATGGCCGAGGGCTCGCCGTCGTACATGGACTTCGACCCCTACCCGAGGACCGAGAGCATGACGCACCGCGGCCGCTACAGCTATGCCAGCAGCGCCATCAGCACCGTCAACAGCCCTCGCCGCGTGAGGCGGAGGAAGGATCCCACGCCCTTCAAGTATGCGTCCACATCCCCTACATTCCTAAGACCCCGGCTAACCCAATCATAGCATCCTTGTCGTCGGCACCAAGAGCTCGGGCAAGTCTTCCTTCATTGAGTTCCTGCGCACCGCGCTGGCACTGCCCACGAAGAAGCGCCCACAAACCCCGTCACCTCCCGCGTCGGCCGTCTCCCCCGACTCGCCCTTCACGTCGCAGTATCTAGAAACCGAAGTGGACAACGAGCGCGTTGGTGTCACGCTGTGGGACTCACAAGGGCTGGAGAAGAACATTGTGGACTTCCAGCTACCCGTCATTACCGCCTTCCTCGAGTCCAAGTTCGAAGATACGTTCAGTGAGGAGCAGAAGGTGGTGCGCGCGCCGGGAGTTCGCGACACCCACATCCACTGCGTCTTCTTGATCCTGGACCCTGCTCGTCTCGACGGCAACATCGCCGAGTCCAAGAAGAGGGCCCAACAGACCGGCAGCCAGGTGGTCGGTGGCTTGGACGAAGACTTGGACCTCGGTGTCTTGCGCGAGTTGCAGGGCAGGACGACGGTGATTCCTGTCATCAGCAAGGCTGACACGATCACCACTGCGCACATGCGCCACCTGAAGAAGATGGTGTGGGACACTCTCAAGCGCTCCAAGCTGGATCCACTGGAGGCTCTTCATCTCGACGAGTCAGACGACGACGAGGACCGATTTGACGAGCGAGATGAAGATGACTACGTTCATTCTGACACGGAGGGAAAGTCCGACGTGCTTAACAAGCTGCTCGATCGATCGTCCTCCGAGGCTGGCTCTGATGCCTCTTCAGCCCATTCTGGCTCCCAATCGCCCCCCACCTCCCCCCCAAGCGCCAAAAAGCATCACGTGCGCAAACCTTCGGCTATGTCGGCTACCATCCAGAAGGAGGATTCCGAATCGCCGTATCTCCCCCTCAGCATCATCTCTCCCGACCTCTACGAGCCCGAGGTCATTGGCCGCAAATTCCCTTGGGGCTTCGCGGATCCGTATAATGCCGAGCACTGTGATTTCGTGAAGCTGAGGGAGAGCGTGTTCAGCGACTGGCGTGGAGAGCTTCGTGAGGCGAGCCGAGAACAGTGGTACGAGGGCTGGAGGACGCAACGACTTGAGAAAGTACCGACCAAGAGACGGATTGCGACCTCAGACGGGCTTGCGAGCAAGCAACTTTCCGTTCCTACCTCCAACGGCCGCGCCGTGAGCGCAGGTCGCGAATACCGCCAGCATCGGAGCACACCCTACTAGTCGATCCTAGCTGGAGTTGCTGGACTGTTGTACACCTCGCGATTGCTTCCGCGTTCCTCCTGCCGCTATCGAATATGTGCGCTCTCCATCTCTGAGAGGACTACAACGAAATTGGGCAACAGCGGACACTAGCTACCATTTCGAAAAGACGTTTCCCGACTTGTTATCCCGATGTGTGGCTTTCGGATCATCTTCCTGTACCCCATTTACTTCTGAGTACCTCTTACCTCCACCTTACCACGCCCTTTTCCTTTGTCATCTGCCAAAATGTGTTTATCTTGGAATCTCATATCTGTTCGAGTATTGCGCGCATACCCCCTTTTTCTGCTACATTAGGCCGGTTCGGTCGCTTGCGCCGGAGGGAGGGATGAACCGGTTACATATGCCTGTGCTGGGACGGGCGTACATGATCGTCTGCTCCACGACTACCGTCGGAGGCGCGAAGAGAAAAAGACCGAACCAGCTTGAGAAGGCGTTTTTCTTCAGAGGCGGTGGCTAGTGTGCCGAGTGCACTGTATGGAGGGCGGCTTCCTGTAGATATATATCCCGAGCTCGACGCTTTATCTAGCCTCTGTCGCTTCAGTCGGTGCCGGGTATCTAGACTGAATATCGTAGCATTTTCGATTCATGGCCCTGCTGCTTGTGCTGACGCTCTTTGGCTTTTCCCTTCGCTTAGGAATTGTTAATGCCTGCGATGCTGCTGCCCCCCTGCACTCCAACCTGCTTACGCGAAGCACGCTGACACGGTATCACGTGCGACATACCACACCAGACGTTTCTCCGCACACGTAGAGAATACGCCCTTCTACCTAAGCTTCCGGCCGGACGTCATCACCCATCCAGATTGCAGACCACGGCATTAGCTCAAAGGACATATCACTATAGGAAGAGGTAGTAGCATCACTGGAGCACGAGCAACCCTTCGCGCAAACGGGCTATGCTATGGGAGCAGTTTGTTCATTCTCTCCAGTAATAAAGCAAAAGTAGCAACCAACCGCGCGCGGTCGACACAGCGAACAGCCTGACAATGCGGGGGTGGGGAGCCATCGACGGGCCCAAAGCCTTAGTCTTGGGACGAGTCGAGGAATCCAGCCAATGCAACTTGGCAGCTGTAGTTCCAATATCGTGAACCATGGTACAGTCAGTCCATCGTCGGGAATCTAGTTGCGGGGTTGAAAGCTCGAGCACGGACGTCATATTGCATGCATGTCCTGGGAATCGTTGAAAGCGGCTTCTACGAGCCCATGCGATCTCTGCGTCGTAGAGATTATGTTGCGGGGAGTCTATGTACCATGTGCGTACTGCATGCCCCCAGTCCCCGCCCCCGGTACACCACCGTGGTATTCAACAACGACCCTATGCGCCGCCTGCTTCCTTCCTGGAAGACCTTGCGTCGCCAAAAACACGGGGGTATATAGACATAAGAAATGCTAAGGCTTGGGTGGGCGAGGCCCGAAAAACGCCACGCTATGCATCGTAATACTAGAAAACTTGCTGCCGTGTACGGAATGAGTGATGATGTGCCGTTTGTGCTGGTTGAAACTTTGGACTAGTCGAGGGAGCCGATGTGGGTGTCAGCTGCCGCGGGAGAACCGTGGGTCGTGGCGTGTCGTATGGGCTTTAGTGTGCGATGGAGCTCGACCCGGTTAAGCCACGACGTATATGAGATGTGCCAGAGCGCTAGACGGAGTAATAGGCGTGTTCATGTCGTTCAAGGATTCCGGCCAATCTCCGTGCGGTAGCCGTCCGTTCAGCGTCGTCCTATACTGACTTTCCCAATCCACCCTCCAAATCTCGACCTTGAGATCCCATCGACGAATCATTCTCTCTCTTCTCGTTTGTATGAGACTGTCCAAACGACTCGATTCCTTCGCATATCGAAGCTCATTTGCCTTCCTGTCGTTTTCGTACTGTTCATCCAAAGACCGAAGTTCCGCCTGTTGTTTCTGCAACTTCAATTTCGTATATCTCTCTTGCTTTGCTCTCAGAACATTGATGGCGCTTTCGTGCTTTGCTGGTAGCTTTTCTTGAGTGATGCGCTGGCGTTTGAGTTTGTTGCGGTCTTCGTCTGTGACTGCGTGCTTGAGCTCCGGATTTGATGATCTGGCCCCGGAACAGTAAGCGTCCATGTATTTCAGCGCTGTTGCGACGTTTTGCGTTTCCATCGTGTGTGTTTTGCGAAGATCGTGCTCTGCATTGATCTGGAACTCATCTAGGCGTTCGAGCTCGAGAGGGTGCTGTGGGGTATAAGTGAGCTGATATAAATAACAGCGTGGAACAACTGACCTGTTTCATCCTCTCCACCTTGCTACACGCCAACTGAGAGGAGAGCCGTTTTAGTGACCATTGGTGATAGGACGATAGCGCCTTGCGTTGGTTTGACTCAAATAATGACACTCGTTGGAATTGCTGCGCTTGCTCTACCATCATACTCTTGAAGGCCTCCTTCGCGAGGGCCATACTGAGATCATGTTCACCCTCATGACTTATCACGGGTATAGGCGTGGGGGACGATGTTCGTTGACTTTTGTCAGCATCTAGGGCGTGAGAGAGATCGACGGTAGATATGCCGTCTTCGCTGTAGCCGGAGTCCCGCAGGGATTGCGATCCAGGTGATGTCAGAGCGCTGTCTGTAGCACTATCCATCTCGTCGTTTGTGAGCATTGTTCCCAGCGCTGGGCGTGTAGGCGATACGTTATCCCTGCTGTCCAAAACAACCCGTGCGTGTACTCGAAGGGCATATTTAGAGAGGGCTAGGCTAGGTTCGAGACTTGGGCTCTGCGGCTTGGACTGATGGTGGCGTGACGGAGAGGGGCTGGAGCTAGACAAACAGTGAGCAACATTGCGTATAGGTCACCATGGAGACACCCACTTGGAGTCTTTGCGGAACATGGAGAACAGGCCGGAGCCCCGCTTGTGTTTGCGAGTCGAAGGCTTTCTAGCCGACGAGGTGGTGGACAGGATGGAATTTGCGGCGGAAAAGCCCGAGGAGGAATGCCTGTGTCGTATGCTCGGTAAGAAGTGTTCCGTACCAGGGTCTTGGTCTTGCAATGGCGAAGCAGGCGCAAGCGACAGAGGGGAGCGCAGGACAGGCGGCTGGTCCATGTCCGGATGGTCGCGGGAGGTACGGGAGGTGGGTGAGGTGAAGTTGGTGGACTGGGTCTCCCGCGAATGGATGGACATGGAGCTCCGCTGCTCGCTCTGGAGGGAGCTGATGGACATGGACGACGGAATGAGGTGCGTGCCCGGGTAGAGGAAGCGGTACGGGTCCTCAATGCCGGACTCGCGCGCAGCCAGGGCGAGCTGGGTGTCGAGGTCGTCTTCATTCTCGTTGACAGGCAGCAGCAGGGCCTCGGCCTGGTAGACAGCATCGTCGAATATGGGGGCCGTGGTCAGGTCGGCGAAGAAGTCGCCGCCGAGTCCCGCCATTGCGCTCTCCGGGGCATGAATAGGAATGGTGATGTCAAAGGCGGGTCCTGATGTCGAGTCTCTGCGGGCGGCGGCGCAGAGCGTCTCTGGGAGAGCAGAGGGGCCCGGACGGCGGCGACGGGCAGGTCTTGTGTGATGGCGGGCAGAGGGTAGCGGTCAGGCCAGGAAGCGACAGATCCAACGATGGGACGGATCCCTGATGGACACCTCCCACTTTGGACAGAGGCCCGGCAGCCAATGATGCTCGCGGCGGGAGCGGTGCAGACGCCCCACGGCGACCAGTGCAAATGCAGCGCAGACGCTAACGTCCCATGATGCTTCACCGCGGCTATCGCAGAGATGACCCAAAATTGACATGACATGCTCCACCGGAATCAGCTTGAAACCAAACACTCTCTGCCCGCCCGCCCGCCAGCCCGCTGCACCCACCGCCGGGCGCCCTCCGCCGCCCGCCTGCCCTCGCCGGCCCTCCCCCGTGACCAGAGGGGGCTCCATACCGCTCCCCTACGACCCTCGCTGCCGCCCATGCACTAGGCCAGTCCTGCATCGGGCTGCTGTCCACCCGGATCAGCGACCAAAAGCCTCTCACCGCTCTTACCCCTCCCAACGCGCTTCGTCCGCCGTCCGCCCTCACATGCAACACACCCGTGCATGTCCGCGATGACGAAGCACCGACGACGCACCAAACACCCGTCGCCAGTGCGTGTTTCACACTCTAGGTCGATGGCGAAAAAAGGGTTCGGAGATTAGACTGAGGTCATGCAGGTGAGTGGATCCCCCGCTTGTCACGGTCACGGTTTGGAGGTTGTGGAACCGCTGCCACTTTGATCCGTCGACGACGAAGAGCCAAACGCTGGCGTATACACGCATATCACTGCTTCTGGGTGCTGGTTCTCTGGTGATTCACGGCATCGGATACGAAAGACGAATACTAAAGACGGGCTGTTCTGTGTGTGCAGTCTGGTTCTTGAACGCCAACGCGCAGCAGCAGCGTTGCGACAGCTTCTGCTATGCAAGGGCAGTCTCCTCCAAATGCGGTTGCACAGCATCCACAGAGACATCAATAGATTTACTGAAATCTTTGTGCGCCGATCACAAGCCCCCTCCAAATGCCGTAAGCTTCAACGGTGCGTGTGTAACCACGGGCTTCAATCGAGATCAAACTCTTGGCCATTCATCCCAAGGACGCTTCTGGCCATTTGTGTAACAGAACTCGAGTCTCTTGGACGAAACGATAAGGAATGAGGAAATGTCTATTACAACGCTATGGGACATCGACAACCTGTGCGGCCTCGGCGGATACGTGCAGAAGAATGGTAAGGCTACAATACAAAAGAAATGGTTGCAGTGGTGCCTCCAGTGTCGGGGCTAAAGGATGTGACAGAAGTCCAGGCCGAGCTGGATGCAGCTTCCTTCTTCCATAACGCCGTAGTAATGCCAATGTCTTTATACACGAAAGATGGTAGAGCTCTATCCCGCGATGAGCACCCAGAGAAGAAAGACTGGCCACGTTAGCGAACGTCCGGGGAGTACATGAGCCTTCGCATGCACTTACATATCATCAGAACACCAAACATCTTAGCAACAAGCCATCGGTTGCCCTGCACCCTGCTCCAGTACTTCATCAACTCGCGTTGTGCGCCTTCGACGTTGTCGACAACGTCCTCTGTGTTGGCATCGATGCGCTGGATCTGCTCGCCTTGCTCCGACACCATCTGCGCCAATTGGCCAAAGATGCTTCCCAGTTCCGAGATGGTGCTTTCAATCGACTCAATCGCATGTCCTCGCTGCTGGATGTACTGATTCGGGGCCTGCGCCTCTTCCATGAGCATGAGCTGGGCATCGGATTGCGCGCCGCCACGGGTGAGTGCCGACGATCCGGAAGGGTCGAGAGACAGGAGGTCTTGCTGAGCGGCATTCGTGTTCTTGAAACCTCCGGGCGATCGTCCTCGTGAGGGTGTCTGGTACAGCGGCGAGTCGGTCCTACTGGGGTCGAGGCCTGGCTGTGCATGGGACGCCGCCGACGAGAGGAATTGCTCCGTCCGCGACCGTGATGCCTGCATGTTCTTCGTCCGGACCTCCAGCACATCTTTGAAGCTTCCGCCCACATTCTGTAGTTTGTCCTTCAACATGATGACCACTTGGTGGTTGTGCTCGCCCTCCTGGTCGGCGCCTGGCTTCGCCTTTGGGTGCTGCTTTGTCGTCAACGTCTGAAGGTCCTGGATCTGGCGCGATATTTGCGCCATGTCCTGTTTTATGACAAAGGTCAATTCGTCGATTTCGACCGGTCGGTCGTCGAAGAGCGTCTTTCTCCGCGCCAATTGTGAGAGGCGCTCCAGCTTGGCCATGGTGCCTGATATGCTGCGCGCAGTCTCTGCAGCGCTGCGCTGGAACTCGGAGTGCTTCCGCTGCGTGAGGGTGCCATTGGACTCGGCCTTTTGTTGAGCAGACAGCAGGGACTGCCGCTGCGCTCCCGTCTTGGACTGCGCTTGCCGCCGTTGTGTCTGCTGGAGAATGGAGCGGAACTCGTCCGTGCGATCTTGTATAGAAACGGCCATGGTGGTCGGTGTGGTTGGTAGTGGACGGTGGATAGGAAGACGTGGAGTAGCGGCGTCGTCGTCACCACGCTGCGAAGGAAAATACAGCGACCAGGGGAGTCGTTTCGAGTACACACAGCTTGTCACTCTTCAGCTGAACTCAGTTGCGCAGCGAGGGAGGGATCCGGCGTTGCGTGGTTCGGACGGTCGCAGGGGCGATGTTGCGGATTGGGGCGCCGCGGGAGTCCGTCCGTTTTCAGGGTGCGCGCGGGTTCGTAGACAGTAGAAGACACGGCGGCGGGGACGTGGCTGGATTCGCAGACGGAGATGTTCGGACGAAACGCGCGATCGCGATGTGTGAATGTGTGAATGTGGTGGGGAGTGAATTCGAGTTTCAAGGAGCCCGGCCGTTCAGAGGGCAACGGCGAGGCGCCGTCTTTCTTACGTGGTCCGTTCATTGCCAGGCCGCGTGTGGCCGTGCACATGGAGATCTTGTTGGCAGCGAGCGCTAGGCTCGAGCAAAGAGCCGTTCACTGCTGTCTTCTGCCTCCTTACGTCTTGCGCAGTCGTTTACGACCGGTTTGCGATCCAGTTCATACTCGTCACTGTCCCTTGCGCGCCGCCACCGTCGCGTGCCGTGACATCGTCCGCATCGCATCCCCGAGCTCGGCATAGAGCGCATTGCGCAGCCTCGCCCTCGCCTTGGACACAGAGCTCCCTCATTACCTCATCCCTCGTCGCACCCCAGCAATCACCGTCGCCTCGCCATTACCATCTCTCCGTCGCCGCTGTGCTTCTGCATCGATATTCCGCCTTTCGCTGCGTCTTTCTCTCTGGCATTCTGGGCTATTCACAGGTCATAATGCTGCATCGCTCTCCTCGGTGATCCTCGAGCACAGCGCATCCTCCCAGGATCGACACCATCGGCGCGGACTGAGGACCTACCCTTACCCCTCCGACGGTCGCAGGTGGTGTGCTCTACGCCATGTCTGGCCCATATCGTTTTACGCAGGAGCCGGCCAGGTCGCCGCTGTATGTATTCCCAGTAGCCGCCACCACCTACGTAGACTGACCACTAGCAGTGACCGGCGAGCGCCAAACGCTCTTCCCGCCGCCGGCCAACCCGTATCTTTCAAGACCAACGTGAATCGCATGAAGACGAAGAAATGGGTCGAGGCGAAGAAGAATGCATACGACGGCGACGACTGGGGAGAATACGACGAGTACGACGAGTACGGCGCCGAGCAAGCCCCGTCCCAACCCGCGCCTCCTCCAGGGCCTCGAGGGTACGGGCAACGGTTCGACCAGCATCCTGCGCGGAGCTTTACAGAGCCCCAGCGACAGGCAGCGTCGCAAGCTGGACGAAGAAACTCGTTCGAAGATGGCGATGAGCACCGCGCTTTCTCCTCGTCCATGGGTCCTCCGCCCCAAGACTACCAACAGTATCCACAGCCGGCAGAACCTGTACATCCTGCACTGCGGCAGGCAAGTGGTGCTGAATCGGACATTAGTGATACACCGCAGCACCGAAGAGACTTTAGTCCCACTGCGATGCCCCACCCGCTCCAGACGAGAATCTCACCTGGTCCTGGCAGCGCCACTGGCTCACCAAATACCCAGTTTCCCCCGCGCAAGAGTAGCATAAGCCAGGTAGACTCGCCATCCGCTACATCGCCGCGAGAACGCGCCCCGAGCAATCCTGCGAAGCCCCTGCCTTTCATCCGGCCTGCAGATATATATAAGCGCTTTGAAGAAGAGCGCCAGCGTGCGTCTTTGGACTCTTCGCGGCCGAGCATGGATTCTTTGACGCAAGATCAGACCGCACCGCAGGACATGCCTGGCTCGGACGGCGTGGGGAGGAATGCCGAGGCGGGCAAGTCGCTGCAGCCCTTGGAAACAGTTGCCGAGCGCAAGAGCGAGTACCTGCCCGACCACAGCAACCCGCCGTCGCTGCCTCAAGTAGAAAGCGTGTCCGGTTTGGGCAGCGACTTCTTGCCCCGCGCCTGGCCACAGGAAACTCCTGCTCCTGCCGACCAGGGCTTCCGCACTGTTGTAGACCAAGCCTTCACTCGCACGGACGACTCACGCTCGATCCCTCCCACCCCGATCACTAACGACTCGAACGTCTCGAGAAGTAACACGGACAGCACGTCTGGCATCAGCCCGATAATGAGCCGCGTTTCGAGTTCCGCGTTGAAGGCCCGGAACATGGCTGGGGGCGATGGTAGCACACCCATGATTGCCGAGGAAACCAGTGAAACCAGTACACCCGTCTTGGGCACAAAACCTGCCATGTTGGGTGGCACTCATCAGATCGCTCGAAAACCCTCTCCAGGCCACTCGCGCAACGTGTCAGCCTCATCAGTGCCCCGTAGCGGTTTGGCTACACCAAGTCCTGGCGAGAGCCCAGCACGTTCGCCCGCAATTGCGCCGCAGCAACACGTTGCAGAACCAGAGTCAGCTCAATTGTCCTCACTCAGCCCGTCGTCGCCCGATGCTATGGAAGGCGGACTGAACGGCCCATCATCCACCTACGCTACTCGCGAGGCAGACATCGCCTCTGCTATAAGAATGAGCCCAGGAACAGCTGCACCCGATCTCCGCGCAACACAGAACGAACTGCAAACCGCTTTCCTGGAAAGTCACAATGCGCAGTCCCCTATTGACGATGCCTTCCCCCGGTCACGATCGGAATCTCCTAGCAAGGGGCGCGTACAGGAATTGGCTGGAAAATTTGGCGATGTGTCGAATTCTCGGCGCGGCTCTACGCAGTCAGATACGTCAAGGAATAGTGTGCAGTCGTGGGAGCGAAGCCAGGACGGCTCGCGTCCTTCCTCCCCGACCAAGGCGAGCAATCCAACAAAGGAGGCTTTTGGTGAGAGGCCTACTGCGGATCGTGAGGCAAGCTTTAGACCGAAGCTCCCCGGACAATGGGAATCATATGCGACGACCGCCGCCACCCCATATGACCACGGAAGTGAGCTCGGAGGCGGTGACGCAGACAGGGGCGATGATGTCTCATCTCCTCTTGAAGATGTTGATCTGACACCCACTACCGCCAAACACCCAGTCTTGTCAACAGAACCCTCTCAGCCAGCTTCTGACCCATTGTCAGCTCTTAAAGCGGCCGGGGCTGCCGTAGGCGAAGCAGTCATGGCTTCTGTTGGACGTCGACCATCACACGGCGAAGACGAGAAGAAGAATCTGTCTCACGGCGACGTGTTGCCCCGGCCATTGCAGCTAGCACGAGAACCGTCGGCTGTCTCCACCATCCCCCCTACACCTCCCGCAAAAGACACGCCGGAATCCGAGTTCCCACCCTCTCTCCCCTTGAAAGAGAAGAGCTCGATGCAGCAGCCACCCTCGGCTTCTGAGCGCACCCTCGAGAGACCAACGATGGTGCCTCAAATGAGCACAGATGCATCCGCTGATGACCAGGAAAGTGACAGGTTGCGGAAGGAAATTGTCGCCAGTCTCAGTCCTTTGGGGCTGTCGGTCGCGCCACCTGAGCCCAACCGATCTTCACTTCAGCCTGCCGGGCTCTCCGATAAGCGTGAGAGTTCTGTCTTTCCGAGCGAGTACGATAGCTATTGGGCGGATGGGGATCGTACATCCGCTCGGCCCTCTCATGACATCAGCCGTGGCGTTCAGTCTACTGACTCGAATATCGAGACAAGCCCTGCGGCGATGCAGCCGCCTGCCGATGGCCCAAAGCCAGCAATCCTCACACGCTTCAGCTGGGAAGAGCGAGGCTCTCACACATCAGCTCCGGGCGGGCAAACTGAGGCCATTCCGCGTGCGCTAGTACCAGAGGACGCCAAGGAAGAAGAAAAGCTTTCGTCACCTGCTATTGAACACGCTGCTAAGGAGCATCGTGATCTCTCGGTGGGAGCATTCCCTGATCCTTACTTCGGACCCGCTCACAGTGTTGCCGGTAATCTACCAGACCCTGTCACTGATGTCGACATCAAGACGCGTGCACCGACTCCTCCACCGGAATCAGCGAAGCCCATTACGAGTCCAACTCGCACTGAGTCAGATCGGGGGGAGATGTCCCCTGTCTCGGGTCTCCACGTTGTTAACTCTGCCCTGAACCCGGAAGCGGTGGATTTACCTCCTCGTCTAAGCCGCGAAGTATCTCCAATATCACAGCCAGTGCACTCCAGTGAGGAAGGACCAAGCGCTGCCCAGGAGAAGTCTGCACTAGAACACTCTTCTGAGCAGGGTCCAGCTCCGCCTGCCTACCATGAAGCCGCTGTGGCTTCACCTGTTTCCGACAAGCCGCTCGGGTCTAAAGATATCGCAACAATCAAGTCAACGTCCGAGCGTATAGCTAATTACAATGGCACGCGCGATTACTGGGTAAGCGTCCTCTTTTCACCTTCCCTCGCAATACTATAACAGTTTGCATCTTCCGAGAAAATTGCTAACCATTCTACTATTTCTAGGCTCACGCTGACCACGGACTGAACGATTGGGTCGCGTCTGCAGTGAGCGCCAACCCAGAGCTTGCCACGCAGTCGTATCCTCAACCACGGCCTACACTAGCACATTCTGCCACCTCTCGCCACAGAGCCGCTCCGTCGATCTCATTGTTCGGGAAGCATGGTTCAAGTAGCAAACAGGCGGCACAAAACAGCGCGTCCCCGACACAGGGGGCACCCCCGACAGCCTCTACTCCATCCTATCCAGCGGGCGGAAGGAGTGCTAGTTCGCAGATAAACTTGGCCAAAGGAAAGGATCTCTTGCACACGGCAGGCGCCCTTGGTGGCAAGGGAATGACGGGCGCGAAGGGCTTATTTGCTAAAGGCAAGAGCCGCTTCAAGAGCGACAAGGTAGATAAATAATCTCCTTATCTTGACCCCTTATCTTCTTCGACACGACACGGACAGACCCTCACGGCACAGTTTCTTCTTGTCGCAACTCGTTGGGGCGACAGGTGGTTGAACATCTGGACAGGACCTGATAAGATGTTTCTTTCTGTCCTGGGCGTACTCGTCTCTTGTTTCCTTTTTACAGTCTGCAATGTCGGCCCTAATCTGTTCTCCACAATCTGTTCAGCGAGTCTTGTGTACAATTAGGGCCATGAATATGTTCTCATAAGAATGCGAATGTTAGCTCTACCATCACTCTTGTTCTTGACCGAGTAACACATGTTGATTGGTGATGTAGGAATCGGAAGCGTCATCTTGTGAAGGCTCGGAAGAGCCCGAGCTTATGATGCCGGAGTACGTCACACGAATGTCAATGGACACGACCGAATCTCTGAAAGAGGAGAAGAAGAAACGCCGCTTCTCATCTCCCTTTCACCGTTCAAGTCGGTCAAGGTCGCGGCCGAGTAGTATCGTACTTCCGAGCAACGCGTACTCGGACTTTGGAACGCCTAGACACACACCTCCACGCGAGACGCCTCCTGCTGCAGGAAGTCGTCCGATTTCTTTCCATGCACCCGGCGAGTGGAACACAATACCTGAGTCAGACGCTTTCACCCCTACGCAGGGTGGTTTGCAACCTCCTGACCGCCTTGGGGTTCTGCCTTCGCCAGCGAAGAGTCAATTTTCGATACTCCCTCAAGATGGTGAAAGTGACGTCCCGCCTGTTCCCCCAATTCCACACAACGTAGAGGAGATGCAAAGGGGTAGAACGAGCCATGACAGTGCTACTCATAGGCTGCTTCAGTCAGTTATCCGAAACTCCACGCCTCCTGCTATGGAGATCTCAACGCTTCGATCGGACCAGCTTACTACGCCCACCCTTATGACTTTAGAACAGTCCCATGGAGATGCGGAGGCTGGTCATCAGGAGACGCAGACAAATGTGGTCGTGGACCAAGATCAGATCAATCTCTCTAACGGTGTGAAAGCTGTCCCAATTCCTACAACAACGCCGCAAACCCCCGGGCGGAAAGAAGACAATCAGAGTGATGGAGATGACCAGCCGCCGCAGTTGAGTTATGATCTCATACCACCACGTTCGCCGCCAGGATCAACAAGCGATGTTCAAGATTCGTTTTTCGCAGCACCCCACAACGCTGCGGACGTCTCGCCAGTAAAGTCATCCGTGGGGGCCGCGGATCGCTTACACAGCCTGGAAAACGAAGCTAACATGCGCCTTGAGACAAAACACAACACTTTGATACCACCCCTCCGACTGTGTATAGGGGATGTGAGCCCCATGTTATCACCCGCGAGACCCGCCATGGGCCATTCGGGCAAAGAAGCGCAGATGCAAGCCAGCAACGGCAGACCTGAGCAAAGCGACAGCCGACCCGCATACGAGACCGAGGTCATCGGCGGTGATGTCTCTCCTGTCTCGTTACGCAACAACGAGCAGGCGATTGAGCCAACCAGCCCAGGATCCCCTTCCTCAAGCGCAACTACGGCGGCGCGTCCTGGAGACGTGGTCGTCAAAATCATCAGTCCGACCGACAAGGCTGGCGTAACCGAAAGTGGCATGGTCACCACCCCACTTGCTGCTGAGCCATCTCAAGTCGTGCACGGGCAAGGCCTCGCGTCCCGCTACCACGTCCTCCACGCGATCCAATGCGCGCCATCGCAATCATCACTGGAATCATGGGAACAAGACAGCGTCGCGCCGTCGCAATCGGACGGCAGCCAGCTCGGCGATAGACACGACGATCCCGACGCTCCGCCCGTGCCGCCCGTGCCCAGCCTTGTCCAGCAGGAGGACCATGCAGGGAAAAACATTGCATCAGAATTGCACCCATCGACCAAACCGACAACAGATCCATCATTTCTTCCCGGTGAAACGGTCGCGATGCACTCCGAATCTAATTCACAAGAGCTGCAGCAGCATTTAGAGTCTGGAAAGCCGAACCGTTCCGAATCGCTACTGTCCAAAATATCATCCCTGGTCTCGGTGGATGGTGCATCCATATCTCCAGTCTCTAGCCACGGCCCGCGATCAGGCTTGCCCAGCTCCAAACGCCCGCCCCAGTCGTCTTCGGCCAGAAATTCGCCTAACCCCATCCCTGTTCAAATTAAGGAGGAGCCTAGCACGCTGGTGCAAAAGGACATGATTTCCACCACCGACGACGATTTTGACCTCTATGCCGACCACAACGGGATCGTAAAGGACATCCAAGATGAGAGTGGCCAGCCGTTACGTGTTGTGGATGCCGAAACTACCACGGCTATGGAATTCACCCAGCATTCGCAACCTCGTGCCGCGGATTTGGCCAAGCCTCCGCAGACACCACAAGCAGCTGATGACCCGCCGGGGAGATACAGCGAGGAACGGCCAATGAGCTTTATATCTGGCCCACCGGATGTAGACGGCCGCCCTCAGGACTACATCGAACGACCTTCGACAGCATCAAGAGAAAGATATACTTCACCTTTTCCACGTACGTCAGGCAAGATGCCGGGAAAGCGTCCGAACGGAACAGCTTTGCCTCAGGCTAGATCAAGGCACCAACCAAATTTGAGCCAAGTTCAAAATGTCGATCAATCTACACATTACGAGCACAATGAAATGTCCAGAGCTCAGAACATATCGCCACTTCACAGCCAGGAAGGCGATGTTAGAACACCGCCACACAGCAATGTTCCTTCGCCTCACCCGAGCAATGTATCTCCGCCTCCGCAGCCTAACCCTCCACTAAGTCTGTCGCAACGACCTCTGCTCCAAGCACCGGGCTTGCAGAATGGCTATATGGAGCAGAAGCCGGACGAGCCACGTCGTATGCAGGATCCTACTCGTCTAGTAGAGGCTCAAATGCGTGGACTAAGCCCAGGGCAACCAATCCCAATAGATCCGCGAATGCAGAACCACCCATATAATCCGGATCCGCGCATGCAGGGCCAATTTGTTGGTTCACCTCTGGAACCAAGAAATCAGTACGAGCTCCAGCAGCAGATGTGGGCACGTCAAGGGATGGATCCTCGTGATCCGCGTCTACGAAATGGTCAACAGCAAAGTCTTGGCCCTGGCTTTCCGCACCCACTTGCACCTCCTAGTGTACCGTCAGAAAAAAAGGAAGAAAAGTCATCGTCTCGACCAAAATTCTTATCGGGGTTCAAAGGCTTTGGCAAGTCGCTCGTAAGCGGACCCCAAGCAATGCCTCACGCAGTTCCGCAACCTTCGAGGCAACCAGTGCCTCGGCCAGCACCGCAGCCCGCTCATCAGATTGCGCCGCAGCCAGCACCGCAGCCCGCTCATCAAATCGCGCCACAGCCAGCAATGCAACCTGCATCTCAAACGCAGCTCAACAACAGCTTGAGTCCGATGAATGTGACAGCGGCCAGTAGCGTAAATCCCAGACCTCCCCATCAACCTAATGTTGGAGACCTTCCGGAGCAGGTGATGATGAAACAAGATCAACCTAATGTTCCCAAAGCCCCATCCGAAAGGCCACTAAGCATGGGAACAGCATCACATATCAGTCAGGATAGTACAAATGTACAGGCGGCTGACTCCCGTCTCGATCTCAGGTACCCTCAGAGCCCTGCTCCTTTTCAGGGCATTCCACCTCAGCTGCCACCACCAGGAGCACCAATGCTGCCACAACCGCCGCAATTGCAGCCTCAGCGAGTATCAACCTCTGGAGTTCCAGATACTGGAAAAAAGAAGAGATTCTCGTCTCTTGGGAATTTGTTCAGCAGAAGTGGGACCACGGGGCATTCTGTCCCAACCAACACGAAACCGAGCAAGGAAGAGAAGAGAGCACAAAAGGCTCAAAAACATATCACTGGACCACCAATGCGACCATCCCCAGGACAACAATGGCCACCACAACAACAATATGGCCCGCAGCAGCACGGCATGCAGTATGGGTCTGCGAGGCCTTTCCCGGGCATGCAAAGCATCCCACCGCAGCACCAGCAGAACATGTCGACGGTGCCACCACAGATGGTGTATCCTCCCGGGCGACAACCACAATACATGGTGCCGCCACAAGTCTACCACCAGCCTCAGCAGCCTTTGCAGCCTTTGCAGCAGCCACCAGAGACGCAACCGCAAAGGAGGCCGCCACCAGTCACGCAAGAAGCATCAATGCAAAAGCCGCTACCGCATGCGCAAGAAGGATCTGCCTACACTGACACCAGACGAATTGCGCAAGCCCAACGAGCGCAGCAATTGCAGCAATCTCAACCTCAAGCTCAAATGCAGCCGCAGCCGCCCCAACCCCGGGCTGAAACATCTCGCCCGAGTGTTCATTCTGCACACACGTCATCCCGGCATAGCGTACAGCGGACAGATAATCTAGTCCAAGCTCCATCCCCTGCAGGATTCTCTGATCCCGGTTCGCAGCGGAATCCGCAACATGTTGTTTCTCCGACTTCCGTTACACAAAGTCGCCAGCCTGAACAGAGTCATCCGCAACAACAGCATCATCCGCAACAGCAACCTCATTCTCAACAGCATCATCCTCAACAGCAACCTCATCCTCAACAGCAACCTCATCATCAGCAGCAGCAACCTCATCCTCAGCAGCAACCTCATCCTCAGCAGCAACCTCATTCTCAGCAGCAACCTCAACTTCAGCAGCAGCCTCATCCTCAGCAGCAACCTCATCCTCAGCAGCAGCCTCATCCTCAGCAGCAGCCTCATCCTCAGCAGCAGCCTCATCCTCAGCAGCAGCCTCATCCTCAGCAGCAGCCTCATCCTCAACAGCAACAGCAATCGTATTTCGCGCCACATAACCCCCCTAGTACACGTAGCGTCTCCTCGCCTTTGCTTTCGCGCGCTCGAGACAGTGGTTCTCCTGACTCACAACGTCACGTGAGTTCGCCCTTGACTGAGCCTCAATACGATACCCCACAAATCCCAGCTGCATACACGCAGGTCTCGGGTGCATATATATCGCCAGGAACAGAGGAACCACCTCGGAACATGAACGGGATGCGTCCTTCTCCAGTGCAAAATGGCCGACAGTACTCCGATCCGCAGATGCAACCTCTTTCGCCGCAGGTGTCTGCCATGTCACAAATGCCGCCCAACCACCGCAACAACTCGAACTCAAGTGCTGTTTCGGTGATTTCTCCCGACTTGGAGCCTTCGCCAGGAATCCCAACTACGACGCCAGCTCCCGTTCAGAGATTACAGAAGCAAAGAATGACAAGCATAACGGAGCACTCAAATCAGGAGCGAATGTGGAACTTAAATTTACCCCACGGTGCTACGGAGCAAGAGATTGTTCGTGCACGCCAGCGCCAGTATATGGAGCAACAACTGGCGTCTCAAGAGCAGATCCACGCCGAGCGTACGGGGCGATCACCTTCACCCAGGCCTATTCAACAGTCTCAGTCGCCGAGCCCTCATCCGCCTCAACCTCACCAGCAAGTCTACCAGCCACCTCTACAAAATGGAGGCGGATTCCGCGAAGTACTTCCACGTACCTCCCCACGACCATACTCATTAGCACAGAGCCTACACCAGCCGATTCCTAACCAGGTCGATAATGAAGAGCAGCACTCGCACACGCCCCCACCTGTACAGCCGACGCCAGTACATCCAGGTCAAGCTTCCGGTCCCACGGACTATCCTCTCCCCATGTCACCTGACTCATCCACTGTGAAAAGTCCAGTCAACCCTGTTGCGCAAATGTTACCACCTCCACCCCCACCTTCAAAGTTACCACACACTCCAATGGACGCGAACTTTCCGTCTTCTCGGTCACCTCCTCCTTCATCACAACAGCCGCAGCAATACCAGCAGCCAGCACCACCGGAAGAGCGTTACGGTTCGCTGGCACCGCAATTCCGTCCATCAGAGGAACCGGACTATCAACCAAGAGACGAGTACAACCCTTCGCAAGAGCAATACCGGCGATCCCAGCATCACCAACAGCAAATGGAATACCAACAACCAGAGTATGAACATCAAGTCCCGACTGATGAACCGCCACCCTATTCTGGGCCCGGTGTGCCGGATGATGGCATGGACAAGGAGCGTCATCGACCACCGAACATTATCACCAATACCCAAGATCGCGGTCAGCATTTCGAGGCACGTCAACGGCAAATCTCTATTGGAATGCTCCAACATCCGCAACCAGCATCCATGGCTGCCTCGCCTCAACGCTCATCAGCCGACATGGGAGCCGATTCACTGCGTGCCCAGCTTCTTGCGCAAGAAGAGCGAGACAGGATTGACCAACAGCAACGAGCCGAAGTCCGACGCGCTGAATCGGAGAGAGAAAGGCAAGAACGAGACAGAGCGAGAGCCAGAGCCAGAGAACTCGAACGCAGCATTTCAGGCGGGGGGAGAGTAGGCAGTCTAAGGAGTGCTGCTGGAAGTACTCGAACGGCCGGATGGGAGAGGAGAGGAGATACTGCGAGGCCGGTCTTCGAATTGCCCGCCGAAGAAGACGATGAACCTGTTATGCGCGCTACCTCATTTCCCGGCCAAGAGTGGGTGCCAAACTGGACCGAGGACTAGGGATACACCTCTTAATAATTTTTCTCTATATTTCGAGCGACATTGTACATGTTCTGTATTTTTCTTCTGTAAGCTTTTCACAGTTGCGTTTGGTTGTGTTTTTAGGTTAGCCGTTTGACTTCATTGGAGTTGGATACCCGGGTCTTCTTCATGGTATTGTTCTGTTTCAGAGAACACTTTAATGTTGCACGTATATAATCACTGCCTACTCGACTAACCATATTTGTATTTTTTGCTCAAAAGCGGGATACTGGCCGTTTGCAAAATGCGTGCGCCCGCAGTGAGTCACGTCTTCTCCAAATTACAGCACCAATTGTGTCCCCTTTTCATGGCTCGAGAGGCGACAGGATGGCGTACCGGTGACCAATACTACGTTCAAGCGGTTTTACGTTAGATTTTCAAGGAGTTCCCATGGCCTGCCTTCGATTCCGTCTCCCAAGGTTCTGCGTTCCATGGTTCCACACTGTGCACAACCCATTTTTCAGGAGGCTGTGCGTACGCCCCCGGGTAGCCCACATTCTCAAGCGTGCACAACGCTGAAAATGTCACCGAAACTTGAGTTTTTCCAAGCCCTCATTAATACTTGCCCTTGGGCCCTTCGTTCCTCCTTCGTCTCCCGCACACTTGCTTGCAAACCACGCACGGCCCGTACCCACTCAGCGGCGAAACGTACACCACACCCCCATAAAGTCAAGTCAGCATGTTCCGACTAGCAGCCACCGTCATCGCAAAGCGCTTCCCGCGCATCATCGCCCAGCCAGCGACCCGCTCATCAAGCGCCCGATTCAACGCCGGCCATACGCCTACTCAACAGCAGTCACACGAGGGCGTCGCTCGAGATTCTCTGTATGCCTTATCCATTACGACATATTCCCCTTGGGATCCTTGTGCTACACGCACGCTGCTACAATCTGGCGGACCTATTTCTGCACGCCACATTACGCCGCGGATCGAGGACATACTAGCCAACTACGCTCCGCCGACTATAGCGCAAAAGCGTACACCCGCCACTACAGCCGTCAAGGAACCAGATACCAAGGCAGTTGCGGTGACATCTAAGCCGTGGCCGTACCGCCTCCCGGTGACTCTTCAGCCAAAGGCTGGTACTACGTATCACACTCAGTACCGAGGGAAAACAGCTACTACTACTACCGCTTCTACAGAGAGATTCGAGCATCCGGTACGCGTCAGCTTCCTCCAAGCACTGCTGTATGGCATGCAGGATCCGGATTCTTGGAAGGTGAAAAAGGAGAAGGGAATTGTTGAGATTGACACTGTTGAGAAGAAGGTGAAGGAAGAGCCTAAGGTCAAGGTTGAGAAGCAGGAACGAGGCAATGGGTTAGACGCGATTGCTAAGTAGACGCGTGAGTGGTTTGAATGGGCAATTCGGTTTTTGTTACATTTATCTCTTTATCAACGGAGCCGAAAGCGGTTTATGGTTTGTTCAAGAAGTGAGTGAAAGGCGAGTGTGGATGTAGGTGCTGTCAGTCCTAGAGCACCACTCCTTCAGTTCTCAACACATCCAGATACGAAGATCTAACAGGGTTGATTAGCGCTGTGTTATTTGGTGCGATGAGCTTCATTAAGGTACTAGTCCTCGATATGTGCGAAAAATTAAAAGACAACCTAGCGAGCGCTTCGTCCCGCGCAATATGCAATATAACAAAGATACAACCAAATCAGACCCAGCGACGAAGCGGCAGCGATCCCATATATTTACAGTAATTAGCTACGTTTTTGCAGGGTGTATGCCCTGCGACGCTGGTAACTCTAATGGGAAAACGAACGCTAATACCTTCCTCTAATATTGCCAAAGCTTCAAGAGAAGATCCTTGGGCTTCTTAAGGTACTCTATATAGACGGCGGCTCAGCTCACACCTGCGACTCGGTCATCAACTGGATGGACAAGGGCGGCATGGATAATACTATTAAGCCTCTCCGCCAGCACTTCACTGCCCGAAGAAGTGAGAACCTCCGCTAAGGTATGAGGCAATTCGATCAAGCATGAAACAATTTGAAAGCCTTGAAGATCCATAGGACTATTAACAAGTATCCAGAGCGCTTGCGGGATTATCGCAGGCTTGAAGGGCGCATGACCAAGTACTGAGCCTCACTACTAAGAATCTCTATAGATAGGAATCTACACACAATCCCCAGCTTCAAAATCTATCTATTGTACCCTAGAAAAGTACCGCGAAGCATGCAGTTTAGGCAGTGTTTTAGGTGGGGATACCATATTCGATGGTCTGGGCTTAGTTCCGGAGTTCGCTTTCACCGGTGCCCGACAGGCAGCCACGGCAGCCTCTATGCTTCTCATCGAGTTCATCACTGTTATCCCTGCACCTACGGTTAATCCTACAAACCCTTACACCACTTCCCTACAGCCGTTTGTCTTTGATCACACCATATAGAACAAAACGTCCCAATAACATGCCTTAAAAACCTACCTATACCCGAACCACAGATTTTCAACCGCCCAGAATCAACGCCACACACCGGCCAGCGAGACGAAACCCATATATACATCTCTTGGTGTTTCCTGCTCCAACAATGCCAACTCTTTAGTATATGAGCAGGCAGATGAGGGGGTCACATGGATGTATTGTCCTATCGGAAAAGGAGAAGCTATTATAGGTATGTGGTTGATACGCCACTCCATTATAGGAACTAGTTTATACGTAGGTGATGTCCTCCCGGCGTCGAAAATTATCTAAAGAAAGCATTTTAGGTTATAATAACGTGTAAAGATGTATAGTTATACCCCTATAGTAATCTATCCAGCCCGAAAGACCTCCACCTTCTTGCATTGGCTAATACCTATACTATCTATTATTGCTCCTATATACAGGACTTTCGCTCTATACCGGCTCACTAGGCCGTAAGCTAGTCTTTTAAGGATAGGTTCCCGCAGCTTCCGTCTACTCTAAAGGGAAGAGAGTAATATAAGTGGTTATCCTCCGTAGCTTCCTTAAGCGATGTAGAGGCAGTTCGTCTAAGTCAGAATGGAGGCATAGAGTTGAGATATAGGGGGTTCTCTAAGTGTTTAGGCGATTTTAGGCCTAGTACGGCACAAAGCTGGTTGGAGAATCCCGCCTATTAGAGGATTTCTCGTACGAGTGTGACACGTTATACTATCGCTTTCTTTAGAGAGGCGGAAAAAAGCAGGGAAGCTGATATATTGCTATTGTCGGGCGGGTACATTGTTTTCTGGTCATGTCGGAACGATTCCATCATTGAGGTCAAAGAGGATTGGCGAGAGAACTGGAAATAGAGCTTCGTAAACCCCTTAGCTTCAGGCCAGTACTCGGGGTAAGTCTCCCACTGGTTATTAACAAATCACATGAATTGTCTTCGGCTGACGTAGTACGTCCAGCTACAGTCGAGGTTACTTTTTGAGAGCTAGGCAGATAGGGATAGCTTCAACAAACCCTGGTCGTTTTATATCGAAGAGTTTTCTCAGCTTTGATGTATTTGTAGGCGGAGGTGGGTAATATGCTACTACGTCGGCACGTAATGTAATTCGCTGGAGTCTAAGACGAGGTGAGCTTCCCATTTTAGTGACTATAACTCTCCACTTACCCCATATGCTCGCGCATATCTCGTGAACACGAATCAATCATCATCGCCTCGTTTGAATCGGTGAATTCATAGTAGTAGTTCCGGGTAGATTCTCCCTCGCCAGTGATGCAAGCATACCTCTCGCCTAGTTTCTTATATAGATACACCCTCCAAAATGAGCCAAACATGGAACAGCCGTAGCATCTACCCATCTTCTGGTTACGGAGACCCCTCACGCACGCGTCGTAGACCTAGCCTTCGCATTGCTCGATTTCTGCTGGGGTCGCGTCCGGCCTCTTGCAGTCAAACACGCCAGCAACCTAGAAGTTTTAATGATTTGGTATGCACCATTCGGTGATACTATCGTCTTTTCTTAGTCGATCAGCCGGATGCTCGGTAGGCGGTTTCTCGTCAGCGTTGACAACATTCGGATCCTAGAAATACACGTTCTGTACCGCACGCACAAAGACACCCACAGGGTACTTATATAAACGTTTAGGGTAGCGTCCTCTATTCTAGCCCTTGCTAACGCACGAATCTCCTCTCAGCGCGTAGAGCTACGAACGGATGCTATTATGGTATTTAGGTGAGACATCTCTACTATCATTACTAAACCTAGTTCACGCTGTGTAGACGAGGGCCGCGAGAAGCGCTAGATTGAGCAAGAATAGAGATATATCAATGCCCTTCTTACAAAACCGGATAGAGACGACTTTAAAAGAGTCTACTTTATTAAGCTTAAAGTGTATAACCTCGAAAGAATTCTAGGCAAGAAGCTTCGCATCGTATAATGACTAGCTGGTGAATTCATAGACAGAGAGTGGCGGAGATGGAAAGACAGTAGTACGACTAGGATTTTTAGTAAGGATAAAGGCGTTAGCAAGTGTAGGGTAGCAGGGCGTAGAAGAATATTCATATCTATTATAGGTTACTTCTTACTAAGCCTGGACCGGGTGAGGGGAGAACAGTTTGGTATAAGGAACCGAGGTGGTATTCAATTGGATCGAGCGAAGGAGTCAACTGCCTTCGTATAGGGTATGACGTAAACCAATTCATAGAACTTCGTTCAGTGAATAACTAAGGGTGATAGCTTTTCTTCCATCGGTTCATAAAGGCGGATTTTGCAGACACCGCGGACATGGGGTAAATCGAGTGTGGAAATTCTTCGCTAGCACTTCTAGATCTTGAATTATATAAATTAGCCTGCGTTCGCTCAACTACCCTATCGTTAGGCTGCATTAAAAACAAAGGCGAATAGAAAACCACGCCATATATAAGACATAGACATAGTATCTTTATTTTTCGAAGACTAAGCATAGGATATGCCTTTGGAGCTTACTATCTGGGGTTGACTAGCGAGATGCTGATAGCTTCCACAAAACGACTTCCGCTCAAAGGTACCTCGACCTTAGTTGACTGATTGTGCTCATACGGCCATGCTGTATGTTGCTGAGCAATGCTTCTTCAAGAGCAGACTGACTGATGCTTGCATCTATGTGGGTATGTGTCAGCCTAGTTCATGACGCTTGACCCTGTAGCGTGTCCAACCTGTGAACGAACAATGCGAAATTCTTGCCGGTGTTCGAGTTCGAGTGCTTAGCCTTGACTTGACTGTTGTTGACAAGATTTTGCCCACGTGGATCAGGGAGTGCGGTTTTAAGAACTCTTTCACGTACCGTCCAAGTCGCTGAAGCTACTTCCCATACTTGGAGTACCATCGCTTCCATCTATGATTGCTTTCAATGCGGCCTTGCGCGGGCTGGGTTTTGCCAGCTCATCTCGCTGCTTAGGATTGAGCGGACTAGCCTTGCTCATATCTGCTTTTGGCGCATCACTGGCAGAGCTTGTCGCAGACGAGCTGGCTTCGAGTCTCGAGGAAGGGTCTGGCGTAGGGGCACTGCTACCGTGTTTTGTCTCCCGTGATTTTCCGGATTCGCCCGAAACCAGTGCCCCGGGTGATACCTGGCTTGCTGGGTGGCTCTTACTTGACTCGTGCACTTGAGCAAAAGGCAACGCCGTACTCGTACCAGTACTGTGTTCCTCTCCTTCTTCTATGGATTCGTCGTAGACTGTGAGATCCCGTGGTCGCTGTGCACGAAAACGTGGTGGCCTCTTGAATAGTTGACTGCGATTCGCAGGATTCTCGTTGTCAGATGCTGACGGTGACGAGCTACTGGACGATGAAGTAGGTGCGACTGGTGAGCCTGCACTCAAAGAGCTTGGTGCATCGTCCGGTACGGGAAGATCGGGGACGTTCTGGTTCATGCTTTCGGAGGCAATATTCCGTCGCTGGCGCAAAGACTGAGTCCTGGATGAGGGCTGCTGGGTGTATGCTCGAGCCTGAGTGATCGTATTGGTTGACGGGGTCCGAGATAGAGGAGGTGCTGTGATCATAAGATTCATTTCTTCGAAGACAGAGGCAAAGATAATTACCAAGATTGACCGACTCCTCCTGAGGCGTGGGACTTTCCTTGAGGCGCGTCGACAAGCCAAGAGGTCCTTTGAAAGCTGAAGTTCACATCAGTAGAAGCCCCAAACATCAGACTTCTACGAACCTTCAAGATCGACACTTCCTGCTCTCTTCTTCGAGACGCCGCCCATGGTCGTTTGAGTGCTCTCCAGACTGAACATGGCTGGCGCAGTAGAACCACCTACCTTCTTCATCTGGGCACGCACATGATTCAAATGTCGTTCATACAACCAAGCCGCCTGCTGAAGAAGGAACTTTGGGGGCACATGGAAAGAGTCTGCACTGGTAGACGTTAGTTAGTCCGCCTTCGCGGACTGAAAGGAACCTACAGCGCAGCCCCTTGCCAGTCAGTATGTCGTCGAAGAGCATGGATACGCACTTACAATCGAGGTCACTTGCTTTCGATGATTTGGAAATCATCTTCCACAGGCTGCGATCCTTTGCGGCATCCCAAGTCGCCTGCGTCACGCGTTAGTCGGTGGGAAGGCAACGATGGAAACACTTGGGAACCGACCTGCTGCGGGTCTACAAAATCTGCCCGTGAGAAAGGGACTCGAATAAGAGTAGTAAATTGTACGCCAGACATTTCGGTGATCATCCGATATCGACGGGCTGTCTGTTGAGTACGGGGACTGTCGGAGGACGTACGGGCTGAAGCATGACCTCTGCCAAGGTCCAGGAATAGATTAGCGTGCGCAAGTATACACGTGCGACAATGAGACTCAATTTGAGCAAGGAAACTGGTTTGGTCTCCGGCTCTGTGAATATGATCGCAATTTATCTTGTAAGGCACCTTGTCATCCATGTACATTGCACGCCGTATGAAGTGGTAGTGTTACAGCATTGAACATTCTAACCCGGAATTATCAACTTCTAGCAGCGTGCCACTCTTGAGCTGGCTTGAGCTTAACATACACCGGCGCGTGTCTCAGAACTTCCGTCCGGTCAACAACTCGGACGCCTCCCGATACTTGGCGGTCGTCTTCTCCACCACCTCTTCCGGAACAACGACGTCCTCTTTGCCCTTGAGGCCCTGAGCGACTAGCCAGTCTCGCAGGTACTGTTTATCAAAGCTAGGTTGCGCTTTCCCAAGATTGGCCTCCCAGGTGTCCTTGGGCCAAAACCTGCTGCTGTCGGGGGTCAAAACCTCGTCCACCAACACGACTTCGTTTCCATTCTCCGTATCCAGCCCAAACTCAAACTTGGTGTCGGCCAGAATTATGCCCACTTGCTCGGCCCTGGCTGCTGCTTCTGTGTAGACTTTGAGACTCAGGTCTTCGATAGCATCAGCCACTTTGTCATCGGCTATGAGTTTCCTCGCCTGCTCCGGGCTTATGTTCTCGTCCTTGTCCCCGAGTTCGGCTTTCGTGCTGGGCGTCCAAATAGGTTTGGGCAACTTTTGACCTTCGACCATGCCGGCGGGTAACCGTATCCCGTGCACGGTGCCAGATAGCTTGTACTCGGACCACGCAGACCCAGTGATATAGCCTCGCACGATGGACTCAACTGGTACGATTGTCAGACGTCGGACCTGCATGCTCCGACTCTGTAGTGCCTCAGACAACGGTTGGCTGAGCGACGTCTTGACATTTTCCGGGAGCTCGGCGCTGAGAAAATGGGTCTTGAGCGTCGGAATTTTACTGCTGAGGTAATCGAACCAGTAGATGCTGTGTCAGTTAATAGGGTGATACAAATATACGAAGTGGCGTGGGATACCTCATTGCAGTAAGGAGGGCGCCTTTCCCTGGAATGCCCTGCATCAACAATTAGCCCCCGAAGAGTAATTTTCATTGGCAGACAACGCGGGATGTCCGATCGAGTACACCAGACGTACGTTCTTCATAATAACATCAAATGCAGAAATTCGGTCGCTCGCGACGAAGAGTAGCGTGTGATCGTCCACAGCGTATAGGTCCCGGACTTTTCCGCTTGCAACTTTCGCAAGCGCACCTTGAAGGTCGACATCGACGATGGCTGAGGGAGACATGGTTGTATGTAGGTTGCGGAAGTCTTGTCGAGCTGCGTCACACTCGCTGAGAAACTTTCGAGTGTTTGTCAAGGATCTGCGGGGCTGCCAGCCTGTGGCTTTGATCTGGTGTGGCGTAGAGCTACCCCGCTAAATCCTCTTGGCAGGACCGTGGGCACGATAAGGCCTAGGTGGGAGTGATTGGCGGGGTTGGTATGGGATTTGCGCAGGACCGATAGCAATAAACGTACAAACACGCGTGATTCACTAACATAGATTACCCATCGCTTGCTGTACTAGGAGAGAATTATGCAGACAATTGTTCGTAAGCATATCCAGGTTCAAACAATTGTTCCCCAAGGCTGGGACTCGTGGCCCAAAGCAAGTCCTGAGTGCACAACGGGACGATTAAAGTAAGAGTATAACGGAGAATTGTGGACACGCTGGTATCGATATGTAATTATGCCAATACCTGGTTATGGGACGGACAATTCACTTCTACTCTCTAGATCTTCCAGCCCCGCAAAACCCTCCTCCACCACCCACCGTTGGCTCCATTTCCTAAGCACGGCACACGCATGACCGACAACCAGCAAGCCGGGCGGGCGGCTGCCTTCTTCCTCCACAGCCGTGCAAACATGTTCCAATGTGGTCCTTATTACTCGTTGATCGGGACAGCTTGCACGCTCAATGACAGCGCATGGAAGATCGGCCGGATAACCTTTTAGACGCAAAGACTCTACCAAGGCTAAGAGCCGGTGCAGAGACATCAGCAACACAACAGTTCTTGTCGAAACATAGTCCGGAGGGTCGAGTGGAGCGCCTTTCCGACCGGTACCGGTGCAAATCAAGATCTGGTCAGCCACACCCCGGTGAGTAGGCGGGATTGCAGCAAAGAGCGGCGCGCTCAACGCACTGGTGATTCCGGGTAGGACAACTGGCGTATATCCGTGCGAGCGGAAAAAGTCGTACTCCTCGCCCCCTCGACCGTAGATGTATGGATCGCCCTGTTTTATGCGTACCACCACTTTCCCGGCCTTGACACCGGCCAGACCCAGTTCTAGCAGCTCTTCCTGGGCTTTGTCGGCATTGCCGGGAAACTTTCTCGCAATGTGTACGGTTGCGCGCCGCGAAACGAGGTCAAGAATGGGGCTCGGTACTAGCTTATCGGCAAGTATAAGGTCGGCAGACACGATAGCTGTGTGTGCTGCCCGCGTGAGGAGCTCGGGATTCCCTGGTCCCGAGCCTACCAGCAGTATCCGTCCGATGATCGCATTTGTTTCGGTTGCACCTTGTGCTGCTGTGAGTGGGTTTGAGCTGGTGTAGTCGCATAGTAATGTTTCCACATCAGAGTCTGATATGGCGGCGAGACGTCGAAGCGGCCAGTATTCGCAAATCTGAGACAGCCAACGCATGCGGCGGCCCCGCGCCGCTTCGACGCTCTCCGCAGTGACGAGTTTGTTGAAGGTGGCCGACTGCCCGCTATCTTCCTCCTCAGCTTCAAGGTCTTGCGAAAGCTCAGCGGCATGGTCCTCTTCCCATATGCGCCGCCGCATTGTGCCTAGTCGTTCAACGGCGTCACCGAGATGTGAAGGCAGGGAGGCCGCTATCTCGCGCCGAATCCTAGCCGACAGTTTGCATCCTTTCCCAGACGTGGTGACGCCAATCTGCAGAGGCCCGTCGGAGTAGGTGGATAGGAGCGTGAACGAACAGAGGCTGGGCGCATCGGCTACGTTGACGGGTATTCGGAGACGGCGACATAATGTTGAGATTTGGGTTCCTGGCCCACAGTTAGCAGGAAGACGCGAGTCGTAGCAGCTGCACAAACCAAGGTTTTGCTTCCCCCCGGCCGTCACGAACACGGCGTCAACAACATGATCCACGTCTACGCGCCCGAGAGTGGTCAGGTCGTCTGCTTGGAAGCTGCGCTGCAGCCACTGCACCTCGCCTTCATCAATGCGCCGGACGAGACCGTGATGCAGCGTCGCGTCTGCCGGAGCGATGAGTATTGGCTTGGCGCCGACTTCAATGGAGCGTGCGCATCGGGCGGCGGCGAGGGGATTCGATCCGATGACGAGATGAACATGGAGCGTGGAGTCCACCGCAGTCAAAAGTGCAGGTGCCATGGGGCGGGGCGGGAAGAGTGAAGCAAAGGCTACAGGTAGCCAGAAGGCGAAAGAGCAGAATTGCTGGGACGAAGATGAATGAGCGCTTCAGATGTGGAATGCTCATGGACATGACCATGTTCTTTTTTGTTCCGAAGTCGATAGCGCAATCGGGCGCTAGTCCTGACTAGGGCGCGCGGCGGGACCGCCGCGGAGGAGCATCTCCAACAGCCCACCTCCGTGGAAATGCACCAACTCAGTCCAGTGGCTCCTCGCGGCCCATGACAATGTGCAGCGCCTTGCGGCTCAGCATCAGGATGTGCTCGAGCGCGTTCAGCTTGGCCATGGCCGACATGAGGGCCGGGTCTTGGGTCTCGACGCGGATCTTCTCCTTGACGCGCACCTCGTGGCCGCGGTACGTAAAGGTGCGGTCGGCCTCGTCGTGCGCCGGCGGGCGGGCACCACCCAGTGCCACGGCGAGCCTGTCGCGGAGGCTGAAGCCGGCATGCACGTCGTCGCCAGGGCTCTGCACCTCCAACGTGCGTATCTCCAGGAGCAGCGCAGCGTCGAACACGAAGAGGTGGAAGGAGACGTTGGGGGGCAGCGGGGGATCGAAGACCTAGATCCAACAGTCAGTCGTCTGCAGTCCACTCCTTGCCAATGTGCGTGGTAGTACCTTTTCGTCCGGTGCGTCCTCCCACCACGGCCGCTGCACGTCCGAGTAGCCTTTAAGCGCCTGCCGTGCTTCCTGGATGTGTTCGTAGAGCAGCCGCAGCTGGCCCGCGACGAAGTTGGCATCGGTGGAGTCGCCCGTCCACGTCGTCACGTCGATGACATCGAGGCATGTGTTTATCGACGTGCGCACCGCTGTCAGCTGCGGGACGACGAGCGTGGGCGCATGCGGCGCCGAAGAGATGACCACATCGTACGTCGTCGAGCCGCGAGGCGGTGGCAGGCTTGCCAGGCGCAGCTTCACGTTCTAGCACCACTCAAGTCAGCTCCGGGGGGAAGAAGCAGGCTGCAGGCCATTGGGAGAGAGGACTCACGCCTTTGACAATGCGGGTGCCGACGCGCGTAACGAGTCCCTTGAGGCTCTCGGAGCGTACCGACGACAGCACCAGCGTCGAGCCGTTCTCCGTGGGCGCCAGCAACGCAGCGCATTCCTCCAGGCCGGCCTTCAACGACTGCAGCGTCTCGCGGAGCTGCACCAGCAGCCAGTCGAGCTCGCGGGCCTGCGATGCAGCCTGCTCGCGGACAAGCTGCGCGGCTTCAATGGGCGGCCAGACAGCGGTCGACATGGATGCGGAGGCAGAGTTGTGTCGCAGGCGGATGGCGGTCTGGTTGCTGCTGTACGGCACCAGCAGTTGATGTGCACATGCATCATTCCAAGGTTGGTCTCGGCTGCTGCCGCGCGAGACAGGGGTCAGGCCAGCCCAGGCCATCGTGCCGACCCATGCCAGACTCCCAAACTTCAAACACATATCTTTTTTACTACACTTTGTGCTGCGTCGCCGGCATCTCTGAGCACTACCGGTACTTGCTGCTGCCTGCCGCCATGTTCGGCAGCTCCCGCGTGGTCGATCGCCAGTGCATGATGCACCGCGTGCATCACCGCCGGTGACCTCATGGCCAACGGCTAGCGGGACTTGCGGAGCCGTTCACAAAGCCAGTGCATCCATACGTCACCCCTTGACCCTTTTCGGTCGTAAACAGGATGCGTCTTTGCAGCTAAACTAAATTGTATATATTCCTGCATTCCGCTTGCATCCACACTCGGTTCGATCAGTTGCGTGAAGTCGTGACATCTCAAATTCTCTGCCGTCGTCGCTACCGTCGCTGTCGTCGCAATCCGCACCCATGGCCACTCGTACGTAGCAATGCCTCCCCTATTCTGACCCTCTGCTCATACCATGTAGGAACCGTCTTAGGCTTGTCCGCGTTAATACTCGCCGCCGGGGGCGTTTTATTGCAATTCTTCACCATACTTTCCGGCGCAGTGAACAGCAGCCCGATCAACCAATTCTATTTCCTCGAAGCCTCTACCTCCGGCATTCCCAACGCGAGAGACCCCACGAGATGGACCTTCTTCGCCATATGCGGTGTCGACGCCGACGGCTACAATAGCAACTGTGGAAACGTTGTGCCTGCGCTTCCTTTCGATCCCCGACGCAACTTCGACACAGACGTCAACCTCCCCGAGCAGTTCATTGGGTAGGTACAAGCTCGACTGTGCGCAGACACGACGCTAATGCTGTGCAGAAATAATACATACTTCTATCTGTCAAGGTTCATGTTCGCCTTCTACCTAATCGCTTTGTTCTTCGCCGTTGTAGCTGTCTTCACTGGTCTGCTCGCGCTCTGCAGCCGCCTGGGAGGCTACTTGTCTGCCTTGACCACAGCGGTTGCCTTCTTTTTCCAGGCCCTGGCAGCGGCATTAATGACGTGAGTAACTTCGCCTTTCCATCTGAGATCCAGTTTCTGACAATGTCTAGCGCGTGGGTCGTAAAGGGTCGTAATACCTTCCGCAGTGCGGGTTTTGATTCAAAGGTGGGCATCAAGTCGATAGCCTTCACATGGGCCGCCATGGCATGTTTCTTGATTGCGACTGTCCTCTTCTGCTGCGGTGGCGCTGCTGGACGCGAAAAGTCAGGTGTGACTCGAAAGCGATCAACCCGATCATCTCGATCGAACAAAAGCAGGGGCAGTTTCCTTGAGACAGACTCGCAACGTAGAGTCAAGGACAACTACTCGTAATGGTTGACGCTCGTTGGGAATTAATCTTGCGAGTGCGTCGAAGAATGTTTAATGGCGTGGTAATGCATGGACGATAGGAAGACTGTGTACGGTGTAATGATATGGTGGTGGCACCACCACCGTCTTTTGGTCGCGGATGTGCGCGAAGTGTCGATGTTAATATGCTAGTCAAATATAGTGGCGAGGCGAGTGTACCTATCACAGATGACATGAAAGTTCAGATGATCGAATGGTTCAATCATTGGTAGCTTCTCCGCGTGAACTCGCATCTTGAAGCGACACATCGTACTGCTCCGGCGTTCCCAAGACTGTCATGAGATCGTCGCTAGGCTCATCGATGCCATCTGGAGTCGATAGCAAATCAACTTCCTGATCAGGCGCTGCAACAACCAAAATTTGTTCATCGGACCTACGATCACTTGACTTATCTGTGACAGAAAGCCGCTGTCGTCTTTTGGGCAAGGCGGGCGGTACGTCCTTTACGTCGGTCTGAGTGAAACTGATCATTGAGCTTGTGCTTGACGATTTGCGCGAAGCTGATTGCCGCACGAACCCCACACGGTCATGGCCTGGCGAATTCGCGTTCTGTGCGCGTGCTGCTGTCGACAGCCGATCATCGGTAGAATCATTCAAGGACGAAAACGTTGGCTCTTTTGTCGGAGTTGGCCTACGTTTGGTGAGGGTCGCCAACGTGGCTGGAACCCAGGTGTTCCTTTTCTCAGGCTTAGGTGGCAGTGGCAGGGGGGTTCCAGGCGGTGGAAGCGGTTGGCCTCTCCCGATAGGCGTATTATGAAGGTCAATCTTGAGGGAATGCGTAGATGCGATATCAGGAGACTCGACCTGCGCATGAGACTTGTTCTTATCAGCTGGTAAAGATGGACTCGATCGTATGTCACCTCGCAGAAATTGGTCGATGTCTTCAGCAGTGTCGGCGGGCGAGGGGTTTGGAGCCTGGCGAGACGTAATCCATTTTCTGGCCGCCGTTGTAGCGGATATCAGCGATTGATTGAGGGCCAATCGTCTTTCCGAAGATCCCGCATTGCTCTTGTGTCGGGCTTGCGCTAAGTCGTGCTCCACCTTCGTTGGACTAGATATTGCGCTGGATGGCAGACTCTGTGTCGACAGCCCGCCGACTGGGACGGATGCTTCGGTGCTTACTGAATCTCCAGCACTGTGCTCATAGATGTCCATCTTGTCGACATATGGGGCTGAGTCGTGATCATGAATCGACGCGGCGATCGCGACTGGGGATGAAGGCGGTGATCTAGACATTGTCGTCCGCATCGAAGAAGCAGCGTCATGTACGTTTCTGCGTTCATCAACTTTAAATACTGCAGGGTCCGCATTGACTAATGGAGTCGCCGCACTCGCGAATGATCCTGAGCGCATATTTCTCGGTTTGGCGTAAGGCAGCTGATCGACCGCAGAAGAGACACCGACATCTTCGTCGGCTGTGGCCAAGTTGCTGTTCGCCTTGCGAGAGTTTTGAGAACCTAGGCTGCTCATGGTAGGCATGGCTTGGTTCGTATCCTCAAGTGTAGCACTGCCAGTATCGGTTCCGATTGCATCTGGGTTTGTTGCCACGTCATCATCTGGAGGGCCCTTCTCCATATCACTGACGCTGACGCCTAGAGAGTCCTTCTTCATCCCTTGGTCCTCCCATATTCCGCCTCGAAGTGGAAGCGAAGATGTGGAACTGAACGGAATATCATCCCAATTGGGAAGCACCAGAGTCTCGTTCACAACCTCCCGAATTCTGTTCTCAATGGCTCGAATAAGTACCCCATAAGTGATTTGTCGCGAGCTTACAACCGGCTCAATGGAAAAGACCATCTTCGGAGTAGTTTCAAAGGTCACCCACATGCGATTACTCGGCGGCGCTTTGATTCTCAAAAGTACGTGGCCGTCAAGCCGTTTCAGAATCGTAGCAAGGACGAGAGTAACTTCCCGGGCCTTGAAGCGAGATCCCAGCTCGATTCGCGCGATAGCTGAGATTTCGAGGCGAAAATTGCCCTTGTAGCTGACGTCGGCCTCAATCGTCAAATCCCCGTCGACGCTCAAGTCTCTCAACCGCGGGTTTGTTATGAAAGGGGGTAGGTCTCCCATATCAATACTTCGCACGTGGATACCGTTGAGCAAGGCTGGTTTCGGCACGCGGGCGATCTTTTTGGTGATTTTGGTCCAGATAAATCGCTCTACATCCTGGGTCTTGTATATCGCAAGGAAAAGCCTTCCTATAAGAGCATTGATCCATCGCGTGTGCAGGTTTTCTTCGGAAGCATGGAGCTGCTGAACAAGTCGAACGAGGTCGGACGTATTGAACTTCAGAGGAAGCGTTGTGTTTTGAGGTGTGGGTGCGCAGCTTTGTTGACTCTGCAGCATAGCGTGGTAAAAATCTTCCTTCTCTGAACAGTTCTCAGAAAAAAAGCAGAATGGCTTCGGATCGGCCAGATCAATAGTAGAGCCTCGTTGAGTCAAGCGAATACAATTCCGCTTGATGAACAATTCGCCCTCTGGGATCGGGTCTCCACCAGCGTATATATCAACAGTGTAATGCGCGAGAGAAACGACATGTCGTACTTCCAGTTGTTCTTCGTCGTCGTAAAGCATAAGATGCCCGAGCCTGTTACACGTCAATGTCTATTAGTAGACCTTTGTAGTTATATCGTACCTCAATACAACATAGAACACATTCCGAGCCTTTCTGCTTTTGCCCTGTCCACCGTCGATTGATGGGCCAACCATCTTGTTCCTGTCGAACAAGCTCCTGTACATGGACTGATAGACACTGGGGCTTTCCAACGCAACGACAGCACCAGCAGGGGTGGTACGCTCCGGAGGCTTCCCGTTTGTGCCTCCAGGCACATACTCCCGGCAGACTGCGAAGTATCCTGACGCAACATCAGGGTCATGCTTGCGGCCTTTCAGTATGTCCGGAATAGAGTCTCCATGATAGAGCCCAGGTCCTTCCTTTTCTGCCTCGTCCCGAAAAGGGTCATTCAAGCCGGCGGTCTCATGGTGACTCCTGTCAGGCTGTTTGTGTGCTAGGTTCGCGGTCCCATATGTCCAGAAGATCCACGCGAGTACCGGCACAACTGTGAGTCCACCGAGAATCCAGCCACCGATGAACGCACCAATGAAGACGGTCCAACCCATTCTCTAACCCACCCTCCCTTGTTCACTCTTGCTCCCTCCTCTTCAAACTCTCTCCTCCACTCCCTTGACCGAGCTTACTCTTTCTTGAACACCACACCCTGTACCAACACAAGCCTTCCTCCCAGCCCAGTATAAGCCCAACGTGTAACGACAGAATACGTCTATGTATACCAAGCGCGGTATACAAAGCTTCCACTACTGTATGTACACGCCCGCGACGATTACAGGAGAGTGACTGTATGGAATCCGAGACGCGGGGGTGTAGACGGTTGAGGCGGGGAATCGGAGACGCGTTCGACGCGCGGGAGGTGTAGGATATGAGGGTAAGGTAGGTAGGGAGAGAGCGTGATGGCGGGGGCGGTTCGTTCTGAGCGGCGGCCGGTCCGGGGTATCAGGCATGCAAGGAGCGGATGGTGCAAGTTGTCGGAATGAAGTCGAAAGGCAAAGCGTATCGCACGTACGCAGAAGCGAAGGAGGTAGATCAGCTCTGGCGGGGCATCGTGAAAGCTGCAAGGGCGCAGATGACAGGTGGTGGGCGGAGGTAGCGGGCGTATCGTAGTCAGGTAAGATGCGCGGATCCATGTGGTCCAAGCGTTCTTACCTCGACCTCAAGCGCGGGAGAGAAAGAAAGACAGTGTATGAGTTGAGTTCATGAGATCGTTTTGTATACGTTCGCAGTTCCAATGCCTTGTTTGGCTGAGTCGAGCATCAGAATGATTCACGATATTGAGGAAGACAGTCATTTCAAAAATCTCGATTCGACCTCATCCGTGTCTACTCCCGCGCCGCAACCGCCTAGTTCCCCTCGACGCAAACCTTCCATCTGTATGTCTACAATCCACCAAGTGTACCGCTTCAAGGCGTCAAATCCAGCTGAGCACGAGCATCTCTCTCTTCTCCTCTTCGTCCGTCCACTTCCACCCTAATCCCGCGCCACCAAACGCCGCGCGTGAGACTTACGCATCCCGTGCTCCCTACTAGAAGAGGAAAGCGAGAATAAAAACAGAAAAAAGAAACACCTGATGATGTTGCATGCTCATTAGTAGTACACTCCATTCCCATGTGTACAAAAATGCCAGCCCGTAACGGAAGAAGAAAGGAAATCGCAGGCCAGAACGAATTGCCCACAGATCGGTTCGCGAATAAGTTGGTCGAAGTGAAGAAAAGCTTGTCGAACCTTCGGAGAAGACGACTATGTTCCGTCGAATACAACCAGACAGCAACCAAGGGCCCACGGACTAAAAATTAGCTACGCGAAGTGCTGAAATGGAACATCGAAGTAGCCCGGGCCAAAACAAATGATCAGGCGCTGAGAACGCGAAAAAACGCACCGATCGGGAACCAGGCAAAAAGGTCCGAACCGGAAGGATAAGCCTTGGGAAACCCGTCCTCGCAGAAGCTGATCTGGCGATCCAAAAGGCGAGGGAAGTAACAACAAAAAAGGCCTCCGTGTGTTCGTGAAGACGTAACATTTGTACAAAGATTCGAAATGCCATGCGGCTTGCTTCCATGGCCCCAAAGCACTCGAACCGAGAGTAAGGCGACTGAGGCACTGCGGTGTCGAAGCTGTCGCGCCGGCAAGAGAACAGAAGAGGAGTGTTGGGTATCAAGAGAATGGCGCAGCTACGAGCGATGGCCAGATCGCAGCGTTGACATGAGAAAAGGAGACCATGCTCTGTAGATCCAAGTGCGATACATCGCATGCCACGGCGTACCGGTATAAAATGCTACAGCCAGCACTATATGGCATTAGCGCCCGGGTATCGTCCTTGGTTGCCAAGTCCCATGTTAGCCATTGTCGCAGAAGGCGGCAGCATGCCACCACGTCCGGGGCCGTCTCTCCCCCTTGCTCCCCCTCTTCCCCGACCCATAGTGGCTCCTGGTAACGCAAAGTCTGGATTCGCGGCGTTGGCTTCAAGAATCACATCTTCTTGTCTCATGGGTCGCCGAGGACCGTATGGACCGTATGGTGCTGGCATCGGATGACCGGGTGGTGGTCTCCAGTTGGGATTGACGCCGCGTTGGGAGACCGAGGTGAAATGTGAAGCTTCAGATGCGGCGGGCGATCTTGAGCCGTCCTGAATATCTTCATAGGACTCGTTGCGCGGTAGATTTGGGTCGCTGCTGTTGAGGGATTGGTTGGAATTGTTGAAGTTCGGATTCGAAGAATTCGGGTGTAGGCCTCCAGGCATCAAAGAGGCAGGCATTGGTCCAGGCATGGGACGGGTGTTCATCGGCTCTGCAAATCTAGGATCTACGTCCTCATAGTACTCAGAGCGTCGTTCGTTGTTGGGCGCGCCTACTGTCGATAGTTGTGCAGGCAACTCGACCGGAGAGTCCTGTATCGGTGACAGTCCGCGGCTATTGCTGCTGCTAGTCTGGAGCGTCTGGTCCGAAGGATTCCAGTTGGCACGCGCTGGAACGAAGTTGTTTTCTCTACCTAGTTATTAGTTGTCGGCCCCAAATCGTTTCGTGTGTGAAAACTTACTCTACCGGTGAATATTGGCTCGTAGGGCTCGCAAGGCCTGAGTGTCTACGTTGTGGAGCCTGGGCAGGAAACCCACCACCCTGCTGGAGCGCCAACATGCCCTGCACGTCTCCATCACTCTCTCTTAAACCGTAACTCGGGTTGTTCACAGGAGGAGTACCGCGCCTCGAATCCATCTCAATAGCTTGACCAATTTGCATCGACGGTGGCAGAGGAGCAGGTGGTGATACTCCTCGGGCAGCATACGGCGAAGGCTCGCGGAACTGCTGCGGCATGCCCTGGGCATACTGGTCATTGTTGTATCCAGGTGGCGGAACACCTCGCCCCATCGGACCAGGCCCTGGACCCGGAGGTGGGCGCATACCGCCTCTTGCGTTTCCGTTCCAGCCTGGTGGTGGAGGGCCCCGCATGCCTCCTCCTCGTGGTGGGCCATAACCGCCTCTTGGTGCAAAGCCTCCTCTTGGTGGGTAACCGCCTCTCCCACGTCCGACGGCGCCACCCCGATTTGGCGGTGGGCCCATTCGAGCTTGGTTTTGCATGATGTAGGGATCGTTCGGCATGGGCGGTATTGGATTGCCGTATTGATCAACTGGTTGTCGTCCACGTCCTGAAGGGCCTCGCGTCGGATTTTGCATCCTGTCCGGACCATCATTCGGGCCGCTGCTGTTCGTCTTGAGCGAGGGGTTTCGAGCATTAAGCGGAATCTGGTCGTCTTGCGAGTCGTTCTTCTGGAGCTCAAACGAAGCGAACCCAGCTGCCTTGTCCCTGTCAGACATCATCGTGTCGCTTGACATTGGTGGCGGCGATTCCGCCTTGGGCAGTATGCTGTCAGTCCCCCCCACGTTGCGACCAGCATAGTAGTTTTGCCCGTTCATGTCCGCATTCTCCGCAATTCGCCTTTTCCTCGCTTTGCGACTGACCAGAGTCCGCCTCATAGCGCAAGTGACGACCCCGCTCGCAACGATTAGAATGGTAGCTGCCAGGACGATCCATCCTCCCCATGCCATGTGCGGTACGAACAGCAGGATGTCGACCAAGAAAGCAAGCAGCGACACAAGCAGCGTCGGAAACGTGAAGATCAACAAGGCGAGGAGGTATCGAGGCGAGTGGGCCGGAGAGTGGAAGTGCGCGGCGACCGCGAGCGAGAAGCATATCAGCGTCATGAGAGCGGCAACGGGATGGATGATAAGGATCGAGGAGAGCGAGTGTCGGGTCGCCGAGGGCAGCGAGAACTCGGAGGCGGACGTATTAGCGAAGAGGCCATCTGCGCGTTGTCAGTATACAAGCTGGTCCGGCGGCGCCTACGTGGATCCAACCCCGGTGTTGTACATACCAGTGTCGTAGCCGATCATAGGCCCATCGCATGTGCCATTTCCGCAGTACCCGAAAACGCCAAAGTTCACCCCGTTCACGGTGGCGATGGGTATCCCGCGGATAATGGGCGTGGAGAGCGTGGACAGCAGCAGCAGCACGAAGGCCACGAAGAATAGTATCGATAGGGGTGTGGCCGGCCGCAGCATGATGACGAAGAATGGAGTGAGTCGTGCGAAGATCCGGCCTCGCCTTGGACCGGGCCTTCAGGACTCGTGAGGCGTGTAGAAAGGGCGCGCGCGGAGTGCGGGTGTGGGCGCGAGTGAGTGCAAACGAGGTGTTGCGCTGGTGAGACAGGGCAAAACGGATGTTCTACGCGCGACGCCCCATGCAAACGAGTAACAGGCGGAGGGATGGAGGCGGCGAAGGCGGCGCTGGCATTGGGACCGCGACCGGGCGCGCAGGACTGCAAGGCTGACGACGTGGGCGGGGAGCGGGCAGCGAGCGTGGAGACTGGCGGCGGGGGCTTGCGCTGGTGTTGAGAAAGCGTGGGCGTCGGGGAGCAGGAATGTCGGGACGGGACACCAGGCGCGGCCAATTGCAGACACGGGACCAGCAGCCACGACGGTTGACCGAAGCCGGCTAGAAGAGGCCTCGTTGCAGCGCGCGCACTATCGATCACGGCTCCTGCTGTTAGTTGTGTTTGGATTCCAGCGAGTAGCACCGCAGGTCGACTCGCGCATGTTGCTGCGCTCGCTCGCCGTCATTCCTCACTCCAGATGCCAATCTACGCGAGGCGTCGCTGACGCTCACAAGCGCACACGCCTGTCAGTCACGCCGCTCGCAAGCGTCTCATCTATTCCCGCCCGTCACACAGGCACAGACACAGGCCCGTGAGATTGCCCAACTCACGACGTTGCTGTCTCTGCGTCAACCTGCAACCGATCTAGCCTAGTGCTTGGTGCGCGAGCCTCAGATCGCCCATTGATTGGACAATTGCGCTCTTCCCCAAACACGGGCGACCGTTAGAGCCTCATCTGCTATCGTTCTGTTAGACCCGCGACGTTTCGGCCTGGCGAAACAGGCCCCGAATCGTCGCCGTCGCTGATAGAGTCTCCATGGTCCACTCAAGCATCACACATCACTTGGCACTCTCGTCGTCTCATTTGCTTGAATCTCGTTTGGATCCTCATTGATATGCAGAGCAACCTAGGCCTGAAGCAGCCCCACGATCGACCAACGCCTGTTTTGCTATCGAGCCGTGCGACTGCACTGATCTCGTCCACATGAATCCTGTAACATAACCGTCTCGTGCACGCTCTACATTTAGTTGCTGGCAAGAGCGTACGCCCTGCGGCGGTCACGCTCCTCAGCAATGGTGAGCTTCACACCCTTGCCCTTGGGCAGGCTGACCCAGGGCTTCTCCTTGCCAATGACGAAGACGTTGGTCTCACGAGTGGTGAACTCGTTGTCAACAGCGTCCTTGACGTGGACAATGTTGAAACCTCCGTCGTGGCGCTCACGGTGAGTGACGACACCGACACGACCCTGTCTTGATGTTAGCGCATGTCTCGAGCAGTAGTTTGAGACATTTTCAACGTACCATGTTGCGGCCGCCAGTGATCATGACAATGACACCAGTGTCGAACTTGATGAAGTCGGAGATCTTGCCCGTTGCGAGGTCAATCTTGACAGTGTCGTTGACCTTGATAGCGGGGTCGGGGTAGCGGATCCTGTATCCGTTCAGTTGATATTTCATAACATCGCCAGAGCCTGGTCTGATGCCGGCGCGAGAGGTTGCCCTCAAGCGCCTTGCCCAAACTGTGCCCAACGGCTGATAGACGGCAAACTCACGTTCGCGCATCGTGCGTAACACAGTAGGGAATTCCGCCCCTGCCAAGCTGGACGCGCTTGACCTTGCCCAGCTTATATGCCGCCTCCTCGCCAGTTATCCGGTGCACGGTGTAGCGACCCTTGGTGTCGAAGACAAGGCGGAAGTTCTCGCCAGTCTTGTCGATCGAGATGACGTCCATGAGACCAGCGGGGAAGGTAGAGTCGGTGCGGACCTTGCCGTCAACCTTTACGAGGCGCTGCATGAGGATGGAGTTGACCTCGCGAGCGTTGAGGGCATACTTTAAGCGGTTACGCAGAAAGATGACCAGAGGCAGCGAGTCGCGGAGCTTGTGAGGACCGGGGGAGGCCTTCGGGGCATAGGCACCTGGCACTTGTTAGCCATGCTCATGATCCAGTGGGATCATTGCGCATCGTTGTAGCATACCGGACAGTTTGTCGAGGAGCCAGTGCGAGGGCGCGCTGAGGCGCTTCTGGTGCTTCTTTCTGTTGGAGGGTCAGCGAATTTTCTCAGCGCGTGCCGCACCATGTCGCAGAGATTCCGCTGCCACAGATTGTGAGCTGAGATGTTTGCAAGAGTATACTTACGGTCCACGTCCCATGATTGCTGTTCAGAGGTGTTAGTGGTTGAAGAAGGGTCCTTGGTCGGGAATGTCGAAGGTCGAGGGATAATTTGTGTGCGAACAGCGCCATGGGTGTTCTGCTAAGCGATGGATATCCTTGGCTAACGCTAACCCTAACGGGCGGCGCTGCACTCTAGAGCGTCCACTACGGAACATCACTGATGCACGGAATCAATTGTGTGAACTATTACATTACTGTGGTATCTAGTTTTTGATTCCGCGAGGAACCATCTTTTACTGCAGTGTGCCCTGAGAACTATGCAAAACCTTTGAGCACCGCCGCCTCCGCATTCAATATTGACGAGCCTGCTGCTCCGATGACGGCTGTGACGAGTTAGCATACCTAGAGAAAACCCTCTATCGTTCAAATACTTACTGTTGTGGCTGAGGGCGACAAACTTGATGTCGAACATGCCCGCCTCGTCTTCCCTAATACGCCCCACACTAACAGCATATCCCCTATCCGTCTCGCGATCCAACCTAGGCTGCGGGCGGTCTGGCGACTCCATTACCACAATAGCCCTCTCCGGGGCAGACGGACAGCCCAGCTTCTGCGCATCCGACACGTATTCCCTCATCGCCTGCTTGACCTCTTCGGCGCTGGGCGCAGGACGACGCTGGAACCTCAGCGACACGCAGGCCGTGTGTCCATCCAATACCGGTACACGGTTGCAAGCCGCAGAGACCCTCAAGGGCTGGTCGACAAAGCCGGTCACATCGCCATTGACGCCTCCTAAGATCTTCTGCGCTTCCGTCTCGAGCTTGTCTTCCTCGCCTGAGATGAAGGGAACCACGTTGTCAATGATATCCATGCTGCTAACTCCAGGGTATCCGGCACCAGACACGGCCTGCATCGTAACGACCGAGACCTGATCAACAGGCCCAAACTTGGCTTGCAGAGCCGCGAAGGGTATCACTATGCCAATGACCGCGCAGTTCGAGTTGCAGACGAGAAAGCCCTTCTCCAATCCATAGTGCTTCCTCTGATGCTTGATGACGTCGAGATGTGGGAGGTTGACGGTCGGTACGACGAGCGGAACGAGAGGGTCACGGCGGTAGTTCTTCGCGTTGGAGAAGACGGCGAGGTTTGACTTTAAGAAAGCCATTTCTGCACTCATTTAGCAAACGCCAATTGGAAAGTACTCATAACATACCAACGTCTCCCGCGACATCGCTGTCCAGTCCCGAGAAGATCAAATCGCAATCCTTGAACTCCTCTGCGGTGCACTTCTTCACCACCAGCTCGCCAATTCGCTCCGTAAAGGGCAGCGCCTGTTTCCACTTGACAGCATCCTTGTATTTCTTGCCTGCCGACCGTTCTGAGGCGCCGACAGCGTGGAGGACGAAGTGCGGGTGGAGCGCGAGGAGAAGGATGAAGCGTTGGCCAACCGAGCCTGTCGCACCGAGTACTCCTGCGCGCGGGTTAGCTAAGCTCCAATTGATGGATAGCAGGACTACTCACCGCACTTCTTCTTGGGGAACTCGGCCTTTTTCGATGTAAAGTGTTCTGCTTCCATGTTTTCGATTGCGACGGGAGTCTGGGTTGATCGTGTGTACACTTGGATGACGCTGGTGGGGTCTGGCTGTTAGTGGGGTGAGTCGAACAGAAAGTTCCGGCCGATCGCGGAGCTCTCTTGTCACTCCTGCAGGCACCTGTTCATGCAAATAAATCCAGCTCGCATATGATCGCGCACTAGTAGAATGAACGAATGCATTGCTTGAGCAAATTACCGGTCTACCAATGTCCCGCTGCATGATGCGAATTCGAAAAGCAGATACCGCCCAATGCAGGATTTCCGGAGCATGATGCCAAACGCTGTCATCTCCCTCTCGTCAAAACACCACCCCGCCAAACGCTAAATCGGCATCTCCATAATCTTTCCCGGATTCATGAGCCAGTGCGGGTCCAACGCGCTTTTGATGCTCTTCATGACGTTGATGGTATCGATACCCAGCTCCTTGAGAAGCGAATCTTTCTTGCCCAAACCAATCCCGTGTTCACCGGTGCAGGTACCGTCCATCTCCAACGCGCGATCTACCATGTCTTTGATGCATTTCTCGACTGCAGCCCGCTCTTTGGGATCTTTGCCGTTGTACATGATACTCTCATGAAAGTTGCCGTCGCCGATGTGTCCAAGGATGCTAGCAAAGAGACCAAGATCATCCATCTCCTTCTTCGAAATTTCTATAGCCTAGTCAGCGCGAGCGATAGAAAGATACTTCGTACGTGGTACACCATACCTATAATATCGGGAAGGCGAGAGAGGGGTACTGCAACATCCGTCGACCAAACCTCGTCCCCTTCCCTACGAAGCGCAAGCATACTCCACAGAGACTCTTTGCGAGCCGACCATAACGTCTTTTGCTCTTCAGCATCGACGGCGAACTCGAAATCACCACTTTTGTGCGACTTGGCGATGGCTTTGACAAGCTTCACGTTTTCCTGTACCTGTCATGCAGTTAGTTCCCATCTAGGTAATCGCGGGCCCCTTGCTGTCTCACCCCTGCTCTAGTCCCAGAAAACCTACCCCGGGTATTAGCATTTGGACCCGATCTCGGGTCGATCTACGATCACTCACTTGAAAAACATAGTAGGCATTTCTTTCCACTTCTTGGCCGTTGAGCCGGCCCTGTTGATCACCGACATTTGCACCTCGTCCATGATTTCCATGGCTGCGACCGGGACTCCCGCGCGCATCACCTTGGAAGCTGCAGCCGCCGCATCACGGATCGTTGGAAACGTCACTACCGCCACGCTAGTGTCCTGTGGTATCACAGCCAACTTCAAAGTGATTTCGGTGACCAATCCGAGCGTTCCTTCGGAGCCAATAAAAAGATTTGTCAGGTTGTACCCCGCTGAGGACTTCCTGTCGAGGTATCAGTGCTTGCGCAGTCGTCTAAAGGTCTTGTCCATACCGAGGCCGACGCCGTGTCTTGATCACTGTTCCATCTGCGAGGACTACCGTAAGATTGATCACCCAATCCTTCATGGTCCCATATCTGACAGCATTGGTTCCACTAACCTTCCGTCAGCTCGTGCATCTATGTTTTACCGACTGCAATTACCTGCAACTCGTTCCGACCATGCCGCCGATTCTAGCCTGTGGCAGGTGTGAGTAGGTGCCCTGAAACCGTACTCAGGTGACGGATGGCAGACCTGGACAAACTCACCGATGGACCAGGATCAACAGGAAAGAAGAGACCAGAATCTTTGATTTGCTCGTTGAGACTCATCCAGGGTACCGAAGGTTGCACAACAACGTCCATACTGACGGATTCTGTCAGTCCACGTATGTAGGCAATATGAACCCAAGATGGTTGCTTACTCGTCTGCGTGCAAAGTTATAATGTTGTCCATGTGTGCGAAGTCGATGCTCATGCCCCCGTACGGGGCGGAAAAGTTGGCTTCCAAACTCGAGCCGCCCGAGTACGGAACTTGGAACTGTCAGCACCCAGCTCGACACGGAAGAGGCGGAAACTCGTACTCATTGGAACCTTGTATTTATGGCAGACTTTGGCAATACGGGAGACCTCTTCGGTAGACTTGGGATATGCCACAGCGACAGGAAGCTGCGCAATGTTTATGGAGGACCATTCCGAATACCCATGCATTTGTAGATCCTCGTCGTCAGTACTGATAGCATCATCTCCTAGAGCAAAGCGAAGTTCCAGGATTGCCTGAACGAGGCGTTAGCAAAGTCCTTGATCGAGCCCACTTCCCATGAACTTGCATTCTCCAGCTCAGTCTTTGCTGCATAGCGAGGTCTATTAGACCGACGCCAGGGTATCTCGAACAGATGGGTCTCGTCGTTGACACCAGCTAAGAACGCTGAGCTCCCGGTGAGGGCCGTGAAGAGGAGCACACGGCTCGAGCTCCAAAAGGGCCTCGGAAGAGTCTTGGGTCGAAAGGCTTCCTCGGCTCGGCTTGTCTGCGTTCGTGCGCCCCGCTTCAGGAATGGCGAGGCGAGCTCACGGAGCCGCGCTGCTGGGCGACGGAACATGGCGAATTGCAGGTTCGGGGAGAGCACGATTCGCCTGCGTTGGTGTAGTCAGTTGGAGCCACTTGCGATGGCCACAAGTCTCGATGGCAAGCGGGCTCTAAAGTCGAGTAAAAATGGTGGACTGGCACAAAGGCAGGTCGCCCCGCTACACATCCCGTAGTATAAGTAGCAGATGGCACTACGAGGGCGGGGATCGGTAAAGCCATTTGTTGCTAAACGCAGTTGGCGCCATGCTTCTCCAGGACGGCCTGGTCCACTACCGCACTGGTATTAACGCTCACACTTGTCGTCAAACCATCACAGGCTAGACCAGTAGCAGAGCAGCAGGCTGACGTGGGTGAAATCGGAGGCCAAATTTTTTCGGCTCACGCAACGATTGACCAGGGGGCAGCTGCATGATCAGCTGCAGGGGCGCTTGAAGAAGCAAAAAGCAATTGCGGGGAAGGGGTGACAAAAGACAAGCAGCGAGTCCTGTTGGGAGACTGAAGCCAATGCGCATCGTGGCCAAGTATGTATGACATGCCGGACTGTCGCGTGACGCTTTCTGGGGGGCGTGTCGTCGGAATCGAGCCTCTCGAATGAGCGACACCAGAGCAGTGGACGGCGGGTCTGTACCTTTGCCAAACGTGCGCGATATTTCCTTTTCCGTCTGGGATCTGAGCGAGAGGCGTTCTGCCAGGGACAGGCCTGGGACTGGATGACGCTGCAGCCGTTGTCCAAGGCTTATGAGGCTCTCGCCAGAGGGCCAGGATGCGTGTGCCGATGCCGATGTCCGCCACTACAGCAGGCGGTGAGGACAAGAAGGAGGCTCGCCTCCGCAATTGGCCCCGAGTGGTACATATTACCCTCAGAAAACCATAGCACCCTGCGCGTGCATCGCGGTGCTCGATCCTGGCGTGAGGGGAGTGGGGGGACAGCGCTGCCGTGCATCCCCACTCTAGGGAGACGTGGCTCGCGCATACGCATGTCTGCACAGCATCCATCTGCGGAGTCGTGACGTAGCGAGGCTCATGGCCGCTGCTTCACGAACGGCCAGCGTCGTCGCGCCCAGGACAGATGTCGCCGACGTGAAGTACAGTGAAGTACAGTGAAGTGGAGTGCCGTGGAACATGCCGATCGTCTTTCAGATGGCTGGCCGTGGCATCCCGCGTGTGCGGAATCGAGGCCCAAGCGACGCGTGCCTGCCAAAAGCAAACAAGGCTCGCCCCGACCAATCACGATATTCGAGACCGTAGGCCGCCTCTAGAACGCCTCCGCCGAATCCTCCGCGAGCTGAATGCGACGCCAGTCGGTGAAGCCTGACGGGACGTGTCGACGGTGGACGGTGGGCGGTGCGTGGTGCATGGTGGACGGTGAACCAACACCTAATCAAGTGGAGTGGTCGCGGCGTCACTAGGGTGACGGCTCTCGCTTGAGAAAACAAACCTACAATACAACGCGTGCTACACATCCCCGCAGAACACCAGCACCGCGCAAACATCGCGCATCTCCCGCAACACCATGGCGGATCCCGAAGCCGAGTTGTCGCGCGAGGTGGGCAGAATCGTCGCGTCCCCCTACCCACCATCGCTGGCTGTCAGTATCTCTCCACCTTCCTAGGCTTCGCATCCCATCGTGACCGTGAGGGCATCATATGCATTCCAGGTTGCACCGCCGAAGCAAATGGCGAGATGTGCATGCGTTGCTGATATCACCTCGCTTATAGAAGCTGGCCGATCTATGCGCAAGCGTAGAGCCCGTCACCATTCGGACCTGCTTACACAACTATCCGCCCTGTGCCGTCAAGAAGCTGGCATCGACTGTGTCCGCAGCGCTCCCCCTTTGGCAGCACACTGTGGTCGTCTTGCGATCTCTATGTACGCGTCCTGGTCGATAGTGCCGAAGTCGGCCACCTTCGAGCTAATCAGGTCTGGATAGGTCACTCAGTCGAGTTCACCAACACGCTACTCCTCCAGAATCTGGGTCTGCTCAATGCTTTGCTTACCAAGGCAAACTCATCTGACGATGCTTTCGAGCAGGTAAGCTTCATCGCGTAGATGGGGATCGGCGTATTAGTGTTTCTGCAGGGCTGACGTGGACACCAGTACGCTGAGCTGTGCGTGACATTACTCTCGCGTCCGCTTCCCGAGTCTGTGCCGTTGCCTGCCAGTGCTCAGTCCTTTTTCTTGGAGGTATTCGAGCGGGCAACACGTAATCCACATGTCGAGACGTTAAGGCCCGTCTACTGCATACTCAATGGCACTTATAGGGGACTGTTCAGCACTCTGCCTGCGGAGACACGGCAGGATTTTGATGCCAAGTTGACGCACATACTCTCATCTACCACTACGGCGCAAAACTCCATGCTCATGATGTGGTGCTTCGGCATCACGATTCTCACCGAGCATCCCGAGGCAGCCAGGGCGTCTCCCGCGCTGAAGTGGAAGACTGCATCGGGCCGAAAACTCTTCGGCTCCGACATGTACAAGACTATCACTCTCGCCTATCTAAGCGTTGTTTTAGCAGCGAAAGGTGATGTTAACATCCCAGACACGGAGGCCTTGGAGGGTATCCGAATTGCAACGCAGACTTTGCACTTCATCGACGCGCGGGTGCGCGAAACATGGCATACATCCAGAGACTCTGCAAAAACCATAGTCGCCAAACTGCACACGAAAATACTAAGAAGCGGCATCAACCCTGCAGTGCAGCTTGAAGCACTCTGCTTCTACGCCTTGATAGCAGGGAAACACAACCTCCATGCCGATTTGGTGAAAGAGTACGAGGCTGCTCTTCCCAAGGTGTTGGGTGTAGTGGACTCAAACTCGATCAGAGAGGCTCTCTCCACGTCCTTGCCTCTATTTGCCGTACGTTGTCTTCTGGATCTTGAGAACCACACTGACGCAAAACAGCCACAGATTCAAGAGCGTTCCATACGTGCTTTACTATCAAAGATCTTGAGAACGAGCATCTCGCCCACTTCAACTCATGAGGTAGCAAACACGCAGGCCATGGTCAACGAGTTAACTACTGTACTTCCCGATTGCCCACACTTACGCTCGAACATCGTGACGAGCTTATCATCAAACGATATGCAAGAAACCGTTCAGAGCTTCCTTCGGGTTGATGTTGAGGGTCCGCACGGCGGTACGCAGTCCTGCAAGCCATACGTGGTGGCGATGTGTCGCGCTCTAGTCTCGGCGACGATATCCATGTGCCTCATGACTACCCTCAGTTTCGGTTCAACAGCGCTTGCGCTACCCAACGCGCTTGGGATGGCCTTGATCAACAAGCAACAGCAGCTCCCATTCATTCCTGATAGGTGTGACCACTCTTCATCTTCCAGTAGCGTTCATGGAGTGTCTCTGTTCCAACAAGAATGCACGCCATTATCGGGTGTGCATCTCCAAGACTGGCGAGAACGCCTTGGGTCTGAACTGGAGAATCAAAGCTTCTACCAACGGGACACAGTCATCCGCTCTGTTGCACAGATCTGCCACGACCTCGAGAGCCGGTGTCAGACAGTCGAAGAGCCACTCCGGCGGGAAAAAGAGAAGTCGAGCCGCTTGCAAGAAGAGGTGCGCGAGCTGCGCGAAAACCTCGCATCCGTTGAGTTGAAGAGATGGGAGGACGGCGAGCATCTCGCCGCACTTGACTCGGAGAACGAGCGACTGGAGAAGGAGAAGGATCAGGTCACCGATGAACTTGGGCGACTGAGGCAAGACTTCGATGACGCTAAATTGAAAGCGATGGAGACGCTGCGTGAGGCTCGAGATCAATACAGCACCGCGGAAATGCAACTCCGATCGAGCGTCCTTGCGCGCGAGGATGATGTCCGAGTTCGCGAACAGGAAATCCACAAACTTCACTCAACTGTGGTCACTCGTGAAGAGGAGATCGGCACACTCCGCTCGACCGTTCAAGCTCGGGAGTATGACATCCGTGCCTGCGAACAAGAGATTGCAGAGCTACGTCAGGCCAAAGATACTCTGTCAGACAAATGCGATGAATCATGCGAGGCATTGAGAGTTCTCAACGATGGACATGACGACCTTCGGGCTCAAATGGCCGACATTAGTCAATTGCTAGAGCGCGAAAGCGAGGAGACTGCTGCGTTAACAGGGGAGGTCAATGAGCTGAAGACTGGAAACGCGGGACTCGTAGCTCGTCTGCGAGACACCATGTCAGAGTTAGCGAACGTCACTGGGCGTCTAGAAGACCTTCAAGTCCGTCACCAAGAACTTGCTCAGTCTTCCACCGACGCATTGGAAAACTTAAAGAAACAGTTTGAGACTGAGATGGGTGCAGCTGCATCCAAAGCGGCGGAGGAACACAGTCGTCTGAACGACAACTTACAAGATGCACTCCGCAATGGCAGAGAAGTGAGCGAGGCTTACGAAGAGCTGCAACGAGAGACAGAGGAACTGCAGACCACAGTTCCTCCGCTCCAATCTAAAGTTGAAGAGCTCACCAACGCATGCCTCGGCCAAGACGAAGAACTCCAACGACTGCGGGCTTGGAAAAATCGTGTGATGGCATCCATGGGTCTTCCGCCTGAGCCTATGCAGCGGGCAGCACCGCGATCTACCAACAATGAGTCCCACGACCCTCGTACCCCACGCCAGCATCGGCGGCGAAAGTCAGCTCTCCAGACGCAAGAGGGTGCTCGAAAGGCTCCAGCAGCGACACAAACTATCAGCAGCGCCGTGATGGAGAACGTTGCGAATGCGTCCTTCACTTCGTCTGATTCCCATTCCTCTCAAAGCGGGTCAACACCAAAGCGAGCGAAGCCCCAAACCTCGTTCAAAGTTCCCACCATGCGCACTGCGTACAGCAGCAAAGCTCTCATCGTCCCCAAATCAGTCTCGAAGAAGCTCTCACCAGCGAAACGCTCAGCATTGCGACCCATATCGCCAAACCGCAGGCACACGTCGGTAGGCTTTACTATACCAGAGAACGAAGAGGAGCCGGAGCGTGGACAAAATGTGCCGTTGAGAAAGACGCTTGGTAGCTTGCAGAACGCTAATCAGGCAGATTTCGACATGGACGAGTTCGTTGGGGGGACGCCCTTCACACCTGGTGCTTTTACTTCAGGGACTGGACGGATTCCTGATGAGGACGGATCCATCACTGAACTCTGAGGGCTCACAACTGCGCATTCACGCGATAGACCTAGATCTGTACAGAAGGGTGTTTCATGGTTTGAATGCGGGGTACTAAGAGCGTTCAATACGCATAATGTGTATTTCTGGTTCAAATGCCTCCCAGTCCATTTGCTGTTTCTTCAATCGCGTACTTTGTTTCCTTTTTCTCGAGGCCCTTCCGCTCATCTTCCACGTACCCGATGTGTAGCACGTCATTGGAGATCGTTGGCCACAGTCTTGTTCGTTCGCCTACACATTGCTCTTACTTTCGTCACTCTCACGGCAGTTGTTGCGGCATGTGGCGCCACCGTGTTCTCTCACTCGGAACTGTCCTTTGATTCTGCAGCTACCCGAGCACCGTCCTACCTCGAGAAATGACACTCTCCCTCTCCCTCTCCCAGACCCCACCTTCTCAACTATCTCAGGCTTGCCATCTCTTTTTCGCCCCTTTGCACTGGGACCAGCGTCCTACTGCACCTTCGTACCTTCCCCTTTCTCTTTTGATCGGCCTCAACAACGTCACGTTCTCAATTTCACCACGGGGCAAATCCAGGGTTTGCTGGGTCGTGACGACGTTCCGCCCGCCTCCTATCTAGTTTGGCTGTCGTCGCACACTTGCGTTGCCTCCGGACCTTGATAGCGTCGGCATCACCTTTGTCTACTCCCTCCGACAACCGGGCTCCGCTGTGTTTGTTTGCTACCAACCCAACCACCGGTGGACAAGCAAACACAACTGTCCGAGACGTGCCAACGGCAAAAACGCATCATCTCGACCTTCCGACAATTCACCGCAAGTATAGTCTAGGACGCCGTAGTCGCGCCTTCCTCCTGTGTCCGTCTTCACCAAACCCGACCTCGTCGCAATCTCCCGAGGTCGTGGTCACCCGCAATTGCCCCGCCACCGCTCTGCTCCAGTCGCGATTGCCCAAGCGGTTGTCCTGACAGCAAACAGAGGGATGGACACAGTCCTTCGGTCGGCCGACTCGATTTTCAGCTTCTCCACACCCAGCCTCAACCACTACCAAGTCGAGACACCACAACCTGCGAATTCTCACCACGGTGACGAGTCTGACGTGAGCTCTGAAACGAGCCGTCCAAGTATGAGACGCGCCAGCAACAATCGAGGTGGCCTCAGTGGTCCCGTTTGGCGCGGCGGTAATCACAACGACAAGAACGGAGCGGGTGGCAGCAACGCGAGCCATCAAGGACCATCCATGCTCAAGGCCTCAAATACCCTGCGAGAGAGGAGTTCCAGCGGCAGCAATGGCAATTCCGATCGTCAATCGAACAGCTCCTCTGAGGATTCAATCTTCCATCGCCGAACCCCGATCTTGACCCCGCCCTCTCAGAATCGCATCCCATGTCAGAACTTCAACCAATTTCGTGATCGTGGCTCATTTCAGTCTCCACCTGGGCTATCTCCCGGTCGAGGGCGCGGTCGTCAGGTATTCCGCGGCCAGTTCTCAGCAAACCGTCCCAAGATCTCTCGAGATGGTGCGAAATATTGGGCTTATGATCAAGAGCGCAAGATCAAAATTGTCGATCTTCTCGGGAATTGCTGGCCCAAGGAGATCTACCAAGCTCTCGAGGAATTCGGTACGATGGTGAGGATCGATATGAATGATCAGAGGACTGTCGCCTGGGTCACTTTCCAGTAAGTTGCCCCTCCCTTGCGCACACCAGACACATCGACTGATTGATGATAGACCGCCTCCAGATGACAGTATCTTTACCGAGCCTGTCAACATCGCGTCGGCCCAGGTAGGGATCGAGCCATCTACCAACCGCCTCTATACCGTTCCCAGCCCGGTCCATCCGAAGAAAAAGTACCATCAGTTCAACATCCTCTACGCCAACTCCATTGACTTCGGTGTTACGGTGGCCGAGAATGCAATGAGTATCATGCAAACAGTGGACACGTACAACAAGGTCCGAATGACGCTGAGTCTAGGAGACCGCAAGGAACTCGATTTCCAATTTCCTCGCATGATCGACAATGTGGATCGAAATCTGCGTTTCCGACTCCCCCTCTCTCTGGTCAATGTCATCTACAAGGTCAATGACAGCGAGACCGGGCAGTGTGCCTTGATCATCCCCTTCGAAACGCCGCCACAATTCTTCATGCAAAAGAAGAAAGACGAGATGACCCAGACCTTTAGTCCCGATGAGAGAAAATGGATCGATTGGAACTCGTGGTACAGGCAGACAGATGTGGCGGATGGAGCGACTAAAGATCGTTTGAAGACTGTCCCTGCGACGACACATAAGGATGAAGCTATCATCGATATCGGTGAGTCACGGCAATAAAGCTCAACGAGGATCATATGCTAACACCACCTAGGACGGTGGACAACGTATCGAATCTCCTTCGACTCCTCGGTCCTGCGAGGCGACAAATACATGGAGTTCCGCGATGCTCTTACTGATCACGGGGTCAGCTTGAAGGGTCTCGATAAGTTCACTTTGACCAAGGGAACAGAGTCACCTATCTGGTCTCTGCTGGAAGAGGAGATATCCGGAACACACCCACACCTCAAACCTTCCACCGCTGAAGAGTCTGTATTCAGTGAGCTTGCTGCTGGCCAAGTCAACCTCCCCTTCCCAGTCCGCTACCAGCTTGAAGCTTGTCTGTCAAATGGCTACTTGAAGGAGCATACCATAACCCGAGAGTTTCTCGAACGCCTTGCCTCAAAGGACGACACTCAAGCCGTGCGCATCTTGGAGAAAGTCACGGACACGCAACACACGTACCTTGATCCTATGAAGATATTCTCCCTACGCTTTGAAGCCAAGGCAACGAAGATCCCGAGCTACTGCATCTTATCGAGATCCGCCAATGTCACCCCAACGACGATTCACATCAGTAGCCCTATGGTCGAGACATCCAATCGAATAATCCGGAAGCACGCCGCAGATGCGGATCGTTTTATCCGCGTGAAGTTTACAGACGAGAAGACTGAAGGACGGATTTATAGCCAGGAAGACGACAAATTTGAAGCAATATTCGACAGGGTCACGCGAGCAATGGTCAACGGTATCGTAATCGCTGGCCGTTACTATGAGTTCCTGGCATTTGGCAACTCGCAGTTCCGCGAGCACGGTGCTTACTTCTACGCGCCAACCAACTCCAAGTCCGCCGACGACATTCGCAAGTCCATGGGACAGTTCGGTCACATCAAAACAGCTGCCAAGCTCGGAGCTCGGCTCGGACAGTGCTTCTCAACGACTCGCGCTATCAAGAGCATCAATGTCAAGATCGAAATGATTGATGACATAGAGCACAATGGCTACACGTTCACAGATGGCGTCGGTCGTATTTCACCTTTGCTGGCCAAGATGGCTGCGCAAGAGCTAGGCTTCCAGAACGCCTTCGAGAACCCACCATCTGTGTTTCAGTTCCGGCTAGGAGGTTGCAAAGGCGTACTCGCACTCGATCCTGAGATTGCTGGAAGTGTGGTCCACATACGTCCTAGCCAGTACAAGTTTGAGGCTCAAAATGTTGGACTGGAAATAATCCGTGCTTCAGCTCTCGCAGTGGCATGCTTCAACCGGCAGCTGATCATCATTCTCTCCAACCTTGGGGTTCCGGATTTCATGTTCCTTCGAAAACAACAAGAAATGGTCAACTCCCTAGAGCGTGCAACGAAAGATGAGGGTGTTGCTCTTGAGAAGCTGCAGCGGAACATCGACATGAACCAGACAACTCTGACCATGGCGGGCATGATCCTCGACGGTTTCATGACTCACAAAGACCCCTTCATGATGTCGCTTCTCCAGCTGTGGCGTGCATACCAAATCAAATATTTAAAGGAGAAAGCTAGGATCGTCCTGGAAGAAGGTGCCTTTGTTTTGGGATGTGTCGATGAGACCGCAACCCTTCGTGGTCACTTCGACGAACCGCAATCCCGGGAGGATGCCACGAAGAAGGAAAAGCTCGCAAGTCTGCCGGAGATATTTCTAAGGATATCCGACACTACCAAGAGAGGCCACTACAAGGTGATCGAAGGAGTCTGCGTTCTGGCTCGCAATCCATCTCTCCACGCTGGCGATGTTCGCATCGTACGAGCGGTCAATGTACCTGCTTTGCACCACCTGAAGGATGTGGTCGTTCTCCCTCAGACTGGAGATCGCGATATCGCCAATATGTGCTCCGGGGGCGACCTTGATGGCGACGACTATATAGTCATATGGGACACTGAATTCATACCGGAGATCATCAACGAGCCTCCGATGGATTTCACGTCGGAGAAGCCCGCAGACTCGGTGGCTCCGATCACGGTCAAAGACATTACGAACTTCTTCGTAGATTATATGAAGAATGATTACCTTCCCCGAATTGCTACCGCACATCTTGCTCAAGCAGACTGCAACGAAGAAGGTGTTAGATCTGATACCTGTAAGTGAAGCTCAGGCGGATGTGTGGCGGCAGACCAAAGCTAACAAAGAGACAGGTCTCGAGCTAGCCCAGCTTCATTCGCAAGCCGTGGACTACCCGAAGAGCGGTGTTCCTGCCAAAATGAAACGCGAGCTTCGACCCTCCAAATGGCCTCACTTCCAGGAGAACAGAAACCGAGCGGCGCGCAAGACATACAAGTCAAAGAAGATTCTAGGCATGCTGTATGACCAAGTCGAGCTTGTCGACTTCAAGCCGCAGTACGAGAATGCCTTCGACAGCCGCATTTTGAACGCTTTCCAGTTGGATGAGGCCACGATTGAGAAAGCCAAAGACATCAAAACTTCCTACGACTCCGCTCTGAAGCGGCTGATGGCTAAGCACGAGATTCGTACCGAATTCGAGGCGTGGTCCGTCTTCGTACTGTATCACAATTTGGAGGCTCGCGACTATACTTTTGCAGAGGAGTTCGGTAGGACGGTCGGCAATCTGAAAGCACAGTTCGTTGAGACTTGCTGCGCCGCCGCTGGAGCGACTTCGAAGAGCGACTTTCCGCGTCTCGCGCCCTTCATCGCTGCCATGTATACAGCCACTGCTCGAGAGATGGAAGCAGCGCTGAAGGAGTGTCGGGAGATCAGGTTCAGCGCCGGTAAATTCGTACCTGTACCTGCTCGCGAGATGGATCCGGACCATATGCCTTTGATATCTTTCCCTTGGCTCTTCTGCAGGGAGCTCGGCAAGATCGCAACCAAAAGCAACAGCTTCGATCATCAATCCGCTACGATCCACCAAGGAATCGGCCACAAGCCTACGAAGACGTATGCCGACGTTGCTCTCGCTCCGGCGCCTGGTCTGGGTGAGGTTGAAACCACGCAGGGCATTACGCGTTATGGAGAGCTCTTGAAGCTGAATTTCAGCAACCCAGTACGGAACAACCATCCCAAAACCTACAGCACTACCAAGGCATCTGCACTGGTTGCCAACAAGTTCGAATCTGTTGTTTCGTATCCCCCGGGACCTGTCATGTCTCGCCCTGCCACCTCTTCAACACTCTACACGAATGTCAATCCGGCGAAGGACAAGCATGCGAATCAGACGAAAGAGGAGAATGCGAATCAGATGAAAGACGAGAATGTGAATCAAACGGAGAACGAGCAGGTACAAGTTCGCATCAGCCTTAAGAAGGGCTCAGCGCTAGACAAGCTCGCGCGCTTCGCCTAGGCGAATCATCCTATACCGGAAGGTTTGATGAACTGGGATACCGCGGACGCGTTCCTATGGCCTACGAGGCTGACGCGGGGAGTAGTTTATCCTGCAGTGGGCAAGCAGCTGGCTTCCCCATAACCAAGCCCGGCTTTTGCGACTGTTCGGCCTCCAAGTGATGGATCGATACGGGGTCTGATTATTGACGTAACGCTGGCAGGCGTTACGAGTACTTTCATGGAGGTCTTGATGAGGGCGTCTGCGGTATGAGTATAATAGAAAATTCCACAAAAAAAATAGAAAACAAAAACATGTAAAACGTCCGCTTCTTGTATATCGTGGTAATTCTGTCAACAGTTGCATGTCTTGGATAGCATTGTCGCGCACGACTTTTGCGTCTGTCTCAGCTATCGGTAAGCAATGTTCAGCTCCCGACTATGAGTGTGACATGCAATGCCCGCCAAGTAAGCTGACACTGTGAATGGGGTGTCAAGGCAGAGGGCGGAGAGCCGTAGAGTCCCACGACTGTGCTACATATTTACCAGGAGTCACCAAGAGCTGACTCCTTGCTGCACGGATGTTCTTTGAGGTAATAATGGTACGGTGGAGTTCGTCAGAGGTATCTGGTCGGAGACCAAGCCAGAAGATGCCGGCGCGGAACGAGGTCTGTCAGCATTGCAAGTTAGTTTGAGCAAGTAATTAGTGCCGACTCTCCGTGATAGCAATATATCGCAAAGGTCGGCGATTCTGGCTGTTGTAGCCAAGAGATCTGGGCGTTGTGGCCAAGTGGTCTAGGCCTGTGGTCAAACGGGTACAGGAACTACGACTAGTACAAGCGACTCAGAACAAAGACAAGCGCTGAAGCCTCTCTTGGCTACTTCGAGTAATTTTAGACCGCTCTTGCATACTGGATCTCTGTCGTGTGAGTCGTACAGCATCAGGAGTATGAGCGAGAGGGCAGTGTTAGTCTGCCGTCGAGGCTCCAACACTCCTGACCGTATGTCAGGTCTTGCATGTCCCAGAGAAGTGGTTGTCGGGTAGAGGGCATGTGGGCTTTCGTCCGTGGTACTTGATGTTGTGGAGATCGTGATCCGAAACGTGGCTATTGATCATGTCGTGAGGGTCTGTCTCTGACCCGGTAGTCAAATCAAGAAGCAACACTCACCGAAATGTGCGGCGTTGAGACTCGTGCTGATGGTGGCGACATTCTCAGAGATATTTTGTCAGTATCGATGTAAAGGACAATGTGGTGAGGCGGGTTCAGTTTTCAGCCCACCTAGCTTGAGTATGCAGCCAAGCAGACAGAGCTTCTACGGCCCCGTACCGTACTAGCGAAACGAAGGTCCTGCGACATAGTGCAGCCTCGGTTCGAGCTTCTTGTCGCAGCAGAGTCGTGCTGAAGTCCCAGATTTCAAACGCCTTGAACCGGCACAGTCGCAGGCTTGCATATTTTGGTCCTTGAGCCTCGGTCGAATGAGTCTGACACAAAGCGGACCCTAATCGCCATGCAGTTGTTCAAAGTTCGCAGCTAGTAGGGTTCTTTCCTCCCAGTCGTAGCGTGCACTTGTGAAAGCGTGCGGGACACTCGGGTATTTTGTCGAGGTATTAGCCACGCGAACACTATCGCCAGCTCGAGGGAAATTTCGCAGTTCGGTTGCATGAACCCTAAAAGAAGGCCTGGTATAGGCGGTAGAGGCGGAAGGGTCCGTGGAAGCGGCGCAAAGCGTTGAATTAGTCGATATGCCCGTTGTTGTCGTACCAAGCTCCACGGCTTCAGGCGGGAGCCATTCCGAGGAGAGGCGGAGGTTCGCGGGAGCCAGAGCTTTATGAATAGTTCGCACGATCGATCCCGTCCATGGCAAAAGGTTGTTTCTCGTATGGCTGTGATCAGGCGGTAAAGGTTGGTATGACGCTGTTGTCCTAACAAACACCGAAGTAACAATGACCACAGCTTCTGGGCTAATCTGATCTTGACGGACTGGCATTGGCAATATATGCGGCATATGGAACCAGAGCGAGTCGTCTTGGCGGATGGGAACACATCGCGAGTCTCCCAGGATGGCAATAGGCGGTCCACTGGAGTCATTCGACAGCACGCGAACGTGAATTTTGCTTCGAGGTTGCTGCCTGAGTCGCCGCACTAATCATCCCGTGATACGAAACAACACTCTGGGCTTTCGAAACACGACAACCAGCTCATCATCACTGGTGCTGCGTTCCAGCTCAGCTCGGCGCAAAGGGGTTTTTAGGTACCGACCAGTGTGCCGCGTGGGAATAGCTCCTGATCCAGGTCTGGCTTGGCTTGCCGGTGCGAACCAGCTGCGAAGACAGGCGCTACCAAGAATGCGATGAAAGCAGGATAACGTCGATGTTGAAGCGTCGGACTTTCAGCTTCGGCTCTCCACACTTGCGGATTTATATGCACGAGCTCGATGCGTGGCACCCGTGCAGGGGTTTCACCGTCTAAAGTGGGTGCGATCTGCGACAGCGGCTTGCCTTATGAGGCGCTAGTGCCCGAAGCGGAGCGTTGTTGGCCGATCGCCATCCCGGAATAGATTAGACTCGAACCACGAGTAACGTCCCCCACGACCGACCAACACCTCGACATTCAACTACCACTCGCCAAACAGCCCCGTCTCTGCAGGAGCTCTGCCTATCAATGCCTGAACGGAGAAATCGCCGTCGCGGTACACCGTCAGACACCGGCTACTCGGCCTTTGATCCACCGACTACCAACTCGCAGCAAGAAAGTTTCACAGCATTCGAGATCAACGCAGGGATTCGCCTGTTATCCGCAAGTGCTTCCAAGCAGGACATGCGTATGGCTCGATGATGTTGCAGACTTGTGCGGCTGATCCATACACAGTGCTTGGTTCGAAGCAGCGCCCGATTTCCCTGCAGCCACGGGGTCCATGAACCCCCGTGATGACATCTCTTCCGACGCGCTCAACCTAAGCCGCGGAGGTAACGACCCATCCCTCTGATGCAAGATTTCAACATCATAAAAATTATCCGCAGATGCACGCTCGTTCCCGCGTTATGGCAAAGTGCCGAAGCGCGCTTGCTGGCCTGCGTTGGGTTGGGGGGCCGGCTTGAGTATCTGTTCTGTCTTCTCTCATATCCGCCAGACTCCACCGCGGACTTCGGGTGTGGGGACTACACTCTAATACGGTTGTGACAGGTCAATCTCCCTAGCTGGCTCTTCATCCCAGCTGATGCTTACTGCGGGCCATTCAGCATTGGGAATACGCGAGATTCCCTGACTACGTCGTTTGGGCTCTTCCGTGTCACTGTTGGCAACCCACTTAGCGGTTCTTGACACGCTGTGTCCCGCGGTGTTGGGTGGCGCTCGGTTTCGCAAATCCCTCGCTTGATCGGAAGTATGGTCAGGGTTCAGGCAGTCGCCGTCCCACCATGGCTTCGTAGGTCCTATATGTATGGCACGCTCCGCTTCCCTGCGTACGCTGTGTGTGTATCCTGTCCTTCCTTTCCATACTCTCGGGGCTCTGCATTGCTTCCCCTGTCTGCTATCCCCACTTTCTTCACATTACCTTAGGACGTCATGGCAGCTCTCACTCTGCTGTTTGCAGCAGCGTCTTTACTAGTTTATGTGCTCTGGAAGGTCTTCACAGCTTCTCGTAGCCAGAGAATACCAGCTGGTTTGAAGAAGCTTCCGGGACCCAAAGGTATGTTCACACACACACGTCTTCACCGATGTATCTTTCATGGTAGTCGGTTGTTCTAGCTGCTGAGGACGTTGAGTAACATATATCCCATAGGTTATCCCATTCTCGGATCTGTGCCCGATGTACCAGAGAAGAACGGCTTCATCAAATTCGCGGACTGGGGCAAGGAGTATGGCCCTATTTACCAGGTCAATCTGGCTGGTAGCAACCACGTTTGGATCTCGTCGGACCAGATCGCTCGTGATCTCTTAGCAAAGAAGGGCGCCATCTACTCTGATCGACCGCACATTCCTGCTCTGTTGAGTGACAACCGAACGAGTGCGCAGTACCTTCCCTTGTTGAGCAAGAATGGTAGGTCTTCCTTGGTGTGCGTTCTGGAACTCTTGCTAATATCATTTAGAGGGCTGGACTAGGCAAAGGAAGTTCGCGAACGTCATCATGCGCGAATCGGAGAAGGCCATCTTCAATCGATACCCTGAAATGGAAGCGAAGAGGATGCTGGTCGAACTCTTAGATGAGCCCGATCGCTACAACCACGCCTTGGAATCCTTCATCTCCCGCGTTACGTGCCGCCTCGCATGGGGACATAGCGAGGCCAGCGACGAGCTCAAGCAACGTGCTCGTGAGCTCTTAATTGGCGTTTCACCTACCGGGGCGCTGGGAAACAAGATTCCTTTTATCATGGCTCTCCCTGACTGGCTGTCGCCAGCTAAGGCCTGGGAACGGAGACGAGCTAAGACTGAACGAAAGTTCTTCGAGATCATGCAGGGCCAGGTTCAGAACGACATTAGCGAGAAGAACGCTCCACAGTCTTGGATGAAGCTTTTCCTTGACAACCGCAGCAAGTGGGGCTTCAAATACGAACTGGAAGGCGCATACGCCGTCGGTATGCATGGCATTGCTGGTGCGCTTACCATCGCCGCACCGATGCAGACTTTCTGTCTTGCCATGTGCTTCTACCCACAGTACCTTCCTAGGCTTCACGAGGAAATAGATCGAGTTTGCGGAGACCGACTCCCAGTCCCTGAGGACAGGCCGAATCTCCCCTTCCTCCGTGCAGTCATTCGAGAGTGCTTGCGCTGGCGCCCGCCGGTCCCCACTGGCATTCCGCATTACTTGATCCAGGACGATGAATACGACGGTTACCTCATTCCTAAGGGGAGCACTATCCACCCTCTAGAATGGTGAGACATTTGAATTATTTGTCAAAGAAACATTACTAATAATCTGTGTAGGGCGATTGCTCGCGATCCGGCAATGTTCCCGGATCCTGAATCTTTCAACCCACTCCGATGGGTTGAGCCTGGCTGGCCGACATACCAAGAGCCGCTCACTCAGTTCCCCACGGTCATCAACTGCTCTCAGTTCGGATACGGACGAAGAACGTGCCAAGGCCAGACTGTTGCCGACGAGGACATGTTTATTGGTATCGGCTCCATTGCCTGGTTGTTCAACATCGCAAAAGGATCAGAAGACACCTCGGGCTCCATCCCGGACCTCGACGTCGTGGCAGATCCGGAGAAGGTCGAAAGCCATTCTATCGGCATAAATGAGCAGGCCAGCATCTCGCAAGAAGAGTTGAACACGGGGTCCGAAGAACCCAAGTCACCCACCATGGAAGACACAATTCTCTCGAAATTCAGCTATCCAGGATCTTTCCCTGCCGATATTAAGGAATCGATCAAGCAGGTTATGGAGAAGCCCAAGCAAGCCGCCAACAAACTTGACCCCACGCTCGACTTCTCCACCCTTCTTATCGCGAAACCGCAACCTTTCAAGTTCTCCCTGAAACCTCGCGACACTGTGCGTGCTGAAAGGGTGCGCGCACTTTTCAGCGAAGGCGTCGAGAAAGGTGAGTACAGCGACAGCCGAGAGTACTGGGGCGAAAATCAAGGAAAGGGTAAGCCGTTGGGCTGGAGCAAGGTGTGAAAGCTTTTCGGCCTGTGCGGGATAGGAGTACCGGTGTGTGGTGGGGATCCGGTCCCAGACTTGATCATTGCTGTTTCGGAGTATGTGCGTCGTTTCTGGGGCTTCGTGGGAGGGCTGACCTTCGCTTGTTTGCATGGCGTGGCGTTGGGCTTGTATTGATATTGGTTCGCCAAATCCTAATATTTGATTAGAACTCAATATATTTTCGCGTGCGATAGATTGGCCGAGCTGGCTGGAACTACATCTTATGTCCACATCTCGTACTGGAAAGAAAAGGACTTGCGTGCGTAACCCTTGTGTTGAACCGGCGGTGAGGGGCAGGGCTTCCGAGATATTGATTGCTCCTATGATCCGCAATATCGCCATCTGAATCGGTCTAACGAGCTACTGATAGCACACCTTCACGTGTCAGCAAGTAATTGGGCCGGTGAGTGCACAAGCACGTGATGCGGCGGTGCCTGAACAATGACCAAAAACGAACATGGCACGGCCACCGGGGTGCAGTTATTCATTGACGATACTAAGGCACCTGCCTCTTTACAGCCTAGCGGGCGCACCTCTGGCTCAAATGTTGTAGGGGTGCGCCCGCTAGTACTTCGTACTAGGCTGCTGAACCTTGGCACGTCTGTACGCGTGTAGGAAGCACTGTGTGGTTGAAAGTGCTAGTCGAGCACTTAGCCCGATCATCTCGACTGCGGTCTGGATGAACTGGCTGGATGGAAACAGAAAGTCACCCTCGCAGAATATATGCCAAATCGCCCCATCTCTTCTCTAAGAAAGTTTTGCAAGAAGGCAACTATCTGCAATCGCAATCACCATCGCTCGCCGCCCGTTAATTCCTCCTCGACAGCTCTAATATCATGGAGTAGTTGACCCGCAGAAGTGTATTGAAGACTCCAGCACTTCTGCGTGATGACGTTACAGACGTGAGGATCGTTGGGGAAAATGCCGCTTGCAAAACGAGATTTGATCGTCTCCTGCCATCCAACTTCTCCACCGATAATATCTGGAAAGACCTCTTGGCTGGTCATAATGAAGTAGATAGTTGACCCAAGCGCAAAGAGATCTGTCTTTGCGTTGGCCTCAAACTCATCTTCACGGGGGCAGAAATATCTGCATGGTTCGCCACTCCAGCCAGCTACGATCTCGCCGGTATCCAGGACATAATTTCCTTGAAAATCGGCAAGCTTGAGATGAAGATTCCCGTCGACCAGTATATTCGTCGGTTGAATGTCGCTGTGGATAACGCCTTTCGAATGAACATATTCGACAGCCTCCGATATTTCACGACACCAGGCTACCCGCTGCTGGAGAGTAGGGGGGTCGTGATCCGATTCGGCCAGGTACTTGTAGACAGTCTCGTTTGCTGCCCGCTCGAGGTATAATCCAGCATTTGTGAATCCTTTCTGGGCAACAATCCGCGGGTGTTGACCAAGTAAGTTGAGAATCTTGTGTTCATGCTTGAGACGACTCATGTCACCACCTGGTTCGAGAGGGTACTTAAGGATGGTCGAATCGTCCACCTCCCCTATGAAGGCGCTACTTCCGGATGCAAGTACACGCTGGACTCCTTCTGGGCAGTAGTGGTGATACTCGACCACCTCAAGAGCCGACATGGCGAAGGATAAAATCTTTAGAAGACACTACCGACCGTTAGCGCCTTAGTCCTTCGAGATTATCAAATGCCTGATAGAGGAGAACAAATGTTTGAGAGCGGAATTCGACAGGGCTGTCAGCGCGAGCTGGTAGATAGAGCTGCGTTGTGGAAATGGTGGCCGTCTTCAGGTCCCCAGTACCGACGTTTCGTATGGTGAGTGCACCCTGGGGTAGAAGGTAGTGGAAATGGAACCTACTTGTGCCACGGTTGAGCAGCACTCTGGAAAGCGAGCAGGGCTAGCTAATTCGGGCGCGCAAATACCGTGTCTATGCGAGACGCCGGGCAACGTCTAGATTTCTGCATCCTTCATTAGTGGAGGACAACCAGTCAGCCATAAGTAACAAGTCTATCGAGGGCCGTGTATGATATTCAGCGAGGTGTTTCAAACAGGACTGACAATAGACGTCTTAATGATGCTGGCTTGCTCTAGGAGTGGCGTTGGCAAGGGTCAGATCTTGCCACCCCGCTATCACCACTTCCTGTTCACCGGACGTTGCTGCAACCACCCCTGCTTTGCACTTTCAGCGCATCAAGTGAGCCTCGCGACGACTAAACGGGTATAGAGGCGAGAGCGGGGTAAAAGTTCGCACGGCACGAGTTGCAACTCGCCTACCTGATCACCGCTTAGTTGCGTCATAAGCTGAACTGCTCCGAGACTACGATCTTTTTTTTTCCACCTCTGGCTCTGGGACACATGAAACTTTGAATCTATCGCCCACCAATCCAATTCCAACCGGTTCCTGACCTGCGGCGTTACGTCACGTATGCTCTGAGGCCAGTTGAATCATTCCGTTTACGTCCCTGCTGATACATACAGTTGCTCCGCTAAACTACACCATGTGCCAAAGAATGCATCCACGAGTCAAACACGCTTGCGGGCACGAAGTCGAGCAATACCCATATATCCAGCAATGCGACGAAGCGAAGCAGCGAGGCTCAGATTGCACAAATCCTACGGACAATTACAATTTAGGCATGTCGTCTAGGAAGGGAAAGTGCCCAGATTGTGGATCTAGTTAGGATATGATCGTATACGGTGGAGTCATTGGATCTCCCCGTCTCCAGTCGGAACCATGAGTACGAAGCTGCTCGATATCGGTGAATTAGCCTAGTCTAAATATACAGACCCTGCGGCGTGCTTGTGGTAGACTCCCTTTCTAGAAACTCAGTACATTGTGCTTTAATGTCATCCAAGACCAGCATATCACTTTCCACATGTCTTTCTACGTCTGTGTGCTTCTCTAGCAAGGACACAACCTCGTGTTCCACCGCCTCAACTGAATGGTAACCGCCATGCCAACATTCCTGTGTCAAGTCGCCGAAGATAAGATCTGCTGCGGTCGAAGGAAATTGATTCATTATAAGTCGCCGAACTCTAACAGGCGCCTCAATATCATGAAAGGGTTTGTGCCCAAAACGAATGGTGTAGATGCAAGATGCTAGTGAGAATTGCTCACTAAGCGGGCCGGCCGAGGGAGGCTCGTAGTTCTCATCCATCTTGCAAAACGGCTCGCTCGCCACCATAAGCTGTTCGCCCCTCTTAACCGTTGCATCGAAATCTCCGAGTCTGACTTCTTCCCTAGTGCCAAGAAATATATTTGCTGGCCGAAGATCCCCGTGGGCATATCCAAGATGCTCAATCCAGGCTAGGGCACTGGTGATTTGTTGGATCCACCGCTCTTGTGTACTTTGACTTATGGTTGACATTGGGGATCTCTCAATACGAGTCTCAAGAGTCATTTCCTGCCGATGTAGAAAAATGCCCTCCGGAACGCAAAGTAGGCCACAGACAATATTAGGATGCCAATGCTCCATTAGAATCTGGTATATGGCCTTCTCATTTTCCAGCTTCTTGATGCTCTCTTTCATTTCTTCTGCTTGCGCCTGCACTGGATTGTCGAAAAGTGTTGGACACTTGAAGACAACATATTGGCTGATAGCGAAAACTTGTCCGGCCGAACCTCTAGAGATAAAATTATCTGCCGAGAGAGACCGAAACGGCGTCCGTAATCGTGCAGTCATCTTCAAGGAGGATATGAGGGGAATGCCGAAAACGAAATCTAGCTATATATCCGCAGAGAATCGTTAGCCTTTCAGCCAATCATGCAATATCATCTTCACCTACTTGGTATGAGCTTGGTGTCTGGTAAGAAGGGATGCGAAAGCGAGTTTCCAAGCGCAGTTATGTATTTAAGATGCACGTCGGGGCCAGGGCGATAATTTGTGGAGAATCGAAGTTCTGGTGGACGAGCTTTGGGGCATGTGGCTAGGCTGATGGCCGAATTGATTCCGGCTTGGCGTTGATTCAGCGCCGTTCTACATCACCTAGTAAATGCTATACGTGCGCGACAAAAGCAGGTTCGCCACGTCCACCGCCAGGATACAGTAGTCCTCCGGATGCTGGCTTCGTGGTACGGAAGCGAAAGCACGTAGAGTCACATGATCGCCAAGGACGATCGCCATAGGGCATCATCAGCGGGATAAACGTCAACTGGGGAACGGTAAAAATGCTGCGTTAAGCTTAGTAGATATATTATGAAGTAGGCCTACTAATAAGCAGGGGTACATATCAGCGCGTGTGGTCGGATGAGCTAAGTGAGTGGTTGGATGAGCTGCAACCTCCGTCATCGACAACCCGCGCACCACGATCCATCTCACTTCGTCTGGCGTTACGCATCACACAAAAAATCACCACGCTCAATGCTCCCTCGTTAACCGCCGCGCGCAAGCTCTCATGAGCGCACACTCTACCAATCCCCCAAAATGCTCGGCTTCACCGCATCCCGCACGCAAATCAGCGCCTACCTCTTCGGCGTCGCTCTCTTCTCCATCTCCTTCCTCGTATTCCTTAACAGCAGCATCTCCTTCGTCATAACGCAGCGCATTGGCCAATCGACACATGTCGGCGATGCGGTCGGCACACTGGGATTCGCGGATGAGCTGGTTGCGCTGGTGGCTTGTCCGTGCTGGGGACTGCTGAGTGATCGCGTGGGTGTGAGGACGGTCGTTGTGGTGGGGTATGCAATTGTTGGGATAAGCCTTTGGGTGTTCATGGCGGCGAGGAATGTCTACCCTGAATTGTTGCTTGCGAGGTTGTTGTTTAGCTTGGGGGCTACGGCTACGTGAGTGCTGTCCTGGACTGGGTTGCGATTGGAGGTCAATTGAGATGGGATAAATGCTGACGTGGGTCGTATAGGGCGACTATGGTTACGGCCATTCTACCGACCATGACAGTCGTCAAGGTTGTTGAAGATCCGCAATCTCCCGCTCGCCGCGCAAACGCCGCATCGCACGCGATGACTCCGTCGATATCGTCCGAGCTCACTATTACACCTGCGCGGTTCCGCTCGAGCGGTCCTCTACCGGACGATACAGTGGTCAAGAAGGATATGGCAGCTTCAACATCGCACTTGGCAGGCTTGGTGGGGATGTTCACTGGGTCCGGCGCTCTGGTTGCACTGTTGATATTCCTACCTCTGCCAACGAGGTTCCAGAACATCGGCGTAAAACCTGCCGCCGCTGTCGCCAACGCGTTTTATATTGTTGGGACGGTTGCGTTGCTGGTTGCGGTTGGGTGTTTCTTTGGCCTCCGCAAGCTACCAGGCGAGGAAGGGAAGACTTGGAGACGCCTTGTTCGAAAAGAGGACTCGGCAAAGTCACACGACGCCGCTCCGTCACGCGAACGCATATTATCATACCCGCACTTGTTCAAAGAGAGCGTTCTATTAGGGCTCAGCTCATCCAATATTGGACTGGGCTACGTTGGTGGCTTCGTAGCGCGCGCTTCATCTGTCGCCATCAGTCTGTTCATCCCTCTCTTCACCAACACGTATTTCCTCTCCACTGGCGAATGCAAAGTCTCCGACCCTTCCGACCCCGCAAACATCAAAGACGCATGCCCTCAAGCATACAAACTCGCAGCCATGTTGACCGGCATAAGTCAACTCATTGCGCTCCTCTGCGCTCCTCTCTTCGGCTACCTGTCCGCCCGCTACCGCAGATTCAACCTTCCCCTCCTCGTTGCTGCTGTAGCAGGTATCGCCGGCTACTCCGCTTTCGGATCACTCGCAAGCCCAGATCCTAGGAGCAAGAACGGCTCTGGTAGTATCTTCGTCATTGTGGCTTTGCTCGGCATTAGTCAAATCGGCGCTATAGTGTGCTCTCTCGCACTACTTGGCCGCGGTATCAACAACGACGAGGGCAGCGACGAACATACACGTCACGAAGCCGAGACAGTATACAGCAGTAACGGACACCCCTCGGCCGGCGCAACACCACCGTGGAGTCCTACCCTCACACCAGCCTCCGAAGACGCACCATTACTATCGCACCAAATCATCTCAAGACCCACATCAGCTTCAGGACCCCCAACATCACACAACCATCTCAAGGGCTCAATAGCGGGGACCTACAGTCTCCTTGGAGGCTTTGGCATCCTGCTTCTAACCAAGGCTGGAGGCGCTTTGTTCGATTCGAGAGGGCCTGGTGCGCCGTTCTATATGATGGCGTCATTTAATGCGGTCTTGCTCGTTGTTGGGGTCGCGGTTGCTGTCAGGGATCTCATGAGGGAAAGACGGGTGAGCAGCGTGTAAGATGATGTGGGCCCATGTGTGGAGATGGTAATGACTTGATGTGCAAATACCCATGTAATGAATGATAGTGGTATTGATGGGCTGGCGTCTGGACGCTTGTGCTTGTCATCCATCGGTTGCTTTCGTTGCGATAATCATCCAGTGTGATCCCTTTCTTCGAACAGTGGACTTCCTGTATACCTGAGCATGGTGCCGTGGTATTCATTCAGCATGACGAAACTGGTAAGACACTTTTCTCCTTACCTTGTAATAACATATACCGATACCCTTGGCACAGATCCAAAGACTTGCTACGTAGGGTTACCTATGAGCTGGTTCCCTGTGGATATGTGAGATTACAAGGTCCGGTGATGAGTATCTACGGGCACATGGTGGCTTTGATCGGCGAAATGAATAGAGCGAGCATTGGATGGCGTCGAGATTGATAGTGCGAGCACTGGATGGCGTCGAGGAGATGAGCCTAGAGAAAGCCGTGTTAGTTGATAGTGTAGGTTTTGGCGTATAGGTGGAACGGCTTATATGCGTGTGCCGTCGGATCTATCTGCGTTACAGTTTCTGTGTCCCGAAGATTTTGGATGAGAGAGGTCTCCGCCGTCAAAGTCGTTTACCCTTTGAGATGTAACGTGGAGTACGGGGGGCATCTGCAATGAAAATAAAGATGCCGGCGCAAACTGACTCTCCAATGGGTCTCAACAGGAGCTTTCAAAGTTAAAAACCCTGACGGAGTCACGGTCCAGACCACTGCAGTGTGAAACCAGTTGTCTAAAAGGGTAATCGGAGTGTGTGAGCTCTCAATTCAGATAAGGCACTCCAACAATATTGTTGAACACATGTCTTCATTCGTGACAGACCATGATGAAATTTTCCTTATTTATGCCACAGAAGCCCCAGAAGGTATCCTCCCACCCCCGCCATCATCAGCCTAGGATGGGGAGCCACCGAGGAGAGATGCTGAAAAACGCCCCGAGCAATACCCAGCGGTTGCCAGAGAAGACACGCCATTTGATCATGAATCCTTCACCCCACACACCGTCTGACCCGTTTCCATCACCGATTCATCGTTTACGAGGATGTGGTCTGAGGACCCTTGGCGCCAGCGGGTTGGCCGTTTCGGAATCCGTTGGAGAAGCGGCGGGAGACGGTCTTCATGTAGCGCATGCGGCCGGTACCGGTGGTCTTCCTTCGCTTGGCCTTCTCGCCCCAGTTGACTGTTTTGTGTTATTTCCATATTCGCTGTGTCCTTCGAGGGGTTTGAACATACACTGGCGGATCTTGGCAGCGGGGTATCCGCACGAGGAGCAGGTGTGCTTCTGGATGTGGAGGGACCGACGACCTGTGTGCGTGTTCTGTCAGCCTGTAGCCCTCAACGCATCCTCCACCCTCCATGGAACCGCAAGTACGGAAGCCCATCGAGGGCGTCGAGAAGGAGTGGACGTACCGCAACGCCTGCACAGCGTGTGCGTCTTGTTATGGCGCTTTCCGAAACTGGAGGTACCCTTCGCTATATCGCAGTCAGTTTCGCGGCCTCCGTGGGGGTAGCTGGCGTGGGTGTGGCGTACTCATTGTGAATTAGGGGCTGCAGGAGCGATTGTCAGTACGAGAGTAAAATGTGTGCGAGCAGGAGGACGGCGTACCTCGTAACGCTGGGGGTTAGTGGGAGGTTGTAGTCGCGATGGACGAGCGTCGATGAGGTTCCCAAGTGTCGAAAACTCGCTTGCGAGAAAGTGTGCGGGCTAGCCGCGTTGGGTTAGCGCATTTACACCATCGCGAGTTAGCACCTCAGGCCGAAGAACATCATGTCTTGACCCTTCCATTTCGGCTGAGAAACCGACTCGGTACGGTGGGCCAGAGGTGTGCGCAGGACTATCTACTGTTCCTATCACAATCAATTTCCTTACAAAAACCCGAGTGCGCCGGCATATGGTTCAGACGCCCCCTGCGGATTAGCATGGTCTCGTCTCACTGCCTGTCTCGTACGGCAGCCTACCAGTTGACGAGCATCTGGCGTCTCATGTCGATTACCAGCTTGCATCCTGTACAGGAGCCTTACGCATGTGGTTTGAGTTGCACTGTTCTGTAGTCCGGTGTTTTCAATTTCCGTTCCCTGACCGCGTCATCCCACCACTCCGCCTGTACCGCATCAGCAGCAGCTGTACCGTCCGAAAGATCTCAGCCTCGGTCCTTCGCACCGCATTCGATCCCGCCATGATTCCCAGACGTATCGCGCATGGCGTTGTCTTCCATTGGCCAAGTCTACTCGTGTTCTGACTTTCTCTCTGCCATGCAGGAACGAACGCCCACGCCCACGCCTCGGCGTCATCCACCAAGACTACCCGATGGCCCAACTCCAGTAACACAAGCATGGCTCCTCACACGACACTCTACAGGCGTGCCGTCCGGACGACGGCCGTGCGGGTCCCGCGCCCGTGATGTGCGGCCACAGCTCGAGTCCCGCCTCCCAATAGACGGGATCGCGCGTGAGGGGCGCGCTTGCAGCGAAGAAGGGCAGCGCTCGTTCCCGACTAAGATCGCTTCTGGATTCCATGCAGTAAGAAAAAAGGCTCCGCTGCCCCCAAATTGCTTTTTCGCGACCCTTCGCCCATCATGCGACAGCTTTGACATGTGGTCCAACGCACCAATCAAAGGCGCGAACGCAGCCCGTGCACCACCCTCGTCGACGGCCATCCGTATGGCGTTTCTGCTAAGCCCGGCCCAAGAACCCTCTCGAGAAGGCTGCCGGTCTCTGGCCAATTGATAGCGCACGGCATGGCACGAACAATTCGTGATCTCTCTCTCTTGCTCTTTTCCACGAAAGAGCAGAAACGCAAAGCCAAAAGCAAGAGCGGACTGGGCTGGGCGCACCACTGCTGCTGCTGCACTTATACCCTCGCCCCATCCATGCTCGGGCTGCCGACATAAGCTCGCTCTGCCTGCGGATCACTTGTCCCGATTTCATCCTTCGTTTGCTCGAGCGCGCGCGACATATCCAAGGTCCTGTCTGCCGGTACACCCTACTTTCCTGCCCACCCACGATATCTCGAATGACGGGGATTGAGGCCCGTCTGAACCCACATCGGACGAGACCAAGTAGACATGGGTAAACCTTCGTTCCAGCAGCGCGTTGGCAATTCGGCATACCACGATGCTACGGGCGTCTATGTAAGTGGTGTGGTTGACGTCCTGCCATGCCACTGCTAACCCGCAAAGACTCACATTGGCGACCCCAACGAGCGGCGGCGCATGGCCCTCGCCGAAGTCGACAAAGCGCCTTTTGGATGGTATCACATTCGACTTGCCGTCGTGACCGGTATCGGTTTTTTCACCGATGCCTACAGCGTGCGTCTTTTCCGCTGACTGTTGCACCGAGATGAGGCTGACCTCGGCTAGCTGTTTGCCATTAACCTGGCCGTTATTATGCTGGGAATAGTAAGTACCCTAATAATGACCCGACAACCAAGAACCAGCAGGACGGTTCTTTGCAATCTACTTAAGATTTGAAAGTCTAATGTCTGGATACGTTCGCTGACTTCGTAAAGGTATACTGGCAAGATGAGGTTCACCGAGGTGTTATGCCTCACAACGCCGACACCGCCATCAAAGTCGCAACTTCGGCAGGTGCGATCTTCGGCCAGGTCATCTTCGGCTACCTTGCCGATGTCCTCGGTCGCAAGAAAATGTATGGTGTTGAACTCATGATCATCATCTCCACCACCCTCGCCCAATCCCTCTGTGGCGAATCGAACGCCGTCTCGGTCGTTGGCGTCCTCATCTTCTATCGCGTAGTGATGGGTATCGGAGTCGGAGGAGACTACCCACTAAGTGCTGTGATTACAGCAGAGTTCTCAAGTACAAAGCATCGGGGTGGTATCGTCGCTGCTGTGTTCGCTATGCAAGGCCTGGGTCAACTCGCCGCCTCGCTCATGGCGCTCATCGTCGTGTCCATCTACAAAGAGCATCTCCAAGGCGTACCAGATGTAGCGTCCTGCAGCGGCGACTGCGTGGCCGCTGTAGACCGCATGTGGCGCATCCTCATCGCCTTTGGAGGCATTCCCGGCTGGTTCGCCCTCTACTACCGTCTCACGATCCCCGAGACACCGCGCTACACCTTTGACGTCCTCTTCGATGTCGAAAAAGCGTCCGTCGATACACGCCGCTACCGCTACGGGAAATCCGGCAACACCGTCAATCCTGTCGAACAAGCTCAGACCCACCGCGACATGGCAAAATACAAGAAGCCCCGCCCGACGCTCGGAGAGATCGTCCGCTTCTACACGACGAAGAGCAATGCCATCAAGCTCTTCGGTACGTCCTTTTCGTGGTTCTTCCTGGATCTAGCGTTCTATGGTCTAGGCTTTTCGTCGCCGTCCTTGCTGAGTACCATGGGGTTTGACAAGAAGGATAATTTGTATGCGATTTTGAAGAACACGGCTGTGGGGCAGATTGTGTTGATCTGTGCGGGTGCTATCCCTGGGTACTGGATGACCGTTTTTACCGTGGACAAATTGGGTCGCAAGCCGATTCAAGTTGGCGGATTCGCTATACTGACGGTCATCTTCTGCGTGCTGGGGTTTGCGTGGCGGGGCTTGACGAAGATACATCTCCTCGTCCTCTACGTCATGGCCCAGTTCTTCTTCAACTTCGGTAAGTCTGTCCCATTCAATACCCCCTCCACCCCCGAAAGTCCATCACTAACCCCCCACCTCAGGCCCCAACGCAACAACCTTCATCACCCCCGCCGAAATCTTTCCCACCCGCGTCCGCAGCACCGGCCACGGCCTCAGCGCGGGCCTCGGCAAACTCGGCGCCGTAATCGCCCAAGTCTTCTTCGCGCCCATGATAAAACGGGGCGCCACGCACGACAACCCGACCCCCTGGATCCACGGCGTCATGCAGATCTTCGCGCTGTTCATGTTTTTGGGTATGTTGACGAGTTTGTTGGTGCCGGAGAGCAAGAATATGAGTTTGGAGGCGTTGAGTGGCGAGGAGGAGAGGGGACCGTATGAATTGCAGTTTAGGACTGCGGGTTGGAGCAAGGGGAGTGCGAGGGCAAGTGGGGGGAGTGGTAGTGCGAATGGGTTGGAGACATTGGAGGGAGTTACTGGCGAGGGGGTGAGGGAACGGGGGATGGAGAGCAGGATGAAGAAGGCGGTGCTTAGGGGGAATGGGGAGAGTGCGGATTTGGAGAAGGGGAAGTGGTGGAAGTTGGGGTGATTGGTGCCGATTTCATTGCACTTTCACGTTCTCATTTTCTTGTATAGAGTTGCTGTTGAGCCATGTTGTAACAAAATCCAGTTCATCAAGTTGGATGCAGCAGTAGCGTTTCGCGAAATACCCGGACTAGCCAGTCTATTTCATTTCCTCCATGGACCAGTGTCCACAAAACTCATTGACATCTCGTTGGGGAGCTTCATCCTCGCATTTATCTACAATCTATGTGGACGACACCGCCGTTTCAGCTTTAACCCTCAAGACCACAAACCAAAACAGCATCCTCGTACCTCCACTCCCTCTTCCCTTCATCAAACCACCCACACTCAATGCCCACCGTCCTACCCTTCCTCTCAATATCCACCCTTACTTCATGCACTAATCCATCCCTGTGTACTTCTCCATGCATGGCCTCGTCGGCAGCATCGGCAAGGACGCGGTCTTGATCGAGCGCGAGTGCGAACCCCTTTTGCCAGAAGTCTACGAATTCGGTATTGGAGAGGGTAGTTCTGGGGGATCTGACGGAGGCTATGAGTTTGTTGATGTCGCTGGTATTGTTGCTGTAGTTGCAATTGAGGTCATGATTGGAATTGGCGTGAGTGGTGACGTCGGTATTGTCACTATGCGCAACCCCCTCTTCGACACAAATAACATGCTCCGCCACCACCGCCATAACAGCACCATCCCATAGGCCCTCTCTCCCCGCGCATTTAAGTAGCCCCAACGCACAGCGTCTCAGGACTTTATGTCGACACTTCAGCGCGGTGAAATACAGCGCCTCGACAATACTACTCTCTAGGCTGAAGTAGAACTCTTTCTGCTGCTTCCCATCAGGCAGATACACCGGCAGCATTTTCTCGTTCCGCTGCTTCAAGATAACGCACGAGTAGCATATAATCTGCAAAAAGCTGCGCATGGATATAGGCGTGAGATATGAAGATTCGCTGGGGGAAAGGGCGGAGAGGAGCTTGAGGTAGATGAGGTGATAGGAGAGGAGGAGGTGTGCAGGCTCGTACGGGGTAGTACTGCATATTTTGCGCCAGTTGCTCTCTTCGGGCCGTTTCTCCAGGTAGGTAGTTAACCAGGTTTGAAGGGCGGCGAGGAGGGAAATTTGGGATGCGTGGAGGGGAGGTGGGATGATGAGGGCGTATTTGTACGGTGTGGCGCGTCGCCGGATCCAGTGCGATATATGCTCTATAAGGCGGTAAAGTGAGGATGGAACGGATAGTTGGAGATTGAGCTGCTGGAACAGTGGTTGTGCTGGCTGTGATGTTGGAGTCGCTGTTTTTCTGGCGACATTGTGCCGATTGGGATGGAAGGAGTGGACCTGCAGGGCAAGTCTAGCAAAAAAGGCGCTGAGATCTGTAGTGAAGGCATCGAATCTTGGAGAGGGTTTAGTATTGATGGGTAGAAGGGTGGCGGGGTTCACTTCTGGGCGCGGGTTTTGCGCATGTGATAGACTTTTGGTGACGTAGTCTTGAAGGAGTGCCATTCCGCTTTCGAGATGCCGCAGAGCTGCTTCGTTGTTGCCTAGCAAGATCTCGATGGTGGTGAAGATAACGCAGGCCAGCAAAATCTCGTTCGTGATAGCTGGCCTTCTTGCTCGTTCGCGTTTTGAAGCCGCTTTTACGAGAACATTGGTTCCTTTGACAGCGAGGTAGTACTCGCGCCAGTAGATCTCGTCCGAAGAAATATTCTCCGGGAAGCTGTAGCGCTCATGGAACCCTGACAAAGCGGCCACCGCGTGCTGGATAACAGGGCTAGTTGCGCACACACTGAGCACATACTCCCGCCATACTTGCGACTGCAGAGGACCAGTCAGATCGATTGACGAGCGATGGATGAAGTAGTGGAAGCAACGGCCCGAGACGCGATTTGACGGGAAGCCTAATGGAAGCATAGGGCGGGTGGGCTTGCAATTGGTTGGCTCGTATAGCGGGATCTTTGCGTGTGCCTCGTCGATACTTTCCGTCATGACAATGGTGTCTTTGGCCAATCCGACTGGAGATGTACTGCGCGTAGACGAGACCGCTAGGGCCCATGCAGCTCGGGACTCTGTTCTTGGGGAACTCGCTTGGCCCGGTTCAACTGAGCGTTCCGTGCAGTCGGTAGACGTGCTGCATGGGATAGATACCGGACTAGCCTCTACCACTTGTGGTGCTATTAGAGGTGTATAACCGTCGCATATCCGCCCGGTGGAAGTGCATTTCCTGCAATTAGGCTTTCCTTCATCGCACTTTACACGCCGAATCCTGCATTCAAGTCAGCATTCGGATATATAAAGTATTTGATATTACTTGAGATGCATACTTGCAGGTTATACAACCAGAGCGTGCTTTGGGTGCCCTTCTTCTTTGCCTTTGCTTTCCTCTAACGAACTCCTCTCGTTCCATGACAGTACGCTTTGGTAGTGTCGAAGAGTCGCACGAGGTGTTGTTGAGCTGGGTACCTGAGCGCATTCGAGGGTGGCTACAGTGTTATACGACGAATGGCGGATGGGGTTCAGCGCCATCCCTTGTCGATCTCGTCTGCCATTGGTTGGTTCGTACAACAGCTACAGAACGCCAAGTGTCAGCCTTAGCATTCACAAAAGCACCATGTTTTCTGTAGGCCCAGGACACGGAAAGGCAGAGCACAGGCGAAATTCAGGAAAGCCCGATGAGAGTTCTATTGTTAAACCTTCAACCGTTACTTCAACCTCCCCCAATCAGCCTTAAGCTCTACATCACCATCTTCGTCAATCACCTTTCCACGATCCCATTCCCTGTCTTGACCCTTGGACGCCCACACGACATCCTCTTCGCCCATATTGTCTCCTTTCTCCCACTTCTTGACTACTTCGTCCGAGAAGCCTGCATCGCGCAGTCGATCAGCTCTCTTGGACATCCATGCTTGACGGTCTTTAAGAGCTTCTAGAGCATCGCCCCATTCGTCTTCGACATCGGAATTGAGTTGGACATCCACAGAGGCGTCGTAGGTCGAAGAGAATCGGGCGTCCATGCCCATAGAGTTGGCTTTGAGAGCACCACGACCGCGAGCACGGACAGCGGGCTTTGGTGCTGGGGGAAGTGGACCGACTATTGCTTCAAGGGGGTCTGAGTCGGAATCAAGTAGAGGTGATGTCCGTTTTGAGCGTTTCCCGACGCTTGTGTCTTCTCCAACGCTTGTGTCTCCTCCAACGCTTGTGGGCCCGTCCCGCTTATAAGTAGATCTTCTAGGAGAGCGTGATCTGTGTCGACGTCTCGACGACTTGTGATGCGTGCGCGGGCGAGGCGATGCGGACCGTGTGCGTGAACGAGACCTGGAGTACGAACTCCGGTGCCCGTCCCTGCCGCGCGAACGATCTTTCCGCTTTGGTCTTCCCTTGCAGTCGCGTTTGTTATCGTACCGCCCTTCCTCGTCATGATGGCGCTCGGAATGCTTTGACTCTCGATGCGATCGCTCGTCAACTCCATCTCTAGATCTTCTCTTCCTTCGATGCCTCTCCTCGTCTCCATCTCTCCGTGACCGATGTTCCCGTCGCGCGTCTTTGTGTTCCCGTTTGTGCATAGTACGGCGCTCGTCCTGATCGTGCTTTTCATCCAAGTTCCTTCGCTTTCTATGTGTCGAATCGTCATCGCTCAAGTGAGGTGTGAGTCTGTCTGAATCGCGGTTCTTTCGCGCGAACTCCTTCTCCCAGCCGGGTTCTTTTCCTCCGTTCATTCCCTTTAACCTTGCCCGCGATTCTGCGGCCTCCTTGGCCAGTAGCGCCGCATTGTGGCTGTCGGTTTGGCGGATTATATGTTTGAGGAAGCTCGTATTCGGCTTGGGTGCGCCTAATCTCGACCTGTCGAGCCGTCAGTACTGCGAGAGCTGGGGTAGGGTGCCCATGTACATTCATTGCCAGTAACGAATGGCGTCGTGGTTGTAGCGGAGGTTTGCAACGCACCTCTTCGGGTTGAAGGCTTCTATACCGACTAAGTCATATTTCTTCGTCGCGTTCTTTGCGTCTTGCTTGAGCAGGTTGGCGGCATGTTCATCGTCGACGTCGTTGCCCGCCATGGTAAAGACGTAGGGTCAATAGAACCAAAAGGCGGTGTTTATGGTCAGCGGTTCCGAAGGCAGCCATTGCGACAAAGTGAAAGTCCGCGGGAAAGCACGATCCAAGATCGCCACTAGTACGGAAGCGGGCAGGGCCTCGGTGCGATGCGGCGGCCCAGCCCTACGGCGGGCACGCGCAGCCACAACAAACACCCCTCCACGCGTCACTGAACGCAACATCGCACGATAAACACGATGGCTCCGAGGAAGTCCCAAACGCCTACACCTGCGTCCGCTCTCGAACAACTCCAGCGGTCAAAATCCCTCAAATTACTCTCCATCGCAGAGACGCTGTCCCCAAAGGACCTCCCCCCATCGGCGCAAAAGCGAAGCTCTGCCGTTTCAGATGATAGCGAGCAGAATGGCGACACGCATCCTGCCGCGCTGGCTGCTGATTTGATGCACTACAAGGTACTTTTTGAGTACGCGGCCTCGTTGAAATCGCGACAATTAACCATCCGCAGGAACTCTTCGGTAAACTACGCTTCAGCTACGTCGAACAAGTCACCAAAGAGAAGTTTCTGCGCGGAATCACCGACAACCCACCGCGACTGGTCGAAGGCGCGGAGAATGAAGAGAAGGAGAAGGAGATCCTGGCGCTCAAGGCCGGTCTCAAGGAGCGCAAGTTGGAGGTGGCCGAGATTCTGAAGCAGTTGGAGGAGAAGGGCCGCGAACTCGCGCTGCGGTACGAGGGAGTACAACTACGGACGCAACAATTGGAGTCACTGCCTGTCGGAATCGAAAATCTAGAAGCGCATATCGAGAGGCTCAAGCAGGAGCAGGCGCCGCCGTCGAACAACCCAGAACTCGCGCTGCCGTTGCCGGAGACGATGAAGCTGCTTCAAGAGCGGGAGGCAGATCTCGCGGCGTTAAATGCGCAACTGGCGAAACTACAGTCATCATTGCCAAACCGATCACGCGAATTGGAGAAGCTGGAGCGCGAGCTCAAGCCTCTGGAGACCCAAAAGCAGGGCACAGTTGCGGCTGCGAAGGAGGCCAAGCGGCGGAAAGAGGAAGGCGGCGGTATTGGCGATGAGCTAGAAGAGAGGGGCAGGTGGCTTAGGGCATCCGAGAAGGGGCTCAAAGACATGCTGGAGGTCGAAGGTTGAGGCAGGTTACAGTAAACATTTGAAATAGTTTATAGGCGGGTTGGCGTTCAAGGAGATGGATCACTTGGTTGCTTTTCGCTCGCAGTTGGCGTTTGGGTGCTTTGGGCAGGAACATTCGAGATACCAAAGGCTTCCATCAAGGGGTCACAGTGGGAGAACAGATTATGTACATCATCAAAAGAACCATCCTTTATTTCCGCATGCTTGATCGCTAATCGACATCTTGGGTGCAGTCATGAAGGTGTAGGACAATACCCCGTGGATTCAAGTTGCGGAGTCATCAAGCTCAAACTCGATGCCATTTGACTCAGGAAAGCTAAGGTATAAATGTCAACACGCTTGCGTTCTTCTTTATCCTTCAACCAAACCATCACGGAACTAAGATCCGCAATTGAGGAAAAGACTTATTTTCTGCGAAAGCTTAAGTCGCACACTACCCTTTACTGGTCAACTATTAAAACCTTAAAAGTAGAACCGGCATGTCTGCACCCACAACGCAAGAGACGAAGGACTATTTGCTTCTGGTCGTCTTCAACGAGAGCCATCTCGAAAATTTGGAAACTTGGACTACCCACTTGCACTGGGCTATCAAGCCACCAAAGCTCGGGAAAGAACTCATCAAGCCTATGCTGCATTCAAAAGATAGAAGCACGTTGGATATAAGACGTTGTTATTTCGACGAGGAGTTTGATGTGAGGGTAGTTTACGGTCGGTAGACCCCGCTCCAATGAAACGAGCTACATAACGTGGACTACTAAGTATAAGTTGTAGCGAACCTCAATGAATCTAATGAGGTGGGAGAATTCCACGTCTGCGAGCGAGACACCGAAAGTAAAACATTGAAAGTGCTCGTGTGCAACTGCTTGAAAAAGTACGGCCGTTCTACGCACGATCAAAACCCAAGTCGGCTTTGGTGAGACTATAGCCGAATCTGAGCTGGATAGTTTGTTGCGTGTTATACCACTCCGGCCAATCTCGGGCCCACCTCAACAGGTATTGACGCGATTAACCCTCCGACGACCTGGGGTAGATGACCGTTATATCCATAATTAGAAACCTAGCTATCGTCAAAAACCTAGCTCCTATCAGCAATCTAGCCACTATCAGCGGCCCAGTCGACATATTAAACATGTACCATCAAGTCCCCGTAGTGGATTGCAAGTGAGGATGGACCAGACACGATCGCCACTCGCAAACACTTACATGCATGGACAGTCGGTACAGAATCATCCGTACTACCTACCCACACCAGGGTCCGCTCAAGCCGCATACCAAGCACCACCCTTTCAATCACCTCACCAGCTCGTTGGTGCTGCAGGACCACAACATGCTCTGCCAACGCCGCAGGCGCACGGTTTTGTGGTAGATCGACGGTGTGATACTCGCGTATCAAATCTTCACCTGGATACTGACAAACCGACATTCGAGAATTGGGTCGGCAGAATTACCAAGCCAGAGAGCATCGAGCTGCGCCAAGGCAATGCGACCCTTTGGTTTAGCTCCAATGATATTGCTCGAGAGCAGATTCCGCTACTTCATGAAAAGAAGTGTGGAGCTCAAACTGTTGATGCGGGACCTGAAATCTGATGTATAAAATTCAATTCGGTGTTGGTAGAATATAGTCTCCCAAGTCATAATTCGGAGGATGTTGAGTGCAGAGGCTGTAATATGGATTTTGGCTCCCCGACGGTGACCTAGACTAGATAATTGTTTACCTATGTATTGGTGTTTCACTGCAGTCTTGAAATTACTTTCTAGACAGCTAGGCTCAGAATTCATGTAGCTTGGGCCCCTTTCCATCCTGGAAATCTGGACAATGACTGCTTCGTCTAATATGTGTATCAAGGCCTCCCCGTTTGCAGGCACATGGTTCGTGAAGCTCGTCCAAGGAGCTTATGGCGACGGATTAAGATTGAGTGCTTGCCAATGATGTGGATGAGGCCACAGAGGTAGAGATGCATGTCTAAGAGGGAGGTAGATTTAAAAAAGTAGGGGAATACAGTGGAGGTCGACTGTGGGTGGTTTTTGAGGCATATAGGGGGTGGAGGTACGAGGTAGCTATTTTGGGATAGACGTGCGGGCTACATGTTAAGGTTTGAACTTTTGATAGATGGTACTGACAAGTCGAGTCTCAAGCAGAGTAAGTCATCTGCCGTGTAACACGCTTGTACCAGGCCACTAGTCTTCAAAAACACAGTCATCGATGCCTACCACAGCGTTGTCAATCATAACCAGCGGACTCAATGAGATCGGAATCAACACGCCATTGACTCAGCGGATCGAGGTATAAAACCGCAGTGTGCTCACTTTCTTTCCTCTTCCATCATCGTAAGTACTTGATCTCACAACTTAGAGCAATACTTTCACGCGCGTAACGGTTACCCAAGTAACTGAAAATCTATTGCAAATTTAGACATCGCCAACAACATGCCGGAATCAAAGGAGGGAACAAAAAAGTACTTGCTCGTGGTAATAGACGTCGACAGCGCTCCATACCTTGCCGACTGGAAAGCGTTCAAAAGATTTGTCCGTAATATCATACGTCCAAGTCAACCTGGCATGGCACAGGTAACGCGTCGTCCGCAGCCCGGACAACGGGCAGGGCTGTGTTTTGTAAGCAGCGGAGAAGACCTTGATACAGCTTACAGTCTGTGGAAACCTCTCCTGAAAGACAACTCAAGCACTACTGACCGTCCGTTCTAGATATACTATTGCAGCGCACTAACGCGCCGATTGTTCATGTCTTCGAGCGCGAAGTAACGAGTCCGGAGTGGACGTTGCGCAATTGCAACTGTATGCAAAAGTTCTCAGTTCAACATGACACCAGTCTCGGGTTCGGTCTCGTCGCAGAGAAAAAGGATTTGGCGCTTACGTTGGGCATGATCCCAAATGCCCAGGTAGAGTACCAACATCCTGTTCCACAGCCCAGTTTTGTACAGCAACCTATTCACGGTCAGCAACGAGGTTATCATCAGCAACCTATCCCACAGCCCAGTCTTGCACAGCAACCTATTCACGGTCAGCAGCGAGGTTATCATCAGCAACCTATCCCACAGCCCAGTCTTGCACAGCAACCTATTCACGGTCAGCAGCGAGGTTATCATCAGCAACCTATCCCACAGCCCAGTCTTGCACAGCAACCTGTTCACGGTCAGCAGCTAGGTTATCATCAGCATCCTATCCCACAGCCCAGTCTTGCACAGCAACCTGTTCACGGTCAGCAGCTAGGTTATCATCAGCAACCTATCCAACAGCCCAGTCTTGCACAGCAACCTATTCACGGTCAGCAGCTAGGCTATCATCAGCATCCTATCCCACAGCCCAGTCTTGCACTGCAGCCTATTCACGGTCAGCAGCTAGGTTGTCATCAGCCGGCCAGCGCATACCAACACTCTGGCGAGCCTTACCGATACCGTGGCCAGCCATACCAAGGGAATCTTCCGCAGTACCAGCAGCAGCATGGAGGGCCGAAAGTGGTTCCGAATGCCTCTCAGTATCCTTCGGGTCCTTCGGGTGGAATTCAGATTCCAGCTATGGCGCCCGCTCGTGCTCAACATCCCACTAAACCCGTACAGCAGCAACCTGTCAATCTGTCTCAAGAAGGAGTGGGAGGAGAGGAGTGCCATGTTTCCGTCATCAACCTTCCCTATGCACTCCTCAACGACAGGGAAAGCTTGCAGAGGGTACTCGAATCGAAAGGAGTGAAGGGATTTTCGATCATGTTCGGAAAGAAGGGCAGTGCAACGCTTCTGTTCAATAAACCAATAGAGGCCGCAACTGCTTCATTTCAACTGTCTGGGCAAGTGATTGGTGGGAGAACTATAGAGACGCGGATCATGAAGCCTCTATGATGAGGTCGTAGATCAGAGTCTTTGATGTCAATGTTTTTTCTTGGTTGAGGAGGGGCGGTATACTAAATAGGCATGTTATCTGTAGAACCAAGAGTTGTCCTTTTTTTGCCGTCTCGGATCAATGTCGTGATGTCCTGCAGAGATGACACGAGGACTTGGACGATGGCAGCTGAATGCAGGGGTCGGCGGCGCGCTGATTGGTCCGCGGGCTCTTCACCGCCACACCCACCCCCCGCCTCGGTTGCTAGTGGTTACCCAGCAGTAAACAGCGCTAGTGGGCCGCCGCTGGAAGCTACGACCGAGCTGTCATCGTCGCTGCCCATTGCATCTCGAGCCTGCACACCCGAAAACTCTACAGGAAACCGCCGCGCATACGCCATTCCAAGCATCGAGCCTCCCACGACGTCAACCCGCCCAGCGACACGACCGTCACCCCGCCCGCCTTCGCCATCCGCAGCGTCGGGCATGTCCCGCCTGCCAGGCCACGCCCACCGCCAACGCATTCGAGCCTGACTACGGACTTCACGAATCTCGTCCTCCAGCGTGTATTTCTTCGACAACTTCGACTCGGCTGGTCTCACCAAACTACACCCAACACTCCGCCTTCGCCGTCATGTCGAATGGCCTCTCCACACCAGGCACCGGGGTCTACTCCTCCGACTCGCTGTATGTGGGCGACGGCACATGGGATTCCCAGAGGAACACTTTTCTCCTTCCGAACCTCCAAGGCTTGAACCTTGCCACGACACAATATAATGGTGAGTTCTTCCGCATGGCTCGCTCGTGCGTGCAGTATGTGCTGACTTGCTAGGCATGGGCAATCGCTTTCGCAACATGGCCGGATATCGCGGCCTCATCTTGGGCCACGGCATACTGGCAGCCATGACCTTCCTCTTCATCGTACCTTTAGCAATACTGCTCGCTCGGTTCTACCATCGCAACCCACGATTGGCATTGCGCCTGCATATTTGGCTGCAGATTCTGACCGTGCTATTGTCAACAGCAGCTTTCGCATTAGGATTTCAGGCTGTTGGGCTGCGCAGATCGTTGACCAACCCTCACCATGGGATCGGGGTCGCCATCTACACCCTCATCATGGTCCAGGCAATTGGCGGCTGCGTCATTCACCGAGTCGAGAAAGGCAAAGAGCGATTCAAGGTGCCTCTGAAATTGATGGTATGATAGGTCGATGCTATAGTACACGATGACAAGCTAACACCATCCAGCTTCATCAATGGATTGGGAGATTGATTGCACTATTAGGCATCGTTCAAGTGGCTCTGGGCTTGACGCTATACGGCTCACCGAGATATCTTTTTATCCTGTACGCAGTTTGGGGGCTCGTCCTCCTCGTCGCATACTTCATTCTTTCCTACATCAACCAGCCCGAGATGGCCTTCGACGACCGGAGCACCTACATCACTGAGCGTACGGCAAGTAGCAGCCGTCGAAGCAGAAGTCACCGGGGCCATAATCTAGCACCCCTAGCAGCTGCCGGTGCAGCTGGCGCGGGGCTGGCCGCGTTGCGACACCGCTCGCGGAGTCGCAGTCGGAACAGAGCCAGCGGAGGCAGGCATGAGGTCCTTAGCTCGCATCCTTCCGAATCGTATGTATCCAACGAAAAATACACCGAGGATAGACGCAAGGACCGCACATGGAGAGAGCGAGTGTTTGGCGCTGCTGCCGCAACTGGAGGGATCTTCGCGGTAAAGTCGCTTTTCAATCGGAAGAAATACCCTCAAACGGAATCAGGGAGCGAAGTCAGCTACAGCCAACCTATTGGCCAATCCGAGGTTACGCAAACAGACCTAAGCCGGCTTGAGGAAGGAAGGGCGCCAGCATCACCTGGACGTGATCATTGGCGTCGCGTGGAAGAGCGGGAGGCCGCACAAGCGGCGGCTATGGGTGCCAGCCCACTACGAAATGGCCATCGGCCTACACGAAGCGGCGCCTCAATCGACTCTTTCGACAGCCGTACGAGTATTAGCGAAGTCCATCATGAAAAAACACGAGATTCGCATGGTCTCAGAGATGGGGTTGCCGCGCTCGGAGTGTTGGGTTTCCTCAAGCACAAGTTTAACAGGCGGAAGTACAAAGATGAGGACGAGCGTGTAGTGGCACTGAAGCAGCAAGATCTCGAGGAGGAGCGCCTCGCACGCGCAAACAGCGGCCGACGAAAGTTTACCGGCGATGGAGCACCGCCTAGGAGGACTCGGCCGGCGTCGACAATTCTTTCCGAGAGTGATATTTCCGGCATCACTCCGTCCATGTCCAGACCCAACCTTCCACCCCCTCCGCGGAGTACCACGAATCTGACGCATGTCGAGACCACAGCAGGGCCCTCTACTACTCCTGGTCCCCATGGTGTTCTTTCTGACTCTGGTTCGGAAGCGTATGTTTCGGGAGGCGGAGGTCGCCATCGTCGCCACCGTAATGCCGGATCTGGGGCGCTCGCTGCTGGTGCTGCCGTCGCCGGTGCTTCTGCAGGATCGCCATCTAGGAGAGACAACAGCCAACGCCGTAACAGTCGGGAGGGTAGTGTGAACTCGCCACCAGTATCCGTCAAGGTCAAGATGCACAACGATGGGCGTCACGTGACGCTCAGAAGGCTCAACGAGGAGGAAGCGGCTGCGGAAAGAGAGGCAAGGAAAAAGCAAGGCAGACGCCGGAATGGAAGTATGAGCTCACTCAGCAATTTCGAGAACCAGGAGCACTGGCGTCGGACGGAGGCTAGGGAAGCTGCGCAGGCACAGCAGGCACAGCCAGGCGCGCCGATACCAATGCCCGAGCCCGTAATCCCACCTCCTCCACCAGGCCCACCTCCTGGAGTTTCGACGTTCACGACGTTGTCTGGGCAGCAAGTGCCTCTTCCCCCGCCTCCACCAATTCCGGCCGGACCTGACAGTGTGCTGAGTAGCCCCCAAGGCACTCAGGCCTACGGCACTGAGACAGACGTCAGCGCCTACGACTCGAACCGGAGGAGGCGCAGGGCTGAGCGAGCACAGGCGAAGCAAGCTAGATTAGGCGGCGGTCGTGTCGAGTTCTCATGATGAATGTAATGATTAGCGTGGGCACGGGCAATTGTTGGTTTGAAAGTCTGTCGAAACTTGGAAGGACTACATGAGGGGCGTGCTCTCATGAGTATAATGGCGACGACTCGGCGTAAATATTCAATCTGTACAGTAATGATACCATTATAGGATGACGCCATGTTCGAGAGCTGAGGCGGGAATGTACTAGCGGCATGCTTGGCGATGTCGTGGTACTCGATCAGATCCGCCGGATCTGACTTGCGGCGGTGCTGTGTTACTTTTTTTCGCCTCAGGCGCGGTGCTTGTTGCCTATATTGCCCGACGTGGATAGTCTGTGCCACTGCGGTGGAGGTCGGCTTGTCTCCTTGGGTGCGCTATTCGCAACGGTCAAACACCATGGAGCTGCTGCCGGCGTGACACCGGGGTCTCTGGTGCCACCAAGGACGACGTATGCTCGTAGACGGCCCTTTGCCTCTAGAATATAAACGTCGTTGTTCCCTCGATGGACCCAGGGCGTCGAGGGACTCCAGATGCAGACACGTTTGCTGACTCTGCTCGTCGACACCAGCCTTCCACATCCCGACGGCGCACGCACCATGATGAATCGCTCGCATGCCCTCCTAGAGTCAGATACTCCATACGGCCGGCCTCGAGAGCGTGCTGTCAGGCGCTTGGACCCGCAAGAGTCGCAACCAGCGATGATGTCGTCCAGGAGCATTCCAGACGGAAGAAGCCGCCACGCATTCGCATCGGAAGCGGACTACCGATTTTGCCATTGTCCGCCGTCAGCAGTCAGGCCTTCGGGCGGCATCTCCCTCTGATCGGATGGCGTCTGCGTCGCGGTGCGGTGCGCAGAGGGGCGGGATGTGCCTATGTTTCGGACGGCAGACCTGCCCCATGTGCCAGCATGTGCCAGCATCTGCCAGCATCTTCACCTTCCCGTTGCGCTGTTTTCCACTAGTGCGCGCGAGCGTCGGATGATTGTCGGTCGACAAGCCTCCCTTGAAGCCTTGCCTGGCTGCATTCCGCCGCGCTGGTGCTGGGGCCGCCCATCGTCTTCATTTATCACTCATGGCTAGTCTAGCGTCCCCGCCGGCCACTGCTGCCATGCGCGTGCGGGCTTAGCATGGCCTGCTGCGACTCTGGCGACCGTTCGGCCCAACTTCCAGCACCTCCCCTACGCATCTTTCCTGGAGCTGCAGCATCAGGGGCGCACTGGGGTTTCCTCCGCGATCTGCCATTGGCCTTCGTCCGCATCCGGGCTCACCCTGGCAGACCCATCGCAATACTAGCACTGGTCTAAAGCGGCTGTGTGGCCAAGCCTCTACTGTCGTCCAGGTTAGCCAGTTGCGCGTGGGCGCGCTCTCCAGCACAATGAGCCAGGCCAGGACTTGCGAAAACGTCTCGCGACCCATTGCGCAGCATGCCCAATTCCCTATTACTATCTGAGTGTCCTCGTCGAGCCCGCTCGCTGCTGACTGTGGGACATGCAAGCCACCTCCACTAGAGTTCTCCACCATGTCCACCTCCTCCACCACCTCGACTCCGGTCAAGCGAGCCTGCGATAGGTGTGTTCCTCCCCACCACACTGCAGTTCATTCAGAGCATGCAGAACTTACACATTCCACTACAGCTGCCACCGCCGAAAAGTCAAATGCATTGGAGAAGGCGCCGGTTCTTGCAAAAACTGCATCTCCGCAGGCCTTGCATGCACCTACAATGCTATTCCGCAGAAGAAGGGTCCAAAAGGAAGCCGCGCAAAGGTTCTCTCCGAATTGAGAGAGAATCAGCGACATGCTCAGCTGGCCGGTCTGCCCCAAGAGCTCGGTCTCGACGGCCGCACCCTCACACCGTTTGCCTGCACTCCAGGCCTGCTGCCACCGGGACTTGTCGACAGTTGTCTCAAGTACTTCTTCTCCAACGTCTATTCTTCCCAACCGATTTTGCATCGTCAGCGTACCCAGGAGACGGCCATGAACATGGAACAGTCAGCGGAAGCATACTGCTTGATTGTTGCCATCTGTGCCTACGTCCTCATCCAAGCCAACATGACGGTCCCTCCCAACTTATTTTCTCGCCCAGAAATGGCGCAGCTCTCGCACGTTAGCATTGGACACGTCCTCTTGGAAGAGGCAGTTCGCGTTCGAAGGAGCCTCGAATACCTGGAGGATCCGACGCACATGTCTATCTTGACAACATGGTTCTTTTACGGCTCCTACTCTGGACTTGGGAGGGACAACACGGCCTGGTCGTATCTTCGAGAAGCCACGACTCAGGCGCAGCTGCTTGGTCTGCACGAGGAGGACACCTACAAAAGTGATCCGCTTGATCTCGCGCGCAAAAGGGTGCTCTACTGGCTTCTTTTAGTCGCTGAAAGGTAAGTGCGTCAGAATTGGTCGTGTAGTTTGGTCCATTGATTATTGCGCAGAACGCACGCCCTACACAAGCACCGCCCGATTACGCTGTATCCAACCATACATCCGCCCTCTTTAGACGAAGTACCCTCGGAAGGGCCTATAGCCTCCGGTCTCGACCTGTTGCTGAACCTGTACAAGCCAATCGACGACACTTTCGTGCAACTTTGGAACAAAATCCACACCAGCACGAATCCGACATGGCTTGCACGATTGCAGAGCCAGATTTCCGAAGCGCTCCCCGCATACCTTGATTGTACAGAAAGCCAGGCAGTGGATCTACGAGTCACTCAACAATGGATGCGAACCATGGTGTGGCAGTTGTGCGTCTCTCAAGGCCTTGTGAGCAGCGTGGCAGCGGATCACGCCATGACATTCAAATACCCCATCGAAATATCTCGAGATCTGCTTTCAATGACGCAGCAATTCTCGCAACACGCCATGGAGGTGCACGGCGTGGGCTTGGTGAGTTTCAGAATGTTTCTTGAGCATGATTTCAAATCCGTCATTGTCTGCTTTAGGCTGTTCGCCGTTAACCCTGTTACACCCGCACTCGTCTCGCTTCACCCCGCCTTTCCACATGTTTCTCGGATGCCTAGAAATAAAGGCCAGGCCGCAATCCTTTCCCGCGTTCCTGCACAAAAGCCTTGGAAACCAATGGACTCCTTCCATTTTCGGGTTAATGCTCTCAGCTTATCTCCCAAGCTAACGTACCTCAGATCGAGAAGCTTTTTGATATTGCTTGCTGCCTCACCGATGTGGTAGCCTGTATTCCATTCTCTCCAGACACTTTTGCTCTTGGGCCTCGCGATTATGTGTCACGATTCTTGACGCTTTTCTCCGCTTTACGGGGTGGTCAAACGCGCTATCTGCAGCTCCTCCTCGCCAAGGTTTCTGAGGTCCTGCCCGACCTTCCGCTCCCCCGGTCCTTGAATATTCCCCAAAATATGTCACCCTCAGCGATCGGCATGACTTCTGGCCCCCTTGGTACAGTGCCTTCAAACATGAGCGACGATCCTTCGGGGATGCCTGTGGCTACATCTCCTACCTATCCTTCAACGGACTTGATTCGCCAGCTTGCCGCCCAGACTGGCGCCCAACTTCCGTTTCACCATGCGAATCAACAATCGCTCCTGCATGCGCCCTCGACACGCGTGGAGGATCTTTCCTTGTACGACTCATCAGCTACACACAGCACACGATCAGGCTCGGCACCCGAAAGCTTGTCCGGTACACCTGGACCTGGATCTTTTGAAAGCAACAATCAGCAACGTGCCCAGCTTCCGACCCTTGGCCATGGCCACGCTTCATCTCAGATTCCGACTTCACTACCTCAGCATGCTCAATTGCAGAGCCACCATATGGGAAGTGCGTACGATCCGAGATTCACCGTTCAAGGTTTCCAAGTCGATCCTTCCATGGTGTACAAGCAAGATGCAGAATCTGCGGGACAACTGCAGAGTCAAAGCGCCTTGTTCACAGATTCTTCACAACATGTGAGAGGGGGTGGAGGGATGGGTCACGGCAGAGGTCACGGTGGCTATGCAGGGTGAACAAGGAAGCATACAGTCGGCTACAAGAAAAGATACCGATTCGAGGTCAACACCCACCACGATTGAACAAGGTGCCACACAGTACGCTGTGTCATTCATACACGTCTGATTTGCGCAAGCGAGCACCGACACCGGACCCGACGTTCCCGGCCCATGTATGGATCCCCCGTGCTTCATGAGCACGGGGGAAGGTTTCAGCGAGCCGCAACAAACGGTTGAAGTCGCCTTTCGAAACATCGAACACGGGGGTTATGGGATGTTAACGGAAGGAGGTCCGAGTTGTGGTATGTTAGAAGACAGGCCAAGGTCAACGACGGGTCGTTGAGCCGGGCGACCATATTTGTGTCGGTTCGCCCAAAGTGGCCGTTTAAAGTTACTTGCGAACAATAGACCACTCCCGCAAATCTTCCCGAACCATCCAATGTGGTAAGGCGCGCCGCTGCGCCTTGCACTCAGCCAAGCTCAGCCGAACCCAGTGTCAAGGTCGTGCTTGGAAGCCCATCGATGGAAGCACGGAGTTTATTACGTGGACAAGACGAGCGAACAGCCCGACTCTCCAGATGCATTTTGGTGTGTAATACCAAGCAGCATCCCAACTTGCGAATGAAACTAAAATAATTTGCGTTCTTCCCATACCCATCATATCCCTGCGATGAGCAAGATCACGGCAAGATCCGAAGATCAAGCAATAGGGCTGAGAGACGCGTGGACGTTGCCGAGCCTCACTTTCACTAGACCATAACGCCCGACCAAGGTTTTGGGCATCCATTACCTTGTCGCGTCACTTTCCTCCGATGCGCTTCGTCCTTCCCTGGCAGCTACACCGCCCAAAAACGCACGTTCGCGGTCCAAGTTCGGTGAAATGCAAGAACCCCATTCGGCCTACTAGCAAGTGCAGACGAATTCTGCTTCACGATCCTTGAAAACCTTCTCGAAAAGTCACGCCTCACCTTCAGCCGCCCTAGTATTGGAGTCCAATCCGCGCGTCACCCTGCATGAGACTAGTAGCTTCGCCTTAATCCAACCGTTTGCCACGACCCTATCTTGCGCCTCGCGGGGGCCATCATCACGACGATTCGTCATCTTCCACTGTATGTGGCGAACATCGCCTGTTTGTGGAGTGGTGTTGCAACGCAGGTGCGGGACAACGTTTCATGCAACCGCGCTTCATGTCGGCTCAACCTTGCCTGGTTTCGGCCCGATTACCCCATTTTAGCTTGATGGCGATGTCACATATTCCGGGCCGTTGGACTGACTAAGATGTCTTCCGCTGCATTGCCACGTGGGACTCCAGATTAATTTAGAGCGTAGGGACTTGTTTGCCTGCTCTGGCGTTACACTTTCAGCTGGACAGGGTGTCGAGTCTCGGATATTTGCTTATCCGGGCAGTGCACGATACAGTCGTTGCATGTGCCAGATTTGACAACATTGGGCATCGACACGGTATTGTAGTAGTGGACGATCGTAGAGTTGTTGACAATCAAACTGGTACATCAGCGTCGCGAACTATAACCACTTCTTCCGAACTTGGGCAGCCATCCAAGAAAATTTCCACACACCAAGCGTACACGGTTGCTGCGATACAATCAACGCACGGGGATTCACATTCGAGTTGTGGTGATAGACGCTTGTCCTTTCGGGCAAATGCTGGCGCCAGTCCCAAGACCCCGGTCCTAGGATTGCTTCTTTCTGAGCTTATTTGGACGTGCCCTACTCATGACGACAGTCTGACGTGAAGGGTTCGGCGCTGGAGGCGCGTTGAAATATAACGACGGGAACGTTCGGCGGTTCTGCATCAGTCGGACGGCGCGAGATCTCGCGTGTTCTTCGCGTGTCGTGGCCTGCATGTTCGATTCGGCCCTTTTGCGGCAGTATTGCCGCGCAGAGTTTGGGGTTGGTCGTGGGTTGGTGACATAAGCAGCGCACCGGCCTCGTTCGAAATTTCGCAATACTTACCCTGGGGTGTTGAATCAGGAGCCATGGTCTGTGCTATCAATCTGATCACTGACCCATGACTCCAACGCCTCGACGACTGATGTCTCCTCGGAACAGGTACAAGCTCGCCGTTTGTGCTGCTGCACATCTTTCAGTGCGATATCGAGCATCCCCATGTGCTCCAGAAACACTATTGGAGTTGACTATACAAAGCTCAAGAGAACATCAGACGAGACAATCACGAGAAACACCGCAATAGCCTCAAGTCGAAAGCTGGAGCTTTACTCTATAGCTGCACACGTCCAGATGAGGCTTGAGAGCTCATTAGTCTACCAAGCAGATCACTCGCCTCGAGACCAGCGGCCATCCCAGCAGTCACAGCTGCCAACCTTTTACCTCAACCCTTAGAGCAAGACTGTTCACATCCCCGCAAGGATCGGAAACGGTTTCCGCGCCAATCGCCTCGGGCTCAACTAACATGTTTTCGCCAAAATGGTGTCAGCGGCTTACACCAAAGTAGACTATAGGGTTTGCACGGTCCTTGCCTTTTAATGGCGCGAGGGTTACTGCACAAATGTACAGGGTGCAATGTGACAGGGAGTCCCGCGGAGCAATGGAACCGATGAGCATTAGCGTAGCCGGCGTGCCTTCGTGTTCGCCTTGGCGATGGGGTTTGCTGGCGTTGGTCTGGGCTGGATAGACCCGTGCGGGCTGATCGTCGTTGAGCTATTTTATGCAGGGTCGCCCGGTGTCGGGAGGTTTATGGAGATCTTAGGCTTGAATCGGGCTTGGCGGGTGTGACGTGAGGCTCAGTGTGGATCGGGCGGGTAGTAAGTAGCCTTTCGTTTGTGGTGGTGTATGAGACTTGTTTGGTCGCGTCGTGGGAGGCATCACTTGGGATATAGAAAGCAAGTGGTTACGTTGGGTGCTTGAGGTGGAAGCGCCAACTGGATGCTTCGTGTACCATCCGCGCCTCGCTCACTTTCTATTTTCGACAGCAATGAATCATACGATGATGTCAATGGAACGGAATCTGTTGAATTCTATATCTAGCTATCCGACGATCTACTGATGTCGAGCACGGAGGAGGTGAAGATCTGCAGTTTTTGCTGCCCATGCGCCGCACCTGCCCTCCCGAGCAGGATCTGCTCTGAAGGCTGAAATCAGGTTCCAGACTACGAGTAGTCAACTGCTTACGTTTTGATGTCGATCGGACGATGCATCGGATTGGATGCGGATCGAGGTGGGGCGGCCGTTGTTGAGCTCCGCTCCGCTCCGACCTCCGATGTAGGACATTGGCATGGGAGGGGCATGTGAGGCTAGGGAGACGTGGTGAAAAGTTGGTGGACGAGAAGATTTTTTTTCGTTCAGGCTGAGTTTCGCGGTTCAGAGTGATGATGGCTTGTGTGTCTACTTTGAGTAGTGGCCGGAATTCTAGTGGTGGTGGCGACGGATGTTGTGAGTCGTGAGGGGAATTTTGTTCGGTTCACCTACTTTAGGAACGCCCAAATGGATACAGAAACGGTGCTTCCTATGGACGAGATCATCTCTGCACGGGGATGGGGAGTTGCGGTAGAAAGGCGACACTTCTTTACTTCTGCGCATGACATACGAGCGTTCTATATCTCCCCGTTCTCAAGGTGAGCATTTGATGAGAGTTGATGGGGTCAACTGCACGATGGCTTTTAGTACTGAACCAGGCGGCAGTATTGAGTAGTAGAGAAGATATTTCCATGCAATCTTAAGGGGGTAGAGCACCAAGGCGGCGCATGTTGTTGTTAGTAGTGGTACCGTGAACCGAGTGGTCCTCAACAGTGAGAAAGTATCGCGTAACAATAGAAGTAGTGGGGGCTTGAAGATCTGGTGGACCGACGGAGTTCGCAGCCTATCTTACAGGCGGGCGAAATGTCCTCTATATACATAGCCGGAGCCTTGCTCGAAATTCTACATGTTGATAAGAAAACAGTGGATCACGTGGCGTGTAGGGCCACAGACTTGGGCAGATTCATTCGGTGTGGCCTTTGCTTCACCATGAGTCTGACATCTGAAAGTTGTTCAGAGGGTTCAATGACTGATACATCATCTCGCTACATTGAGCACATGTTGCTTCTCAGGAAAATTGGCAGCCTAGCATGACCTTCAAGTTGCGCAGGACCGGTCTTGTATCCAGGCAGCAGAAATCGCCCCATCTGAATCAACTGACAGTATCACACGCACTCAAGTTCTCAGACTCGAGACCGGGCACATTTGGGAGGCTGCAGACAGGGGCATGCTTCGCAGGCGCGTGACCGCTTGTCTCGAGGATTTCGTGGCTTCGCAACATTGCTGCGACTCATCATGTGCAGGCACCCGTCAGGCAGATACTGGCAAGGCGGTCAAAGATACGAGATATGTCAGATACGGCGATGTATTGGTATGACGACTTGCAGCTGGCATGGACACGAATTGCGGCGTCTGGCAGGATGGCGCTGGAGTACCTCGGTCGCTTCTCGCTTGGTCCGTGCGTACACCACCACGGCCAGATCCTTTTTCGCTTCGCCCTCGTGCGACGGAAGTACCCATCACTTCAGGAGCCATGCGTCTTACCCACTTGCGAGTCCGCACTGCCTCGCATGTAGACGCCGTGCCCCCTCGTCTTCCGGTGACCATGCCATGCTCACCGCATGCCGCCGCCGCCCGGCACGGCCCCGACGTGGCACGGAAGACATCACCCCGTTCCTTCGACTGCTCACATGTGGCATCATGACTGAACGAGGTCCTGCATAGCGGCGAGCACCTGGGAGTCGACAAGGCTGAATGCATCAGCGTCCGGACCCTAACGGCGCCGCAGGATGCACGCGCTAATCGCCTCGTGGCCCGACGACCTGTCATTCTGAGTCCTATGTCGGAATTCGAGACCTGTCTGCTAGACCTTTGATCACAGCTCCCATAGACACGAGCATAGCGACACCATATGCTTTGCGAACAGGTCGCTTACATGGTCAAACGTCACCGCTCCGTGACGGCGCGCTGCATGTTTGCGCAAAGCTGTGACTGCGCAACAAATATGGTGGACCTACTTTTGATCAAGTGGGCGCCTTTTGCGACACGTCTTGGTGATTGACTGCATCGACGTATACGTCGTGTAACGCTTAGGCAACACAGGATTTCCTATTGCAGCCATATATTCTGGGTATGCCCTGCGCACGTCTCAACCACCAATTAAACCATGGGTGGCCTTCAATAAATCTTTTTCGCGGATTTATCTTGATGGGCGGAGTGTGCTTTGAGCATCGACTACGCCTCTTCATCACATTAGCTTGGGCGCTTCGCCAAACCGAACGGCACGTACAGCAAAAGAACACCAGGGCGTTCGTCTGACACGAATAAGCATAACGAGACTTTACGGCGTAGATTTTTTTGGCAAACGTTTTCGTCCAGTTCAACTGTAGACGTATAAAAGCCGACAATGAACAAAGACAATCGGCTTCATCAATCTCCCCATACTTTTGAAATGGCTTCTTCTATCTTGGACCTTCCTCCGGAAATCCTCGTTCACACCCTTACACTACTTCCCATCCAAGCCCTACTCCGATTTGGACAAACATGCCGACACTCCCACTCCCTCGCAAATTCCAGTCTCCACACCCTCTCCCTCGGCATCCATACAACCCGACTATCAGGCATCATCAGCAAACTCGCCGCAACGCAATACCCACAACCAAAGGCAGCATCATCGGCCTTCGCACTACACATACGACCATCTTCACCTGCACTATCAGACTCCTCAAGCAGCGAACAAAGTAGCCGAAGATCCAGTCTCGACAGCGACCTCTACACCGAAGACGCCTTCGACAACGACCCACATCGAGTCTCTGTCCTCATCCCTGATGCCCAAACCTTCAGCTATCCTACCCTTCTCAGTTTCCATACATCCCTCACAAAGAGCATTCTCTTCCGCCATGGCAACACACTACGCCATCTGGACCTCTCCATCTGGACCCTCACAATCCCCCTTGCCAAAACTCTTGCCAACCTCATAGCCATTCGTACCCTCTCCATCCGCACCGAAGACTACCCCAATGTCCGCACAATTCCTCGCCAGCAGAAAATCGCCCAACGCGGGCAGGAGCTGGAGGCGTGGGAGATCTTGTCGCAAACGGCAATCTGGGCGCCACGGATCAACGCCTTGCGCATTGAAGGCGGAGAGATTAGCACCGCGCAACTCTCCAAGCTTCTCCGTCCAAGCCGTTGGTGTCACGAGATTTGGCTTTGTAAATGCGAGCGGATTGGTGGAGATGTGTGGAGGTGGCTTGGGCGGGAGTGGGAGGGGCGTTCTGCGCTAAAGGTGTTGGGCGTTATGAGGTGTGGCGGGAGGCTGACTGAGGAGGCGTTGGATGATATTGGGCTAATGAGGGGTTTGCAGGTAAGTGGTCGATTGCACTTATGTTTGATAAAGGGTGATACTTACGAGTTTGGTAGTTCTTGAGTCTGCAAGGTAGCTATGGTGTGGATAGCGAGGCTGTGGAGCAAAAGAATAAGCAAGAGTGGCGAATACCGGAGGTTATGCTTCCATTGAATAAGGTACAAGAACAGGATGCGAGTATGGTACTCGAAGTTGATCCGGCATATATGGGAGAAGACTAATGGAAAGGCTTCCGAAATGGCTTTCAGTGCGACAAAGACGGGCTTTCCTCCAACCACCCAACCTATTATACCAATGTACAAGATTAGTGTCGGATTCCATGCAATATATCTATCTACCTAATGTCCTCCTTCCTAGTAGCCGCTGATATCGATTCGGCGCGCTAGGGAACACTTCACAGACTACGTACTATGCACGAGACCAACCTACCCCTAATTAAGACCAGGTTACACAATCGCCCAACGGAAAACCCAGGACGCGCTCAAAAGCAGTCATCATCCATATCCACGTCAGCGTCCGCATCTCCATCTCCATTGCTTTCACCCCGCTCATGCACCTGTCCACTTCCCTGCAGCAAACCCTGCATATCAAACCCCTGCTGAGATAAATATGCGGAAGCATCCTGCGGGTGTGCTACGCCGTAAACGCCATGCCGACAACCGGGGAACGTGTCCGGGGTATCACCTTGGTTCTGGCAGCCCGGTTGCGTCTCAAATTCCGGCTGACGCTCAGGTGCATGACCCTCGAGATGGGTGTTTGGTCGCACGTTACCACCGACATGGTTCTCGGGCTCCGACATGCCCCACGGAACGTTGTTTTGGACGTAATTCTGGGTGTGTTTGGCTTGAAACGGGTCAATCTCATGTAAAGCCTGCTGGCGTTGCTGGTTCGTCGGGTCATCATGAACGTGCTCGCCGTTGAAGAAGCCCTGCTGAGTTCCGGGGTCGACGTGGTTTGTCGGCGACAACTCAGTCTCGTAGTGAGAGTGATGGTCGTTGGGAATGACATAATTATGCGGCGCATCCGGACTAGTAGAGCCATGCGGAGCGGTTGGGCTCGTGTAGCCGTGCTGCGTGATTGGGCTGCAATATCCATGTTGAGGGACTGGGCTACAAAAGGCAAGCTGAGCATTTGGGCTTATATAACGTTCATGCTCAGTTAGGGTAGACCCACCATCAAAGCCATGCTGCTGATCTGGACCAAAAGCGCTATTCTGAGCGGACCCTCCGCCATAGTAGCCCTTTTGCATGTCAAACGCCATCGATGCGCCATGGCCGTCGTGAGACGGGCTGCTGACAAAGAACGTCCCTTGAACAGAGGCACTCTCAGGGAACTCAAGCTGACTATTCGAGCTGGTGTATCCAGCAGGCGTCTGCAGACCAGCGAACGGAATGGGCGAGAGATCATAGCTAGTGCCATGCACGAGACGCCTGGCATGTGGGCTCGCCTGGCTGCGAAGATTTTCCATGTAAGTCGACACAAGGTCTGCACGCGCAGCCTTACTTTCTTCAGCCTGCTCCTGCTCCTGCTCGGTCTGCAAATGAAGCTCCTCTTGTTCCAACTGTGCCTGGCGTTGAAAAGTCTCCTCCCACAACTTCGCCTTCAGCAATTCCTCTCGCGCTTTCCGCTCCGCCGATACCCTCTTTTCCGTCTGCTCCGCCTTCTTCAAAGCCCCCTTCCTGACCTTGTCCATGCGTTCTGCGCTATATACCGGACGCCATTTCTGCTGCAAAGATGCATTGATCATAGCCGGGCTCCATCCACCAATCCAAACCAGACCAGGAATCTCGTCGTAGTCCTTCTTCAGAGCTTTCAGAAGACTCTTATAGTCCGCGATCAAGTATTTGCCCTGCTTGAAATCATCCTTGAACTTCTTCTGCGTCGTCTTGTAACAGGCCTCGCGGATGGCGTTGTCAAGGGCTTTGGCAACGGAGGAGTCATTGAGGAATTCCCAGCTTTTGACCAGGTAGTCGAGAAGCTGGAAGATCCTGACGCTCCCATCACAGACAAAGTCGTCAATGTGGTTGAAGCCATTGTTGATGCGTGTGAGGATGTCCCAGTGCATTTCTTGTATAAGGGCGAGGAGGGCGTAGTAGATGTCCTCATACTCTTGGAGCGAGCGTTGAGAGGGGCTTTTTCCGGTGCGCTTATGGACCTTCAACCTCTTTTTGGGACTGGCACCCACCGCGGCCGGCGATGGTGGGATCTGTCCGGCTTCGAGGCGAGCATAGAGGCTGCCCAATGACGGAGTGTAGAGATCCGGGTTCGGGTCGCCCTTTCCGAGGAGCGTGTTTTGTTTGGTGAAGCTGAGAAGGTCCTCTGTCATTTCGAGGAGTGTGCCGATGACTACTTGGTGGTCTTTGGCGTGCTGCTCGGCCACGACTGCGGCCTGGGAGATGGCCTCTGGCAGACGAGCCAGAGGCGAAGTGAGACTCGGCATAGTTGTCTCTCAGCCCGTGGGCTGAAAGAAATGCGGGTGGTCCGTGGTTTGTGTTTGTGCTTCATGCGACGAAATGTCGCATTGGGGCGAGGTGTCGTGGGAGGAAAGCCCCTGAATATGTATCGAAACCCGAAAAGCTGCGCGAAAACTAGTGGCTAGGCGACTAGAAGAGTGAAGGTGGGCGAGCTTGTTTACAATGTGGTCGCTCGACAACGGATGATGACCTCACAACGATATCCCTGACTATGCGTAGTAACAGACAAAGGCGTTTCCAGAGAAACGAAAGTGCCTCTGAGATGGAGTAGTCGTTGCGAGAACCGAGATGGTCGAGCTCAAAGCCGCATGTCGCGCGATATCGTAGTGTAATATGCAACCGTAACGTGACTGCCAATGCATCCGTCGACTCGACCTGAAAGCGAAACGCAGTAATCAGAACTTGTATAGGCAATCGATCGAAAATCGTGCTACGATGAAAGTAGAGGTGAAATTGTTGGAGTCTGCAATGGGAGCTGTAATGTCATCGACGTATCTTCCGCCGCTACTGTAATCACCTTCCACCTCTCACCTGTCACCTCTCACCTCTCACCTTACTTCCCCTCCACCTCTTAAATTCTCATAACGAAACCAGACCTAGCCAACATATTTAGGTCGAACACCCTCAATCGTCTCGGCAACTCCTCCATCAACCACTCCCTCCCCAAAATTGCGCCACAAACCAACCCCACAGCCGCAAACAACCCTGCAAACTTCCCTATCACCGATTGGCCAACCTCGTTTCCCGTTCTCTCATCCCTATACAGAAAGTCTCTCCTCTTCCAAAACACGCTCCGGAACCAAAACCAATACTGCCAATCAGGGTACATCATATTGTTCATTCCCGTCTTCTCATCAACCGCCCAGTTCACACATCCGGAGTTCCAAACGAGTTTCCTGGCTTCTCGTTGCGTCCACTCGGTATCACGGATGGCGGCTTCATATCGGACTTCGATCGTAGTTGGTGCGGGGCGAAGGAAGGATGGCGTGAGGGAGGGGAGGAAGTGCGAGCGGTAGGACGGTAGGGTTCGGATGATGGGAGCGAGGAGGCGCAGGGTGAAGTTGATTTGGCATTCGACAGTGTAGATTACGGAGAGATGGCCGGTGACGGTATTGGGACCCATCATGATGAAGAAGTTGGGGAAGGAAGGAACGCATGTTCCGAAGTATGCTTGCGCAACGGACTGGGTCTCGGTATTCCACTGTCCAGTATACGATTAGCGTGTGTCGACATTTAGTGATGCGATGACTTACGTATCTGTTGAGACTGACTCCATGCCGCCCCAAAATCTCCATAGGAAACAGCATCTGCTGCGTCGCGAACCCGGTCGCAAGAATGATAGCATCAGCATCAACCTCCTTCCCTGACTTCGTTTGCACACCTGTTTCCGTGATCTTTTCCACCCCATCAGCAGACACGAGCTCAACACTCTTCTTATGCAAACTCGCTAGATACTCAGTATCCAACACCTTCCTCTTACACCCAATCTCCGTCCTGGGTATCAGCGCGTCCCAGTACTTGCTCGGCGCGACTCTCTTCACATACGCGTCGTTCTCCCTCTTCAGGTCCTCACGAATATGTTTCCCACCTTCGATATCAAATCCTGAGTAGTCGCGCTCCATTTGCCAGTACAGTGTGGCGCGGTAGAGACGCATAGCGAGAGGGATGTAGCGCATGGTGGCTTTGAAAAGGGAGGAATATTGAGGATTCTCGCGTTCGGAGAGATACTGCGCTTGTCGGCTGAACTGGGTGATCTTCTTCACGGCGTCGGAGCCGTTCGCCATGATGGGTACAAACTGAGTTGCGGAACAGCCATTGCCTACAGTGTTGTCAGTTTGATCCGATGGCACAGATCGTGGAAGAGAGGTTACCAAGAACAACAACATTCTTTCCTTTCCAATCAAATGAGGGATCCCACTCCGCGGAATGAAAAATCCTTCCTTTGAAGTCATCTTTCCCCTCAATATCGCACCTCTTCGGCACACTGAGGGCTCCTACCGCGCTCACCAACACCTTGGCTCTCCTCACTCTTCTGGTCTTACTCTTCACATCCAGCACAGTAACACTCCACACCTTCTGCAAATCGTTCCACTCCGATTTCTCAACGATAGAGTGAAACCTGATGTTCTCCACGACCCGGTACTGCTCAGCTACCGAGCGGAAGTACGCCTGGATCTCGGGTTGCATGGAATACTTGCGACTCCAGTCAGGGTTCAGCGCGAAGGAGTAGGAGTAGAAATGTGAGGCGACCTGTTGGATGTTAATCTTCTGCAGGATGAATATGGGGGAAAAGCATACATCACATCCACATCCCGGGTATGTGTTTGCAAGCCACGTGCCGCCAACATCCTCACTCTTCTCAATGAGTTCAAAATCGCGAACGCCAAATTGACGGATGAGCTGAATAGCGATACCAAGGCCGGACATGCCGGCCCCTATTATCAAGACTTCAGTATCGAAAGACATTGGCAGGATCAAAAGGTATCGTGACAATAATCGACTGTCGGGTTCGGAGCATCGAACGCAAGAGGATGCGAGAAAGCTTTATACCTCCATGATCCCCGTCTCACAAGTTCCACGAGACCCAGTCTTCGCTGCATGATACAGCGAGGGACTTCCGCGGTAACATAATGCTCCACATAGGTCGCAATACGAAGGTGGAAGGACATTGATGGGAACGGCGGGCGGGGAAGGTTTGCCGAGCTCACTTTCGGCAACTGTCGCGACTGACCAATCAGAGGGATTCGGAAACTACGCTCCTTCATATGCGCTCGTCACGATGCATGGTCCTCGGGGAGACCTTGAAGAGTATTCCGTATAACGGATCAACGATGTAGAGCATATGTCTTTATTGGCAGCGCCTTTGTTGTGACTCCCATACGTCACGCATTGGACCGTTTGTCGCAATCTCGGACGACTGAGCACAGGACACTGTTGTTCGATCGCGTATCTACAATGACTGACATTCTCATCTGCAGAGGAGGCTGTCATCTTAGTCTTACAATTCCGCCTATATTTCACACCAATTCTCCTCCACCGCCCCTCTCAAAAACCCTCACACCTCCATCTCCACCAACCTTATACAGCACCTCTTTCCCGGCCCGTCCCTCATCGTCATTCTCTTCCCTCCCATCCAAAACCACACTCCCACCTCCTAACCGCTCCCTGTTCTCCGTTACCCTCAACACCCCACTAACATCCCTCGCAACTCCCGTGTCTAGCACCCTTACACTCAACACCCTCCGACTCATATGCGCTAGCTTGACCAGGAAGTTATGCTGCGCATTTTCGATGGGCTGGGCAGGCGTGGAGAGCGTGAGGAGCGGGGTATCGCATTGGATGTGCACTAGTAGATGCGATATTTGTGTGTGGAGCGTGAGGAAGAGCGACGTCAGGCTCGTGAGGGTTCTGCCCGGTGTGGGAGAGGTAGCGAGGAGAATGTCCGGGTTGTCGAGGATGAGGAGGGTTTTGCGATTTGCTGTAGGGGTGGGGGCGTAAGAGCGAATGTGGGAGACAGCTTTAAGGATGGTGGTTTTCAGATGCGCGAGGTCGGTAGATTCGAGTGTATAGAGACCTGGGGTGATTGAGCTGCTGGATGCTGTCGCCGCAACTGTCGTTGTGGGGCCTGGTCGCGCCTCTTGTGTCGTTGCAGCTGCGGGTGGGCCTCTGCCAGGTATGGTCCTCCCAGGTGGCGCACCCCTCAAAGGCAGCATCTGCGGCGTCCTAGACTGTACACCAGGATTCGCCCCAATGTCCGCTCTCTGCTCGACTTCTCCTACCCCTCCATTTCCTTCCCGCGCATCCAGAAAAAGTCCTGACAACCCACCAACAAAAGCCACCCTCCCTTCCCTCCTACACTTGTCCAAGTCCAACCCTCCACCCTTTCTAGCTTCCTGTTTCCAAAACTCATATTCCCTCATCCAACTCACAAGCACCACGTTGGCACCCTCTTCCACGCCTTCCCCTCCATTGTGTGTACTATTCAGCGCATCGCAAAGAAACCGTACGACAAGCCAATTGGCGCTAGCACCGAGCGTGCTCGTGAGGAGGAGTATCGAGTCGTCTTTCGGAAGGCGGACGCAGGGCTGAAGGAGGGGTGGTATGCGCGATGACGGTGGCATGGTGGGAGCTTTGGCGGTTCGTGGCTGGAGAAAGCGTGTTGGGATGGATTCGGGTTAGTACGGTGGGCTGTAAGCGGGTGGAGGGACAAAACTAAATTTCATCTGAACCCCGCACTTGAACCATCTACATTGCATAATTATGCATCGTGATATACTTAGTTGTGTGAGGAAAATCGACAACGTGGTACCAAAATTGGCATCAACGAGGCGCCGCGCCGACATCAAGTGAAGCTTTCTCGACGGCGAACTCGTAGAGGTAGAGGCTGGGCAACAATCGATTGCACACTGCTCCCCGTTTGCCTCAAGAAGGCACACATCCATCTCGGAACAAACTTCGCCGAGACAAACTCCCCACAGACCAACAATAAAGGGTATTCGGTATCTCGGCGCCAACTGAAGCACTCATGAAACAGTGATGTGGCTCCGCCCTAAAATCTTTATATATTGAGAACAATTGATGTTCATTTGGTAATTGTAGAGAAATGGCCGGCCAGTCTTCAAGAATGCTATCTGAAAAGGATCGATTGTACATTGCTCTTTACGCTCGTGGCGGAGCTCCGAAGATGCCCGGTGGGGATGACAAGTAGGTAACTGTCGCATTAAATAAGGAAGCAGCTAAAGCTCAACAGGTATCACTGGGCATTTATCATTGGCCCATAGAACGAAGCAAATAATGTGACTGGAAGACGCTACCATGCGAAGGAGTCAATGCACATTGTTGCTGGAGCCGCTAAGAATGTTTGAGGCGTACGAGGATCGCGCAATATCTCTGCAACCAACTTCTGCCATTCTGGTCCGGGTTATGATTGGCAGCACGACTTGGGGTGGCTTTTGCCAGAACTCCCATGCGTGCAGGGTGTGCAGGATATGAGGATCGGAATCGCGTTTCCTGGGTTCAAGAGGCCCTCAGCTGGGCAGCTCATGACGGGAAAGCGTTAGGGAGCTGTCATACTGACTGGAGTCATGTGAGGGACAGTACCATATGGTATTTTGTCAGGAAGACCTTTGAACATCGGTTCGATGGAGAAGCGCATTTTGATCTACGCAAGGTATCGACGTGGGACGCACTAGAGGGGAAAGAACTGGTCGCTTGGAAGAGATGATAGAGCAATTAGACATCTCCAAAGTACATACGCCTACATTTCTCCATACCTAATTCATCCTCCTGTGGATCTAAAAAGTTACGTACTTCATTTTGCCAGAAATAATTTTGAGGATTGGCATGCCATGCCGTTGTGTACTCCCAGTAGTAAGGTAACCACCCCGCAGTGTCCCAATCAATGATACCAACTACCATGTCATCGCGAATAAGTATATTAAAGCTGCTCAGATCACCGTGCGTGAGGACTGGTGGGCGTATCACCGACTCATGGAACGTAACGAGTTGTTTTAGATCTGAGATAGCGGCGGGACTTAGTGAATTGTGGCTCTGCCATTCGAGAGACTTGAGCGTCACATTATTCCTAAGTGCCAAATGGAAATCGGACACAGTGTCGAAAGGTCCCCAGGAAGACGTTTGGGGAAGCTGACAATCGTGGATTGGACCACCGTCCAGATTAGAGACGCCTTCGGCCGGGCAAGGTATACACCGGAGCTCTTGGACCATCCGTTTAAGCTGGCTGACAATTGTTGACTTTGACGCGTCCGAAAGCCAATACCACCTCTTTGCTATGGTCTCGCCACGAATCCTTTCCATAAGTATATAGGTCCTGCCATGGTGTGTGAAAGCGTGGTGAACTTTTGGTACAGGGATAGAGGTATGCCCGGCAATGAATTGAAGTGCATTGGCTTCCGCTAGGGTGACGGAGTCTCCAAATTTAATACAGAAGTCGAGATAAAGTATGGTGCCGCTAGAATGCGTGAAGAGCTTGCTGATACATCTCTGGGTTGCTAGCTTGGTGACTGTTAGCGTGAGAATCCGCAGTGCTTTCGTTTTCAACCGCGAATGAATGCGAGGGCTCTGATTCGTTTGCGGGTCCATGGAGCTCCAGCACACTGTATATTTCCGAGGGATGTGATAAGTGCGAACCGCATGCGGCACATGCGGAAGCCGTGTGTTCGATGCGTTCTTTGCTTGGCGCGACGGTGCATAGGGTTTGTCGGTTGGCGGAGGCGTAGACAGCGGGTCTGCGAGCTTGAAGACAGTGTAGTGAGGCGAGAGGGTTTTTGATGTGGTTACGACAAAGGCACTTCAGCGTGGTGAGCATTGTAGTGGTAATGATCACGTGCGTCCTGGTTCGAGCCAATAACCGAGCTCATCGCTCGCATGCAGGGTGCATCTCCAACCCATCGGTTATGGATAGAGCCTCACGAATTTTGTATGTGGAAAGACACATATCCGCCACGCCATGTAACGAAGAGGTTTCGTGCTCGATCTCACATTCACGGCGCTCGTTGCACCTTTGACATAGGCTAGCTTACTTACCTCACCCGTCCGAAACGGACATAGACCTGCGCAATCCGCCATGGAGGTGAGAACGGTGTTATGCGTTGCGGAAAAGCCATCGATTGCGAAGGCAATTGCAAACCACCTGGGAGATCAAGTAAATACCGTGAGCATAGACGCGCGCAATCCGCTAGTCGACCTAATGGACGTGCAGCATAACATCCAAGGCAACCCGTATGTGAAGAACTACGAATTCGACTACCCCTTTCCGCAATGGGGTCATTGCAGAGTCACGATGACCTCTGTACTAGGCCACCTCCTCAGCCACGAGTTTGAGCCGCGATACAAGAGCTGGACTTCATGCGACCCATCTGCGCTTTTTGACGCTCGCATCGAGGTTTTCGTTGGTAGCAATACAAAGTCTATCGCGGACAACATCAAGCGACACGCTCGCCGGGCCGACGTGCTCTATATCTGGACCGACTGTGACCGCGAAGGTGAGCATATAGGCACCGAGATTCGGTCGGTGGCAGCACAAAGCAACCAGGCTCTGGGTCGCGCTGGCGGCACAGTAAGAGCACGTTTCTCCAACATCGAAAGAGCGCATATTATTCACGCCGCACATCATCCCGCCGATCTCGACGAAGCGCAAGCCGACGCAGTAGCTTCTCGTATCGAGCTCGATCTTCGTGTGGGCGCAAGCTTCACCCGGCACCTCACTCTGAGTCTTCGTCCTGTACTCCAGCGAGGCAATCCGTCAGGAGCCTCTCAACTAATCAGCTACGGGAGCTGTCAGTTTCCTACGCTTGGCTTCATCGTCGAGCGCTACTTGCGCGTTCAGAGTTTTATCCCGGAACCATTCTGGAGCATCAAACTGATGCATCGAAAAGCTGGAACAATGGTGAACTTTACTTGGGCTCGTAAACACCTCTTCGACAGAATGACAGTTGTAATTCTCTATGAGTGGTGTCTCACTTCGCAGAATGCTCAGGTCCAAAAGGTCAAAACTATGCCAACGAGCAAGTGGAAACCCTTACCGTTGACTACTCTGGGGCTTCAGAAGTGCGGTAGCAGATTCTTAGGAATGTATAGTCAAAAGGTTCTGCAGCTTGCAGAAAAGCTATATCAAAAAGGTTGGATTAGCTATCCTCGAACGGAGACAGATCAGTTCGATCAGGGTATGGACCTTCGCGGCCTCGTCCAGAAGCAGGTGCAGGGTGGCCGCTGGGCCGATTATGCAACGGCGCTGGTCGAAGGAGGCTTTTCGTCGCCCCGCAACGGACGTAACAATGATAAGGCTCACCCGCCTATCCACCCGGTCAATTTTGTCAATCCAACTACGCTCTCACATGAAGAGCAGCGTGTCCATGAGTTCGTCGTCCGGCGCTTTCTGGCATGCTGCAGCAAAGACGCCCAGGGGTCAAAGACCGACGTTAGTATTCTCTATGGACCGGAAACTTTCAATGCATCTGGCCTTGTAATATTAGAGCGCAACTATCTCGATGTCTACGTTTACGAGCGGTGGGGCAACCAAGAGCTTCCCCCGTTCGTCGAAGGCGAGGTCTTCGAGCCAACCGAAGCTACTCTCAGTGAAGGTAAGACGTCACCACCTGGATATCTAACTGAACCGGACCTGCTTGCAACAATGAACGCGAATGGTATCGGCACTGATGCCACAACGGCCGATCATATTGTCACAATTATAGACCGACGATATGTCGAAGCCAGAGCTCAGCCAAGACAGGCGCGGCATGGAAATGACGGAGAAGAGTCCGAGGAGTTGCCAGCGCAAGCGAGAGTCGGAAACGGTCGCAGAGGTAGAACTGCAGTAGCCCGTCGTGGTGGCAGGAATAGCGGTGCTAGTAACGGTGGCGCTATAACTGGTGTTCGGGAATTCATACCCACGACGCTAGGGGTCGCTTTGGTTGAAGGCCACGAGAATATGGGGTTCGAGACTAATTTGACGAAGCCATTTTCACGCAAGGAGGTAAGATAACGTCCTTGATCAATCTCCATCACGGGCTGCTAATGACAGGCGTAGATGGAGCTGAAGATGAACGCCATATGCAATGGACAAACGACAAAGGCCCGGGTCGTGAACGAAATCATTGAGCAGTATCGAGGGGTCTATGCTCGCATGCAGCAACATCCAGACGTCCTTCGTACGGTGAGGACTGAGTCTCGGCGTACCTACTTCTCCGCTGATGTGATGGTAGGCTGTTCGGAAGTATGTTTTCGGTGAAGTGAACTGAGGATGGTCTACCTCACCATCGAACCCTACCAGTTGCCGCGCATCTCAATCCAATCAATCCGCCGTCCGGCGGATTGATTGGACGAATTAATAAGCTCCGGGCTGTCAGGGGTACCAGTCGGATGTTGGATGAGATAGAAGATAAGCCTTCTGCTTCTCCACCTCCTACCTTTCTATTACGGGTCACTTCTTACTGTGCCTAGTCCGGGTAAGGGGAGGACAGCTTGTTGCAAGGAGCCGAGGTAGTAATCAATTGGATCGAGCGAAGGAGTCCGCTGCTTAGCGTTTGTTATTGATAGGACCTAGAGTGAGTTGTAGCTGGCATCTTTGGTGCGCTCTCACTGCTACTCATGCCCAGCTTCTTAATCAGCCGACTAGGAAGCTCCGTCGGCAATTCACCTCTCGCAAAGTGATGCCTGTGAAAGCGGACTCTTGGAAGCAGCGTGACGGACGGGGCGAAGCGGGCTGTTCGGCGAGCCATCTCGAATGGTGGCGGGATCGAAGACTAGACCGGAGCCGGTAGGCAGCAATGGCTGCTGAGACCACAGACAGGCAATGCGACAGGCATGCAGGAAGAAGATGGGTGGGTGTGGACTCCTCGCTATCTGTATCCCCCCTGCGCCGTATCCCCATCCTCGCCAACCGCCAATTTCTCTAGGACCGGGTTTAGGAACCCACCCCAGAAACCGTCCGGCCCCTCATCAAGGCTGTATTCGATGACGTTCTGCCACATCTTCAGCTGTCTGAAAACGCAAGACACGCTACTCGTTGCCGCGTTGTTGAACTCTAGTACTTGCACCGCTTCGCTTTTCTCCGACTCTAGATAGGCGATGTAACAATATAGCTCGTGCCCAACAACGGTGAAACCCGGCTCCACGAGACAGGTAGTGTCAGGCAGGCCCGCGCGTCGTCCAAGCTCCGCCTTCTTGCGCAAGCTCGCCGCCATCCATATGCTAAGCTGGTATTCGGCCTCCAGCTTGTCGCCGCCGGAGGGCTTGACCTCGATGCCGGAGAAGACGGCCGTTGTGTTGGTGAAGGCATCAGTTGTGTGGCTAACACACCCATTTCCGTGCTGGAGAAGGCGTGCGTATAGAGATTCGAAGGGTAATGCATCGTGCGAGTAGGAGAGGGTGTAATCGGCTTTTCGATCAAGGGCGCGCTGCTTGCCGGATGCGTCGGCGGCGCGCGAGAGGAACTGGAGGTCGATGCTCTGGGATTGCCTGCCATATCAAGCGCATTAGCTCGCCAGTTTTCTAAGTAGAGCGGGTAGGGTAGAAGTACACGCTTTGAACACCGAGTTTGCCCTTAGCGTATAGCCGGAGCGCCAGCTTGACCATCGGCCTGACCACATCGTCGCACCACGCATTCTCGTCGCGGCCCCTCGTCTTGCAATAGAACGCATTCCAAAATATCTTCTTCACCTTCCTTAGTGTGTATTCTAGCTCGGCACGGACAGCGGGGTTGTGATCAGGGTTGGAGAGGTCGCTCGTGGCAGTCTTGCTGAAGGCGGCAGGCTTGAATCTTTGGAAGCCGATGCCCGTATCAGCTTCGAGTGCGTTCTGTGACAGGTTAGCTGGCTTGGGCAGTAGACAGCAATACGCACCTCGAGCCACCCGGGTATCCAGCCCTGGTCCAGCCCGTACTCGAGTCGCGCTACCACGGCCATGACCCGTGCAGGAGGTTCTGACTGCACCCCGTCCAGCGGTTTCGTTGTGATTGGAGGTGATGCAACTCTCAGTGCCGCAATTGTCCTGCGCGATGGGCTCCCGCGCCGTGGCGTCGAGGCGCTTACACGACTGCTTTGCGGGCTGAAGGTATTGGAACCGTCCAAGGTGAGGGGGCGGGCAGTCAACCCGACGGTCGAAATGCTCTCTCCCGGAAGCAAGTCATCACTATCCCGCCGCTGGCGCTTGCTGGGGCTGGCATCGCGATGCGCGGACATGGCTTTGAGCTGGTGTACGGCTACGGGTTCGGAGCCGGCGCGCTTGCGCTTCAGCGGGCGGTGATGTTCGTCGGCGGGCGGTGTCGGCGGGAGCTGTTCGAGCCAGGAGGAGATTCGTGTCGTGTTTTCCGTGAGGATAGAGGGTGACATGGGCGGCGATGTGGCCATAACATTATGTGCAGCGGTGGGGAGTCGAGGATGATGTTTTGGTGTTATGATTCCTCCCACCAGGGATGTTACCGAGCTGCAAGTAAGCTAATTAGCGTTCCCGTGATCCCCGCTTGTTTGCATCATGGCAGCGCGGGAAGATCGCGAAGCAGCAGCCGCGGACCCGTGCGAAGGGCGAGAGGGCCGCTACTGATCTGCTTGGTGGCGATCTGCTCTTTTTGGGCGACGCCGAAGACGGGAAGGAGATGATACGCTGTGCCTGTTCTGATGCAGCAACCATATGCCCACCATGATAGGTATCACCCATCGTGCTCACTGCATCATGGCCTCGGACTTAGTATCTGGGGACTTAGTATCTGGGGATATTGCACAGCGGATCTGTAGAGTCAGCATCGCTGCTTCGAATGCCATGGTTGAGGTGGGACAGAAAAAAGATCGCTTTGGTATCATTGAGGTGACGGAGAAGCGCCAAGGGCAGAGCTCCGTCAATGATGCGCAACCGTCGCCCTCATTCCGTGCCGGGGCCGTGGTTCGACGAGAGGTCGGTGGCGTAGTTTCCCTGCCAATTCGAGTATCCTCGTGCTATTGTCGGCGTGTCTGTGGGAGGTTTCTTAACAGCTTTTACAGGAACAGGTAAAAGTTCTTAGAAGCCTTGTATTTCTTATTACGACATAGTATCCTCAATAAGATGTGAACCTTGAAAGGGCCCATCGTTGACTTGATATACACTCAAAAGTAGACTCAGAAGGGGCTCATCGCATTTGCTTTGTCCAAGCTCACGTAGAACATCGCGAGCAAACTGAAAGTCAGGGTCATCCACTCGTTTGTGCGAAAGACTCGCTTTCTCAAACACCTGAGGGAAGAAGCCGGCCCAAGCCCAGTCCAGAATCCACAACTTCCCAGCCTTATCTAGAATGAGGTTCCTCAGACAGATATCCATGTGGCTCATCACTAGGTCCCCGAACATTCCAGTGATATCCCCAGTGCCAAAGATCCCAAGCTTACGGTTGAACCACGGCTCCATATCAGCTGCGGTTTCGAACGTCCGGCCAGCACCATAGACAGTGAATAACCCGCCCATAGGATCTCCGTGTCCCACCGGTCCGGGCTGGCAGCCTCGCAAGCTCCTGATCTGGAGGAGGCTTTCAGTAACCTGAAGGACGATGTTTTGTCGTTCCTGAGCAGTACGTTCCGACCATGGAATGGCGTCCAAACTGTCTCCGTCCACGAATTCCATGACAATGTAGCCTAGGTTTCCTGAGGTAAAGGTTTGATAGACGTATGGGACTCGTATATGCCCATTGGAATGGCTGAAGACATATTCCATGTTCAAGGCCTCCTGCGGACGAACTTCAACGCCAATCTTCAAGACTGCAGCGCTCGTGATCCTCACAATTCGTGTCCCTTTGCCGCAAATAAGGGGACTAGTCTTGGCGGCGTGAATGAACTCGGACTCGGTGACTGTAGACAAGTCTCTTCCTTCAAGGGGGAAATCAGACTCCATGGCGCTGGTGCAGCGGACGACAATTGCGAACAATTATGTAGGGAAGATATAAGTGGCAGCATCAAAGATCGAAAGAATGTGTCATTAAGGTTACTTGTCCTCGAACGTGGATGCCCAGCTTGCCAAGCTCGGAGCTCGGCGTCTCTGCTTCCGACACTAATGCTGACACACTATTCTCCAAGTTTGTTACCCAAATGTACCTTGCGACATTTCCGGGGTCTTTTGTAGCCGCGCTCCTCCTATCGTCCACGACGAGCTGACCGCAGCCCATACTTCTGTTCCGCCACCGTTGATGTAGCCCGCTTTTTGGAAATCTTCCATCACCACGTAGACCCAGTATCTACACTCCAGCATCTTTACCATGCCATTCGCTAGCTCCATGAGGAGGGAAAGCGAATATCGCGTTGCGTATCATGCGGAGCGCTGGGAAACCTCGTTGTATTAACCAAGCAGGTTTGCATGTGAAGGCCCCATGGGTACATCCCACTAGTTATGACTGCTATGGCGTCGTGACTGCGCTGTATCGCTGTCGAGGGGTTTTACGTCAGGGTGCACGCGGATTCGAGCGAGTCTGTGTCGGCTTCCGCGATACGTCTGCTTGGTTGCAGAGAGTGGTGAGGATGGGGAGCGCAGCGGTTGTCCTGAACAAGGCGAGGCCTTGTCGCAATTACCACGGTGGTACGTCAGGAGCCACTTCCATGATCGTCGGAATGGTCTTGGTACGTGTCAGCACCCCGCAGTGCCCACATCGCCGTCCCTTCAGGTTGCGATCTCACAGTGTTGCTCAGCAAATCTCTTGATTCTCATCTACTCAAATCTACTCAGATCAACATGTGCGATATTCAGGTTAAAACGTTTGCCCATTGTCGCCGCAACCCTCATCACGAAGTAAGGGGTGACTATCTGCGGTGTGCACTAGCCCTAGCACGCCCGAACCAACAACTCTGTCTGCCTGCAAGTGGACGGCAACGGGACTTGCCTTTGTCCCTTGATGTCCAAGATACGAACGTAGCCGGAGAGTGTCCTATTTGCAATGCATGGACACCATCCAATTCTTCAGATTAAAGATCGGTTGGTGCCCCATTTGATCCCCATCAACTCGCAGCGCTCGCGAGCATATTGGCATGCAGCAGCATCTAGTTTTTCAAATGTACTAACTTATTACTTAGCTCGAACTTCTAGGAGAGATGGGGACATACAAATTATTATTCTTTTTTACTTTAAAGACTTCGTACGCTATCGTGCTATTATCGATAGTCGGGTGTGAGTTACAGTACATATCCAGAACAATATGCATCTTGGAGGATTCGTTAGGGGCCATTAAGTGAGAAAAGAAATCTTTATTTGGAGGTTCAGGGCCGTGGAGTGCAAAGAACTGTTCGTGTATAGCCGCTTCCTCGCGCTCGTATTGAACGCTGAAACGAAGAACAACTCGCTTCGGGTTATTGATGGATCCCATCTTGACGGTACGGCTCTAAGGCTATGCAGTATTGCCTACTCCAATATAAGATTTTGCAGCTGGTTAGGCGTACTGTATATCTAGTAGTGCGCTGTGCAAAGGATGGTGGTGGTATATTCGACGACGGTGTAGAAGGCTTTAGCGGCTGGCTGGTCGTTGGAGACGGTCTATATTAACGGCGGTGGTCTGAGTGCTGTAGACTAATAGCTAGAAAGAGTCAGTAATTGCAAGAGGTAAATGACTCTTCAACTTTAGAGGGTGGCTTACCTCAGTACTGAATGAAATGCCTGGTCCTTGTAGTGATGTTCTGCGGCCTTTGGTATATAGATTCGTAGCGGTCACCGTCGCACCTATTGGGCGAGATGGTGCGTGTTGGAAATAGTTCGCTAATAAGGTTTATAAAGTCGCGGCGCGTACCACGGCGTCGAGCTCAAGCTGGGTGGTTGTACTTGAGTGGTGGATACGTCCGCACCGCAGAACTAAGGTCTACACGCGACCGTGCTAATGATGACATAAGCTAACCTCTGCAGCTAGTTCAATGACATTAATAACTAAACACATAATGCGGCAATCCAACATTAATTTATATAGTCCCACGCAGATAAAACGCTATTCGTGGACTAGCCAGGTGACTTGCGACTATGCGAAAGCTCTTCTACCCGCGACTACAAAGCCCATCCAAACTTGCGCATAAATTCTTTTTTCTCTTTTCGGCCTGAGCTGTCTCCTCACCCACTAGCGCGCTTCATACACTTGAGCTACCACTAGTGTCGTTAAATATCGCCACCAGCAACGCTGATCCCTTGTCCACCTGAAATACGCATAACATGAACATACCACCAAGTCTTTCCCGCGACATCTCACCACCTACGCGTCTTCTCAAACGCCGAAAGATATCATTTAGGACCTCTCCCAAGCTGAAACAAGATGACGCCCCAGCACCTCCCAGTCTCGCGGCCGTCGAAGCAGGAAGGGCTAGGGTTGAAAACCACCTCGCTTATTTCGCAGAGCACTTGTCGAAGTCATGCAGGGCAAGAGAGGAGAGCGAGCCGAGGATAGACATTGATGAATGGGCGGATTTGTATGCGCAGAACGAACATGAGCATGGTAATCATTTCGTGGTTCATCAACACGACCACCCTATTTCCGGGGTACACTGTGGGGCTTTCCAATCTTTCAGATAGTTTGAAGGCTTACTGTTGGTTCAGATGACCTACGTCTCCAATTTTCAAAGACAAGCTCGATATCTTTCGCCCTACCGAAAGGCTTGCCTGGGAACCCGAACTCAAAGAGCTTGGGCCGTATGGCTATTGAGACGAGGGTGCATAATCGTTGGGTACGACTCTTAACCTTCTCACGAGCTACGCGAGCTCTGACATGCCGCAGAATCACCTCATAGAGTCCGCTTCTAGGAGAACTGGATCTCTGCTCATATGGGACACGGGCACATACACCATCCTTCCGCGCAAGAAGGACACAAGTCCACCATCGCAACAAACCACGGACAATGAGTCTGAATCTGGGTCTGAAATAAACCCCCGCCCTCTGAGTACGGCAGAGACATTACATGAAAACGAAAAACTCGTCCGAGCCTTTCGCACAAAGTACATCCGTCTCCGCCTGAACGGGACCCGTCTCCCGAAAAATTACACCGTAACACTTCGCCTGCCCTCTGCCAACGACTTCGGCAAACCCCAAGCCAACTTCTCTATTCGAAAACGCCGCCGGAAATCCCGCCAATCGCAGCCAGTACAAGCCCAGTCCACAGACTCCGAACAAGACGCCGAGCCCCAGCAAATTGAAGAAGCGGATGAAGACATCGACACAGATGTAGAGGAAGATAATCAAACACGCATGACTAATTCATATCCCGGATCCACGAATAGTATAGGGTCCGTGCACCAGCGGCGGTGGTTTATGATGCTTGATCGGGCGTCGAGCGGGTTTGTACAGAAGAAGGGTGCGAAAATGTGGGTGAGAAGGGGAAGTAGAGATGGGGAGGACTTTGAGCCATTTCTCGTCAGGGGTAGAGATTTGGAGAGGAGTGTGCTTACGGGGCGGTTAGCGAAGGAAGTTGAGAGCGATGAGGGCGTGGAAGGGTTCGTAGGCAGGAGCGGATGGGTGGGGATCACGACATAAGCGACACGCGAAGGCTCACAACACAAGCGACCTAAGGATGGGAGCTATTCGATCAAGAGAAAGTGTAAACGACAAAGAGGCCCGGAAGAAGCAGAACTACTACGCATCCCTCGCCCATCCACTTAGTTGAACTTAGTCCCACTTCTAGTCGTCCCCCTCTTCACAGGACTCCCCAACTCAGTCCTAACATCCTTTGCCAAAACCTCCGGCACACTCCCCGCCTCCTTACCCTTCTTGATCGCACTCTTCTTCACCCCGGCAGGCTTCTTCGATCCCGACCCCGGCGTAGGCGGTGCCTCGTTCCTGGCAAACATCACCGACTTCTTGCCCACCGGTGTCTTCGCACCCGTCTTCTTGGGCTTTGGACTAGCTGTGGTCCTGGATTTCTTGGCTGGTGCTTCGGGCGAACTTGGCGTAGGAACGTATTCGGTATCAGAGGCTTTACGCTTCTGACCCCTTGCACGGGTCGCGCTTACGGTGGGTACAGATGGAGCGACCGTAAGGGAGTCTTTTCGTGAACGACCCGGTTTGCGACTCGTAGAGGGACCTGCTTGGACGTACTGCAAGGTGCGCGAGACGGAGGCTTGTGATGCCTTTTTCGGCTTGGCAGCACTGCGTGCCATGGCTGCGGGTGTAGTACCTCCCACAGCGGCAGTACGGCGCAGATCAAACTTCTTAAGAGCCTTAAGCGCAGGTGTATCCACGAAAGGCCGCCTGGGAGCCGGGGTTGGCGTGAGAGACTGGCCACGGATGCCGGCGCCGGGATTGATGGCTTCGTAAGAAGGTGCGGAATTTTGCACACTGGTCGCGGTGGGACGATTGTAGTTGCGACGAGCTGGTTGCTTGCCTGTAAGACAGTCAGTTACTACGCTGGGAAATAAATCAGGAGCCGGAGTTGACGTACCAAGAGAACCCAGCGATCTGGAACGCGGTTTCGGCTCAACCGACACCTTTGGCAAGAACACACGCGGAGCATAATCCTTGTTTTCCAACTCCTGCGGATCGCCTCCTTGGTTGAACTCATCGACCCGTGCAGCAAGAGACGAATTGTTCATAGCAGCATTCTTCACTTGGTCCCATAGCCTCCAAATCTTACCCGGAATTTTGAAGCGCGATCCAGAATCGTACTGGGCGGGCGTTCCAATACGGGCTTCAACCGCCTCGTACGGGACGTTAGTAGTCACGATAGGATTCCCGTCAGCATACAAGCTCTTCGTGGATTCGGCGAGGTCAAAATTAATCTTCATGCTCTCCCACTCCTGCATGTATAGCGTTTCGCCAAAGGGAAGTGCCGCAGGAAAGTCTTTATGCCATTCTTCGACTTCGTTGTTGGGACCACCGTAGAGGTACTGCGTCTCGATGACTTCGGCTTTGCGGGGACCTTGTAGACGTGGAGATAGTGTAGCGGGATGCGGAGCTTGTCGACCAGCGGCTGAACAGTCCAGCTCTTCGCCCTCTCTGTGGAGGGTGGTTGGAGAAGAGAGCTCTTCAATGCTGGTATCGCTATTCTCTGGTGTGGATATATCTTGGTCGATGGCGGGTACCGCGGATTGCACTTCGCGGACTAGCAACTGCAGCTGTCGGTATAGCTGGGGATCGTAAGGATAGCCCTGTGTGCGATACTCTTGGAGTACCTCTTCGTTGATATCGTTCACGCGGCTGACGTATACATCTACCGGATCCGATCCTCCTTGGATGGCGAGATATTGAATGGCTTTCCGCAGGATAAGGTCGGTATCTTTTTGAGTGACCGGGTCGTCTTCGCTCTCGGGATTTACGTCGCGGTGGATTTGAAGAGCATGGGCACTAGGTCTTGCGCGGGTTGCCATACCTGTATTTCCCAGAGGATTGTGTTCAGTGTATGATGTTGTCGCAAAGACCTTGGTAGGTATTAGCTGAATGCAAAAGTCTTGGGTCATCGATCATCATGAACAAATGAGTCTCAACGTTCACATTTTACATGCGGTACGAGCAGCGAGAGTTTGCTAGTAGACAACTGTCTCACCAAGATTGTTTGACCGGTGCTAGTGGCTGTCTTTCTTTCGCACAAAGGCGCATAGAAGCGAACGCCACGGACCTTCCGAAAATAGCGGCACATAAAACCTTCTATGTTTTCGGCGACACATTTCTTTGTACCGAACCAGAGGCGTGCGACCTCTCTTTGTCTCAGTCACTCGGCGCCAATTTGATGCCACCCATTGCAGCTGTTCGCTCGTCTTATTGATCGAAGTGGCAGTGGTAGTCCATAAGGAGGCGAATTCTTCCCAGTGTCTGGCATGCCATGAGGGCGGACACGGTGCCAATAGCTCATCTGAACATGTGCAGTTAACTATAGAGTCAAACTCCTACTTTCGACTTGTGCCAACCGCTCAACCTTCACCAACAAAAACCCTCCGCGATGTCTCATCCTCGGAGGCTCGAAGTACATTACACAGGGTGACAGCATCATTATCTATTTATGAGGATCGCTCATCGACAATCTCGTTTCGTTCTCCGCACTCTCGCTTCAACGCATCCGCTTGGACTGTCGCAAATCTCCATGCAACACTGCGGGCCAGATGCGATACCGCAATTTCATACCGACAACTGACAGACGCAAAGCTCTTCTCTATATGTTCGTCAACAACTAGCACTCCGAAATGAAACAGTGCAAATGAGGTCATCAACTTCATCGGAAGTCTGCGAGACAATCCAGTCGGTGCGGATGTGCTCACGATCAGGTCGAGAGGAGAGCGACAAAGGGTCTCATGAGTGGTTCACGCTGGTAGCTTGTTTGAGGCCGGGAGCTCATATCAAATTTGGCACATTGCCGGACGCAAACGTAAAGATTCTCTTTCACCGACCTCAAACGGTTTCAAGGCGAAAATTGCTCTGATCAGAGACTCGAAGTACACGATATTTGTTCTCATCATCGACAAGTGCTAGACCGTTTCTTTATCTTGTCCCTGTTTCTACACACTTCTAGCGACAAGTATTGGTCCAGCCTCTGCGTCTCTTTTCAGAACCAGGTAGCCTCTTCAATTACTGACTTTTACTTCTGGGTTACACGAGACATGTTACTGGCCTGCTGTGTTCGGCAGCAACCATACCGGCGACCGATCATATAGCATCAGTCCTGTCGCATCGACACGGCTTGTTGACTGAATAGCGGCTGTCAGAAGCTGGTCGCTAAGATGAAGCATATCAATCCAACTATTTTAGAATGGCGGGTGTGACTTATAGGCAGCAAGACGCATGTCGTATCACTGAACGCGAATCAGCGTATAGAAGAACGAGGCAACGATCGACGTTGCAGTCCAACCCTCGAGGGTTTGCATCCTTCTGTAGCGGTTCAGGTGACACGAATACGAGAAACCCGAGGTCTCAGCCACTCATTTCCACCAACCTCTACGATAAAGCTGCACTTGAATTCTAAAATACCAGCATTAACTTGAAGGATCCCGTCCCCAGTATAATTATGGCTGACATCTCTCGTCGCCCGTCGCGTTGTCACGCTGTTCTCGCTCGCGTTTGCGATGTTGCATGCAGAGATGGTACTGACTAAGACCATCGTACTCCTTCTTTTATCGCGCGGCGCTCATACCTTGCCGCAAACTTGTAAGCAATAGCCTTGTCGCGAAATGTACTACATATCATCTAACGAATAGTAGGGGCGCCTTTGACAGCAAACATCACCTCACGTCCTATTCTAACGCCGCTCTCGATCACCATTGTCCCCGGTTCAACGCACATCGAAATCTCAGAAGCCAGTTTCGGAAGTGGTGGGAACGGGTCTATGGGTCCGGAAGAGTGTACAGACAGCTGTACGTTCGACTGCGCCACGGAAGGTTGTTTGCCTTTTCCCGTCCAAAACGAGATTCCCACAGCATCGGGCTTCGAGAATACAAATACAGACAACAATGGGCGAACCATATCGACCATTGCAGCTAGACCTGCATCAAATACCAACGTTGTTACTACGAGCACGCAGTTGCTTATCGGAATACATACCAGTGTAGCGCAGACCGCTACGAGATCGAGACCAGCCGATACGAACGTGCAGCCGCCGCCGAAAGAGCAAAGTACGCAGACGTGGGAGCAAGAAGGACCGAATGCTCCGGAGGTCACTTCAAGTAACAGTCTCCTGGTAGATATAATCAGCATTGTTGCGCGACCAGTCCCAAACCGATCCAGCCCAAGCAATAATGAGGTCTCGCCAGACAACGAAAATCCACAACAAGCGCAGCAAACCATGCCTGTATCTGACCTCAGCATGACAGCTGCTCCTGGTGCGCAGCCTACGGTACAGCTGGGTCAGTCAATTACACTTGGAGGAGCGACTCTCACCCTCACCCCTGGCTTGTCCACAACACTTGGAACGGGACCTGCGGCAACATACATCGAGATCGTTTCGGATACTGCTGGTCAGACGATTATCACGCTGTCGACCAGTGGCACAGCAGTCATTGCTACTGTGACGAACGCGCCGACTATCATAACCTTGACGTCAGACTTTGAGGCGAGCGTTACCTCAGCAGAAACTCGTGGCGATTCTGGAAGCTTTAGTGCTCTTGCGCCGACTTCAACTTCGAGTATAGCTGGGGCTGTACATCTGAAGGACGGTAGCAACTGGACAATACACCTATTGCTGGTCTTCATAGGGATGGGTGTCGCGCTATGATAGCTTAATGACGAAGATTCGATCACATCATCGACGAGCCCAGATTCAACACGTGTCTATTGGGTTATACTCAAAGTACAGCGGCGCCAAGAAGAGTAGCTGAGCCAACCGGATAGCGAGCTCAAATTGAGGACAGCGCTCACGCGCTCCCACGTGACTACGCACACAGCCGCATTCGATCAATCAAGCAAGGCACAATGTCGACATCATACCATTAGAGACGGTCTATTGGGTGGATTGGCTAAAATATGCGGGCAAGGCTACAGTTCACAGTGCACAGCAAGCCACAAGTGGCAGTGCTGCTCTGCACCGCCCCCGGTGAGACGCTAATCACCATCTCAAAAGGCTCGCGATTGCACCATTTTCAGGATGATCTAGCAAAACATTGAACAAAGACAGCACCTCTGTAATCTCAGATGGCGGTTCCGTTCGGCTTCAGCGCTGGCGACATTGCCATGGCCCTCAAACTCATCGCCCAAGTCGCTGGCGCACTTAAAGAGACCGGCGGTGCCGCCTCCGACTATCGCGAGGCGCTGCAGTATCTCGAGGGCCTCCTTCTCACTTTGCAGCATCTCCAGAAACTAAACACGGACTGCGCAGACCCGAGTCTTGCTAATGCAGTTCGTGCGCTTACTGCTGCCGCCGAACAACCCGTGCGGGACTTTGTGGGCGAAATGAGCAAGTATGGCAGTGCTATGGGGTCTGGGAACTCTTCTCTGAAGGCGGGAATGAGGAAAGCTGAGTGGGCTGTTGTTGCGGCGAAGAAGGCGGATAAGTTGAGGGGGAGGATTGTGGCGCAGATGCAGCCTGTCCATTTGTTGTTGCAAAATCAGACACTGTGAGCATTTTTCTCCGTATATATGATGATTGAACTCACATTTTGATAGCAATTGCTTTACCTCCGCTGCACAGCTAAGCAAAGATCTCCAACAATCGGTGGAGGGTCATGCCGCTCAGCAGGTCCAGTTCAATCAGACCCTTCTCGATTCACTAGCGACGCTGCAAAACACAGTCGAGACGGCAAACACACTACGCATCTCTTCGAGTCCACAGATGGCAATCACAACCAACGCTCCCACTACAGATCCATCCGCATTGGGTCTTCCTCCTTCATCGAACAGTGTCGCGGAGCTGAAAAGGTTAGGAGAACAGCTGTGTCTAGTGTAAGCTAAAGGGGGTTTTCAGTGAGTTGTCGAGTTAGCTGATATCTCGTACAGATTTATACATTTGCTCCGTGACATTCAGCACCTCGTTACTCTTCTCATGTGAGTCGAACCCACGGACTTGGATCGTTGAGCTCGCTCTAAACGTTACAGGCTTGCCTCACCCCAGCTTCTCTTGCAGATGAGATTCCTCTATCAAGCCATGATCAGAGCACCTGGTTGGTTACTAGATGAGAACATACACTTTGAGAACGCTCTAGGAGAGATTAGGAGCTTACCCTTTGCCTACTTCAGACATAAGAAAGTACGTATTCCAGACTCCAACTTACCCTACATCTCAACTGACAAAGGCAAGGTTTTCGAGGCATTCCTAGAAGCAGATTTCAAAGGCAAGCCCGGAGGGTTTCAAGTGGCGCTCCATCACTACCAGATCTTGACCCCGGGCGGTACGCGGTTGAATGGATCATCGTGGACGACAGCAGTGCGCCAGGGTGCACACGTATACATGTCAATCAACATACCCAGAAACGTCGATGAAATCATGCCGGGAAATGACTCCCTCCAGCGTCGGAGAACCGCTGCTTCTGATCAAAAATACTCCAGCAGCGCCGTTTGGAAATACAAGACTTGGTATGTTCTATCAAGAATGAGAAGCTTGAAGCTGACTTTTCCACGTAGCCCAGACTGCGGCCTCCAATTCTTTTCAATGCCTAAAGTCGGCACTGAAGAAGAATCGGAAAGAACCCTTCTGCATTCAGCAACCACCCTACGAAGTGAAATTAAGTTTCCAAGAGAAGTCCAGTGGCCAGCTACGACTGATGGTGCTCCATCACCGCGCCTACAGGTCCCGAGTTCTCAAACCAAGAGTCGTTTGTTGTCTCTTGCTTCTGAAGATGCTCTGCCTTTCAAGCGGATGCATGTATTCGGGAGGTGAGTGATAATCTTCGGAAGTCCATCTTGCTCAAGTCAGATCTTAAAATCTAGTTCTATGGATCTATCAGGATCATTGCGGCTAACATCTTGCAGAGCTGACCACAAGTCCCGGCATAAGCACAATGATCACATCCACCCGACGCGTGTAGCGACAGTTCCAACATCCGAAGCACATGTTCCCACAGACCTTTCTGGTGAAACAGTTGATCCCTCAGACTTCATTGTACGCGAATTGGATGATATGCCACACTACGGTGATACTGAATTGGAAGAAGAATTTTCCGAACGTACGTCTTCGCTCACTAAACCCCCCCCAATCTTACTAATAGTGAATCGAGCAGCCACGTCACCGGATACCTTGATTCCAGAAAATCCAGCTAGGCAGATAAGATGCGATGACCCCTCCTATCACATCCGACCCATTATTTCCATGGTCACCATGAAAGAAAAGACGCGATCATGGTTTTCCAAGTCGAAGAAGTCAGCGAAACCGCGAAGTGTACAAACGTTGACGTGTCAATTCATCAGTTGCGAGCAAAAGTTCGAAGGCTGGGAATCTCTGAACACACACCTTCGGGATGACCACAAGCTTGACGGAGTCATGCCATTCGTCAACGAACTCCACCCGCCAGCTCGCGAACGGTTCAACCGCGGCGACTTTCAAGGTACAGCGCCCATACCCCGTTCTGCCACCCGAACCTCAAACCTATCCAACACTACTTTCAATTATAAAATGCTACCGCGGGTACCCTACCCTTACTCATCCGGCGAATCCCAACCTTCATGGGATGAGGACATCCCCCAATCTTCCATACTGGAAGATCAAGTACCCCAACGGCCTCGCGCGAATGATGTCATCCCAACATCCAAACCTACCTGGGAGCCGGACTTCAACTTATTAGCTACACGCGACACCTCTATTTCAAGTTTCAAGTTTAGTCCTGTTGAAGAAACTCTATCGACCCACGTGTCGACCACATCCCCGGCCGTTGCACCAGAGGACGGTCAAACACCGTCTGCTTTCAGCACCGCCGACTCTCCAGCCACACCAAACGAACCCCATGAATCTGGAGTAGACATAGCACCAGAAATCATTCCGAAATCTATGCCAGCTTCCTCCGAAAATCCTCCTCTCCATCGAAGTCTCAGCGAAGTCAATCGACTGAGCTTGGAAGCACCCGAATCCCTTTCCCGAGAGGATTTAGCAAGGTATGACTTGACAGAACCAGACTGGTGGGAGGAATGGGATGATGATGTTCGTAATTGGTGTTCATCTTAAATGGCGAGTCCTAGAACTGTCTTCTGCGTTCGGTCCCAAGATGCGTACCTACCGTTCTTAATTTCATCGCTCAGAACGACCGTATTATGATGATATTTCGACCATTTCTTGAAGTATATAGCCGATTCTCATTGGAGGAAGCTAGCGCGGTCAAATGGATAGGACTTTGTGTCGACTGCACCTCAGGATTTGTCTTCACGGTAAAGATGCGACGTTTAATTATGGATCATCTTCTTGAGCATGGCGGGATAGTTTCTCTATCTGCCGTACTCGGGTGTGTGGACAGGCCTTCCCTCGAGCATTGTTCCTACGGTAATCAAACCATGTTCACGTTATAATGAGCATCTTGCTATTTCCAGCCAAAAACGCCAGAAGACCGAATCAAGCGCAGACTTTCGCGGCGGAGCGACGCGCTCCCACGTGATCACGCTCCTAATTTCCCCCACACCGCCATTCTCTCATAGCTCCTCCTTCTACAAACCCCACCTCCATCCCCTACACCTCGACCGCACCAGAGTACATACTCATCTCCACTCAACCCCCAAGACATCACACTATCACCTTAAAACAATCCTCAGAGTATTACCACCAAGCTCCATTTCAACCCTCCTCAATCCACCAACCACCATGCCTCCCGCTACCACCGAAACCAAGAAATGGAACACCACCTCCGCCGCCAAAGACGCCGGCCACACCAGCTTCTCCAACTTCCTTCTATCGTATGGTCTGCGCATCTACAACCCCGATGATGTGGAGGAGGGCAAAGCCATTCTTCGCGGCATGGGCTATGCCGTGTCCTAAGCATGATTTTCAAATCATTGGCGTTAAGGCGAGTTAAACTTTGGTGTTTGAGGACGACACGGACTCGCAATAGGCTGGTTTTGAAGCATGGAAAGGTCTTTAGTTAGCAGGATGGAAGACGTCATCTCATGCGTGTCTTGCTTGCTGGAAGAAGTGCACCGGTAGCTTTGAATCCGTCATAGTTCAATGTTGACCTTCTGATGACCATTTGTGATCACGTCCATCGGTACCAAACCAATCCGTTGCGTTTAAGGTGTTGTTTCATTCCGCAAAGTAGCTCAACTATCACATTGTCGATTGGTATAAACCCGCCACATTCCGTCTGTAGTGCCAAATGCAAGAGGCTTAATCAGCATCGCAATGAACCCGTAACCACGCCGTATGCAACCAAATCGGACACCGAACCCCTTCGACCTTCGCTATGAGCCCCTCGCCGAGTCCACAAACTGCGCAAAGAAATTCTTCCACTCCTTCTCCTTCTTCGCCTCAAAAGCCGACGCCAGCTTTCCCAGATACTGATTGACCATCTCATCACCCACACCCATGCCCCTGAGATCTGTCTTCAGACGCTCGACAAACGGCTCGCCAACTTTCTTGACAATTTCCGCTTGCAGGTTGGCAGCCTCGAAGAGTACTTGTTTAGCCTGCGCATCCTTGGAGTTGAAGCCCGGGGTAGCGGGAATGGACCAGACGAGTGGGGAGAAGCGTTCGATAACGTAGTTGTCAAAACCTGGTAGTGGTGCTTGAGAGGTGATGGGAGAAGTCGGGGTGGTGTTGGCGCCAGGGCCGACTTTATCGGGGCCCCCCCAGACGGAGGTCATACGAATGAGGACAGACAAGGCAAGGCGGGCGGTTGGATAGTCGGACGTGTCGCGTGCAAAGGTGTCTATTGAAGTGATGATGGTCTCGAACGTCGACTGGTTTGCCTCGCTGACGAAAACGGATCCAAGACCGTGTCCAAGGACCACGTTGATGAAGTTGAGGTACTCTCGTCGGAGCTCGGCGAGCTGGATCTCGTCGTCCGTGCCCGAGGGTGTAAGCGCCAACGCGGTAAAAATTCGCTGCAGCAACGGCGTAAGAACGCTGTCCAGGATGCCAGCAATCTCCGCCTTAAAGGTAAAGATGACCTGTCCCAGGACTTTCAAAAAAGTGCTAATCTCATCCATAGAGGAGCTGAGCGAAAGGAGGCCTTCAATCCAGGAAGGCAGGTCCTCCAGCAGCCTCGGGCCAAGTACTGCAATCATGCGCGAAAAGGCAAATCGGGAAGCGTAGCGAATAGTGCTAGAAGCGCTCAAAGATTTGAGCGCGACGAGTATGGCTTCTGAAGCCTTTGCGAACTCATCTGCCACGTCGCTGGCGGGAAGTGGTTTGTTGGCTGATGGCACCCAATCTGAATAACCGCGAGCAAGAGTCCCAATAGCCATGATGATGTGATGTATTTGAAGAAGTGCTCGCTCATCGCCGTTTCTGGCTTGTGGCAATGTCTGCTCCATGTCCTGAAACAGGGGGCTCATGATGGTCTGCGCGTACAGCTTCTTATTTTCCACCGAAACGGTATTGGATGAGGCAATGCACCCGACTGCCTCGAACAGATACAGCTGGGAATTAAATAGCGCATCGGCGGATTTGTCCTCCTCGTCGGATGACATGTCGTCGCCTGAGTCGTCTGGCAATTCGGCCTTGATGCTAAGTAAATCACCAATGGCTTGGATGATATTGTACGAGACATCGCCTAGCTGTGATCGGAGGTGCTTGACCAAGCGCTGGAACAGATACCACGACCTCGACCGGACTTTGACATGGCTGTGATGGGTGAGGCTGACGAAATTCTCCAGTACCTTGGGTATGAGGTGCGAGTTCTGCTCGAAGAACTGGTAGTACCGAACACAGATCTCCATATAGTGAAGCTGAATGGCCGGATGTGGGTATTTTGCCAATTCTGGATAGATCAGCTCGTGCTCGTTAAACCAAGATGAATGAAAACATACCTGACTCTACCATGCTGGTCATCATGCCGACCAACTGTTGTGCCGCGGCTGAAGACGGCTCGCGCTTCGCATAGAGACCAGAGTTCCGCATGGCGAGCTCGCCGAAGAGATACATCTCATGTAACGCAAGGTCGAGGTCTCGCCAGTCCATGGACTGACCTCCTGACGATAGCCGACTAAAGGTATCGTTCACAACGCGGCTTAGGGTCTCGATATAGAAGTTCTCGTCTATGGCTGCGACGGTTTGTTGCAACACGTGGAGACGCTTCCGGAGATCTTGAAATTCGGCTTCATCCGTTTGTTCACCCTCCTCACCCCACGACACTACTTCGTCGTACTTCATCTTGGCGACAATGGCCTCCAAGACTGGAGGGAGCATGGCCGCATATTGGGGTGGCAATGCTCCGGCCTTCTTTTGCAACTTTCGGAAGAAGGTAAGAAGGTCGGTGAGAGACGGTATGACCATCGAGCACACTTCATCATACTGATCCGCAAAGAATCGGAGTAGATATGGGGTGAAAATCTGGATGAGCTCGTCCGCGCGTTGGCGGGTTTGCTCGCTTACAGAGTCGTTCTCAAGAATCCTAACGACGTCAAAGACGATGCTGTTCACCAGCTTGGCGACAGTCTCTGCCAGATCATTGTCATAATTGGACGCCTTCTGGTCGGAGAGAGCTGGGCTATTGATAAGCTGTCCGACAACATTGGCTAGATCAAGGAACATGATCAACTCGATCTTCTCAGCAGGATTCATCTTCTTGCTCACAATTTCCGAGAAGGTGTCGATAGCGGCATCGCGAACCCTCCCCGCGGGACTGTCGGGGTCTGCTATGCCTTGTTGGCCTGCCATCTGGAGGAAGACGTTGATCATGGCTCCGTTGACCACCAAAGAGATGTCGGTCCAGCTGACCCACCGGCCGATAGTCCTCAGACACATCTCAATGAGGCCGAAGTCTGTCTCCCTCCACTTGGCGAGGATCTCTTGCCACGATAATGAAATTTTCTGAGCGTCTCGCTGTCGAATAAGATCCTTCAATTCTGTATTCCGCTTCATTTCATCCTCTTGCCTGACGACTAGCACATCGGCAATCTCATCGTGCACCTGGCCCAGCATCCGAAGGTATAGTATGGTGCCGACGTAGTTGTTGTTGCCTATGGTTGCCTGGTCTCCAGCGAGGGCGCGGAAGTCGTCGAAGAAAGATTGCCATGACGACGGGTATAAAGCAGCGAAAAGATAGGTCGTGGTCTGCATGAGCTTGTTTTGTATGTGGCTGGAGTCTGGGGCCGTGTTGCCTGGTGCATACATTTGGCGGATGTAGCCCATGAGTGTGTCCCTGATATAGGCCAGGCTCTGAGCGTCCAGCCGATGTTCTTGGACTGCATTGTTTACGATGTCGAGGGAGGTATGGCGGATGATCTCGGCGGGCTTTGGGTCTCGAGTGAAGAGCGAAAGACAAGCTTGCCATGCAGAGCCATCTGTACGTAGCTGGTTGAGGAATTCTATGGCCTGTCCGCGCAGTTGCTGGTTCGACGTGGGATCGAAGGCGATCTGGATCGCGTTTTCGACCTAGCGAGTGCCACATGGTCAGCATAAGACTCTTGAAGAAGGCAGCACACCATATGGAAGAACATACCTGGTCCTCCATTTTCCACCACCGTCTCAGATGCGTGCTATTCTCTGGGTTGCGGCAGGCGGAGGGTGTTTAGGATTCGGGCATGGGTAAGGGCAACCGAGACAGTGGCGTGGGAGTGTGTATAAGTTATGCTACCGGACCATCGGAGAGTGGCCAGACTGCATCATGGGAGCGTTATGGGCGGTGAAAGCGGAGCGCGGGGCAGCGAAGCGACGTACGCGTGGTGGGGTAACCGGTAAGGTATTTTGGAGGGCCGAGACTCGAGAAGTGGAAATGTGGTCTACGGTGAAATTCGAGTGACGCAGAAGTCTTTTGGAGTGTCTTTGTCTGAGGCCGTGGGAGAGCAGAGTGACGCAGCGGGTCTGAATTCATTTACCCACCGCCAAGACCCGCAGACAAACACCAAATTTCGGTGGACACGTGCGCGACGCTAACACAGCGACATCAATGAATTGCTTCAAGAGATGACGTTTTAGCTTATGCCCGCAAAACGTACTGTTGTTCTCTGTGGTTGTCTTCCTTTGTGTCATCGATGAAGTACCATGCTCGGTTGCGGATGCGGATGCGGGCGTCCGAGGTTGACGTGGAAGACGCGCATGCGAATATTTTTGGACGATGTGCACGACAGTGCAAGTATAATATGCCATAGTCCATTGTTCCGGAACTGTGAGGAGGCCCAAACTAATGGCACCAAACGCTTCGCAACCGAGAGATAGCATGGCGGCGGCTTACTGTGCTGAGAACAATTATACCTGAACAACATGAGGTTTTCCACATAATTTTGTATTTGTACATTGAATTTCGAGATCCTTGCTATTCTGAAATTGCGTGCGCAAGCCTCTCTCCCCTAGAACACGGCGTCCCGGCGAGATCGTTGTGACCAGCACTGTCCATTCTAGAGTTTCTCCTTTGGTGCCGAACCGCTTCTGAAGCGATGAGCAGATGCCTCGACTCCGAACTCTTTGCACAACTTACTACACGCCCAAATGCTTCGCCGCATACGCAACATGCTCGTCAGCAAATGATGCCATAAAGTAGTAGCTGTGGTCGTAGTCGGGCTGCATGCGCAGGTTGATGCCCTTGTCATTGCCGGCCTCCTTCGCTGCCTTGATGAGGTTCTCGGGCAAGAGTTGTCCTTGTTTGTAGAAATTGTCACCGGTGCCCTAATGTGCATTAGCCATGCGCGATGCCAACAAGTGCGAGTGTGGGGCCGCGCACCACATCAATAAGCATTTCCAGCGGACCCTTCCATTGCTTTACGAGTTCGGTTGCATCGTGCTGCTTCCACTGCTCCTGCTGGTCCTCGCCAAAGTATCCCTTGAATGCCTTTTGTCCCCAGGCGCAATTGATCGGGTTGGCAATCGGTGCGAATGCAGACACTGACTTGTACTGGCCAGGGTTCTTGAGGAACTGGATCATGTGTTAGTCCTCTTGTTGGTTCCTGACTTCGTTGCACTCACTAGTGTGAGAGCTCCGTGGCCGCCCATGCTGTGGCCTGTAATGCTGACTCTGCTTCCATCCAGCTCCTTGAACTCCTTGAAAAGCGTCTCCGGGAGCTCCTTTGTAATGTATGAGTACATGTTATAACCTTTCGTCCACGGCTCCTTTGTTGCGTCCACGTAGAAGCCGGCGCCTGAACCGAAATCGTAACCATCGTCCTCGCCTTGGATCTGTAGGCCGCCTGTGTGACACTTCTGGTTAGCTAGGCACGGCACTGTGTTTCGAGATCGATGACGCACGTGGACTTGTGTCTGGGTATACCACTGCGATGCCCTTCTCGCTTGCGCCGTGCTGAAAGAAGCCCTTTTCAGAGCAATTGTCGCCCGTGCATGTCAGACCGGAGAGGTAGAACAGAACCGGGACTTTGGCACCGGAATTCAACGCTTGCGGAGGGAGATAGAGGTTGAGAGCCATGTCCGTGTTCGTGCTCGAAGACTTGTGCTTCAACTTCAGCAGCTTGCCGCCGAACGAGGCAATGGTTGCGGTAGTTTCGAAAGCCATGGCGCGGGTGGTCAGGCGACGCGATAAGGAAAGGGTCGAAGAAAGAGCCTTGAAGTTGAGAATGTTGGCGTTTTGTGGCAGACAGCTTCGTTTTGTAGCTTCTGTATGGTGAGTGACGTTCACTTTATGTCGGACTGCGGGGCACTTTTCCCCTCTGCGGCTGCCCCACTCGGCCGCTTCCTAAAACGAGACAAGTATTCCGGCAGCCCAAGGGAGACCCGATTCACGACATTTGCGCACGCGCCAAAGCCGAAGAAGATGCGAAACTCGGTCTGAATTCGGGGTATATCTCATGTCGCTGGACGCCAATCGCCGAGTATGACCCTTTTGCCTGCCTAAACTCCATCCAATGCAATCGATCCTACCAGTCTCATACTATCAGCTCCTCGCAGCTCCAATCCTCGTAGCTGCATGTGTTAGCATCGAATAGCTTGCATGTCACGGAAGAACTCACAATCCGTCTGGCAGATACCGGCGGACGACCAGCGGAATCTTCTTCTCTTTCAACTCCTTGCCCGCAATCTCGAGTGGGTCGGTCATTGTTCCGACATCAATCAGGACCGGCGCATTCCCGCTGTAAAAGCGTTAGTCAAGTTCCTCGTTCCTGTCGCTCGTGCTGTTTGCCCGACTGCCACCACTCACCTGATCTGGAGCGCCCTCGTTCCCAGTATCCTTGCCTTCTCGTACTTGGTCATATACGGTGTGGTCGTACGTTGGTCGTTGGGCACTTGCTTGCTCTTGAGGGCGGACACAGAGTTCTTCTGCTGGGATTTCGCAGCCGCTGCGGCGCTGGGGTCTCCGGACTCGACAATGTTGTGATCGACGTTCTGGTCAATCGTTTCGGGGTCTTCCTGGCCTGCCCCAGCTTCTCCGTCTTCCTCGTACAGCTCGGGCTCCGCCTCCTCATCGTAGTCTAGAGCGTCACTGTCGCAGGAGTCAAGTTAGCCTCTGCTGCCATACAGGTGCCAGTATACACAGCCAGATGTGCTACCAGGGTACTAGGCGGGCGGTGAACGTACTCAACGTAGCCTCCGCCATCGTAGCCGTCGTCGCCGCCGCCACCGTAGTCGGACATGGTTCGTGGATGTAGGAGAAGTTGCGCGACTTCGATGCGATCGGGTTTGTCGAGCTAGGGCGTGTATAGGTGATGCAGAGGGAAGATGTCGCGGGGTGCTGCACGATGGCCTGAAAGAAAGCGAAGCTCTGACAAAATCTTGAACCAACCAATCACGTGAAGGCATACTAGCGCAATGCACGTTCCTCGAACTTTCTCGATTATGGTTTTTGGTCTCGCCGGCCGCTCGTTCGCAACTCTCAGTGTGCGAGACAACGAGCGCAATGGTGCCCAAACGAAAAAATACCCGTGTAGGCGATGTGCTGCCTCGCAAAAAGGCGCGTCCAGGTGAGTTGTGTGACAAGTGGCGTTGCTTTTAGTGCTAATTAATCGATTAGCGGAAGAGACCTTGATCGCGGAGGAGCCCTCCATGTCCGACAACTCGGACGACTACGTTGTGAACTTCACCGACCACGGGAAGAAGCGAGCCGAGAGCGAGGCGCGTCGACAATGGAACTACGTGTGCGAACATGCGGGCTGCGGCCAACGCTTCAACCGTCCCTGCCGCCTCGAAGCCCACCTTCGGAGCCACAACAACGAACGACCCTTCGCCTGCCCCATTGATGATTGCGACAAGAGATTTCCTCGCAAAGACCACGTTCAGCGACACCTCAAGAATTCGCACGCCGAACCGGAACGCAACTTTGCGTGTGATTGGGAGGGATGCGGCAAGACTTTTACGTCTATCGGTCGGCTCCAGCGGCATAAGGACGTCCACGACTCCAAGTTCTACTGCACTGGTTATGCACCGTGCAACGAGGCATTTAGGAAGCAAAAGACTCTCGACACGCATATCAAGACAGCCCATCTGGAAGCGAAGCCGTTTCCTTGCACCTTCGTGGATCCAGAGACGAATGAACGATGCACACAAGGATACCAGTCCGAGGGCAGTCTGCGCAAGCATGTTGCAAAGGAACACGGAAAGCGTGTAGAGGAAGAGCATTTGTGCATGATATGCATCCCGCCTGGCACGGAATCGGAGACGTTCCGGAACAACGTTGGAGAAGCCGTCACAATTCCGAAAAAACCCCTCTCTTTTGCGAGCCAAGAGGAACTCCAGGCTCATTCGCGCGAGGCTCATCAACCAATTTGCCCAGTATGTCAACTCAAGTTAAAGGACCACTACAGCCTCAAGAGCCACTTTCAGGCCATCCACGGTGACCCAGCAGAGCAACCGCAATACCAATGCCCACGACCCGGCTGCGACAGCGTCTTCACCCGGAAGAGTAACTTGAATGTGCACATCCAATCCGTCCACGATAAGCAGCTCAAGTTCTTCTGCACCGCAGACTCAGTGAGCAACTCAAAACACGCGGACCTCCACGGCTGGAATGGCGAGAATGCTTGCGGAGCCCCGTTCAAGGCCAAGTCCTCCCTAGAACAGCATATCCGCACGCACCATCTCGGCCTCCAGAACCGCAAAGCGACGCGAAAGTTGGCCAAGTCGAAGAAGAAGCCTGCTCTCTCTGCCCTCAGCCTGCTCACGGGTGTTGGCTACGACCAAGGAAGAGAAGTCCCGTGTCTGGTCCAAGACTGCGAGTATCGCTTTTACATGGACCGTGATTTACGCAAACACCTTCGCGCTGAGCACTTCTTCACCGACGACCAAGCTCACCTTGCGATTTTCGAGCGAGATGCCGCGTCCGGCGGTCAGTTCTGGATCGGTGGTCTGGGAGAAGATTTGTCCATGTTCGATTCCACTGAGCCTAGTGTGCCGCAGACCCCAATGCCTTACTTCACGAACCAGCCGATGCAAATGTCGATGAAGGATGGGCATGCGGAGGCAAACGGAGACGAATTTAGTGGCATGTTCGACCCTCATTTAGGCGACTTCGAGATGACGGATCCCGACGCTGCGGCGCTCGATGCTGCCATGGGTCTAGGCGATCTGCCGCCTGCTATTGACGTGCATGAGGGCTTGCAGGATGGCTCCATGGCTTCGATTCAAGACTACGTGCATAACCACCAAGGCTGAGGTCATAGCTTTGGAGAGATTGACGTGGTGGTTTTGCAAGAGGAAGTTGTGGAGCTTCGTCTCAACTGGTAGCGGCATCTGGGCGACATGGCCACGGACGTGGGACGACGATTGATGATTTATGACATGTTTGCAACAAAATACCCACATAACGAATTGCAATAAACTTTACATTCTCCTTCTACCTTTTACTGTGTGATGCCAACGTTCCCTTGAACCAGAATGCTCGAACAAGATAATTCAGCGCCAGTCTAACATACCAATCCACGTTACCATGCCGCGAAAACACCAAACATATCAGAGAGACGCAGCACGTCGCAGTAGCAAAAGGAAAGATAATGGGTACACACACTACACTACAGAAGTCACAACGCCTCATCCCTCCAACCCCAAACCAACCCCAACGTTCTGTATTTCACCCTCACCCTCATCCTCGTCATCGCCAAACTCCTCCGCATGATCCTCCGCACCTCCACCCACATCCTTACCCACATTCTTACCCTGCACATCTCTCTTACCGCGCTCCGCCTTCTCATTGCCATCCCCATCCTCCCGATCATACCGCTTCCCTGCATCCCCAAAATTAGCGATCCCATCATCCTCAAAATCAGACTCATCATCTACAAAAACACTACTTTGCCTCCTCAACTCCCGAAAGAAGCTTCCGGCACGACTAGGCGATGCGCCCGATTGCGGAGTACGCGCCGAAGACGGGGTGTCGAGAAGACGCGTTGAAGGACGTAATTCGATCATGGAGACGGGGCGGGTATTGAGGTGCGGTGGAAATTTTCGAGATGGAAAAGCCGGTTTGCTGGGGGAGGTCGAGGGGTGGGTTTGACGTGGTTTGGAGGACCACCAGCCGCTGAGGCGTTGGCTTAGTGAGGGGCTGTCTGGGACGCGTTGGGTGTCGAGCGGTTGGGTGGTTTGGGCGTCTAGGCGTGGGGTTTGCCTTTGGCGCGTTGTGAAGGAGAAGCCTAGGGGGGTTTCGTTGATGGGGGAGGTTGGAGGTGATGGTGCTGCTGAAGAGGAGGAATCGGAACCGGAGAGGGGGTATGAAATTGCACCAAAGTCTTCGCTGCCACTCTTGGCGCGCTGTAGAAGGCCTCGGAGGTCTTCTTCCGACAAGACGCTCGTCAAGCCGCCGTCTTGCAGGGTGCGTGGACGGGACTGGACTCGTCCTTTTTGGATGGCGTGTTCTAGTTTGGCGCGGTTCGCGATGAATTTGAGCTTCGAGAAGGCGGATTGCTGGCCAACATGGATCATGCGTGCCAGGCGTTGGGGGGTCGGATCAGTCAGAATGTACCAAAAGTCTGACCAGATGGTCTTTGGCCAAACGGTGATAGTACCGCTGAAGCGCTGCAGCCATATCTCGCTCCAATCTTGACCTAGTAAGCGCGGTAAGAGTTCAAGATGGCGAAGCACCTTGAGACACTTTGTGAGCTCTAGCTTGAAGTACTGTTCCAGCGCCGAGCCGAGGAAACCGCCACGCCAGCCTCGACCGCGGCGATGCGTCACCGGACGACCCACGGATCCACGCGAGGAGAAGAAGAATATATTGATGTGGGGGTTGACCTGGCTGACGATGGAGAAGCGGACATTAAAATGGATGCTGAGGGCTTTGAGTGGAATGTCAGTCCGCAGACTGCCATCCTTCCATTTGTGACCAAAAGAATACGGCGCTAGTGTGCCGTCCTTGTTCTTCTTCATCAATACAACTGGGTTGAGAATACCAGGGACTGCAGCAGAGGCAAGAACTGCAGACCAGATGACGCAGTCGGGCGCTGTGATGTAATTTGCAAGGATGGTGGGCGAATGGGGGTCGGATGGGACGCATGAGACGTTCAAGATGCGTCCGGTGCGCTGGTATGCTTCCTTGAAGGTCATGCTGCCCCGCGTGAACCAAGCGCTTCTGCTGGCCCAGTCAGGGCTGTCGAAACGTGCTCCAGTTCGATAGAACCTGGGAGCCCAAGTGAGTATGTCGTCGTGGCACGCCGTGATGCGATGCGCGAGGGCTGGCACCAGGAGCCTTTTCAGCTCCTCGTTCGTCCTCGTGCCCAACAAAGCTGCGACGAGGGCACCTCCGGACGTCCCGGTGATGACTTCCGGGAGGAGGTCCGCGTCCATGAGAGCCTTCGCTAGGCCAAAGTGATAGTATGCAAACGTGGCTCCTCCGGAAAGACACAAGGCGGTGCGGCCAAAATTTGTGCTAACATGCTTGAAGAAGGCGCGCTTGGCCTCTGCATCGAGCTGCTTGGTGCCCACAAGGAAGTTGAGGGACTGCTCGGCTTCGTCTATGAACTCCTGCACCTGGTTCTTGGTCCCATAGTACGTCTCGCTGTACAGGCGAGGATTTTCGAACCCCACGAAGTTATTCTTCATGCATGCCTCCACCAGGGCGCGGAGATCCTCGGCGGCCTTGTGGTCCGCGGTGCCATTCCCGTCCGCAGTGCCGTCTTCATTGGCCTCTGCGCGCTGCCGCAGCTTGGCCATTTGGTGGTGGACCTTGCGAATGGTCTTGCAGTCGTAGTATGCATAGTCGGGGTTGTCCTTCCACTCGTCGTTGCCCAGATACGAGTCCAGCTCCCTCGCGGCGATTATCCAGTCCTCGTACGTGCTCGCACGCTGCAGTTCAGCCCGCAGGCGCTGTCGTCTGCCCCGCCACGACCACCAGTGCTCGTACATGTAGACGTAGAAGCGCGTGAGGACGTATCCCATGCCGACGCAAGCAATGTACAGCATGATGCCTACCAGCAGCGGCCATTTCACCAGCCCGTACCAGTAGCCCTCGCGTGTCTCGTCTCTGCCCCGTCGTGGCGGCTTCTTGTGCTTCTTCCGCCGCCGCACGCGCTGGCGGACGGGGCGCCAGTCATTGAGGGCTGTGATGAAGCGGCCTTGCGCAGGCTCGGGGAGGGTGAGGTCTTCGGTCGACGGCGAGAGCTCGGGGGCCTGGAGCGCTTTGGCGAACTCGGCGATGTCGTCTGGGTGCACGAAGTCGTCGTCGTAGTCCGGCAGCAGCGTCAGGTCGAAGGCGGAGGGGTCGTATGGCTCCGGGCCATCGGTGGCTTTCTGGATGTCAGCCATGGGGGTGTGGAGGGTTCATGGTCGAGGCCGGCGCGTTGGGTGTTGAGATGGCGTCGGGGTGCGCGAGTGGGTGGCCAAGCGTGTGACCCTTGGGGCGTGAGTAGCTAGCATGTGATGTCCGAGCGAGCTCGGGGTCCCACCCTTGCCATCATCGCCATCTCTACTGGCAATACACTTGCGAGGTGAGCTTCTTCCGTGCCCTCGTTGTTTCATACATTTCTCCATCTGATGTTCCCAATCACAAGAAACTGTCCCCGTATGCTTCCTGGCATGTGAAATGCGCATACGGCCCCCCGCCCGCCATGGCCTCCTCCGCCCGCGCCTCCCAATTCGTCCCATCTCGCTTCCAAGATCGCTCTTGACATTGGCGATTGAGACGTCCTGCGATGATACGAGTGTCGCCGTCCTCGAAAAGACGACATGCCCTACCACGAACCGCACCGCCGCAAAGCTCCACTTTCACAGCAAGACCACGGCCAACAATGCAGCCTTTAACGGCGTCCACCCGCTCGTGGCCCTCGAATCGCACCAGGAGAACCTAGCCAGGCTCGTCGAAGAAGCCATAGAGCATCTGCCCCTCAGCAAGCTCGGCGAGTCACTCAAGAGCGGTCAGGTCGATGAGGATGAGCTTGGACAGGAGATACTCAACGAGGTGAAACATGCGCAGAGCATCGCGTCGAAGCGGCTGCCAGACTTCATTTCAGTGACACGCGGTCCGGGCATGCGGTCCAATCTGTTCACTGGACTGGACACGGCGAAAGGTCTCGCTGTGGCGTGGCAGAAGCCCTTGATCGGCGTTCACCACATGCAGGCGCATGCGCTGACACCCCGTCTGGTCGCTGCGTTGCAAACGTATGGAACACTCAGTAGGAAAGAGCAGGTGCCTGAAGTTTTTGTGGGTCGTATCAGCGTCGAGCCTCAGTTCCCGTTCCTCTCTGTTCTTGCGTCAGGTGGACACACTCTGCTCATCCATTCCGCCTCGCTCACAGACCACGAGATCATGGCTAGCACGAGTGACGTTGCGATCGGAGAGTGTTTAGACAAGGTGGCACGCATCGTAGTACCAGCCGAGATCCTGCAAAAATCTGGCAACGTCATGTATGGAGCGTTGCTCGAAAACTTCGCGTTCCCGCACCAAGAAATACTAGACAAGGATTCCGAGTCTTCTACTGACGATACTACTCGAGACGAGCCAAGTCTACTCCAACGATGGCTGCCCTCGCTCGCATCTTCAGAACGGCCAGCAACAAAGACACCGACGTACGTTCTAGAGAACAGCACAGCTGCAGAGTACCGAATCAAGTATGAGTCGCGTTATTCATACGAAGTGCCGAAGAACCACGAAGAGGCCTTGAAACGCAACGTATCCAAGTGGGGCTGGGGATTTAATCAACCATTGTCTAGAGCTCAGGGCGGTCTCAAGAGTAAAAGCATGGAAATGAGCTTCTCGGGCTTAATGACGGCTGTAGATCGCGTCGTCAAATACAAGCTTGACGCACATAGTCATAAGCTGACCAAAATAGAAAGACCATCTAATGACATCTCTATCGAGGAGAGGAGGGACATGGCCCACCACGCTATGCGAGCAGCTTTCGAGTAAGTGTGACCATGATAATTGTAAGAATCCGCATGCTGAAGACACGTTGCCGAGTTGCATCGACAGCCTCGCGGATTCTCTCTTGCGCCTTCCACCTCCTCTGATCTGTAAATGTCAAACGTTACAAACACTGACATATATTTAGGCATCTCGCTGGACGCGTCGTGTTAGGACTGCAGCACAGTCACGTCTCCACTGTTGTAATGGCGGGGGGTGTTGCAGCTAACTCATATCTCAGATATATGTACGCACGCATGACCCATGCATGCTTGCACTATGCTAAACGGTTCTCAGACTTGCATGCACACTCTGCGCGAATGGATACGAAGACGTGAGAATTGTCTTTCCTCCCGCGAGCCTCTGCTGCGACAACGCGGCTATGATCGCATGGGCCGGGATGGAGATGTACCAGGAAGGTGCGAGAGATCTCCTGAGTATCCGGGCCATTCGAAAATGGCCACTGGATATGCTACTATCCCCACCGCTTGAGAAGACGTCTCGATTCACAGGATCGGCAGAGTTGGCATCCTGACACTAGTCCTCGAGTTTAGGCTCGCCCTTGCGTAGACAACACGGGGCGCACATGCTTGTAACGATAACGCTTGCGTCCTTCCACGTCCTACTGGCAAAGAGTGTTTCCGAATACGGATACTAGCCAAGCGGGAGCTCCAAAAACAGCACCATGCGCATGCGAATCCGGAAGACAGCCGGCGGCTCAACTTCAGTCAGGTCGACTGGCCGGCTGCCACCTGGAACGTATGCTCAGGACAGCAACTTCGATGTGATGACGGGATCCCCGTAAGCATAGGTGGCAAATCTACCGGCTTCTAGATCAATCAGCCGACAAGGGTGGAACGCATACGAGGGAAACGGTACCGAATTCGCGATGCCATGTTGGTGTTCGACGCGGTTCAGCACCCCGCGCTGGTGATATGCAAGGGCCTCCTCGCGTACGTCCCGACCCATGTCTACACGGCAGCACTCGGCTGCCACCGGAATATACAGTAATTTGCATATACAACGCGTACTCTATTTTCCCAAATCTCGTCTTTGTTTCGCCAAATCACCTCCTAGTATCGTTGCTCTAGACTGCTAATAATAGCCACGCCAATGCTGCCACTATTGAAATCGAGCTCGGTTCGACCAGCAGCAGACTTCCCTGGCATGCATTTTGCATCGTACAGAGTCGACCCAGAACCTGGACCAGGCCACTTGTCACCCCACGGTCCGCAAATGTACAATCTCAATATAGGACACGTGAAGGTGGGAATACAAGTACGAAGGGCGATAGTGTTGGGTATCGTATCTTTCATTTGCACATAGTACACCTGGTTGTGTGACCGAGGTGATGGCCATGGAGGAACGTCATATATCATTGCAGTCGGTCGCTGTGTTTGCATCACCATCCAGCGGCTTCAGTCCAATCTTTCTCGACGTTGAGAAACATATCTCGCTGGACCAGTCCTCACGATGGCGCCCTCCCGCCAGAGCGTCCTCGTCTTGCTCGGCCTTGTTGCCAGGTACGCTACCATTACCTCTAACTCTTGTTCGATACACTAAGAAAAGTAGCATACGAGCTCTTCCCGCCGCAGCGCCAGAAGCAGGCATCGCTGCCAGGCAAATCGAGTTGAAACCGCCGTCATACACCGTGACATGGGAGACTCAGCAACCCGCACCCACTGAACCTCCTTCGGAAGAGGATCCAGATGAAGATGAGCCTGTCCCCGCGCCGAATGATTCGATCAGTTTGTCTCCTCCTTCATTCACTGTCTCGTGGGATGCACCTCTCCCAACAGCGGATGATCCTGAACCAGAGGACCCTGAACCAGAGGAGCCGGGCGATGACGATGACTATCCGGTGCCGCAACCTCCCAAGCCATCTGACTCCATCAGTTTGTCGCCTCCCTCTTACACTGTTTCATGGGACCCTCCTCTGCCGACTACGACCAAGAAGCCAGAGTATCCCGGGTGGCCATGGAGACCACGACCGACCAAGACCAAGAAGACTACTTCCAAGCCTTCTGTGACAGCAACCGTTACTTGGGGCAGAAAGAGACAGTTCGACTACGATCCAATCCCCACAGACGTTGGCGAGGACCCTGAGGACCCTGAGGACCCCGAAGAGAGCGATTTCCCTTCACCTGATCCTGAAGAAGGCGATCTGCCCAACTTCCCTATCCCAACGCAAAAAGACAGCATTGGCATAACACCCCCGAAGGCCACTATTAGCTGGGGGAAACGTGAAGAGGAGGCGGACAATCCGCCGCCAACGATCGGGCTCGGAAAGCCAACTGCGACCTTGATATGGCCCAAACCGGTTAAGCCGACGGGTCACATCTCATGGGGCAAACGCCAAGAGGATGAGGTTACAATCAACCCTCCCGAGGCTACGATTATTTGGGGTAAGTAGCTCCAAAGTCCGTATAGTGTTGTGGGCGCGAGGTAGCGCATCCTTGCTGATCAGACATCGAGTGCTGAAACCCATCTGGTTGATCTTTGCTGACATGAAATCCTCATAGGTAAACGCAATGTCGAAGCGGAACTTGCTCCTCCCAAAAAGACAAAGACTACCACTACCAAGACAACTGCAAAACCAACTACCTCAAAGACTACCGCAAAGACTACCGCGAAGACTACTGCTAAGACGACCGCGAAGACGACAGCAAAGACCACCGAAAAGACTACCGCGAAACCAAGTTTGACAGTGACCCCCAAGCCTACCACACGCCCAGCATTCGAAACGACGACGGAGGAAGGGGATGGACCGCCTTACACGGATGAGCCTGAGGATCCCGAGCCTACTGAGGAGCCCGAGCCCACTTCCGATGACGGTGAACCTCCTATCGAGACGGGCACGAAGCCATCGGATCAGATAACGCTAAATCCTCCTACGGCTACCATCTCTTGGGGAAAGCGTGATGTCGATCCACCACCAACCATCGGACTAGGGTTCCCGACTTATTCGATAGTCTGGCCGAAATTTCCTCTGCCTACTGCTACCGTCACATGGGGCAAAAGACAGGATGATGAGGAACCTATTCCGCCAACAGAGGCTCTCCCCGAGGACCCTGTACCGGAGCCTACAGAGATCCTCCCTGGGCCTCAACCTGATCCTAGTGATGAAATTACGCTCGCACCTCCCACTGCAACCGTGTCTTGGGGAAAGCGTGACGTCGACCCGCCGCCAACCATCGGGTTGGGCTTCCCCACTTACACCATGATCTGGCCGAAGCCTCCAAAGACCACCGCACACGTCTCGTGGGGAAAGCGTGACGTCGACCCGCCGCCAACCATCGGGTTGGGCTTCCCAACTTACACCATGATCTGGCCGAAGCCTCCAAAGACTAGTGCACACGTCTCGTGGGGTAAGCGTCAAGAGGATGAAGTCCCAGAACCTACCGAAATAGCTCCAGGCCCTCAGCCCGATCCCAGTGATGCGATAACCATCGCGCCGCCAGTGGGGACTGTCACTTGGGGAAAACGCGATGCCGCCCCCGAACCAACAGCTGCTCCTGAGCTTCTGGACGTGGAAGCGCGCGCCGCTCAATTTACTTGCGGCTCCTACACCACTGTGACAAGCATCAAGTCCTGCCCGCGCATCGGCTGCCGCCCTCCCTGCGTCTTTACCCCCGAGGACTTCGAACTCGCCCCCGACGCGCCTTGGAGCCCCACCACAACCGACATCCGCTGTCCTATTGTCAAGACGGCAACGAACAAGTGTGCGACTTGCCAATGCCCCACCACGTTCGCCTCCATCCTCCCTACGCCAATCCGTCCCATCACGACCAAATTCCCAAAGCCTGATCCTCCGATCACACTACCACACCTGCCTGTTATCACAAAGTCAGTACCTCTCCCTAGCTCGAGTTCCTCATGCGCTGCGACAGTTACGCAAACCATCGTGTCGCCGTGCCCACCGCCCCCAATTTGCCCTCATAACGCCGTCGCATGCACAGAGGCCAAGATTGTGAAGCGGGAGGCGGTGGTGGAGAAGAGGGTTGTGCAGGTTGAGACGACGGTGCTGACTCCTACACCAGTTATCCTACCTACGCGACTGCCCTCTAAGTCAGTGGAGCCCGGGAGATGTACGGGCCAGGTTACGAAGGGGGTGTTAGCACCTTGTCCTACGTATACCTGCGTGCCTTGGAACTATTGTGGAGAGTAGGTAGATTAGTTTGAGGGAGGAGCGGATGATACCAGTGATGATACATTGAGGAAGTGGGAAGATGATGCAAGGTTTTGCTTGTCAGAGTGTTGTGAGATGGATACTTGATAGTGTAGACAACACTCGCTGCAATTCAGAACCCAATTTTTGTTTATCCGTCCAACGTCCGGGGAAATCTTGTCCCGATTCCAGCTTACTCGTGACATTGCTCCTGAAAATGTACCCATAGTCATTGACACTCTTTACATTTACGCTATAGACTTCCAACCCGCTCGCATTCACAAAAACCGTTGATACAAATACACCATGACTCCATACATCCCGACAGCAACCATTATTACAAAGCTCCCAACATGCATCTCGTTAATATCATGCCGCGCATCTAGCCAGAAGATATAAATAGCAGAACTCGAAGTACCCCACTAACGCACAGGCACCTCGCATCACAAAGACCCTAGCAGCCAACTTCTACCGGGAAGAAGGGTAACGCAGAAGGACTTTGCACCTGCATGGGGGTCACGGTGCATACGAGGGGCCGGGGTGCATTCCGATGTCAGGGTACTTTAGCCTGCGATAGGGAAGAGCGTCTCGACCACACTTCTCTCGTGTCGGGGATAAAGAAAACATAAGGTAACAACCAGATGTTCTGGTGGGAAAATAATAGTGAACCAGGTAGGTCATTCGTTACAAGTATGGTTTCGTCGTATCTCGAGATTGTTGCGTCGTTTACGACGACTCGCTCTTCGCAGGCGTCGTACCTTCACTCGCACCTGGACCGCGTCGTTGGAGCTTCTTGGGCTTCTTCTTCGGCTTAGGCTCTTCGTCGTTCGTGTCTGGCTTAGGCTCCTCCTTCGCATTCGACTTAGGCTCTTTTTTCTTTAGCGCTTCTTCTTGCCTTTTCTCCTTCTTCTCTTCGGGTAATTCCGATTCGGGTGGGTCGGAGTTGCTATCTTGCCTTTGGGCGGATGCCTTGACGGCAGCGGGCTTCTTTGGGCCTCCTCGGATGTTGGGGGGTTTGAGGTCACCGCCCTTCTTCTCGCTAGCCTTGGAGGTGTCTCCGTCATTCTCGTCGCTAGGTTTGGTAACTTCTTCTTTCTTCTGGCCAGATTTGTCGCTCTCTGTCTCCTTCTTCTTGCTGTTGAGTTTCTTAGGCGCTTTCCTAGTCCCACTTGTCGTCTTCTTCAGCGACGCTGTCGAGCCTTCCACCTCCTCTTCGGCATCTTCGACCATAAAGTTTGCGGCCATGCATTTTCCGCCGTTCTGGGAGCCCACATCCATGGGGCACGCGCTTAGTACAACGACGATGTCGCGGTCGGCACGGAAGCGGACGTAGCTCCGCTTCTTACCTTGAGGCTCTGCGACTTTGAGCTTTGCACCTTTGGCTCCAGCGCCTTCGTCTTGAGCGGACGAGTCGACTTCGATCGGGGCGTTCATAAAAAGGTGCAAAGGCGTGGGTGCGATGTTGACGGTGATGTCTGCGCCGACCGCTTTGGTGCCCTTCAATCCCGCCTTTTCGTTCAACTCCTTCAGAGCAAGGACCAAGTTCTCCGCACAGCTGCCGTGTTCTGCGGGGTTGTCAATGCCGAGAGCTGCGTATTGGCTGGCGTCGCAGGCTGCGGTGAGTGTATCGTGCGCGCCTGGCGAAGTATCTTCGATGAGCGTCATGATGGGGTTGCGTAGATTGGTGAGCAGTTGATCGTCGACTTCTGGGACGAGGCGATGCATCGAAGCGCGGGTGTGGGGTAGCGAAAGATACTCCATTGGAGGTTGAGAGTCCTTCGAAGGATTCATCTTAGTGTAGGCGGAGTATGCAGCATAGATTGAAGACGCTGTTCCTGAGCCAGTCGCCACTGGGACTTCATTAGCAATAATCTGGTCATAGAAAGGAGTAACACATACCAGCGATACCACCTGCGCCAACCGGCGTCTTGGAGAAGTCATACAACTGCTCCGCGTAGCTCTTATTCGGATCCCTATAATGACTTGACTGGAACGCGCTCACAACACCTTTCGAATCGGGGAGCTGGACGTTCGGCACGTAGCTCGAGAAGCCTTTTCCGGTGGGCAAGTATGAAGACCATGCTTTGGAAGTAGCCTCGTTCTTTTCTTTCTCTGCTTTGGCGTCGACTTTCGCATCCGATTTACCTCCGGCGGCTTGATTTTTGTTGCGGTAGGGTATCGAGGGGAGGTAGGATGCCCAGGTACGCTTTCCGCCCTTCTTCGCTGCAGCCGTAGTCTGGTTCTCGGGCTCATCGGGGGCTTGCTCCGGTGGATCGTCTGAGTCTTTCGATGTGTCCTCGGTTGACTTCTCCACCTTGTCGGATGCATCTTCTTGTGGTTTCTCCTCGCTGGACTGAGCCTCGTCCTTGGGCTCTTCCGCTGCCTTTTCCGCGTCCTCCTTAGGCTGTTCGACTTCTTCGTTGACCTCTTTCCTCGCCTCTTCGGTGTTGCCGTCTTTCTCAGTCCCCTGTGCATCCTCTTTCACCTCGTCCCCATTCTTCAACTCCTCCTTCAACTCCCCAACCTGCTCTTCAATATCACCCGCTTCCTCCTCCCCAATCTCCTCATCATCCTCTCCCTCAACCGGCGGCGCGTGAAGCCCAAATGCCCATGTGCTCACCACCTGCTTCCCGTATGTGTTTATGATCTTGATAGTCCTCCCTCTTGGCAAAAACGTCGCAACGCCATGCCGCGCCGGAATCGTCTGTAGCTCGCCCGACATATCTTGTGGCGCGAACTCTTCTCCTCTGGGTGGCTTGCTCTGCTTGCTGCGATGGTTCTCGATTGCGGAGATGACGGTGACGAGAGCGAGAGAAGCAGCCGCACGGCGGGTGGTGGGGAACTTGAAAGATGGAGGCTGCTGTGCCATTCACAACAAATCGTACCTCTCGTGCGAGCTTGGTTGGGTTCGTGCTATGTGGAAAGTGGACTCAGATTTGATGTGCGCCAGGATCTGGATGAGCAACTTTCTTTGATGCGGAGTCAAACCGAGAGTTGTCATATATACCTACATGTTCCAGGTTTCGTAGTAGGCTGAATGACGTATGAAGCTATTGCGTAGCTCGCGCGGGAGAGAGTCTGGCCAACCGTCCCGCAACGGCTGCGCCAGGGAGGCCTGTCGAGCGGACGCGAGAATCGTCATGATTTGTGGCTGTTTGATGTGGCGTCATGACGCAGATCGAGCGACGCTTGCCTATCTAGGACGCTAACACATGACCTTCCCGGTCTCAACGAGTGACCATGTTCAGATCTTAGGTGCTTGCAAGTTCTTTGTTGGGTATGAGTCTCAGCTCTGTATTATACCCATGTTGATATTCACTGAGCTGGCCTCTCTCCGCAAACGTCACCTACCCTTGCAATAACTCATTGGCTCTCCTTGCTCAATACTCAGGTCTTACAGCACGGCCCGGGCAGGCAGCCACCGTTTTCGGAGCTGTCGATTGTGCTGTGTAACGCCCTATGAAAGTCATGGCTGGAATGGAACCGGCGCAGGCTGTCTGACGTGTCTAGCTTGCGAGGTATAAATCCACACACATGGCCCATATTCCGCTTCCTCCCATGCACTTGAAGGCCAAGGGAAAAAATGTCGACATCGTTTGCAAAGTAAGTTGTATCAGGACAAACGAGCTCAGGCTGACTTTCAGCAGCATCATTCACTCAGACATCTTCACCTTCTACGTCGGCACGGGAGAGCAGAAAGATGCAGTGCAAGTATACTCCGGTGCTATTGCAGCCACGTCGGACAAGATGCGGGCGTTGGTTCAAGGCGGTATGAAGGAAGCTGAAAAGCGTTGCGCCACGCTGCAAGACATTGAAACGGAAGATTTCATCCGGTTCTACGAATATGCGCTGCGAGGCGATTATACCGTGCCACCGTGCAGTATCGATGAGAACGTCCAAAAAGAGTCCGCAACTCTAGCGGAAGAGGACATACCGGAAGAAGCAGCAGACGTACTACCGGAGCCGCAACCGGAACCTGAACCTGAACCCGCAGCACCTCCAGATCCCTGGGATATCAACATGTCAGCTTGGCCTAGCCATTCCAAGAAAAAGAGCAGCACGAAGAAGGCAAAAGACAAGGCATCCCTTCGCAGACGTCTCAATCGTCGGGATTACAAGCCCTTTGCAGAATCCAAAGCTAAGATGTTGCTCGGATTTGAACCGCAATCAAACATGGGAGTGGACCAAGACTTCACGCCAGTACTCCTCGCCCACGCTCGTCTGTACACCTTTGCAGAGTCCAATTTGATCGATTCGCTTGATGGTCTTGCACTCCACAAGATCCAGCGCACACTCATGGACTTTCATCTATACCACGCACGCATCACGGACATCATCGACCTAGCACGATACGCATACGCGCATAATCAGGATAGAAAGGACGATGGCACTGTGGATCGGTTGAGGCAGCTTGTCGTCGATTACATTGCATGCGAAATCGATATCATTGGGAACAGCAAGGAATGGGACGAGCTGATCGAAGATGGCGGGGAGTTCGTAGTTGACTTTTGGCGTGTTGCAAGGGAGTACCGCATTCTGGCTTGAATGATTGGACCTACATTCTATTGCTGGGTATAGCCACGTGTGAAGCGGACCGAGAGATGGACGGCGGGTGTGACTTGCAGTTAGCATAGCATAGCACGCGATAATATCAGAGTAATTGTCGGCCAGTACGGATGCAAAGCACGATCCATTACCAAGCGTACTCCTGAACACAACGCACTACAAAAGACCATAGCCATCACCGTGGCGCCTCCGCTTTGCCGAACTATGCGACCCGTATTGGTATCCTCCACTCTCTGCAGCCAGCTGACGCTCCAGTTAACCTATCCTAGCATCCTCTGTATCTTTCTGAGCTCGACGAGACCTTGCCATAGAAACGAAACGGTCGCAGCGAATGGCGAGGAGATTGTGACCCAAAGTACACTGTTCTTGGATGCACCCGTCACCACCATCAAAGCAGCCTCTGCAAGTGTAAGGGACATGCACCACTTCACCGAAATCGTCGTTGTGAATGTTGTCCTTAGTGCATACCCCCTGGGATAAGGTAAGGACCAGAGCAATGAGATTGGACGCGCGAACATACCTTGTTGAAGTCCCGGCAGATGTGGTACCTGCTGCCGCACTGTCGATTGCAGGCTCTGTGGTTGTTGATGTTGCCCCCGAGGCATCGACCACAGAGATTCTGGATGACGTGCTGAACCTCGTTCTCTGAATCCCACCGTGACAGCCATCCATCCTTGCCATAGTTGACGGAGCCATCAGGCTGGATCCAGGGACGTCTAATGCCGACCGAATCATCTCGCATTGGAGATGTTTCTTGAGGCAAGGACGCAAGAGGCGTCATGAGAGGTGAAGCGTCATGCATTGACGATGCTTCTGCACTGGAAGAAGAAGAGGTGAGGCGTGTTGTGGGATGAGATCCGGACATTGTGGCGGTGGAGCGCGCGGACGGACTGTGAGTCGAGGGTGGGAAGTGGTCAGCGAGCGAGCGAGTGGGGGAGAAAAGTGAGTGAGTCGAGGAAAAGGTGAAAGCAGACAAGAGGCGGGGTCAGTGCGCAGTGCTTGGGGAAGGCGCACTGCAACGGACTCAAACACGGTCGAACATCCCTTCCATGCTCGGAACGGGATGTCTGGGTAGTACATCTTCTCATACTATCACAACCATCGCATTTTCTCGAACATTGGAGTAACGACGCGGGAGTGACGTGGAATCCAAAGTGCCAGACCAAACCTGGGGACACAGTATCAATATTACGCCTTCTTTAAGTGTAATCAATTTAGACACCTTGAACCCGTAGATGTACTATGCGGACCACTTATTATTCGGCGCTGAGTTTGCCTAAGAATTGACGCAATCATTTGCAAAGCTCGAAATATACTACTGTCTGCATCCGGCATCGCTGTCATCCACGCAAGAAGGAAAGGGTATATGTACACTAATCCGCCACAACGTCGTTACCACCTTACTCCGACTTGCGGATTAGGTTCTCCCCTGGCTTGACGCGCTGCGCCCACTCGGTCCAGCTGCCATCGTAGATCTTCCTGTTCTCGAGCGGAAAGCCAGCTTCGGTGAGAGCGGCATCGATGACTGAAGCGGTGACGCCGGTGCCGCAGCTGCTGATGATTGGTAGGGACGGGTCGACGCCTTTCGATTTGAAGACGGTTTTGAGCTCTGAGGCAGGGAGGAGGGTCTTGTCGTTCGGATCGAGGAGGTCGGAGATGGGCACGGAGATGGAGTGGGGTATGTGTCCGGAGGAGAGACCTGCGCTGAATTAGCTTGACGTACATTCGCAAGGTGGTTGGCGCTCTACCTTCTCTCGGCTCGGGGTCGGTTCCCTTCCACCGCCCGAGACTCCTTGCGTCCAGGATTTGGACCTCTTCAGCACCCTCGTGGTCCAGATCTTTCGCTATGTCCTTCACCTCTTCAAAGGCGGCGACTTTTTTCTGGTTGGACTCGGGCACAGTGTAGCTGACGGGCGCGGCATCCTCCGGTATACCGCTGTCGGTCGGGTAGCCCTCCTCACACCATTTGCGGAAATTGTTCAGTATGTGGACGTTGGGGTGACCAAACACTTGCAACGTCCATGCGACCCTCGGCGCAGAGAAGATGCCCAGCTCTTTGGAGTCGTACACCACCACGCTATCGTCCTTTCGAATGCCCAGCTGGCCCATTGCCTTGGCAAAGTCTTTGGAGGAAGGAAGCATGTGCGGGTATGGAGAGTCTGAGTCCTTCACTGTATCCAAGTCGAAGAAGCGAGCGTGAGGAATGCGACACTCCTTGAAGGTGTCGATGCCGTAGCGGCCGTCGTTGGGGAGGAACCACGACGCGCATAGCGGAATGATCTTGGGCGCAGTCGATAGCTTGCTGTGGACATTTTTCTGTAGGGCCGAGTTGAGTTCGGCGGGCGTGACGATGTAGGACGTAAGTGTATATTGGGACATGGCGCGTCTACCCAGGCCCAGCGGTCGGGCGGTTGGGAGAGAGGAGAGCGGACGCAGGGCGCATCGGAAGCTTGCGAGGATCATGTTGGGCGCTGGGAAAGGACATGCGATGTTAGTGGGAAGAGGAGGGAGGGGGGAATGGGGAGAGGGGAGCTACGGCGAGCAAGCTCCTATATGCTCCGCACCTGTGCATACATAGCTGCACGGCGCGCACGACGGGTGCAGATCGGGGGCAGCTCCGCTCCGGTAGCTTGGTCTGCGCGGACCGTACAGCGCTGGGCGTGTGGACTGCACTCACCTGTGTGCTGCGGCTAAAGAAGATGGGATTGAGCATATCCGCAGCGCCGTGCTGGATGCATAGATAGCACTCGATCCGTTAGCACGCGGTGAAAGTCATCATCTCCGGCGCGGCTTCCGTCATGGCAGAAAAGTGGGGAGCTATCTGATCGCGCTCAGGGCAAAGCTTAATCGCCCGCGCCCGCCCCTCGTCGGCCCGCCGCCGCCGCCGACGACGTTGTTTGTTTTCCCTCCCATCCCACGCGCCCGCCCGCCCGCGACATCATCGACGATAGCGGTGGCAAGATGAAGGTGACGATCAAGGAGTGGAATGCCGTCGCCGCCTGGCGCTGGGACATGCCCGACGATGACGTCTGCGGCATCTGCCGCAATCCGTACGACAGCACCTGCTCCAAGTGCAAGTACCCGGGCGACGACTGTCCGCTGCGTAAGTCAACGACCGCGGGACCGTTTGATGGTTGCTGATGCGATGCAGTGCTCGGCGAGTGCAATCACTCCTTCCACATGGTATGTGAGCTTCGGCCTGCAGGAGGATGGCGAGGCGGCTAACACCCCGCAGCATTGCATCTTCTCGTGGCTGCGGCAGGAAAGCGCGCAGGAGAAATGCCCCATGTGTCGCCAGCGTATGTACAGTCCGTTTTACAGCGGCCATGAGACGTCTATGCTAACTCGCCCCAGCCTTCAAGAGCAAGAACCAGGAGGCTGATGCTACCGAGGGTGGAACTGAGGCCGCCACGCAGCCCGGTACCAGTCCGATATGACGGATGGGCCGTGTTTGATGGATGAGAACACCAAAACGGTGTCTCACGGCACCAGTGCCTCGCTGGGCGGCGGATGTGGATGAAGAAAGGACGGTGCTCGACACGTCGGCACCATGGCGTTTGGAAGATACCCTTGAAAGCTTTAGCGTCACATGTCCGGTTTCCGAGCACTCTGTAGAGAATCAAACATTCGCTCTCTGAATCGAATCTCTTCCAGCTTGCATCTTTGAGGTCGCCATCGCGTCGGCCATGCAAGGCTGACTGCGCGTTCACGTGAACCCCTGTCAGCCGATATCGATAAGGCGAGGTCCAAGCTCCCAGAGCTCCGCAACCTCTTGCGGAAAGTTGAACTCCGGAACAGACCCCAGGTGCCTAGCGCCAAAACCATCTACCAACGTGACTCGATATCTCTCATACAGCAATCATCATATGCAAAACTTTGTAATTGAGCTCGCGCACGTTGTAATACCACGTGCATTATATTTTGGATAGTGATTTGTACGGCGCGCGCATATTTGGTGGTTTGAACTCAGTTCCGGAGAATTCGTTTCCGCGAGAGACGCAACCCCAGCCCTCGCCGCTTCCACATCGACATCACCCAGTTATGCCTGCAAGTCCAAACCCCTCAAAACTTTCTCCCGTGCCCCCAAAAGCACACTCGCCACGGTCACCGCCCGCACTGCACTTCGAAGAACCTCCCGATGCGCGCGACGACCATCCCGACTCGCATCAGCCCGAAGATGCCGCCTTCGACGCAGATGACGAGATACCATACCCTGAGCCTAGCTCCGAACACACCCTCCTACCACCCCCGAATTTCAGCCCCTTCTTCACCATAGTAGAGGACACCACGACTGGCGATCATCACCACCCCTTTGTGCACTATGTCTTCGCCGATGACGACCCGGTGATCGTCACTGCCGCCGCCATGCGGAGCCTTGGGTTGGACGACACAAAGTATCTGCCGCATCCCGGTGAGGAAGCAAAAGAACACATACCAGGTGAAGAAGAAGACGACGATCAAGAGCCAGTCGTCGAGTCCCCGCTCCCGCCGCCCATCGTAGGCAGCAAGGAACGCTTCATGATCATCGACATCGCAGCGGACGGCCACACAATCGTCGGCGCGCAATCCATGTCTCCAGACTGGCAGATCACCAACGCGAATGTGCGGACCGCTCCTTCTTTTGACGAGGGAGCGCCTGACCGGGGATACATGCTCAAGATCGAAGGTCTGGAGGTGCCGGGGAAGAGCAAGGGCAAGGCGAAGGGCCAGCCTGGGGAGAGTAAGCTCAGGGAGGCGCAAGAGAGGAGTCAAGGAGATATATTTGGGGCACTAAATGGGCTGGTCAGAGGCATCGAGGGGAGCTTGGAAGTCGCGGGCAAAATCTCGGGTCGGGACGACGAAGTTGGGGAGTCGGGGCAGACGGCTATGCGTACCGAGGAGGCTGACGGTGGCTCGAGACGTGGGAGTCGAGTCGACTAGAGATTGGTTGGTGTATTTGGGATGCGATTTCATGCATATTTGGCGCACGATTTTTGGGCTTAAAGTGGACTAACTACGCGAGGTACGTTGCGGTCTGCGGTCCGGGCGTAACTTCCATTCTCACTCGTGGTCATAGGAACATCACGTATAAACGCTCAGATAGAAAGACTGCGACGCCATCGGTGTCGCGCAAATTGCGGCTTTGTATACCGCTTCGTTGTTTGCTCTGTTCGCCCTATGTTCAAGTAGCGGACCTCTTCCTAAGGTTCGAAACTATCGTCATCGAGTCCGAGACATCAGACTCGTTTCGGGTACCTTTACCGTGCGCTCCCCTACTCCCGGCATGATGCTACCTTCCCGTCCCTTCCCGTCGAGCATCCGAGCAGACCCTCACACTGTCACTTCTTTTCTCTCCTTCTGTCCTCTCGTATATAGGCACAACAATACCCACGTCCTCGACCCAACAATATCAAGTTCAATTCTACAGCAACCTTGTGGCTCTTCTGCTTCTTTTACTCACCCCCACTCTGGTTTTCGAAGCTGCCGCTGACCTTGAAACCCACAGCAAAGACGTCGCCAAGGGGCTGTGTGGTTGTGGAATTGGGGCGCGTGATATTGAGCTGGGGTAGAGTGAAGAAGTGATGGTTATGAGCTACTATGGTCAAGAAGCAGTTGGTCCTGTGCATCGTTCTTTCATTTTGAGGGGTACATTGATGCTGAATCGAACCCGCGTCGAAGAGTCTATCAGTATATAAATCCGCACCTCATCTACCTACACCTCCCCCCGCCACCCTACCACTCAATCCGCCCCCCAAACCGATCCACATAACTTCCACTCGCGATCCCCCCGGGCCCCGCCACGCCAACCTTCTCCACAATGCCCAAACAGTCGCTCAAACTCTCCTCCGCACTAATAGCGCCCTCCTCCTTCCACTCCACCAACCCCGTCTCCACGCGTCCAGGATGCAACAGTAAAAACCCCACCTCAGGCACATCAATACTAAAGCTCTTCACAATGGCATTCAACCCCGCCTTGCTGGCTCGATACGCATACCCGCCGCCAGCTGCATTCGCACTCAACGAGCCCATGCGTGACGATAGGATGACTACCACAGGCGCGGACGGAGATGACGAAGGTGATGACAATGGCGAGGCAACCGAGGATGCGGACGAAGAGAGCGCAGCAGCGTTCCGAAGGTGCGGCAGAAAAGTCTTGATCGTGTTGAAAATACCCCACGTATTCACCTCCAACGTGCGCATCATAGTCGCTTTGTCCATAACCTCCCACGTCTCGGCTGC
>Ga0247733_1000052_pt1 | contig 189346 bp, 171 predicted proteins | sample UWRJL043104R2_FD_180932 | JGI IMG/M metagenome (GOLD analysis project Ga0247733, IMG submission 180932) | Plant litter microbial communities from Arlington Agricultural Research Station in Wisconsin, United States - UWRJ-L043-104R-2 | ecosystem: Environmental > Terrestrial > Plant litter >... | reverse complement strand
TCTTGATAAAATGCCATGCCTACTTCCAAGTCTCACGCCGCCTTCTCCGCCTCAGCTAAACCCTGCATACCAGCATCCTCCTCCAACGAAGCCTCCCCATCCGAACTCTTTCCCCCCTCAAACTTCTCCGCGACTAGTCTCTCAAACATGGCCGTCCTCCCCCCATCCACCACACCCCTCTCATTGTAGTCTCTTAACAACGCCACCGCCCTCGCATCCCCAGCCTCCACACTCGCCCTCATCAATTTCTCATGCGTTGCCCGCCTGGCCTCGAACCCTTCCGCCTTCATCTCTTCATAGTACAGCAGCGCATCGTTCACGTCCTCCGCGTTGAGACATACGATGATAAGGCGGTCGTAGGTGAGACGGTCCGGCGCGACTTTGCGTTCGATCATTTCCCCAGCGAGAAACATGGCGAGTTCCTTGCGGCCTTGGCGATGGCATCCGCTGAGGAGCATGTTGAACGTGTGCGCGTTGGGGCCCGCTTTGCTGACTGTATGCAGCGCTTTGTAAAAGTCTATCGCTTCGGCCAGGCGGTCTTGCACGACGGATGCGTGGATACACGTATTGACTGCCGAAACAGGTACCGTCTTCTTCTCTCCACTGTTGAAGCCTTGGAGGATAGTAAAAGCCTCCAAGGGCCTTTCCGGTTTCTTGCTCAGATACGTGAAAAGCGGATGCAACGCATCGGGCGACACTTTAAGGACGGAGTCGTGCATGTACAAGACAACAGTGAGGGCGGCGTAGAGGTCGTCGTTGGAAAGATAGCTTTCCATGAGGGCCTCGTAGTGGTGCGCCGTGAGAGCGATGCCGCGCTCTGCGAGGACGTGGAAAACGTCGGTAGCGAGCTTGACATCGCCGCTGCGCGCTGCGACCGAGAGCGCGTCGATGCAAGTGCCTGTGGGAGGCTTGAGGTAGCCGGGTGTGACCTGGGTGTTCCATATCGTAGCCGTAGCTTCAGCGAGATGTCTCTTCGCTGCGGCGTCTAGAAGCTGTTGCCAAAGCGCTTTGCTCAATTTGACACCAGGCCCCTCGATATTCTGTCGTAAGCTGAGCACGTAGAAAGCTTCCTCCGCCTCTCCGTACTCAAGCAGCATCCACATGGTCTTATCCCACAGCCAGCCCTCCACCTTGGCCTGCTGCCTGATCATTTCATCCAGCTTCTCTAGCGCCTGCTCGAACAAGCGATCCCGCAGCATACCCGCGACAACAAAGTTCTGCGCGCGATCTGACAGCGCGAACCACCTTGCCCTCATGTACTCCAGAACATCCGTGCGAAGCAGATAATCGGGATGCACAGCGAGCGCCTCAAGCACACACTCTGCACCTCGTCCATCGAGCTCTACCCCGGCCGTCTCCATCTCATCGAGCACCTTGCCCAGCTTGCCCGCAGTGCCCTCTGTGCAGCTCGCATAGCTGTGTAGGATAGCCGTGTACATTTGCGCATTCGGTCTCTCGCGCCGATCCTTGATCAAGACATTGATAATGTTCATCGCATCGTACCATCGTCCGGCGGCGCCATCGGAGCGCAGTCGTTCGTAGAGCTCGGGGACGGAAAGGCGCACGAGGGGCGTCTTTTCTTTCAGACTGCGACGGGGATACGTCGAGGGGGTCGGCTGTTCAGGCGCATGGGAGCTATTGAAGTGGCCATCCGCGAAGGGCTTTGCGGGTTGGGGGGCGTGGTTGTTAAAAGTGCGCGATTGTGCTCTGCTCGCTTTTCCAGTAGCTACGCCGCGCGACGTGCCGTTGCGGGCTGCGCTTTGCGATCCCGAGACAATCTGAGAATATCTCGGACATAGGCATCTCCACAGCGCGTCGTTAATGATCGGTCGTGGTGGCATGGGTGCTGTGAACAGGTCGTTGATGAAAAGTTGGGAGCTCGAGGTTCGCGCTGGAGCGACTTGGAGCCTCGGCGATTAACATCGGATTTAAGCCAGCCTCAAAGGGTGAGATGGCCTCACTGCTCAAAATTACAGTCCAAGGTACAAGACACTATTTTGCTACATGGTAGGACTGAGGTCCTCTATAAATTAAACATAGGGAAGTTCCATGGAAATGACTAGCACTATACGCCAACAGATGCGGCCAAAAGTAAGGGTATATACCTGAACGTCAAGTATCAACCAAGGCAACAAGCGTGAGCCCTATCAATACAGACCACTACATGCGCGACGTGAACCGGTGCACTGCAACGCGTCGCTTCTGTCCCCATCAGACTAGCTCAGAACCAGAATCGTAAACCGGCATCATCGCTTTAGCGAAGTATTGAGGAATTCGAGAATCTAGATCCGATAAGCTTTCGCATCAAGCCTAAGAGAAGGAAGTACGTACTTTTGGAGAGAGGAGATCCTGCTTCACGAGATGTTTACCTAGAATCTTGACAACATCCAGTTGCTCTTCGGGGGTGAGGCCGGTGATGGCGAGCTCCAAGACACCGCCGACAGTGGTCTTGTGGGTGGCGATGAAGCTGGAATAGTAGAAGAAGGCGATCGTGCCCATGATAAATTGGCAGTCCATGCGGTCCGTCATACCGCCGTGGCCGGGGATGCTGTCACCGAAATCCTTGATCTTGAACGTGCGCTTGAGTCCAGATGCAAAGAAGCCGCCGAAGGGCGCAATCAAAGAGGCAAAAGTGGCCAGTGCGAGCACGTGGAGTTGGACGGGCTTGATCGTGTACGAGTGGGGGATCGGCAGCCCTGGTGGGATGAAGGGCACGTTGAATTTTTGGGGCACAAAGACGGGATTCGGTATGCATTCGAGGCCAGTCCAGATGTTGGCTCCAAGGTCCTTCTCATGGTCAGTCGTGTTCAAGCAGGGTCAGGCATTTACTCACATTCACCGGGCAGATGAAGTACTTGTACTGCGACATGATCTGGGTCACCCCGACGCCCCAGATGACAGTGAAGAACCAGGCGCCGAGGAACCCCTCCCATGTCTTCTTGGGCGAAATCTTAATCAACGGGGTCCGTCCGAAGGTGATGCCACAGAGATAGGCGAAGATGTCGTTGACCACGACCAGGGAAATGGGAACGAAGAACCAGATGAAACCTTCGAACACGTTGTTGATGACGAAATGGGCCTGGCCTACAATAAGGAAGAGTGCCATGTGAGTCCATGCGAATTGGCTGAACTGAAACCGGTAGTGCCCTTTCTGCAGAGAGGAGACGAAAAAGACGAAGCCTGCAAATGTTAGCTTTGCATTAAGCACAGGACTTGGCAGAACATACCGATGATGTACAGCATGAAGGAGATGAACCTGTGGTGGGTCGCGAGCGGAAGCAGGATGCGGTCCACGAGCAGGATGTGCTTGAAATAGTATATGACGCTCTCGCCGTACAGAAAGTACATGGTGGTGCCCAGAAAGTACCAATTCAGCGACTTGGTAAAGCGCAGGCTGCGGGCCTTGCTCGGGATGTGCGAAATGGCAATGACCTCCTTGAAGGAGATGATTTGCACGGCCGTGATGATGATGATGATGTAGATGTGGCCGGCGAAGAGGGCCCAGAAGAAACCGCCGAGCATGATCAGGGTCCATACGGTGCGCGTAATGAAGCTCTGTTTCTTCTTCTCGTACTCGGTCTGCGGCGGTGCGGCGGGTGTCTGGTGTGCTGTCAGCGGGGTGTGGTATCGGCGAGGGGCGAGCGAAACGTACCTCTGCCTCTCCTTTGCTTGCAACGCCATTTCTCGTGGGACTGCTAGGCTCTGACGCATTTTCGCTGAATTCCGAGACGCTCATGGACGGCCGCCGGGCGCGTCCGTTGTTGCCTCGGTGGTTGAACTTGACATTGCCTCGCGGTTTCGCCATGGCTGTGGGAGCGCGCCGTCGAGGGCGGAAGCGGGCGGATGGGTAAAGGGCTGCGAGGAGCGAGGTTGGGCGGCAGAAGAATATTGTGCGCGACAGAAGGGATGAGGTGTGGAAACAAGCGGCTCCGTCGGCGCTGGCAAGACAAGGCTTGGTTGGTGGTGGTGGTGGACACCAGACGTCACTGCGCGCTACGAACTAACGAACCTGGCCCTGCGGACCTAGCCGGGCCTAGCTCCGTCTGCGCGGCGCGCTGCATGTGAAGCCTGGCCGCCGCCCGCCAAACATCGAGACTTCAGCACGGCGCGTACCAACGTTCGGCTGGCTGGTGCAATGCGGCAGAGTGGAGGCTCGAGTTCTTTGGCCCGCGACCATGGACGATGACGACCACAGCTACTCCGACCCCGAACTCGACGAGCTGCCCGCCAACACGCTGCTCGAGTACGAGACGGCCGCCATCCACGCGACCCAGCACCAGAGCCCACCCGCCGACGAGTCCAACTATGGGTCCGACGAGGACGACGAGGTCATCAATCTGGACGACACCGTGAGGCCGCCCCGCTTCACCCGTGATGCGCAGGACTCTGGCTACCATCCCGTCGACAATGGCAACGCACACAATGACTACGGCGACCCCATGGACGTCGAGGAGCCAGAGCAGGAGCCGCCGCCGTCGCAGGCGCAGTCGCAGTCGCAGGTGGGCATGGAAGGGCTGCTCCAGCGATTGAAAAAGGTACGGGTCCCTTCGCCACTTTCCAGTCCCTGCTCATCCATGTAGGCAGAATTGGACAGGCGGAATGCTCTGGCTGCAGCCGAGGCCGCAAAGGCCAGGCTCAACGTGAAAGCCGGCGAGGCGGACAACCTCAGACGACGAAACGAAGCCGAACGCCGCGAAGCCGAGAAGCGCAGAACCGAGCAGGAACGCCAGCACAAGGAACAGACGTCGCACCTCGAAGCCGAGCGCGACGGATACAGGCGCCAGCTAGAGCAGAACAAGACCATCAACGAGTTTGACAAACACGAGGCGCGGCAGGAAGGCCATTTACGTCGGCCACGAAACATCCCGGCCAGACCCAAAGCCGCTTCAGTGGCCCCGACAGCGACACCGAAGAAGGTACAAAAAAACATCCCGCTCGGAGATGGCTTCGACGACGAGGATATCGTCATGGCCTCGCCAAGCAGGAGACGGGAAAAATCCAAAGCGGTGACGCCAAAGCAGGCGAGCAAGAGGAAGAGGATGGTGACCAACGACAGCCCCATCGCGCCACTGCAGCTCAGCGAGCCCCGAGAACCCCCAAAGGCGCCAGAGTTAGCATTACCTGTGCAAGAAAAGCTAGACATCTCTCTGCTGCGCAACCTCTGGAAAGACGACAGTCGCTTCACCCTCGTCCACCGCCTGCTGTCGCATCGAAGCTCAAACGGCACTGACCGTATCTTCGAAGCTCTCGTGCAGTATGCTTTTCCCTCGCAGCCGCAGAAAAAGCTCTCCTCTAAGGTTTACGACTCGCTGTCCTCGTCTCATTTGGCGTCCAACGTACATGAACTCGCCCTCAGCATCTGCCGCATCTTTCTTGACCTCTGGAACCAGTGTCTGCGGGAGAAGTACTACGCGCCCGTCTACCTGATACTAGATGCCCTGCAATTCACTTTGGCGTGCGAGCCGTCCAAGACTGCTATCGATCTCACCGAGGAGATGGTGCCTAGAATCGCCGATTCCATCATGCTGGTCGCGACACCGATGCACGAGGCAGCGAAGAATATGGATGAGAAAAAGATAGACCTACTTTTCTCCCCCGCCCAGAGGCTCGTTGCATCCGAAATCCAGACCTCGGACTGTTTCGAGCTGCTCTATGTGTTGGCCACAAGCAGCGTTTCCTCTCCCGATCCCGACGCCATATCCCGGTTTTGGCGCGCCGTGCCTGTCACTGCCGTCTTGTTGCTGTTGAAGTCATCGCAGCCGCTTTCCCATATCACTATGATGCTGCGTGTATTATCCACTTCTGCGTTGGCCGGCTCGATCGGAAACATAAACCCCGACGACCCTGCAGAGCAGTCGCGTTGGGAATTTTCCCTTCTCATCAACCTTACGGAGCTCCTGTCGGTAAAAGTCGCTCCCGTTTCCGATCCGCAAGACACCTGCCCTACAATCATCACAGAAGCGCAGACATGGAAGCTTCGCCTGCAAGTGCTGGGCGTTCTGACGCGATTTTCAGTTCCGCAGCATGGGACCAACGTTTTGGCTCGGCACAAGAACTGCATTGGTCGACTGGTTAATTACCTCAATTCTTGTATATCTTCGCTTTACGCGCATCCGCTCTCTCCCACGCAGACTCTCAAGATTGCAAGCATCAACGCGACCATGCGGTTGTTGCATCATCTGTACATGAGCACGAACGTCCAGATCAAGTCAAAGCTGAATGACACACTAGGCGGACAGCATGCATTCCATGTCTCGATGACGAGGCTTGCATTCTCCGAGGGATTGGTGCTGGAGGAAGGCATCGATCCAGAGGTCATGGACATGGCGCACGACATCTTGAACGACGGAATGGGCCCAGAGGAGGGCGACGAGCTGATGCAGGTTTTCCCCAGCGGAAACAGCACATGAAGGGCGGAACGAATTGTCATGTATGCATGCATTTTCAGCTGGATATTTGCATTGGGTGGCGTGGTAACTGCTGGACATGCCGTGGCAGCGAGCTGCGCTCGTGTTGTGGATAGCAACACTTTCTTATATATCAGTTGAATACACGAATCCACGAGACTACGATTCCTGGATGCACTTAACAATACTTCGTAGAGTGCTCCTCTCCCCTTGCGAACTACACGCGCAGCTGTCACATTCCTCGAGCCCAGCCAAGACGAGCTAGCGTACCCCAGTCGCTAGCCAACGCCCCCCACACCGGCCCCGAGGTCTCGTCTCCTGCTGATGCCGCTGCTAGGAACAACACTCTCCGACGGTGCGACGCCCTCAGGGCCGTTCCACATCCATGTACATGCTGCCCATGTCCGCCATCCCGTGAGGCCACGACGCGCAGCACAGAACATGCAGCCATGGACCCAGGAGCGATTGTCCATGCGATGACGTCGCACGTGAAAGCCGAGAACCCGGCCACGCCGCCCAGGAAGAAGCAGAAGCGCAACAAGCCGACGCTGAGCTGCGAGGAATGTGTCGAGCGCAAGACCAAGGTGCGTCGCCTTTGCGAAGCGCGCGCAATGAGCGCCTCTGCGCGCCTGTTGATCACTCGCTCTGACTGCGCAATCGGACGCAATTGCGGGCAGGGCCAACGCTGACAATCGCAGTGCGACCGCGGCCGCCCTGGCTGTATCGCGTGTGGCAAACGTCAGTCGCTGTGCAAGTACTCGGAAGTCGCCAATCTCATTGCATCTGCAGAGTAAGTAAGCGCGCAAAGACGTCTACTCGCACGGAAATTCTGCTCGAAGCATCGTCGACATGACCGCTGCAACCACCAAGCGTCTTGCCGGATGATGAACACACTAACGGATGCACAGCGGCAGTAGCGCCAAGAGCAATACGGGTCGGCCCAGGAAACAGCACAGCAAAAGCCTCCCACCGTCCGGGAGCGAGACGCATGGCCCGCCCCTTCAGGTAATCATCTCTTATTCCCGCCGTCGTCTACCCGCTTGAGTGGGCGATCGTGGCCCGCTTACACGGAAGCTTAACTCACTAGCTAACGCACCCCACAGGTTCATGTTCCTCCGACGCCAAGGTCACAATATCGCAGCGTGTCGCTGTCATCTACAGCATCTTCGCCCTTTCTGCTCTCTAATATTCCGTACTCGAACCATACAGCCTCACCCTTCTTCGGCCTTGGCTGCGAGCATCCCTTTGCCAACTACTGGACCAGCCGTGGAGGACTGCCAGAAGTCATCGGCGTCCTTCCAGCCAAGGATCAAGCAGATATCCTAGTCGCCAAGTACTTCGATGCAGTCGATCCTGTGTATCCCATGGTGCACCGCCGCAACTTCTATGCCGACTATGAGCGTTTCTGGTCGCTGCCCCTTGCGGAAAAGCAGACCGCCGATCCCGTGCTAGTAGCACTCCATTTCGTCGTATATGCCATGGGCACACAATTCATATCTACGCCAGCCAACCAAGCGAACCACGAGCAGGCACAAATTGCCGAATTTTATGTCTCGGCGTCTCAGCAAGCGCTCAGAATATCTTCTTATCTCAGCAAAGCGTCCATCAGAACCTTACAAGCCATGGTGCTGATATGTTATTTCCTCATGAACGACAACCACGCATCGGATGCCTGGTCGTTCGGTGGGGTTCTCATACGACAGTCCTATGCTATGGGTCTACATCGAGATCCCGACATCTTCACCCCACGTTGCTCGCTCAGTGACAAGCAGCAACGGAGAAAGCTGTGGCAATCTGTTCTTTTTCAAGATACTTTCCTAACTGTCCTTCTGAAGTTGCCACCCACGGCCACCTTCTCCGACGTCCGAGTGGAATCGCTCACTGACGAACTCGACGGCTACATGACCAATGGCTCATCGGCAAATGGCAACTCTGACCCAGTGATAAATCCCATGAGCATCAGCAACATTGCACCCATGTCGGACGTATTTCCTCCGTACGAGCTATCGGATCGCCAGTACATCAGGTCCATGTGGCACATGGCGAATCTTGTGCAAAGGAGCTGCTGCACACCGCGCTCTTTGGGTAGCTCATTGACCAAATCTCCAGAGGAGAAGGACAATCTAATCAGAGAATACCATCAGCTACTGGACTCCTTCCCTCTTCCCTTGACCACTTCGGATGATGATACGATACGCGATCTGGCGGCAACAAACTTGCGCCGCTTACGGCAGAATTTGTTTCTCCGGAGCAATTTCTGGCATTGCGTTATGATAATCTACGCCGACGAGTACGACGCGGGCGGCGTAACATGCGACGTTAGAGGCGCCCTCGGCGCAGCACGGAAGGCGTTGCTTTCATTCTTCCACTTCTGGGAGTATTTACGAGTCGATGCCGGCGTGTGGTGGGTGTTCCAGCATCGCGCCTTTGAAGAAGCAGTAAGTCTACACTGTTCTACAACACAAAACCACCTGATAGGACTATCGCTGACACTAAGCAGCTTCTCATGGCACGCATCCTCGGCGCTCAGGAACAACCACTTTCTCCAGCACATGACGGCATGAGTCCTGCGACCGATCCTCTGCTCATGCAAGCGAAAGATGATGCGCGGAAGACATTGGATATCCTGGACATGGTCAGCGCTCCGGAGATGCAAAAGACTCGGACCGAAGTGCTCAGAACAGCTTTTGCGGATATTACGTGGTGAAGATCTACCACTCACGTTTTTATTAATTAGACCAGCTCACAATAATCCACTTATGGAAACCTCCAGCCTAGACGTCCGCGTAATCTGATCGAGGAGGTCCCCTCTGTGATCTGAACAGATAGCAACGGAGTTTGCGCTGCACAAAATGCAGTGGATCCGAAGTTGGGGCCAATGGACATGACTGGGTGCATTGCTGCTGGATACTGTACAGAGTGGAATACACGAAAGCCTGCAGAGGCGTACTATACTTTTGCAAATTACCCTGACTTGTTCGCTAGTTTTTTGGTGCGTAATAGGAACTATACATATATCGCGAGCGAATTTGAAAGAATGTACAGCCAAAGAAATTCACCCTGTGGCAAGGAAACATCGCCACGTGATCGTCGGGCAGCGCCAGTCCGAAAGCGGTATGGTCCTTTTTTCGTCTTGTCAAGCGGATACCCGGGTCACCGATTCCACGAACCGAGCCCGGGCGAGACGCCGGACCGTACCTTTACAACAGGGTTACTCGAGGACCTTGATCTGCTACGGTCGCTGGTAACCTCTTTCTATATTTGGACTGGCGCTGCCGGTATCTTCCGGCTCCAGAATGATCAGAATAAGGGATATCATTCCAACATCTCCGACCTGTGAAGTCGGCTCTCCCGGATGCCAAGCTGGGTTGTGGTGTACGAAACAAATAGCGGACGTGTGAAGGATAGACTCGTAAGCCGGATTTAATGATGTCCCTGCAAAGCCGCCGCGTCTCACTGTGTAAGGGGAGGCCTTACCTTTACCAACCACTTGTACTAATCGGTACTCTTTTGCGCAGTCATGGGCTACAGCTAGGCTGAAAATAGCACTCATCTTGTTCTTTTACTAGAGGAACTGGGCATACGCACTAGAGATGCGCCCCAAGGAACTACAAGACGAGCCCAGAATAGGTGGCTGCCCGGGCTCTCGGTGAACAATTTACGTAGGTGGTATATAAAGATGATGAGGTCGCCTTCACTTGAGCAGTCTTATTTCACATCAGACCTCTTTACACATATTACAAAAAGAACATCGCAAGACAGGCAACATGGTCTTCATCAACCACGACCAATCAGCAGACGGCCTCCCCGTAGTCCCCCTCTGGATCAACGGCGCTGCCCACAAATCCTCACCAACCGACTCCCTCTTCCCTATAACCTCCTCTATCCAAGGCAAACCCATCCACAACGCCGTATCTGCAACACCATCCACCGCAGTCCTCGCCTGCGATGCCGCCGCCGCAGCCTTCACCAGTTGGCGCAAAACCTCACCCTCGCATCGCCGTGCGCTCCTGCTGAAAGCTGCAGATGTCATTGATGCAAAGGCGAAAGAGATTGCGGGATGGCAGGTCGCTGAGACGAGCTGCCCGCAGCAGTTTGCTGACGTGAATGCAAAGATGGGGGCGACATACATGAGGGAAATTGCGGCGGCGACGAGCGAGCTGAGGGGTACGGTGCCGCAGAAGGGAGAGGGAGTGGATGGAGAGGAATTGGGGGGGTTGAATATTGTGATTAGGGAGCCAATTGGTGTGGTGATGATTATTCCGCCGTATGTGTTCTATCCCTCTGTCTACTCCCAATCCCTGTGAACTCAAAGACTGATGCTCTGCAGGTGGAACGGCGCCGTCATCTTGCCTCTCCGTGCAATGAGCATGGCCCTCGCAGCCGGTTGTACCATCGTTGTCAAAGCCTCTGAGCTCTGCCCACGCACACACCACCTCCTCCTCGAATGCTACGAAGAAGCCGGTATCCCCGCCGGCGTCATCAACATTGTGCAAGCGGCGCGCTCCGATGCCGCCGCCGTGACCGAAGCCATCATTGCGCACAAAGCAGTGCGTAAAGTAGACTTCATCGGCAGCGCGGCAGTGGGCAGCAAGATCGGGCAAGTCTGCGCGAAGTACTTGAAGCCGATTCTGATGGAGTTGGGTGGGAAGGGGCCGGCTGTGGTGCTCGAAGACGCGGATTTGGAGAAGGCGGCTGGATTGTGTGCTATGGGTGGTATGTCGGACCCGTTTCTTTGCAATCCCACGCACTACCTTGTGAATTGACTGACAAATTGCCATTACAGCTATAGTCCACCACGGACAAGTTTGCTTCTCCACCGAACGCATCATAGTCCATGCCGCCATCGTACAACGCTTCACCACCATCCTCACGGCCATCTTCTCCAAGATCCCTTCCGCCGGGAACGCCGTACACACCGCGTCCGCCGACCACGCCATCACCCTCCTTCGCGAAGCCCAGGAGAAAGGCGCCGAGGTCCTCACTGGCGAGATCGAGTACCTCTCCGCCACAAGTCTCAAACCCACACTCATCAAAGGCGTGACAAAAGACATGCGCATATCCGACGAAGAGACCTTCGGACCCTCGGCTGCCGTGTACGTTGCTGAAGACGACGACGAGGCCGTCCGCCTCGCTAACGATTCAAACTATGGACTGAATGCTGCGGTGCATAGTAAGAGTTGGGAACATGCGTATGAGGTGGCGAAGAGATTGGAGTACGGACAGGTGCATATTAACAACGTCACGTGCACGGATTCTCGTAAGTTTTCCCCTCCTATCTCATCTCTTGAACCGTTCGTAGTGAACGTTTCGCAATGAGGTAAGGCTTTATGATGTAAAATGTGTGCTGACGGTTGAATGTAGCTACCGCTCCTATTCGGGGTGTGAAGGGCTCGGGGTGGGGGCAGTCGAATAGTATTTGGGGCATCCATGAGTTCAGTGTCGAGAAGACGCTGTATTTCCATCCTACGGGTGCGGGTAGTCCGTTTGCGCACTAAAAGCTTGGTCGAGTTGAAGTAGTTTGCGGGATTCGAAGGCTTGGATGGGAGAGGTCGGCACCAGCGAAAGAGGACTATGGTGCTCATGGGTAACTGGGGACGAATCACTGCTTGTGATGTTAGAGAAGCACTTTTGTGAGGAGAAAACTAGCTACAAGAAGCAATGCAGCATTTCAAAACATACGAGGGCCCGGGTGAAATGTGCAATTCCTCGAGGATGGAAATTAAATGGATTACAAGCACTTTACGTTAACTCCCTTTGCCCCCATTCTGCCTTCTCAACAACTCTCTTCGTTCCCGCAACCTTTGCTCTTCGCTCTCTAACCACTCCATCTCCATATCCATCTGCCTCTGCACAAACGGCGAGGGCGCCAGATTTGCACTCCCATTTCCGGTTGGACTGACCCCTAGTCCATCTCCACCTCCGTCTCCGTCTCCACTTTGTGCTAAATATTTCTCCCCTCTTCGCATCTCTCCTTGTGTGGCCGTCCCCGCTCCCACTGACCCTCGCTGGTCCGTCATCTCCGCCGCCGACATCGATGCATGCTTGCCCTGCCCCGGAGCCAGCTCATGCCTCATATCATGTCCGTATAATTCCGGCGTTTTATGCCCAGGTAATTCCTGCGGGTTCAGCTCATAGTACCCATTGTACCCATTCTGCTGCGACTTCCCCTGCTCCGTGGCAGCCGCGGCACGTTGTTTGCGTTTGCGGCGGAGCAAGATGAGTATGCCGCCCAGGAGTAGCGCGAGCACAACTAGACCGCCGAGGACACCGCCTGCGATGGCGCCGATGGGGGTTTTGGATCCCCCAGAGGGGTTGTTGGCATTTGCCCCGTTGGTGGATGAAGCCGTAGACCCGGCGCCTTCCCTAACCCCTGTTCGTGAACCCGTTGGTGCAGTAAAGCCTTTTATTCCCAGCGTAGGCAGCGCCGCATTCTGATCCACGAGCCATCCGCCTGCCGTCGATGTCGGACAAGCGCGCTTTGTCCCGTCCGCACTATACGCGGATTCCTTGACGCCCGTCGGCTCGAGCCTAGCCCATTGGGATTTCAGGCGCGTGTAATCGTCCATCAAGCTCGGGGTCCCCGTCGCGGCGTCGTTAGCGTACGACACGAGGCCGTAGTTGTCGTTGTGGTTCACCCACTCGTATATGATGCTCCCTGAATAGCGATCATTCATATCACGGCCGAGCAAAGCCACTTGGTCGGCGAAGTCACGGACCGTTATATTAATGTCATCTGAGGGTCGGCAACCCGTTTCGCTGAGGAAGATGGGCATGTCGAAGCCGGCTGCTTCTTGGTAGAGCGTGTCATAGCCCGCCTCGACGAAGTTGACGTCGCCGCACCAGGAGTACTTGTTGTAAGCGTAAAAGTCCACGGAGGTGTTGGCAGGCCCACAGGAAAAGAAATCTTTCGTTTCGGTGCGGATGGAGTCGACGTCGGCTGCTGAATAGCCAATTGGGATAGCGCGGTATTGCATTAGGTCGCGGTAAGCTTTCATATCGGATACCATGGCTTTGGCGTACACGGCTCCATCGGAATTCTTTTCTGCAAGTGGTGAGTATATGGGGCGAGAATATGGATGCACACGTTGAGGGGCGGTTTGCTTACGATCATCCACGAATTCGTTCGCGACGAAGAAAGCGAATGTGTTGTTATAGTCGTGAAAACCATCTATGACTTCGACGAGCGTGTCACGGAGCTCAATGGTCCACTTTGGGTCGGCCTGTAATTCCTCCAGTCAGCAAGCAAACATTCCAAGCTCCCCATACTTGCAGTTCATGCTTCTAAGCCGACATATCAGATAAACCTACCCGGTTCAGCGTATAAGGGGCTAATATTGCCGTTGTTACATCGACAATCACATAGATCCCGTGCTCCGCAAACGCCGTCATACAATCATCGTGGTTCAGCGTGGGATCCGCCGAATACACACGCACAACGTTGGCGCCCAGGTCAGCGATAAGCTTCGCGTCGATAGCGCATTGTGCGCCGTTGGTCAGGCCATTGAAATCTTCGTCGTCGTGGGGCTGGTAAGCGACGCCTTTGATGTAAAACTGGTCCCCGTCCGAGGTAAAGAATTTGGAGCCCTTGATCGAGATTGTGGGGATTGCATGGACGAGGTAGAGAAGCGCAAATAAGGCGAGGAGGGCGAGCATTATGTAGCAAGGACGTGGCGCTGTGGATGTGGCGCGGTGGACGTCGCGTGCGTGATGCAGTTAATCTATCGACGCGGTATCTCTCACAGCGCCCGTCGCACACGATACGGGTAAATAGGAGATGCGAACAAGTGTGGGGGGAAAGACGGAGGATATTAAACGAAGATGAGATTGAGCGCTGCAAGTGCCATGCAATCGGCGTGTTTTGATCTTCAACGGGCTAGTCATTTGGAGGATGCGCCGCATGTGAGATGAGATAGCTGGAGGGCCAAGGACTTAGTGGCAGATTGGACTTGGTTTTAGGTGTCAGATTACGAAGGTTTGGTCTAGTTGGGGTTGGAGGCCTGAGCGCTTGAATTGGGGTCCGAATTGGTGGCAGTCCTCCAGTGGGGTTGACACTAATTCTAAAGCAGTCAGACGCTATGTTTCCAAAACATTTGCTGCTAATTGTGAGAGAGATACGCGTCCAAGGATGGAGCTGTTCTCTAGTGGTTGAAAGATAGTGCAGAAGCTTTGAATGTTGGATGTCAATCATAGTGCTAGACCGCTTTCGTCAAGCGTGTTCCTGACTAGTCCACCACGTCCCGCCTCTATTAAAAGCACAACCATGCCCACGGACCTCAATCTGCCAGCGGCCAGAGAACCACATCATGTACAGATTACCAACTACTTTGCTACCACCCACGCTGCTGAATCAGACCTACCAACCCGGAACGCTTCTCCTCTTTGCCCACTCCTCAATCGGCGTGAGCTGTACCTGCAAATCCTTCAACACCGGCCCCATATCAATGTTAAACGGCTCATTCTCCGCCTCATTGTAATAAGTATAAGCCTTGAACATTTGGCTGACAATCTTCTCCGTATCTAAGCCTCGACCTTGCATTGTCTTGCTGATCTTTTCGCAAAAATCTGGCACCGTCTGGCACTCATGATTCAGCTTTTGGCCCCAGACTCTTGACAGCTTCTCTGCTAGCTGGTGGAGTTGCACGGTTTCCGGGCCGCCAACGGCGAAGTTTCGCCCTGCGAGGTCTGGTCGTTGCATCGCCGCCATCATGAGTTGTGCCACGTCGTGGTGACAGATCCAAGATACCTTGAGATCCGGCTTGTGACAGTAGACGACGATTTTTCGGTCGCGGATGGGAGGCAGTGCCCAACCCTCTAGCAAATTATCGAGGTATACAACTGGCTCGATGCTGATGACAGGTACGCCCGTTTCCCGTAACAGTCGCCTCATCTCTCTCCGATCGTCCTGCGCTTTAATGCCCTGTGGGATCTCCGGCACAGGCATGCTTGTGTTAAAGATAATGAGGGGAACATTCGCTTCCTTTGCTGCTTCGCCGATGGCTTTTGTTCCTGCGATGATGGGGTCGGATTGGTTAAACGAGGTTGAAGGTAGGTTCAAGAAGATTCTGTCTGCGCCTCGGAGGACTTCTGAGATTGCGACTTTGTCGCCGAAGTCGGCAGCGAAGGTATCGATTTGTTTGTCGTCGACCGTGAGGGGTTTGGGATTGCGCGACACAGCGACGACGGAGTGGCCTGCGCGAGAGAGGACCGGGACTTGGTGCGCGCCCTGTACGCCCGAGGCGCCGAAGACGACGACGCGCATGCCAAAGGTGGTGATGAGGATTGTAGAAGGAAATGGTACGGTATTGATGTGGTGTTGCTGGTCATCGGTAGATACTCGAGATGGTGTGTTTTATTCTCACGCATCGGCAACGGTTTTCCGTGTGGAACCACTTACCCCAGGTCTACCCCACACCATTGACATCAAGCCGACCTGCCCAAACAGAAACTCATATGTTGTTCGCGGAGGGTGCTACGGTTCTTTCAGGATCTCCGTCTTTCCAAATTGGGGCTCCTCTTCAAACCAATTTTGTTTATCTTTTCTTCGGTACACGATCGATCATTCGCTTCCTCGGACCGCGACGTCTGAATTATGCACATAGGTCTGATCAAACGTCAAATGCCCAAAGCAAGCACAACCTGTTGGTTTTGCGAATTACAGAAGAAACAAGATACTCAACTTCCGACGCGCATTTCCTCTAAAGCCTGCCTCTGGTTAGGGCGTGATCGATCAGTTGAACATGTTCCACGCCGCGGAGAGAGATGACGTCGCCAAATTATCGAGAGATTGACGAAACTCGAAGCACAAACAAGGCATCTTTTTTCTGTCAAGTAAAAAAACCCCTAGACGCATCGTCACGATATGTTTTAGGTTGGTTACGATTGCGACGATCTGCATTGTTTGCGGCTCGTGAGTCTTGTAAGAGTGACGTTCGTCGAAGCTCAACATCATTGGCTGAAACTCAATCTCGTCCGATGATGACATGGATGAAAGCCATCAAAGAAACCGGTCTTGAATTACTAGTTTTTCAACAATCCCATTATTGATTCATGATTAAGGTTGTGTGGTGCATGCGGTTATGCAGATCACGGCTATGGCGTGCCGCTGCGCGCTAATCCACAGTGCAGCTTACTAGCTTCCTGTATTCAACGCCAAATATCCTGAACAACGGATTACGCTCGTCATCCTTCTCCGCTAGTATCGACCGTTCTCAATTGGCTGTACAGCATGTTCCTGGTGCAAAGCCTTCTCCTCGTGAACACGATCGCGGGAACGATGATCCTTCACCTCGTGGAACGCAGCAGTGATGGCATGAAGTAAACTAGTAAAGACGCGTTAGCGTCATGCGCAATGTAAATTCTTGTTGCAGAAAACTTACGTGCTGATGATGGCCAAAATGAACGTCGCCCAAGGTAAGTTGCACGAGTCATCATCGTTATCGTTCCTCCCACTGAAGTTGCCCGACTCCCCAACACGACCAACATCGTAGCAGTTCAACGGTCCCGCCTTGCCACCGTTCGGGGATGTGATGACAGACACTGCAATAAATGCACCAACAAAGGCGAGATCGAGGACAACCCAAGCCCAGCGTAGCGCCTTGCCTCCAGGGTTGGCACTCTTTTTTATGCAGCCAAGGAGCATGGAAATGAGTGTGTAAAGGACAGCTGCGGCAAGGATGCCCTCAACGGCGCCATAGGATCCAGAGACGCCGCGACGCGTTTTGATGGTGTTGACGATACGGTAGACTTTGTAGAGACGCTGGGAGAAGGCGCCAAGGGAGATGACCGAGGAGAGGAATTGGAACACGCGGGTGAAGCGCAGGAACCAGCGGTAGAAGCTGCCATGTCTGAGCTTGTAGGGGACGAAGCGTGTGAGCAGGCCTGTGGGTTTCTCCTCGATGTAATTGACGGCAGGCCCGTCGATGGGCGCGTTCGCAGGGTAGTTGGAGGTATGGTGCGCCATTTTGTAGGCGGTAGTTGTGTTTGTGGAGTAGACAACAGATGTATGGTGTCGAACGTGAAAACGTAATTAGGAAAAACTGAAATCCGAAGTATTGTTTTTCTTTTTGGGGCGCCTCTTATACGACCATTTTACAGTTCATTCAACCGGAATTTGGTTCCAGTACGTACAGAGACGTCACCGCCACGTATCGCCACATGAGGCGCATTGACGAGGAGCAGCAAGCTTGGACCCGGGACTATTCTCCGATACCAGATGGTGTGGAGAATGACGTACAATTATAATTCCACTACCGGTAATTGACGTTTCCGCTGAAACCAAGGCGACTTGCACTAACCGAAGATGTGATTTTTCTAAATTGGCCGTGACACCCGTCTAGTCCTTAGTTCACGTTGCGTCATGGCGTGATTTTGAAAAGAAAAGAGAAACCACTGGAGTAGAACCATGCATATTTGATCGATGGTCACGGCGATAACCAATCGTACGTTGTATGGTTGGAAGAACAAGGCTACCCTCGTATATTCACGTGGCTAGACGCATGAAAGCAGATGTGATCTGGTGCAGGAAACGATTAGTCTATGAAGGTGTATTCTCATCTTTACATAGCTCAACTAATCTTAATGGTAGGGGACGGGACCCGCGTCTGACACTAATTGAGTTGATCCACTGAAGACACTAGAGGACATCTGATTGGCCTGCAGGGTACAAGTCTCAGAAAGCTGAACTCTTCGAAGAGAGAATTCCCTACAAAAAGAGAAGGAAAAAAGCTGGCCACTTTGGGAACCTCATTACTCCACAGCTAGGCATCCTCAAGCACACTTTCATCGTCATCATCGTCATCGTCATCGTCATCATCTATACCCTGTGGCTCTTCATTCTTGTAGTACTGCCACATCAAGTTGATCTCGCCAGCTGTGTTTGTTAGAAAAGGGTAGACGAGGACGCCGTCGAGTAGCAATAGCAACACGGTGATGACAGCCGAGAACCCCTTGTCGATGCCGCGCAACCAGAGCAATACGATCGGACTCAGTATTGCGGCAACGACCGCAAGAACTAGTATAACAGGGATGCAGGTAACGATAATTTTCTTGGTAGTGCTGGATACTGCGCCAGCCGTTGCTTTGCCGAGGTGCTTAATAAAAGTGTGCGCTGGGATGGGTTCGTTGTATTGAAGCTGTGCTTCATCGCGGATCTGGTTGAAAGTCTTGTTTTTGAAATCGATTATGCGCGAGTTGCGAATACTGAGGCGCACCGCATACGCTACCATCACAAACCCTATTGCGACAAGTGCAAATCGGTAAATTGGTACACCGCCGTCAAGCTCATGGACTTGCATGCTGAAGAGACTTGCGACGAATGATAGAGGGACGAAGACAAAGGCGAGCTCCGTCAGCTTCGAAATGCTTTCAGCTTCGGCGATACTCCGTCGGCTGTCTACGATCTGCATTTCGGCACGTAGTGAGTCCGCGGATTTGTCAATGAGCTCCATGCAGCTGCCTAGCGTGCGATGAATTTGCTCTGCGAGTTTCTCTGAGGGCAGTGCCGCGCGCGGACTGTCTGAAGGTGGACGCATGTCTAGACCATCTACAAAGTGTGTGAACTCGCGCAAACGTTCATCAACCTCCGTGAGACTGAAATGCAACTGATGTAGCAAGGCTCTCCAGAAGTTCACGCGCTTTTGCATCAGGTCTTCGTCCAATGTGCCTTCGCGGATACGCCGCAGAGAAACTCGAACAATGTCGACAAGGCTGAGGCTGTCGTCATGGATAGCGCCCACGAGCGCCCGGAACGGATCGTACGCCACCTCCTTTCCTTTCTCTTGTAGTTCCATGAAGTGCTCGAATTCGTCGAGAGTCGATGTAGGAGTCTCCAGACTATCGATGTACGAATGCATGTCGAGAGCTGTAAAGATATCCCCGTTCAAAGCCGACGACGACCTGGTCTTCACAGGGTGGTACGGTACAAATTTGCCATGGTCAATGTCTTCGATAGTACGTGGAAAACTCGGAGATGAAAAACCCGAAGATGGAAAACTCCGAGATGGAAAACCCGAAGATGGAAAACTCGAAGACGCAGATTGAGTCGCAGTAAATTTGACTGACGACCCACGCATAGGCTTCTTACTTGCTTTGACAGGATGACCGATTGTGGTTTGCGTGGTCCGTCGTCTGAAGGAAGCAGGAGGCGAATCGCTGTCTGCATCTTCGACGTGGGCTCCAGTAGTTCGAGAACGGTCTTTTGCAGCTGGTTCTGAGTTAGTCTCAATTGAATCTCGTATCAGGGGAGCTGTGGTCAGTGTCAATTTGCGATTGAATGGTTCGGGAAAACCCTTCGGGAACGGGTTTATAGCGACAAAGAGCCTAGCATCTGAGCGAGGAATGATTGCAACTGTGATCACATGCACTCCTCTCTAGAACGGAGCTAGGTCAATATCTTCCAGGAAGGTCATGAAATGTTCCGGTTTTTGCTTGTTGAGAATTGGAGAAGAAGAATTTCACTGACCGGATGATCCCGACAACGCCAAATTGGATGCAGGAATTGGTGGTGGGGGCGGCGGTGACGGCGGCGGTGGTATCCAATTCTGAACAATGCGAGATGCGTCCACGGGTGCCTGGGTTTGCATCGGACGTGAAAGGGTCCTATAGTCTACGACAGTAGGTAGCGGGTCGAGTAAGAGAATGACTGAATCGTCAGATATCACAATCAACGACATCTTGGAGTGATACGTACCAAATTTGCAACCATCAAAGTCATGACTCCATACCGTGGCCCTTTCTTCCCATCCCGATGGAAATTCAGTTCGAGAGTCTTTGTAGTGAACACCCGGCTCGGGGCTTAGATTCAGATGGCGGCGCCAGATGTTTTTGAGAGTGCATAGATGCATGTTGTGTACACGGTCTCTGCATTCTTCGAGATTGCAGCGGGCGATCGGTGCTTGGTTAGCGATAAGCTGAGTACGGAATTTCGAGGTGATTGATATGAGAGGAATCACAGGGCGGTACCAAGTGACGGACGAGAAGCCTTGAACAGGGGACCGAGTCTGCCAAGCGGGTGTGTTACGTTGGCTTCTTAGTATCGTCGCATATCCCGATCGGTCGAGATGCTCCTCGAACACGTGCGGTGGTATGTCAAAGGTCGCACCTAACAGATCTATCAAAGGTGGATTGAGATCCTCCACAAGAATAAGGCGCTGATTGCAATCGTCGGGAACTGTTCTCGACATGTCATAGAATTCGCGAAAAGGAGGTGCGAAGGTGTGGTCTCTCCAGGGTTCATGCCGCGTGGGCGTTTGGTATTGAGATTTCGAACGATCGTAGAAGACGATTCGTGAGCCCCATGTATGACGTGTTCTTGTAGCTGTTACATTGCGGAGAGTCTTCAATCGAGAAGATAGTTGATTGATCTTTGCTCTATAGGCCGATGCTCCCCAGACGGGTAGTGACGATGCAGGTGGCAGGGGCAGTTGCGTTGTCTTATTTCCTCTTTTAGCCTTCGTCATAGGTCCTGCAGTAAACCAACGCATGAGCGGATTTTGTACAGTTATTCTTCGGACATGTCGTGGTAGAGGGATATCTTGTGGTCTAATCATCAGCTCTTCCAGAGACTCTCCTGGTGGTAGCTGTCTTGTTTTCGGATTTCCAGATGATAGCGACGATGATGGTTCCAAGGGGGGTAGCGAAATCTTGCTTGCTTCAACAAGTGCAGCAGCATTCCATGTCCAGGACTGTGGCCACTCCTGTAATGCATCAAGAGACGTACGATGCTCTGCAGCCTGCCCAGAAGATCCAGGTTCGATAGTTCTTTCCTCGGCATATTCAGGGTCTGTTCCGACTGCAGGAACTTCTTTCTCTCTATCAAGGATAGCATCATCCGTGATCATCGCGTCCTCTATTGGCTTATTCTTGACCCGGATAGCTTTCACTCCTGTCTGGACCACTTGCTGTCCAGGTCTAACCTTTCTTTGCAACGCATCAGGCTGGTCGTTATCAACTCCTGTTTCGTCGAATCCATTGTCCTGCTGGCTGTCGGGGTCGTCGTCTAGCCTTGCCGCTCCCTCGTTGTCGTCGTGTTCTGCTTCCTGCTTGCTTGTTTCTGGGGACCGCGACTCCATATGTCCTAACACTCTCTTGCACGTGCGGAATTGCACGACATCCTTGCGTAGTGGTGATATTTCTGGTTGAAGTGATATGTGACGAGGCTAACATTGGAGGGCCCTAGCAAGTGATGAGATTGCTTTTCATTTCGGCCCCATTTCTGTGATTGGGCAGTCATGATTACTCAACCGAGACCCCACCAGCTCCCAGCCTCCTCGCGCAACGCGACAATACTTCGCTCTCCTGTACCCATATTCCGTGCTGGCTAAAGATGGCTAACCCTAGAATTGCAATTGCGTTGCAGCGTACGTTGAGCTCAGCTGAGATAATGTGCTGGCAGCTAACGTTTGCTAGGCCTCATCCCTTTCATTGGTTATCACCACGTGCTGATGATTTTACTCATGGCAGGCATGATATTAACATGTAAGCTCGACTCATTACACGGCATCTACCTCCCACGCTCTTTTTGGTGTCTGATATTAGCAATAGCGATACTGCTTGCCGGATGCTCCAGCTACTCGACTATGACGGATGTGTACATCCTCGGGTTATCTTATACGGACTCAGTCTCATCAAACCTCAACCCAATCGCAAGAAACATCTCCGAGACGCTTCAAGGATTCCGCAACGCCTCCCAACTTGAGGTACGAACTGGCTACTTTGGGATCTGCGTACGTCAGCGCGGTGTCCTCTGGCTCTGCAGCTCCGATTCGGACGGCCTAACTCAACAAATTGGGGCTGAAAACGATCCGTTGAACCTCATAGGCCTAGCTGCCAAGTTCAAGGATGAAGTCGTCTTCTCGGGCTTGCTGTTCATGGTCGTCGTTCTATCCTTCTTTAGCTTCATACTTCTAGGAACTTTCCCCGGTTGGCACGAAGAGAGAGACGAGCGCACGGGTTCGGATGTCGACGTCAAACCCTTCCCATCGAGACCTGTGTCGCGGGTCGCGTGTTCATGCGCGTTCGTGGCCGGAACCCTGTCCCTTATCTCCATACTGTGGCAGCATGTGGGTGCAGTTGGTGCAGCTGCGATGGCGGAGAGCGCAAACTATGGCAACGTGAAAAGCGTCATAGGAGCCGGTGCAATGACGATGGGATGGATAGCGTTTACGCTCACAACGCTCGTGGCAATCGGGCTATTGGTCATGATCTGGTCTATCATGACGTTGGACAGATTAACGGATGACTGAGATCACCCATTCCGATTTTATCCGCAGATAATTCTTCCTGAGGGCCTGCGGAATGCTTAACGCTTCCCATCCTTGGACAATAGCGCGAACGATTTCACTCTTTCTAGTTGTACACGTATTAGCGGAGTTCGTTTCGTAGCAAGCCAGAATAATTCCCACTCTCAACTTCCAGGGAATTCAGTCTTAGCTTGTCTTTAACTTCAATTCCACTTTTGCGCGACTTTACGATGGGTTTGTTACGATACTGGGATGTAGTACACAACCTGAATGGAGTCAAAGTGATACCGCCAATATCAAGTTCAAGTCACAGGCGCCAGTTCCAGCTGGGTATACTACCGTTTGTGTGGGATTAACTATACATCAGTCCGTAGCACAGCTTCACCTTTGTTGAGCTTCGCTGCATGTTTCAGAAGGACCACGTCAATACGAAATTGAACATACATATCGGATACGACACCTTACGCTACACTGAATTGACGCTCGAATATCATCACAACTCGCTCCGGCTCCAAACCACATATACACTCCCCACCAGCGCCAGTTTCACTCCAAAGAATGCTCCCCGCAGGCTAGAGCCAGATTGCATTCACTCGCGCGTCTTTCAGCATAACCTACCCACCTCAAACATCCGCATATGCGAACATCTCCATAGCTTCATACCCTGCGTCTACTCGCGCGTAGTGGAGTGCTTTGTCAAAGATGCCAAGCCCTATGGAAAGTTCTTGTAGGAAGATGGCGCCTCGTGTTGGCCTTCAAGTGAGCTATAGTCGTACTGCGACGTATATGGATTCGAACGATTTTACGGTGCAGTGGAAGCAGTGGGAAGGAAAACAAAGTAGACTGCCGAAGGCCCCTGCGATAGATTTTTACCGCCCCGATAGTTGTGGGTTTGAGTACTATGACGAATGAGAGATTCGAGGTTGAGCTTCACCAAGGAAGATAGGCTGGGAAGGGGTCGGCAAGTGTAATCGCCAGAATTGAAATGCAAAAGCGAAATGCGTAGGGCTCAACGGAAACGGATATCAGTCTTTCAACTGGGATTGTCATTCATGTAATCGAAGAGCTGGTGCATTGACTCAGCAACGAAAGTACGAATCTGTTCTTTGCAACGGTAGCAGTACCGTGGACGTGGGACAGACGTCGCTGCTGAAGGAGCCAGGAAAGCCCTGCCTGATTGTGTATAGACTAGACGACTATCACCTTTATAGGAGATCGAACAAGAAAAACAGAAGGCACTTTTCAGCTAGCACGTATGATGTGTATACGGATGATGTGTATACGGATGATGTGTATCAACATAAGAATTGTCGATACGAAAGAAGAACAATGCAGTAGACCACAGAGTAGCATAGTAGTATCTAAGCCTTGTCACTGTGAGCACGTTTGTGTGGCGTGCTCTGCACCACCTCCTCTCACATCTTCTTCTCTATCCTCACATTATCATACGTAACACCCACCTCATTTGAAATCGCACTATACGTGCCTCCACTGCCTCCACTTCCAGCTCTATACTCGGTATCACCACCCACCGGACCTTGATAAAGCGGCTCGCCCTCGACCGCCAACCCTCTAAACATCCACCCCTTCTCGACTAGCCTAGGCGCCTCGTAGTGCCGCAAGTCCCAGTGGCGGATGCCCCTCGCCTCGAGCGCCAGGCGGTGTAACTGCAAAGTACCCCCGGTGGTCCAATCCGCCTGCTTCGCCAACCGCTTGTGCGTAAATGAGCGAAACCAGAGGATCTGCTTGATGAAGATCCAGTCGAGCAAAATGAGGAAGCCCCCGACGCCTAGAATGATAGTCATGCCGAGCACGCTAACAGAGTAGTGCTCCGCGCTGCGTGTTTTCTGCTGGTCGCAGGTGTGGATAAGGGTAGGATCAGTGGGCGTATCGATTTGGTCGATGGAGCTGATATCGGGCCGGATCTGGAAGTGTTCGGGAGCGGCGAACTCGTGGACGCGACGCTGAAGGACAGCGAGGGAGAGATTGTGGAGGTTTTCGGATTCGAGTTGCCATTGGTTGACTGGTAAGGCGGACGATATGGTAGATTGGCCCGTGAAGACCCAATCTTGCGCCAACAGAAGATTGCCGGTAAGAATCTTGCAGGCCCATTGAAGTGCCATGCTCCAGGATGCCTTCCACATTATGTATTCCGCTGCGGCCTGATGTGGAGATAGCGCGAGATCGCCTCTATCGACGGCATCTCTGATACCATATAAGCCTGTTAGCTCCGTGCATTTCCCGTTTGCAGTGTTGCAGTATTGATATTGTTCGGTGCAGCCAAGGATGGCGAGGTCATTAGTCGCGACCGAAAATTCTTTATTGAGGGGGGACGGGTTTTGAGCATTGAACAATGGATCATTGGTATGTCCGATGTAGTTGACTTTGTTGAGGATAGATATGAGGGTGACATCGGCGTTGGGTACTTGGAAGTCGGCGATTGGGACGAAGTCGCTCGGATCTGGGCTTTCATAATAGGCGGTGTTTGACCTACGCAAGATTAGAACAAGGTCACGCCTTATGGGACGACCATACTCACTCGATGGTGTATGCTTGACGGAAGGTATCCTTCATATGCTGCGAGACGCAGAAGGTGGTCTGGTCTGTAAAAAAGGTCTCATTTGTCGCGGCGCAGGCAGCACCGGGCTGACTCTTGCCAAACTCGTAGAATTTGACGCTTGTATTCCCCCTTTGAGTGTATGCTTCGGGGAGATTGTCGACCCATTCCGTCGCATACTTTTCAGCCGCAATAGGTGCGCAAGTGGTTACTCTACGCATTGACACACCCTCCCAGCGCGGATAGTTGATACCAAGGTCTTTGTTGGAGTTGATGACACCGGAGTCAAATCGTAGAGCTGTACCGGTGCATGCATCGCTGCCAAAGGGACAAGAAGCGTTGGATTTGGAGGCATCGAGCCCCTCAAGATGTTGTTTGACGAAGACGTTGCAGTCCGTCGACTTGCTATTCTGGTGGTCGGCATAGCATGCACGCACGTAGGCGGCGCTCTTCGAGAGCGTCAATCGACCGAGTAGAATCTCAGCGTTAACCACCAGCAGTTTGTCTGGGTCTAGCTTTGACGATGTGATAGAGTTAATGTTCGGTAGTTCTTTCACGAACCCACACACACTGCTACGTATGAGGCCTACGCCTACTCTTGTCGAAGCGATTTGAGACGACAACAAACCTGCTGCGCTGAAGAAGGCAATATGGACGGCGGCGGCGGCGAGAAGCGGCAACGAGTTCTTGAAAGGCGCCTTGGTCCTATCCCTCCAGGCTATACTTATGCGGCCGAGGTTGTACAGCGCATTCGGAGCCGTAATGCTGTTTCGAAGAAGGGTTTGCTGTTGGTGGAAAAGGCCGTCTTGGGCGGTTGGCGTGGATCGAACTTGATGGAGTATAAAGCAAAGGACTCGCCAAAAACATGCGCCCGAGAATTGCACGAAAAGAGTGAGGAAAGAAACGAGAATTAAGCCTGCATTAGTGGGAAGCGTCAGGGTCGCGCCTTCGGTTTTCCCGTGCTCTATGATGAATTAGTGGAACCGCGTCGTCGTGCTTGTTACTGCAAAACACACCCCAGTCGATCCAAAAGCCATTGTATATGTTCCCCATTGTCAGGAGCGAGCGGACGCCGATGTCAAGTCCGAAGGTGCCTGCATCCGTCTTTCAAGGGGAGACCGGCTTCAAGTACTTTGTAGGCCAAGTATTCCTCATGGTCCAGGCATAACCGGGCGGCTAGAGACGACTGTGCCGCATGCGCGCCCCCTTGTTGGCAATGCACTGACTTCCGTTGCTTCCCCCAGACGGTCGGAGTAATGTTGACCCACCATACTGACTATCCACCCAAGCTTAGTAGAACCGAGAGATGAACGTGTTCCCGTAAAAAACTTGTTAACAGGTGCCATGCGTGTGTTAGGTGTTAACTGCAAGGAAGCGGCGAAAGGTCGAAAACCAGCGTTCTACGCCGCAAACCCAATTGGCGTGAGTTCGTAGGGCTGATTTCATTGGAAAGCAGGTGCCGGTATCGAAGAAGCCCAACACAGATTGGTTCTAGTTTGTGAGCCTAACAGAGTTCAACCCGTTTCAAGACGTGATGGAATAACGCCTCGACTGAAGCGAGATGAGTTGCCAGGGTCCAGGTGGGACGGTAGCCAGATTGATCACAGTTGATACATCTGGTCCAATGCGCTTGGATGACTATGCCACGATAATTATAGATAACTAGAGAATGGCCCCAGGTGTGATGGAGCTTGCAGGTTTGTCGTCGCATTGTGTTTGGGGTTGTATGGCCAGGGGATTCTCGTGCGGGTGAACTCATATGGACGTGGGAAGTCAGAGAAAGCATGGTAGCCATATTGTTGCTATAGACTAAGCCTGAGTTGACGCAGTCGTTGGAGACTCTCGAAAGACGCTGAAGAACTCGCATGGTTGTCTAAAAGTGGTCAGATGCGGGGGTAGCGGAGCGTTGGGAGGAGACCAACTCGCTTACGTAAACACAAAAGGTCGCGATCTGCGCATTCTGCGACCGCAACCGTGAACCTCGTTCCTCCAAACAATTGCACTGTAGAGCGCAGGCTCGGTACTGCGGGTAATCTCCAGGCTACGTCCTCTCGTCCTCACAATAGTGTAGCTCCTGATGGCACACGTTCCGCCGCCGCATTGTCCCTCGCTGCCGCCTGAACTCTGGATCCGCATCCTGACCTACAACACCGATCTCACCCACCTCTGGACCGCCTGCCGCCACGTCTCCCGTACCTTCCGCGCATACACCGAGCAAGTCTTTGCCGAGTCGGTGGTCCACAACACGTACATCGACTTCCATCTCGAGAAGTACAATCTAGGCGGCAAGAGCAAGAGGCCCGAGATACCCACATCGTTCCAGAGGTTCGAGCTTGGCGTGAAGCTAGAAGATGGTGGTAGAGATCGGACGGCGGTTTGGTTCAGGGACAAGAGGCGGAAAGGCGACATTGCGGGTGGGAAGAAGAAAGAGTACAACAGGATGATGGGGAGATGGGAGGATAATATAACAGGATTGAAGCCTCAGATGCCCAATTACACCATTCGTGTAGGGACTCTGGTCAATGACACGGCCCTGCCTGATCTAGTGAGCAACATCTCTGATCGCGAGATCAGCTTCGACTGGCGGTGCATGTACACGCTCTTCTTCCGCGAGCAAGCCCTCCTGCGCCATCTCAAGTCAGAGTGGCAGACCGATGTTGCGGCCAAAATCAAGTCAAATAACGAACGGCTATCCAAACGCGAGAAACTTTGCATTGCAGACTACCCTCCTGCATGGCCGGTTGCAGAAATCGAGATGCGAAAGCGAATCCGTCGCAAGCGTCTCGCAGAGTACTATGCCGACAACGAGGAGATGGTATGGGCAATAGACAGTCTTAAGCACTTCGAGAACCACGGTGCTTCTAGCGGTAGCGGGAAAGCGTTCAAGCTCAATCCTGACTTGCCGGGTGCGGGGTTGGGTGAGAAGTGGTTCGGCAGCGTGAACCTGGTACAGGAACTGTATCTGGACGAATGGAGCTGCATGCATCGCATCGACACCAAGGTCGAACACTTGAGAGGCGAAGAGGAATTTCCGCGATATTCGGTTCCACCACCAGATCTGAAAGACGAGGGCAGAAGCCCGCCGCCAAGCTATTTTCTCCCAGTTACCGGAGCTGGGTTGGGCGTTGCTCCTGGGTAGCTGGGTGGGTAGGTATGCCCTATCAGAAACCCCCCCAACGTAACAAGAAGTTGGCTTCCGCGCCGCACCCGTTGCCTACCCTAGCTTCATCTTGAACACTACGATAGCTGGAGAGATAACGAGCTGGGAATCTTCTACGCGCAATGTACGCTAGCCGCTCCAGTCGCAGCATTGTCTAATCTTGGTGGCTAAGGTGAATCAAGGCGATTAACATACGTCTTATTGGACGCTGCACTGTGACTACGATGGTGGTTGTGTATATTTGTACCTCGAATCCGGCACCTTGGATTACTGCGTACAAAAGCGTGTGTACTTGGCGCAATCTTGGGATGGGAGAGCGGTTGGAGGTACGGTCTGGTTAATCCTTGTGTTGCAGTGGTTGTGAATGTGTGGCGCGGGTGGAGTGTGGTTTAAACGTGTGGATTGTTCGCGGGTTCCCCTATGACTTGATTACCTCCGTAGGTCCTTGATGCGTACCTTATATCTTACATTTCCGTCCGTAGAGTGAGACGTTGACTTAAGCGCCTAGATTGTGCTTCGAGTGGTAGAGCGCCTCTCGTGTTGTTTCGAGGAGGTTGATGACCGTAACGCGGGTCTCAAGTATTTCGGGTAAGAATGCGAATTTGCAGCTGGACCGCTCGGCAGAAACCATCGTAACAGCGTTTAGAAGTTAGAAATAGTATTCGTAACGATGTTTTTTGCCACCATTGTGTAAAGTACGTATTTGGAGGCTCCTAATGAAATCGAGTGGCATGGTGTTGACGGGTTCGAGAGGCGTACTGTCCGGCAACAGAGGGAAGCTGTAGGCTGCTTCGGTGAAGAGGACATCATTCTAGGTTGCTCACCACAACGTCGAAAAGCCCGCTTATTATGATGCTTCAAGAAACTGAGAAGAGGAGTGGGAGTGCTGGAGCCAAGCTAAATTATTTGTGGATTACTCAAGCTCCGAGTGAGTATCTCTGATTGGCCAGGCACGCGTCACCCCTCGGCGCGTCTTCGCGTCATCACCTGCACCGCAACGCACGTCGGCGTGCGTGGGCTAATATGGCCACCATCAAGGCCATTGAGGGCCGCTCCGTCCACCAGATCCAGTCGGGACAGGTCATCGTCGACCTCAATTCCGTGTGCAAGGAGCTCGTCGAGAACAGCCTCGACGCCGGCGCCACGTCTATTGGTATACACCGCCCCGCTTTTGGAGCGATGCATACCTGCTAACTCACGCCGCAGAGGTCCGCTTTAAGAACAATGGCCTGGATGCCATCGAAGTGCAGGACAATGGTGCCGGTATTTCCCCCGACGACTACGACACCATCGCTCTCAAGCACTACACCTCGAAGCTGTCCACCTACGACGATCTCTCCTCCCTCCGGACGTTCGGCTTCCGCGGCGAAGCCCTGTCCTCCTTGTGCGCTCTCTCCAAGTTCTACATTATTACCGCCCGGGCTTCGGATGGCGCAAAAGGCACGAAGCTCGAGTTCGAGCAATCGGGGAAGCTCAAGGGCACGTCGGTCGTGGCGGCGAAGCAAGGCACAACCGTCGTGGTGGAGTCGCTATTCCACAATTTACCTGTGAGGCGGAAACAGCTGGAAAAAACTGTGAAAAGGGAGTACAACAACGTCTTGCACTTGCTGCATCAGTATGCGTGTATCAGTACGGGCGTCAAGTTCAACGTGAGCAACCAGATATCGAAGGGGAAGAAGACGGTAGCTTTTTCGACCAATGCGAACCCAAGCACCAAGGAGAACATTGCCAATGTTTACGGTACAAAAATGCTTCTGACACTGATTCCGCTCAACCTCAAGTTCGAGATGGATTCGACAAATCGACCAGGAGGCACTCAGAGTGCTCGCAATTGGAGCACGCAGGAGAATCCAGACTCTCATGCTGTGCAGATTGTTGGCCACATGTCTCGGCCAGTGGTCGGTGAAGGTCGACAAACGCCAGACCGCCAGATGTTCTTTGTCAATTCTCGCCCTTGCAGCCTTCCCCAGGTCGCGAAGGCATTCAACGAGGTCTACAGGTCGTACAACATCACACAATCGCCTTTTGTGCTTGCCGACATCAGGCTGGATACAGAAGCCTACGACGTCAATGTCAGTCCGGACAAGAGGACCATTATGTTGCATGACCAGACGGCGCTACTGGAAAGCCTGAAAGAAGCACTAGTTCAGCTTTTCCAAACCCACGATCAGAGCGTTCCACAGGCTCAGTCTTTACTAAAAAGGACACCATCCCTGCCTGGTTTCAGGCCACCGGTCATACAACAGCGAGACAGCATGGAGTCTCCTTCCGAGGAGCAGATAGGGTCCGACCGTTCAGCTGAGCCGTGCAAATTGTCCTCCACATTCACAGAGCACTCGGGCTCCTCCGTCTCCTCAGAAGTGACTTCGCTACCTGGCTTCACCAAAGCCAGCTTGATCGAAAGGTTCGCTGGCAGAGATGTAGAAGAGAGGTCAGCACCACCGCGGCCCGGGAAGAGGAGGAGCGTCTCATCCGAGAACCTCAAAGCTACTGCAGAGACGGCCGTGCGTCATAGCGCGGGGCTTGCATGTCCGCCTCTGGAGGCAAAAGCCGTGCGAACAGGTCCTAACGCGAGGTCCCCTACGCCATTGTTCGACCCAGAACGAGCCGGTTCCATCGAATTGCTCCAGGTCGAACAGCCTCCGAAACCAGTGCAAGACTTCAACGCCCTCATGGCGTCGCAGCATGCAAAACAACTGGAGAGAGCGCGCTCTTCCAAATCTGCAAGCCCAGATGAGGTCGAAGACGAGGAAAACCAAGGCATACCAGTGATTAAACAGACGCCTCGAAAGAGTCTCTCACAGAGCACAATGCAGAATGCGTTCGATCGGATGCGCCCAATACGAACACCAGTCCAACAGGCTACGATAACCATTGGTGATACCACCACAGTATCGACTATCGGTAGCGGTAGCCAGACACGCTTATCTAAGCGAGCCAGAATACATACGCCAAAGTTTGGACTAGACGGCACACCTCTCAGGCAGACACCCAAGAAGCCGCTCATCACGAAGAGTCTGCGCGGATTCGCTGCTCCTGGGACGCAATTCGAGGAAAGTGAAGACGAGGAAGAAGAGGTAGCTCAGGACAGCAGCATGCTAGATGTGCCCGTTCGCTCCTCTTCATCTCGCGAACGTTCCAACACGAGAGATCTCGAAGAGCCAAGAACCGATGATGCCGACATCTCGTCGGGTGCTCCATCTTCCCCGGAGCCGCCCGTTGACACAGACCTTATAGATCTAGAAGATCCTGTTCCCGAACTGCATGTTGAAGACGATGCCTTGGACGGCGAATACATCGATGAATCCGAGAATAAAGCCCGCGAAGAAGCCAAGATTGCGAAGATGATTGCCGAAACAGAAGAAGCTATTGCGAGACCTACCGAAATGAACCTCAAGAGAGCAGGCAAGCTCTTCAAGACTTCCCACAAGAAGTACCTGACAAAGAACCTAGAGCGTAACATTGATACCGACATCGCTGACATCGCTACCCACATCCATAATCTTACCAATGCTCTCGAGGATTCCGATCAGGATACGGATGCGGCCAACTTAGCATTCAAAACCCAACTCAACAAACAAGACCCGGAAGAGCGCCTCTCCCTTACAGTAACCAAGCAAGACTTCAATAACATGCGTATAATTGGCCAATTCAACCTCGGTTTCATCCTCGCGGTTCGCCCTCCCACACGCACTTCGCCCACACCAGACCTATTTATCATTGATCAACACGCCTCAGACGAAAAGTACAATTTTGAAGAACTATCTGCTACAACAATTTTGGTCTCACAACGCCTGGTGCATCCTCACTCCCTCGAACTCACCGCCGTAGAAGAAGAAATCATTCTCGCGAACCAACACTCACTAACCGCCAACGGCTTCATCGTCGAGATGGACACATCAGGCTCCACTTCCGTAGGCCACCGCGCAAAACTCACATCACTACCCATGAGCAAAGAAGTCACCTTCACCCCCACCGACCTGGAAGAACTCATCGCACTAGCCATGGACGACCCATCACCGTCATCCTCCATTTCAACATCCCCGCATATCCCCCGCCCAAGCAAGGTCCGGAAACTGCTCGCCTCCCGCGCGTGCAGGAAATCGGTTATGATTGGCAAGACGCTCAGAAGCACGCAAATGGAGAGTATTGTGAGACATATGGGGAGTATGGATAAGCCGTGGTCTTGTCCGCATGGACGGCCTACTATGCGGCACTTGTATGGGTTGGATACGTGGGAGGGGTGGAGTGAAGGGGATGGTATGGTGGGATTGGGTGAGGTGGGGATGCAGACAGATTGGGGGCGTTATTTGAATAGGATGCAGGGCTGAGGAGATGTTGTGTGGATGAGCCGTTCTTGTTGTGGAACTGATTTGCCAATGTATCGATAACTATTGATATTGCACCTACGAAACAAGCACTTGTGAAAAATATGTTTAAAAGTCTCGTATCCATGCCATATATGGCATTCTGTCAATGACTTACGAATGCTTGCTCGCCCTAAAACGTTGCCCCGATATCGTACAATTCCTACAGCCCATTTGTTGTGTCTCGACATATGTAGTGGCATGAGCAAGCGTTGAGTCGTCTCTACCGTGGATCGTTGGATTAGGATATAAGCCATTCAATCGTTTATATTGCACGGTTGCCAATGGGTCTACTGAGCGCGTTTATCTGAACATAAACCAACTGTCCTCAAACAGATATCGAAATGCCATTCCCCCACTATTTCGGCGCCTGATACCCATCCACATCGGTGCTATTACTCAACTTCTCAAACTCCTTTACACTCTTCGAATACGTCTCGATCTTGTCGTTGATCCTCGAGTACGCATCAGTACCAATTATACACCTCAAAGGAGGATCCTTCATGACCGCAAGGTCGTAGAATGCTTGGGCTCCCTTTGCCGGGTCGCCAGCTTGGGTGCCGTGTCGGGCGCCCATGGTCTCTTTGGCGTTCATGTGGTCATACGCGGGGTTGTTGATTTTGCCAAAGTCCATACTGCGGCCTGCCCAGTCGGTACGGAAGCCGCCAGGTTCGATGCAAGTGAACTTGATGCCCCATTCGGGCTTGACTTCTTTGGAGATGGCTTCAGTGAAACCTTCTACGGCCCATTTCGAGGCGCAGTAGATGCTAAAGAGAGGGACGCCTGAGATTGTAAGCTTTGATAGGCTCATGAGCACATGATGAAACTTACCGATTTGACCACCGATCGAGGTGACCTGCTGGATCACACCACCAGTCTTCAGATCCCGCATCACCTCCATAGCCTTCCGAGTGACATTGATCAGACCGTAAAAGTTGATCTCCATTTGTGTGCGAATTTGCTCGTCGGAAAGCGTCTCAAACGGCCCTGACAGTCCGTAGCCGGCATTGTTGACGACTACATCGACACGCTTGAACTTCTTGATGGTTTCGTCAAAGGCTTTCTCAATGGAGTCATGCTTCGTGACATCGAGATCAACTAAGAGGCTGTTGGAGTCATTGGCGCCGTCGAACTTGAGCTTTGAGGAGTTGCGCGCGGTGGCAACTACGTAGTCGCCGTTCTGGAGGGCAATCTTGACGAGTTCGGCACCGAAGCCTGTGCTGGTGCCGGTGATGAGAAAAACGCGGGGTGCCATTTTGGTGAGTGGTGGTAGTTTTGATAAGGATTCTTGAGAGAGAATTGCTGGGTGATAAAGCGTTCCGGATTTGGGTTCATGGGTTTAAGTAGCATTCTGGTGCTGCAAAGTCCGCTTTAATCCCGCTTGACGCCGGAAAGAGCACTGTTAGACATGACGTCAGCAAAAGCGAAGTACCACATGCTAGAAACGCTGCGAGAGAGCTGATTTGCGTTTCGGAGGCCCTAATAAAACGTTGTTACTCAAATACCTCGCCATCCAAATAGGATTGGACCGGTAGATGCCGCGACTGCGGCGCCGGCTCTATACACGTCTCTGGTACATGTAGCAGAATCTTACTACAGGCGTGCTGCTGACAGTAGAGGAAAGCTGCTGACAGAGAAAAGGTTGTGTAGATTAGTTGACAGTGGAAACTATGTGCATGCTGATGACAGCAGGATGAATATGTAAACTGTTCCAAAGTAGTAAGTGGGGCGAGCGGTGTAGAGAATGGGGCGACCGTTTGCTGGAGGTGTCTGGTGAATGTGGATGTACAAGACTGAGGCCCATGAAACACGGCGAAAGTCCTTGTGAGCTACATATGTATAGTCCCAACTCAGCAGTAGGTCTGCACGAAAAGAGCTAGTCCCAAAACGGACCTAATAGGCACGCGTCGCGTCGAAGCTTGGCGCACACGCGAAACGCGCCCTCTCGCCAACCCCCATTTCCCCCCTCATCGCCGTGTAGCCGCCATTGCAACAACACTTTGCTTCTAGATACCCATACTGTTTCGATACCGCTTTTCTTGCTTCGTTGAGTACATAGCCTTATACGGAGGCATCGCAACACCTTCCTTCGCCCCGCAATCTCTTCAACATGGCCGAGCCCGTTAGGGATGAGGACATGCGCCGGCAGATCAAGCTCGCCCAAGAGTTCCTTGATCCAGGTATGTCATTACAATTGGCTTAGAGGCATGAGCTGATGAAGCTGCAGACTCGGACGTTTCTGCGCGAAGCTACCGGCCCGACATCCTGGTGATGCTGAACCGTGGCCAGCGGAGACTGACAGTCAGCATCGACGAGATCCGCTCACACAACCGCGAGCTTGCCGACGGCCTTCTCAACGAGCCTTTTGGCTTTGTGGAAGCCTTCGACAAGGCCCTGTTCAATGTCGTTGAAACATTCCCCGATCGGCCCAAGCATGAGACCGCCGACGACGGCTCTGTGGTATATTACTGCGCATACATCGGCAGCTTCGGAGAGTTCTCGGTCAACCCGCGCACGCTTAGCTCAAACCAACTGAACCGCATGGTGTCGCTCGAAGGCATTGTGACCAAGACGTCTCTCGTGCGACCCAAGGTGGTCAAGAGTGTGCACTACAACGAAACGCTGTCCAAATTTCATTATCGCACATACAGGGACCAGACCATGACCATGGGCGCGGCGAGCTCGAGCGTGTATCCGACCGAGGACGAAGAGGGCAATCCGCTCATCACCGAGTACGGGCACTCCATTTACAGAGACCACCAGACCATTTCCATCCAGGAAATGCCCGAGCGCGCACCAGCGGGTCAGCTCCCTCGCTCCGTCGACGTGATATTGGACGACGATCTCGTAGACACCGTCAAGCCAGGTGACAGGATTCAGTTAGTAGGTATCTACCGCTCGCTGGGCAATCGCAACGCTGGGTCGGGCAGCTCAACTTTCCGCACCTTGATACTCGCAAATAACATCATTCTGCTCTCGTCAAAATCCGGAGGTGGAATTGCGCAGGCCGTCATCACAGATACCGATATTCGCAACATCAACAAGGTCGCAAAGAATAAGCGAGTCTTTGAATTGCTTGCCCAGTCTCTAGCTCCGTCCATCTACGGCCACGATTACATCAAAAAGGCCATTCTGCTTCTGCTGTTGGGTGGCCAGGAGAAGAATCTGGACAACGGCACACATCTGAGAGGAGACATCAACATCCTCATGGTTGGTGACCCCTCGACAGCCAAGTCGCAATTACTGCGCTTCGTCCTGAACACAGCCCCGCTTGCTATTGCTACGACTGGTCGGGGATCCTCTGGTGTTGGTCTCACCGCAGCTGTCACCTCAGACAAGGAGACGGGCGAGCGACGTCTCGAGGCCGGTGCCATGGTTCTTGCTGATCGCGGTGTGGTTTGCATTGACGAATTTGACAAGATGTCAGACGTAGATCGAGTGGCCATTCACGAAGTCATGGAACAGCAGACTGTCACCATTGCGAAAGCGGGTATTCACACATCTCTCAACGCCCGTTGCAGCGTAATTGCAGCTGCCAATCCCATCTTCGGCCAATACGACATCCACAAGGACCCGCACCGTAACATCGCACTTCCCGACTCGCTCCTTTCCCGTTTCGATTTGCTTTTCGTTGTCACGGATGACATCGAAGATGCGCGAGACCGACAGATATCCGAGCATGTGCTCCGCATGCACCGTTACCGGCAACCTGGTACTGAAGACGGTACCCCTGTGCGGGAGGACGGCGCCCAGCTTCTCGGTGTAGGCTTGGAGACCGACACAGACTCCAGTCGTCCAACAGAGGTGTATGAGAAATTCAACCCCATGTTGCACTCTGGTGTCACCATCACTGTTGGCCGTGGCTCCAACCGCAGAACTGAGGTCTTTTCCATCCCATTCATAAAGAAATTCATCCAGTACGCCAAGCGAGAAAAGCCCATCCTCACCAAGGGCGCCGCAGACCACATCGTAGCCGCATACTCTGCGCTCCGTAACGACGAGCTTGATGCCGGCACTCGTCGCACCTCGCCCATCACAGCGCGTACATTGGAGACTCTCATCCGTCTCTCAACCGCCCACGCAAAATCTCGTCTGAGCAAACGAGTTGAACAAAAAGACGCCGATATTGCGGAACAAATTCTGCGCTTCGCCCTCTTCAAAGAAGTCGTCGAGACGAAACGTACGAAGCGTCGCCGAATCGATGAAGATGCCATGTCCACGGATGGAGAGTCATCGGATAATGATAACGAAGATGGCGATGAGAGGGAGACCACGACACCCCGGAGGACTGGCGGACCGAGCACCAGGAGTACAGGCACAACGCGTACGGCCGCCGACGAGGAAGAGGACGACGAGAACGAAAATGAGGACCTCTACCGCGTAACACCAAAGACTCAACGTTCCAACGGCCGAACAACCACCACATCATCTGGCCGCACAGGTGCAGGTCCCTCGTCACAAGTCAGCGTCGCATCCTCACATCCCGCCTCACAACTCCCCCCTACACAAACTGAATCCCAAGACTCGCAAGACATCTCTTCTGAGCGTCTGCAAGTATTTCAGACCGCACTTGGCCAGCTCATTGACGGGCCGTTATTTGCTAATGATGCGGCGGACGTAGAGCCGCTTGTTGCTGCTGTGAATGCTCGATTGGGCAGTGGGCGTGGACGGGAGGCATTTGAGGAGGAGGAGGCCGAGAAGGCCCTCGAGGCGTTGAGTGAGCGGAACAAGATCATGTTTAGTGGGGGGATTGTTTATAAGATTTAGAGGTTGGAGATGGTTAAGGATGATGGTTTTATGACGGTATGTGGGATGCTTGGGAGCAGATGATATGGCGGTCATGGATTTGGCGTTTAAGGACAGGATGGCTTGAGCGTTGCATTTGTCCAATTTTCTCATACTTTCAAAGAGAGGTTTTGCATAATTGCTTTCGGCGTGTTATTCTTGGCATACTACACAGGGAGCATATATACATAGCCTCATATCTTGATGATACGTTCACTGTGACAAAGTCTTCATCCGTAGATTACTTTCGCAACGATCTAATATATTCGACCTTATCCAAATAGGTACAATGGTGACTTCCTCAGCCAAATTTCCTTCCCCACCCCCTCAACTAGGCACCCCTTCATACTCCCACCCGCCCACCATCCTCCTCCTTCGCCCCCTCTTATCCTCTCTCCGATTCGCCGCACACTTGACGAAAAACGTCAACGCAGCCAACACAAAAATCATAACCGCCGCGACCGTCGGCACAACCACCACGCGCGTGCGATCTGTGTCCGTCGTGGGGAGATACGGACATGTCCCGTTGATGGAAGTCACCCAACAGGCGTCTATGTCGAGGGAATTGAGGTTAACGAAGATGGGTTGAGAGTCAGAGTCGGGCATGGACGAGGACGAGGACGAGGAGAGGAGGTGGGCGTTTTCCAGCGCTGTGTGGGGTACGCTGAAGACGAGGGGGCTTGCGCACGCGGCGTCGGCGTCGAAGTAGCGCGTGGACGATTGGGAGATGGTCCAGTTGTATGGTTTGCTGGGGTCCTGGCATGCGACGCGATGCTGTTCGCTACAGTCGGCTGTGAACCAACGGCCGGGGTAGGGCGCTGCAATGTGCATGACTGCGCAGCGATTTGGGGTCGAGGACACATTTTGCGGTTCGCCCGGGGCCCAGGACCAGAGTGTTGATTGCACGAAAGCGGCGTAGGGGAGGGGCGCCTTGTCGGCGGAGGCAGAGGAGATTGTGGTGTTGATGAAGGGACTGAGTCCGCAGGAGGTTAGATTTGTGATGGATGGGATTGGGGTGTAGGGGTTGGTGTTGATGTCGATGTTCAGGTCTGGTATTGTGGCGAGGGCCCAGGAGGAGTTTGTGGAGGCTGTGATGGAGGATTCTGTTTGGGCGAAGAGACAGCCTGATGATATGGTGCCATCGTCGTTGATGGACACTTTGGGTTGGAAGTTGACGTAGTCCGCGGGCAAGATGCTGGCCGAATCTGGAGTAGTGTCGTAAACGGACATTTGCGGGTCTATCGTGCCAAAGACTACAGAGACTCTTAGAAGCTCCTGGAACTCGAGGTAAGCCACCGTAGGCCAGCCGTCGGGTGTCGACCGATGCCCGGACGCATCCTGCGAAACACGGTAGTAGCCTTGCGCTGGTAGATTGTCGTAGTCGACTTTGTACCAGCTGCCACCCAGATTTGCACGATCGCCACGCAGGGTGTCAGCTGTGTAAAGTTCGTCCGTCAGATTTCCCTTAACGATGTCGCTGAGCAAATTTCCAGCGCCAGGGAGACGGTCTGATGGTGGTCGTTGCGCTGGGGCATCGGGCGTGGCCCAGGACGATGCTGCGTGGATGTTTAGGACGAGGAAGGAGAGGGCTGCGTCTGTGGTGGTGGATGTTTCGTCGAGGAAGGCTTCGAAGATGCCGGTCAGGAAGCGTAGTGTTATTGTAGATGTGCAGTTGTAGCTTCCGATGGAAAGGACCTGGTTGCTTGTACCTGGCTGAGGGCCGGTTGGGGATGGAAGTGGTGTTGATGGTGTATTTGATAGCGTGGGGGATGATGTGCCAGATGGTCTCGCAGATGAAAAAGATGGTGGCTCCTCTTGCCGTGCCTCTATGAGATTTTCCTCGTCTCGTACCGCTGTCGGTGCCGCTCTTCTTGCGTCGGGGCTGCCGTTTCCGATTGTAGATGCTGCTGATGATGATGATGACGATGATGATGACAACGATGGTGTCCGTGGTGAAGACGTAGAAGATGAGGTGGGTGTAGCTAGTGTCGCCGAAAAAGTTGCCGGGGTTGAAGTAGAAGGTGGTATCTCTGCCGGACACAAACTCCACTCTAGGTGTTCCGCATCCCAATAAACGTCGACGATGAATTTCCTAAATCCAACGCCTAGAAGGTTGGAGAAGCACTTTTGAAACGCCACGTCCTCGTACTGATTCTTGCCAAAGCAAGCGGCTCGTAGCGAGACTGCTGGGTTCATGAGAAAGTTTATTGGTATGAAGAGACCAACATCTCGCTGAGTCTGGAGTATTGGTCAGAAAGTGTTCATTCTTGTTGGCTTGCTGTCAGTCTGCTGGGTGTTGTGAGTGTCTCCTCAAAGTGCGCAAAGATGAAATATCATGTTCTGTGTTGCAAAGAATAACCCTCTTTCATGGATAATTGCTCCGTAAGGTGTCCAGGTGATCGATTTTCGGAGAAGTCGACCAGTTCGCTAAGCATTCTTTCGTCGTACATACGGGGGTATGTGACGTTACGATAGTGATGGACATGAACGGTAAAGCGATGACACAATGGGTGCCATCCAAAACAACGTCTCCGACCACAAGCACGTCCAATCATTCAGACCGGAATCCCCAAAACACACAGCATAACACAAACGACGTACCCTGAAAGCATCAGCCGACTGTCCGGCCCACGTGTCACGTGCGGCCTGGTCCGGATTGTACAACGACATGTCGGTATCCTAGCCCCCGTCCTCGTTTACAATCCCGCTCCTAAGCCCCGAAGATACGTAAAGACATTATAAGAATTGAAGATGGCAAAGATTAAGATATTACTGATCACAGATGTCGTGATCTAGATGGAATAGAGATGAAATGGATGACGGAGGACGGCGTTGAGGCTGCTCGGCTCCGGTCATCGTCGGGGGTCCGTGCACGATCATCACGTGATGTACACAGCTCGAATGAATTCATACTGTTGATATGAAGGCAGGCTGCTGAGGGCTCGGTGAGTGAGTATCGACAAAGGTAGCATGTAGGTAAGTTAGTTTGGGGATGTCGCCTGCAAGTCGAGAGATGTTGTAATGTTGAGACCTCGTTCCTTCCGGCCGCCTGCCGGCTTCAAGACTATGGGATTCACGACAAGAGCCTTGTCATCACAAGAGGCCCACTTGCCTCTTCTCTACACACCGAGCAGTCCCGGGCTAAACACTCCGTCGCAGACCAGGCTCAATCATCCCTCCACCTTCCCACGAGTCAACAGGGCCCAGCAACAAATGACATCGACTCCCAGCAGGAAGGAACGAAAAGCGAGGTCGCTCAACGGTCGCGCGTTGCGCCGTATTGTAGCCAGGTGCCATGTGGTGCATATTATTAGGCATCAGGTAGTAATTTTTCCACCAATGAGATCCAAGGGAGTTTGGCAGGATGGGGGCCATTCCAGCTATCTGCTGCGGGATTGGGAATGGCGCCATGCGGGCTGCTATGTAGACCTGTCGGCAATTTTACTGAACTGGATTATGTGCAGATTTCGACATGGGGTTCGCCCTGGCTGGAGCCATCATCTGCCATGGGCTTTGTGGGGAGGGGGGGCAGGATCTTGTAGCATGTCGCTGCGCGCGTGCGTGCGATACTGTCCATGCGAGCTTACCGCGCTGATGGGAGCTGGGCCGCGAATTCTACTCGTTGCGGACACGGAACTGACACACCGGCAGAACGGACGCACCGTTGGGGGGTTGTGTGGACGAGAGGACCCTGCGCGCATCTTCAGTTTGCAAATTTCATTCGATAGAGTTTTCCCGGCGACGGCATCTACCACGTCTCCCACGCCGCCATGCACTCTTCCGGTATGCGTTTCGCAAGTATGGTTTCGCGATTCTACTATGATCCGTCTCTACCAGTATTGCACCGTACCGATCCGGCCCCAAAACGCACCATCCTCATCCGTCTCCCGCCTCCGTCCGAGCCGCCGGCCCCTGCCCGCCTAACCAAATCCCCTCCCCGTGCCCAACGGCTTCCAGCTAGCCGCTCGCTTCTTCGTCAAGAAGCGTGCGTACACCATGCCTAAAACATACACCATACCCACCCCACATTCGGCTCGACAACCCACAGCGCACACCCTTTGAGTCTTTGCACACGCAGACGTGACCCAGACACGGGAGGACGCTCGCTAACCCTCCATTGCGAATACATGACCAGATGTGAGATCGCCATATCGGAATCCTTTCGCATTCGCTTGCGGAGGATTCGCCTAGGTTTCCAACGGGCGCTCGAGACTCCGTTCTATTAGTCTGGGTACGACACACTAAGAGCCGCTCTACGCAAAAACCAGCCGGCAGAGCCGCGCAATCCACGACTCGCTCCCCTGCACTGGCCTGCTCGCCCATCCCCACCTCCAGATCCACTTCCACGCCCACCAGACTTGCCTCAGAGCGGTAATCTTTAGCTAGCTCAGATGATTTTCCATTAGCAAAGCTGCTACTGTTTGGGAGTGCACGGTGCTGGTAAAACGGTTTGCTCGGAACATCACATCACATCACAGATTTTAGATTTGAAGTGAGATGAGATGAGATGGGGGGGCATCGACGCACGGGCTGTCCCACGTTTTCAATTTTCACAATGCACGTTTGTGCTTCAGGTTAGGTTTGGTACTTGTAGGGTTGGAGGACGTGCGGAGGGGTTGCTCGAATGCGAGTCCGAGGCCGTTGGAGGGGTGGATGGTGGTGGGTACGTGCGTTGGTGGTTCAGCATGGCCTGAGAGGTGGGCTGAGGTCGGTGAGGGATGGGTGCAAACCTACTGTGATTTGAAGTCACGATCTTCAGCGTCGCCGCGTCGCCGCAGCCAGTAGGCCACCCACCCTCTCTTGCGCTGCTTCGCCATCAGCCCACCTCCACCGCCCGCCATCCCTGAGTCTTGAGGCCGTTGGAGGGGTGTAGAGTGGGTACGTGCATTGGTGTTTTGGCATGGCCTGAGGGGTGGGTACACACGCGTTGGCGTTTTGGCATGGCCCGAGAGGTAGGGTGGGATTGTTGAGAAATGAGTACCTACCAGAATGTGTGAACGAAGTCACCATCTTCGGCGACGCCGCTGCACTCCAGCCAGCCCACAACGTGTGCAGATGTCAGCCAACGCCACTATCAAAAAAGGATGCACACGCATCAGCATTCACGAGTCAAGAACAGTCAAGAACTGTCAAGAAATCCGTCAAAGAAATCCATCTGGCTCTAGAATCGCTCTAGCAGCGATAGAACGCGTCCGCTTCGGGACTCTTGACACCGCGCGCCGCGCTTCGATTAGTCGGTGTCGTAACTGCATGCGGAACTCTATAGCTGACGCAAACAGCACCATGTACGGTTTAAGTGGGATTGCAAAGTCTCAACGTTCGTCTAGCCCCACTCTGGCCCTTCCTCACATATTCGAACGCTCGCTGTAGTCTAGTCGTATGCTCTTCGACACGGTGCCAGGCCGCCTACCCCACCCAATACGCCGGCGCACACTGATCCAATACTTCTGTACAATGTCACCCAAACAAGCGTACCGGCCACGCTTTCTGCTACGAGTGGCATGCTGCTTTGGGTCGTGACTACTGTAGCTTGCGGGCCGTTTGAGTTCCCTCTCGCCCGAGAATCGAGCATAGATTCTAGCGCACTTCGAAACCTCTTTGTCTTTGTCGCTCCGCGGAAAGAATAGATTAAGTCGTTCCCAGCTTCCGGTACCGTGTCACTTACCCGCGTGGAGGGTAAATCTCTGCGATTAGAAACGGCGACAGCTGCAGTGCCATGTGTTCGGTGTTCGGTGGCTTGCGTCGATGAAGCCAGGCTGTTCTGAGATGCTGCATGTAATTTAGACGCCTGCATCTTCGGCATGTGTACTCGGGAGTGAATGGAGAACAAGACGTGTTAAGCGTTACAGCTCGAAATCACGCAGTGTGAACGTTGGTATAGTGTACTCGAGCCTTTAATTCATTCGTCGCGATATGTATCGCTTTTGGGGTATTAAGTTCCGCACACTGCAGTGCCGCTTCGCCAACAACCAACAAACTAATACAAACAATAGAACAGCAAGGAGAAAGCAGGCCGAAGCCAAAGGAAGCGCCTCATGACAATGACATGATGTGGTATAGTATGGTAGGATATGATATATGCCGCCACGCAGAAAAGAAAGAGCCAATTCTTTCCGCCCAAATCTTTCTCCTTAATTCCTACATGATGTGATGGGGGTATCTATAGCGGCCGTAGTCAGGACTAAGAGCCCACATGTCCAGCTTTTCCCCTATTGAACAATGAAGGAAAGCGTAGCGATGGATGGATGAGATGAAATTGTGAAGAGATAGAGATGGGGCTCCCGATCATTAAAGGTGGCTATAGACATGAAGTAGTGTACGCCAAGCGACAGACGTTCAAAGGAGGTTCTTCAGGCTCATGCGGGCATCCTGAGGCTGATCCTGAGGTGAAACAGGTGCGCTCCGTGTCTCGCTCGGCTGTGCAGGGCGCGCAAAAGGCGACGGAAGTTGCCTTGCTGAGTGCGGGCTTGCAGTGCTAGGCGAAGGCAGCGGGACGCGGCCTGGTTCCGCAAGCGTATGGAATGAAGGCAACGCGCGCTGTGCAGATAATGGCGAAGGCTGAGAGAGGGAGTGATGATGCACAAGATGCGTCGCAGGCTGCGTGAGTAGCTGCGGCCTCTCCGTCCTGTACTCTTGCCTGTAGTTCGGTTCCTTGAAGGGCGTTGCCGAGTGAGGCTCCGGGCGGTGGAGGGGTGGCAGCTGGACAGAACTACGTCGCCGATACGGGTTGTAGGCTGTGTGATCATCGTCCTCCGTTGCAAAGCCAGTCTGGGGCACGTAGCGAGTAGAAGAATTCCGGCGCTCAGTCCGGTTGCCAACCAAGGGCGCAAGAGTAAGATCGAGGGGCGAGGCTGCACCACGTGGTGAGCGAGACTCTGAGCCGGTGTCGGTGATGAGCGAGGGCGCACCATCCGCCGAGACGATACTGTAGCCAGAGGGCGAAGGCATGGGCGTCTCAAATCCTCGGCCCCGTGCGGAATGTGAGTGATACTGCGGGAGCTCGAGAGGTGCGGGCCGTGACCCAGGGTAGGGCTCGTAGCTCGATGGTTGGGGAAGCTTGAGGGTTATTGGCGAGTGCATTGGTGGGTTGAGCGAAGCTCTTCGAGATTGGGGATATGTCGGAAGGTGGTGGTGCATGTGGTGAGCGGGTTCTTCGTCGTGGTGCGGGGCACCTGTTATCGATGGATAGTGGTAAGCGGCCTGCGATGCGTGCATGTGTTGTTGCGAGCGCTGGTCTTCGCGATCGGGATTACGCTTCCGGCGGTTTTGACCGCCGTTCCACCAGTTCTTGACTGCGTTGTCGGAGCGGCCTTTGAGACGACGTGCGATCTCAGCCCACCTCTTGCCCATCTCAGCGACTAGCTTCTCAATCAACTCACCCTCTTCGGGGGTGATGGGCTCATGGTTGAGCGTCGGCTTGAGGTTCTGATGAAATCTCTCCCGACATTGCTTCGGGGATCGAGATCCGATCTCTTGAGATATGCGGACCCAATTGTGAGGTCCATTGCGGTTGACGAGTTCAATCAACCACCGGTCTTCATGCTGCGACCAAGGGCCGCGACGGTGAGCCACCATGATGTGTGCTACATTGTGTGTTAGTGAGAGTTCGGGATCTTGGCTGGTGGGGTCGTGTGTTGGAAGCACTGTGAGTGAAACCGCCATCTCATGTGGGTCGGCAAGAAACACGGAACGCTCGGCGGTGAACAGGAAATTGTCTGAAGTGACTGGAATGAAATGTGCGGAACGAGGATGGATAAAGGTGCAAGACGCGAAGCCAGCGTCAACAATGACAGGAGCAGTGAGCAGCACGTACCTTGTGGACCACGGTTTCAAGTGGACTGGTGACAGGTTCAGGAGCGGGCGAGTCAACCGGCGGAAACGTGCCAGAAGGGCGGCGGGTTCCTGAGGAGTATATAGTGTAGCGGCGAAACGGGTGGTGGGCTGGAAGGTGGGAAGTGCCAAGAGGGGGGCAGAGATATTGACTTGTTCGGGACGGATGGTGCAGGCGGGCAGTCTGGTTTTGAGTATGCGGCTAAGGCAGTGGGCAGCGCGGTGCAGTTATGGAAGTCGGGGCGTCATGCGGCGCTCGAGGCCCTTGGCTAGTGAATGGCGTGGGCGCTGACTGGGCGATCCGGAGAAGAGGTGAGCCCTGGCGAGTGACGGATGCGTGTGCTTGTGCGATGGCCCGGCGCGACTAATGTATCTGCTGTCGGCGGGCACCTCGTTCGCTGTACAGGCCTTCCCAGCAGGTCCCCAGTCGGTGGACCAGATCGTCGGAATCGGTGCGATCCCTTGTAGCACATCGTGGCATGGCGCGCAGTGGGCCGCCTGTGCGCGGGAAAAAACAATTTACGCTCGCAAACGCTTCTCTTCCGGTCTGGTCGATTGCGAGCCCCTGCCACGCTTGTGTGCAGCAGCAGCAGCCACCGTCCCATGCCTCTGTCGCCGTGCAGGCTGCTCGCGCCTCAGCAGCGGACAGGCGCCGGGGAGCCCTGAAGGGCTGGCGGCGCAACAATATGGCGGTGCGCGACAAGGTCACCGCCTGCGAGTTGATGATCAGTCACGGCGCTCACTCACAATTACCCCCACCCGAGTCCGCCGCCGTCGTCTGCCCATGCCCTCATCCATGGCTCTGTTGAACCAAACACGCCCCGGCGGGCGGCTTCAGCCAGCCTGCGAGAACGGCAGCGGCCAGGGGTCTGGGGTCGGCGATGCTCGACGGCCACGGCCACGGTTACGACACGGCGACTCGCCCTTGCCGCGGCCTAGTTGCGGTATGCTGTGCGTATTGGGTGCCGGGGGCCATTCATTGATGGTTGCTGTTTTGTGCGCGCGCCGCGAATCCATACCGCAACCTTGGGGGAGGCTAGTCGGCGGCCATGGATGGGGCCTGCACGCCTGGTCGGGAGAGGGCACTTCCGCGTGAGCCTCGACGTCAACTACATCGTGACGACGAAACGCGTCTGCAGTACCGCTCTTGGCTGGCCTGGCCCGAAGCGCGCTGGGGGCCGGTGGCAGCCCGCTTGGAGTGGTCTGGTAGCGAGCGAGATGGTGAGGACAAATGCGCTCGACAACGTCCATGGGAGCCATTCAGCGGCACCGCCAGAAACGCTGGCCCGTCGAGACAGCGTCACCACTGGCCGCGGCGTTTCGACAGGGCCGCGGTCGATCAAACGGCGCTGAGGCTTGCAAACGGACCAAGCGCTCCAGATAGCGATCGTCGAGCCGTCGACAGGGAGAAACGAGAGGTCGGCGAGGTGGGGCTTGGCGCGCAGTAACGCTGTCCGTCCCTTTTCGACGCAGGCCTGTGTCCAGCCTGAGCAGCGTCGCTCCGGCGACGGGACGAGGGCACGTCGAGCCCATTTTTTGGCGCTGCAGCTGCCGCTGGCGGTGCGCACCGTCGGCTGGCGGGCGTCGCGCTGGCTGGTGATGAGGCTCGCCATGGGCCGGCGACGTCTGAGCAGACGGCCGTTGAGGTGACTTGGCTGGACCGTTGCTCCGGGCCGGCGCAAGGCGAAAGCGAGCGGCGGGTGCTGGCGTGCACCCACATCCTCGGAATGGTGTGCGCGTTAGTCAGCGCGGCAGCCAATGGGCGCGGACCGTCTGATTTGGAAAAACCGCCCCCCTGCGCGCTGCCCTCGCCTAGCGCGGCTGGCTTCCGCATCGGGACGACGTTTGGCAGAGGCCTGGATTCCACCACTCAGCACCCTCGACTCGCACCGCCATCCTTCCGCCGAACGCGATGCCACACCTCGTTTGTCGTTTGCGTGTGCTGCTAGCGGACTTGCTCGACGTGGCCCAGCCTCGGATCGCCAGGAGGCTGCCGACGTGTTCGTTCGCTGCGGCTGCGTCTGCATCAGGCACCGCAGCCTCGTATCGGACGCGCAGGCACGCACATGGCCTGCCGTTCGGTCGCCATGGGCGAGTTGATGGGTACATGGCACAGAATAGGCAGTGGTGGTCGTCAGGCCGTGTTTCCGCCCCGTGTGCTCTCCAGGGCTGCAAAAATAGACTAGATGCCTTGTCCCCCGTCGTCTCACCTACATGCCTACACGGTACATGCGACAGGGCCCCTGCCACGCGACAGGCACCCGGCACCCGCTGCAGACGTGCAGTCTGTATTCAGGCAGAATGCGCTCCCGGGTCGGCGTCGGGCAAAGATATCGCCATCGTACAGTACAATGCTGCCCGCGGGGGTCCCCGAGCACTGGACCACACGGCGTGCGTGCCTCGCATGTGGCTGACCCCCGGGGTGTGCGATCCCAGCTCGCTGGCCAGGTGCGCCACACGCCCTGCCACTGGCTGGGCCTCGCACACGCCATCCCGCAACCCGCCTAGTGCGCTCCCAACCTGCTGGGGACAAGCGTTGAACCGCCGCCCGCACACTCCCGAGTCAGCGCCCCCAGACAGCCTCTGTATTCCAAACACCAGGGCTCGAAAAGACCTCGTGCATGCGTCGCCACGCACCCAGCGCAGCCGCCGGCCAGACCCATCACCACCCTTCACGCTTTCGGACCGGGCAAATGTTGCACCTCCCCTTCATGGCTGGCCCGAAACCTCGTTCCGTCATGGGCCTCGGACGCGTGCAGGCCAGGCGGCTTTCGCACCCTTCAACACGGCCAGGCCTCATCTGCGGCTAAATGCCACTGCGGGAATTGCCGGCCATGCAACGTCGACGTCGGGACTCCCAACGACGCACCTCCCTACGCCAGCTGAGCCAGAGATGAAGTCGCACCCCACGGCACGCCGGCGACGCACAATGTCATAGCCGATAGTCAACGCTCGTCGCCGCGACGCCGTGGTTTCTCTTTGGTGGAGCCAGAAAGCCAGCATCCTAGTCCATGTGCTCAATGGAGCAGCGTCACTTGCCTGTCAGATGCTGGGGTGCGAGTCTATGCTTCTGTCCCCGTACTCTGGGATCAACGGTGGTTCCAGCGATCCGAATGTGGCTCATGCTGTGGCCAAATTGATGTCTGAGCAATATTTAGCCTGCCGGCACAATGTTTGATTGCGTGTGGCATGTGTCTGGGATGGCAGGTGCCAATCGATGATGCTTTTTGGCGGCTCTGTGCAACTACGTTTCATGGTCGCCGCCGGAACAACATCCCCCCCTCCGTACCGCAGGCGCCCCACGCACGCAGCGTAGAGTGGTGGTGGGGCTCCGATCCGCCTGCACATTCACCTTTCACCTTCCACCTTCCACCTTTTACAAGGTCCATCTCGCCCGCGGTTCTCCGTATTCAAAAATAGGCCGTGGCTTGCCGTGATGGCCCTAGCAACGAGTGTGTGCGGAAGAGGATTCGCGCGGGAGGGAACGGCCGCTGCAGCTGCAGCGACCAGATGGACACACGAACGTGCAGCAGTCCTTGCGAGTTGCGAGCAATGGCTAGTCCACCAAACGCCAACGTACCGCCATCAGCGCCCCTCGACCCGAGGAACCAGACGTACAGCCAGCGAGGCACCACCCTGAGGGTAACGAAAACGGTTGTGGTGCCCAGCGGCTGTAGCTGGCCACTGGGGCGTGGTACCACGGTACCACCAAACAGAGGTGTGGCAGGTCGGCGACCTCGAAGCCTAACACAGCGAACATGCCCCCGACCTTGCAGCGCTGCCCATTCCTAGACTGGTGAGGCAGTCATTACGGGACTTGCACATCACAATCACATGGACGAGGGTGAGCGAGTCGTCGGAACCGCCCTGGAATGGGCCGTACTCGATATTCTGTTTGTGGGTTCACGTCGCAGGAACGGCAGGCAGTCGATCCTTCGACATGGATGCTGCCACAATTAGGTTTCAATAACTCCCTGGGATATAGATCGTGGCCACTGTGCACCCAGCGAAGGAGTTGCGAGTCCGAGCGGGGCGGTCACAGCTGCTTGCACCGAAAAAGAAACGCGGCTGGGGAACAGCAGACAGGGGTCCCCGGACGCGATTGCCGCAGATTCAAGATTACCGAGCACATCCCACACCCGACGCCGAACCAATGACGTCCTCAGCTGGCCCCTCTCCATCTACCCGCCAAACCCGCTGCTGCACGGGGCACTGTCTCTACTCCCCACCCCTATTGTCCGTCGCTCCAAGTAGCAGTCCATAGCTAGCGCCACTGACCGCCAACGGCCTTTTCGTGGCAGCGGGAGCTTCCATTGCGCAGACGTGTGGCTGTTCACCCTGCCCACGCGCCCGATCACGCGGCCACCCGTACGTACGCATCCAGCACGGCAAGACAGTTGCTGGGGGATTGTGCGTATTGCGCTGATCAGGAGAACAGTCACCCGTGCAGCCAACATGTTCTGACACGTTCTGACTCGCCCAGGACCCTCTAGGTGCCTTAGTGTGCCATGACGACGTCGACACCGCGCGGTAGGCCGACCGACCGAGGTTTACACGAGATACAGCACCCCGGCCGTTAGATCGGATTCACGCGAATCGGATCCGCGGGCCCCACTCCAACGCGAATCCGACGGCGCCCCTTTCTCGCCCATCAAACCGCGCCAAAAGCAAGACAACAAAGACCACCTCTGGCCCCGCTCTGACGACCAAAGTCAACGTTTCAGGCGCTTGGCCGCGGCCGCAGACTTTCGGCCTTGGTGGATCGCCCACGGCACGTCAGCTTCTTCCGCGGTTGTCCTGGTCGCCAATAGTACCATACAATTACAATAGATGGCTGGACGGGTTGTGGCGGGCGCAGAGGATTTTCCGGCTCTCTCTGCCCCGGGCGATCTTCCCACGAAAACATCGAGTGCGGTGCTTGCCAAGAAACGAGCCTGCCTCATTGCTGTGGCTGACCATCCTGATTGGTCGCCCGCCAAGATACACGGTGCTAGGAAAGTGGCAGGCACGGGTTGACCTCGCCGACATCACCAGAGTTGGATGCCCTCGCTATTGATTTCTTCAGCCCGCAACCAAATTTCCAGAGCTGATACTCTCAACCTCAACGAGTCGAGCGGTTGGCGCGAGAGCGCCGGTGCTTGGAGCGGATACGCCGCGCGCTGTCGGAAGTGCCCGTCCGTCGACGGCTGGCTGGAACCCTCTATTGAGCGAAGCTGTCCAGCCGGCGCTTTTTGACAGTACTTCCGGACCGCGCATCCCTTCCGGAGCTTGCGCCTTCGCAATCATAGCTCCACGGTGACAAATGGGTCGATTGATCTACCCGTTTCGGCACATCGCCGTGCACATCATTGAGCCAAAGTGGACGACATGTACCAACGTCACAACGCCAACAAGACATACTTGCGCATGTGAGGAGTCGTAAGAGTCGTGGGGTGGACGCGTGGTCTGGTACTCGTTCCCAGTATCGGACTCGCACAAGGACCTTCCTCCAGATCACGAGGCCGCGATTCAATCATCCAGCCTCCAGGACATCCACCACCGACACGCACCCTTACCGCCCAACGGGCCGAAGATGGTGCAACTTCTTAGTCGCATCGTAGGCACGATTCAGAATACTTGGTAGTTCCCCGGAGGCGGAGGGCCACTACCGTAAACTACAACGGCATCCCTTGTCACGTCTAAACAGCCAAATCGTCCGCCTAGACTGGACACTAGGCATGCACACGATCGTAGGCCATCTCTAACAGCAAGTAGGCGAGCAGTTGACATGAGCGAGACCGCGAGCGGGCACAACGGCAGGCGGGCGCCAGTCGTTGTCACTGACACCACACCACCCGGCACCGTCAAGCCGCCTCCACGGTGAGTCTTGACACATCCCTTCCTTTCCAAGCCCGAGGCGTTTTGCTTCTCCATCCGCGCCATCGCGCATCGAGTTCGCCTGGCCTGAACAGTCTCGATGATCATCCTGATTCGGCGAAGACACTGCCACGTACCGCGGACCCACTGCAACGTACCGCTAGGTAGCGCTAAGCTGACGACTCCATCGCCGCCATCAGCGAAGCTAAGGTGCTGCAGGTCAAGACTGTCTGACCAACAAGCGCTTAGCCATGGGAAGTCATTGCAGTCAAAGTTGGGTCCGTTCACGACTCGACAGAGCAGGTCAAGGCGGGTGGGTATCAAGGCAGCGCCCTCAACGCATGTAACGCTCACAACGCTTGCTAGCTCATCGAACAGAGGTGATTCACTAGCCTCTCGAGTGGACGGCGACCTTATGTGGGACTCTGCACGCGGTAATGATCGGCCGCGTCGATCTGTTTTGAGTTCAGTCCCTCAGGAGAAGCTGCAATGGACCCAACGGTCCGCACTGGCAATCACCGTAGATTCCTTTTTGCACGATCTCCAGATCTCTGTCAGGGAGATGGCTCTTGTTGCGGTCGCCATGCCGATCATATCAGCGGCTAAGGACCACTATCTCTGCTTTGCCCTTACCCCTTCACAAAATCACAGAAGCACCGCCGCATTTGTTTTTGGGGACCCTCCAGGTTTCTGACATGAAGAGGACTCTTGGTGTGGTCACTATGCCGATCAAGTTAGCGGCTAAGATCCATCACTGAGAGCTCACAGTGTGATACCAGGCCGCAACCAAATGAGCACGGTTTGGAACACTCATCGCGATCACACACGTAGTACAATATTGCCTCAAGACTCCCGACATGCCGATCGGCCAAGATTGGAAATTCTGTCTAGATCACGGTGGACCGCGCCGGGCGTGATGCATGTCCGTGAGGTGTTTTCAGCGGTGAGCGAGATGGCGTGAGTGGTGGCTTTATGTCTACCAATCGATATGGGCTCAGCCCTTGCACGGGGGTGGGCTGCTTGCTTTGCTCGTACTTGTTCACAGATGGTCTGCAGTCGTGCTCCGGCCCGGTCATCCTATTTTGTCTTGTCTTTGATACTGGGATTTGGCTCTCGAAGTGGTAAAGTATAATTCTTGCATTGCGGGATACTTGTTCGGGAGGACCAACGTGGCCTTGTGCTGGGAGCTGCGGGCAGGGGGAGGGCGGTAAGCTGTCTGGCTTACTTTTACCTCTTCACGCAAGCACCGCCGTGGCCCTGTACTCAGGGACGGCAGGCAGGGTCGGCAGGCGGGGACGGGTGGTGGGCTGTCTGCTTTCCACTCACCTCTTCGCCTATTGGAAAGCACTGCCGTGGCCCTGTACTCACGTCCGACAGAGAGATGCTTCACGCTCCACCGCTCAACCCAAGAGATATCATTTAACAGCCAGGGACGCTGGGCGGGAAAGGGCGGCGGGGGCGGCTGGTGGATTGTCTCCTCTGGTTTCTCCCCTTGTCGTCGTGACGAAGAAATGACCCTGTCTACTTACCTACGGCAGGTTTACCGCTTATTCCGAGACATCGGCTTCTTGCCCGTCGACTGTGGGTGCAGGAGCGCGTTATGGGCGTGCTGGGCTGCATGTTTTGCTCTTTCTGTTTTCATCACCCCGAGTACCGCCATAGCCCCACACTCACGTCGCACGGCGAGATGTTTCACGCTCTACCGCTCAACCTACGAGGTGTCGTTTGCCGGTCATCAGGGTGAAGGGTTGGCGAGTAGAGTTCTCGCGGGATCCGCAAACAGCACCACAACCATACGACCTGTCCTGCCAGTATCCTCCACCAGCTCAATCGACTCGTCAACACTGCATAGACGGACACGAGTTCGCGGGCGTCTGAGCGCGTTCCTGGATTTAGCTCCCACGTTGTGGCTGGCCGGCCACGCCCGCCGCCAGTGCTTTGAGCACTCGTTCCTTAGCATCAATGCGGCACATTATCAATGCGCTGCTATAGCTTCCCATGATGGTACACTACAGGAATAGTTCACCGCTGGGATTCTGCGGCATTGAGCTGACGATACGGTGTCCAAGCGACATTAACGACCATTAGAGCGATACGAGCGTCAAGACATCCTCATCCAAATCCCCATCGCTTCCGAGAATAGACCACAAATCCCTCACCATCAGCACGAAGGCGAGGAGACTTCTTCGCGAAGAAGCGCTCCCGTCGACATGCTACATCAAGGTCCATAGACAGCTGACGTTGGTACAGTACACACCCCAGCAAGCCTCATTTCCGACCCTCATGCGCAACACAACACCATACAGGCTCCGTGCCGTAAACGACCGTTTTGCGCACGTTGCGCCAATGTAGTGTCCCTTCCGATGCCATGGACTATGCTCCCGCGCGCAACCACAGGGGGCTTTTCGCGACGGCCGGATAATTACGGATAATATGGTTATATTGGTGCTGGTCGCGCTTTCTACGCCATTGAGCACAATGCGTACACGATTTGACATGTGGGAAACGCGTGCCGGAGGTGGAAGAACATGGGTCCTTTCGCACGACGTTGCTTCCCACGTTCGTCAATTGAAACGCTCTTGCAAACTACTCTGGCGTAGAAGCGACTCAACAATTACCCAGCCACCTGCTTATTCGAGGGGAAGGCCGTGGGCTGTCTGCTTTGTTCTCTCTTCTCGCTGCAAAAGGGCAACTCCGGTCCGTCTACCATGTTCTCTCATCTGCTTGCGACAACCGACAACTCCCGACCTGCAGCATCAGCGTTGCCTCCCCACATCAGCTTACCCTCGCGCCGGCGGCCGCATCGCCCACGCGGGCGGCACCGTAGGCAAAACCTAGCCCTTGCCTTACCGTCGGTCTGCTGCACGAGACAGCATCTCACCTCATGCCCACGACAGTCCCGAGGCCCTACCCCCGGGTCCTCGGGGGTGGGGGAGGGCGGCGCGCTGACTGCTTCACTATTGCCTCTTCTTGCGATACGGCCCCTCCTGTCTGGGGATGGTGGGTGGGGCAGGGTGGTGGGCTGACTGCTTCGACGGGAGCCGTCCTGTCTGCTAAACACGTACCGAAGCGCAATCCTGAGGCTCCCAAGGACCTCGCTTGGACGACCACTCAGACGCCTTGTCCTGACCCAAGTACTCTATCCTACACATTGAACACGAGCACACGGGCTACCAGCTTACCTGCAGCACCACGAGGGCGCGCTGACACAATAACGCTCGGTGCTCTCAACGGTCGTCCGACGTCGATCTTTCGTCTTTCCGGGACAGCCGCATCGTGTCTGCATGCACCCCTATTATGTTAGGTGTTTCTGCGCGCCTCGGCGCGCAGTACCGGTAGATTTTTCCCTTCAACGAGAGGCTCTGGTCCCTCCGCATTGGAGCTGGGCTAGTAGATGGTGTTGCGGCGCGTTGTTGGGCGGGGACAGTACAGCGTCGGTTACGCTAAAGGGCTGCTAGGCTACTATTCTTGGGTCACGCTGCAGGTACTTCCGAACGAGGCCGCCACGTCTGTCCCTTGCTTGGTGGCTATTGCGCAAACGCAAACGTGATGTTGAGGCCTGGTGGGAAGCCTCCGAGACCTTCCAATATAGCAAGGATAGGAATATTGTCTGCGGGATTCGGTGTGGTGTGGGTGGGACGGCGGTCACGGCGGAGGGTCGGCGCGTGTGGGCGCGTTCATCTGGTCGAGCAAGTGGGCGGCTGCGTAGTCTAGGTCGATGCAGGTCTGCGGCACAGCTGTGAGTAGTCGACTCTGCTGGGATAGTCATGAAAAGTCGGAGTTTGGCGCTGAGGGCAGGGGTGTAGATAGCATTGTTTCTACCCTCCAAGCCATTCACGTTTGTTGCAATAGCTCGACTGTTGCGGCGAGGTCGAGGCCAGCTGGAATGGCGACGCACGACGTTGATGGTTGGAGGGGAGGTTATTCCCAACGGTTAGGTCCGCGGTAAGCGAGTGCCCTATCACGAAGCTGGCATTGACGTGTAGCCACCGCCTCGTTCTAACTGTTTCCGAGAGCGCGACAGGTGTCGAGGCTTTTCAGCGCCTCGTCTTGCTGCACGTAGCCAGCTCGGCCCTCTACGACGCATGATTGCAGACATCTCGCTAGACCTCGGCAGTATCGAGCAGCACACATGCCCGAAACGGTAACGACTTCCCCCTCCCTACCGTTCCCAGCAGCATACGGCCGACCCGCATCTTGTCACCGGCATGATTAAACCCGGTGTTGGACTGTGGAGAGCTGAAGGCGGAATGTGTGCGCGGTCCGCATCGGATCGGCAGACGGGGACAGTCGGCGACCTCGCAATCGCTGCTGCAACTGCGTCTCTTCTCGCTACGGCCTGTCCTGTCGGGCTGCGAGGGCGGGCTGCGGGCTCGGCCGAGTGTGGCGATCGTGTGTTTTGTACGGCCGCGCTTGGAACTTGTCATGGGGTGCGTACGGTTAGGTCAGGGCGCGCGAGGCTGCTTGCCCCTACCGTGGGTTGATGGTTTGATACGGATACGGATGTGGATCGGGTTGGGGGGGTTGTTGGGCGGGGCGTTCGGGCTCGGGGATAGGGAGGAGCGAGCCGTTGGGGGAGGGAAGGGAAAGGGTATGGGGTAGCGAGATGCGGTGTGTGCTATGTTGGGATATGCTTGCCTTGGGGATGGGTGGAGGGTGATTGGGGGCAGGATGGAGTGGAAGGGTGGGATTGTTTCGCAGCTGCATAGAGTGAAAGGGTGGGATTGTTTCGCGGCTGCATAGCGGTAGGTCGGATTCCGGGGGGCAATCAATCAGTGCCGCCTGACCGACTAGGCTTGGGGGTATGGCATGCTCGCCTGCTTGCAGCTCAGCTTCAGCCTCAGCTTCCGCAGCAGTGGGGCTGGGATGGACATGCAGAGGGAAGCAGTGCCAGTCCTGATGTGATGTGTTCCGGCTGCATTTGAAGTTTTGTTTGGGTGTGAGGATGGACTGGGTTGGGCTGCAGGCTTTCTATTGTTGGGCTGGGCGCGGCGCTGGTGAGGCTGCCTGGTTTGAGGATGAGGGTGGTCGTATCGTGCAGGCTTGCTTTGTGTGCAAGAGGCTGGAAAGGGGGTGGGTGGGTTGAGGGAGGCGAGTGGGTGCTTGGGAGATTGGGTGGGGGGTGGATGGCGATGTGCTTGAAGGGGAGGGGTTCGAGATGAGGATAGGGAGGGTTGTGTTTGCGATGCGTGCTAGTTCTGTAGTGTAACTGCTCTTGCTTTTGGCGTTTTGCCTTTGGCGGACGGCATGGAGAACGTGTGTAGGAGTACTGCGTCACTTTGATAGAGAATGTTTCTGCTTTCGTTGTGCTTAACTTCTGTCTACTCTGTTGTAACACGTATGCCGACTTGAAGTGCGTAAAGCCTTCTACTCCGTTCAGCTTGTTTCCCCTTTACCCTCGCGGATCTATCTCGCTCTGGCTTCTAACTCCAAAATATCTTCCATCTGAGAAAAGGGAGGACAGCGGAGTGGAGGTGGGACTCCAACGCGCGGCTTTTGCGATAGGCATTCACTTTTCTAGCCCTTCCCTCAGTCCGAGTGTTGACCTTCGCTTTGCCAGGCAATACAAGAGCAGATAGATATCTAGTAGTAATCTACCACACCGCACTACGGTTCCCCGTGTCCGCTCGAGGGACAGACAGCCCATTGTCTATTACCTTCGAAGAACATGACCACAACTTTCGAGCCTTTTCATCGGTCGTCGCGTCCCTTTTTCCTCCCCGGGGAATCTCACAACTCATGATCATCACACGGTCGATACCTCTGCGCGCTGCATAATGGAGAGCTACGTAGATGTTAGTAGTTGCAGTGTGGACTTGAGAGTAGAGGTAATAAGGAGTGGCTCGTGTTTGTGATCGATAGTTGATACAGTGTTAGACACTTCGTCCTGAACCGAATCTTGAGCGGCCGTATCTAGATTGGTGGTAGGAACGAGCGAGGGGAAAGGTAAGGGCACATATAGAACTCGTCACACTCGCACTAACTAACCATGGAAATAGCTACTCTTCTCCCTCGCCGCAATCGTCCCACCCCCTCCGAATGCACTCACCACATCTCCCTTTCGCCCCCGTCAACCCGCCTCCCCCGCAAGTCGCGCTCGACGAGCTAGAACTACAACTGTGTGCGAGACCGCAGGAGCGAAACCTATACCGACCCTACGAGCCATCTCGTTGAACACTGTGGGTAACAAAGGCCATCAAGCCGTTTATTTGGTACGCGCATCAACATAACCAACGTTGACGCAACGGCGTAACCAGACCCTAGACTTCCTACCCACCCACCAAAGCCGCCACGTCTTCATCTTATCCACAGTAGGGCGCGAATTATACTCGCTGAACATGCAGTTTTCTGGAAAACATGTGGATAGCACCTAACCTTCGTCCAGTCGTACATCTTGCCCTCTCTTCCTCTCACCGGCCACGTCTAAGCTATCAAACCCGACATATACAGTTCCAAAGCTAGATGTTTGCCTTCCTCTTCTTCCTCTTCACCTTCCACCATACACAACTATACTGGTCTCCAACTCTACCTCCACGCAACGCAGCCACCCATCCCGCGTTAATACCAACACAACGCCATGTTAGATACCGTACTAGTGGCGGAGTTGGAGCTATAGCCAGCTAGAGGCAAGATATCAGCAGAGGAGCTAGATGCAATGTGTGATAAGACGCAGCAGCTTGTGCCGTGACGCATCGTTCTAGCTCCCTGTGGCTGTACAACACTAGTTCTTAACGAACACAACGCCTGAAGTATAATATCGTTGCAGAATGAGCTTTTGTTGATTTCCCTACTCCTGAGATCATGTACATGTCTCTCCTGCTCATTCCTCTCCACCATTCCTCGAACCTCCCCTCCACGCTTTCTCCATAACTCACGATCCACCGCAAGACGACTAGACGCCTGTTACGCTTATGGTCACACCGGCCAGGCTATCCACCATGTGACTCCCGAGAAGGGATCCAATACCTGAAGGAGCTACTAAGCTCCCCCGGGGACTACGCAGCGTGACTACAACTGACCCACCTGCCTACCTAACGACATGTAGGGCCATGCCACCCTCACCGGACCGCCCACGCGGTCGGGATAGTACCCATGACCACAAATTCAAGACCTAGTTTCAGCTGACCAGGCCTGGAGGGTCGCTACACCTCCTGCTCCCTCTTGGACGTGCTTAGCATGACGGCAATCGCCTTCTTGCCGCTAAGCTAGTTGGCTACCACACGGGTGGCGTACCTCCTGGATAGCGTGCCTACCCTATCCAGCGCGGGAGCAACACCACTTCTTTCCTCTTTTACTTTATCATATCATTCTATCACACAGCTATACCACATTACACATAAGAGGAAGAAAGTTAACACAAAAGAACAGGAAGAGAAACAAAATAGACACCTACAAACAAAAACCTACTATCGCTGCGCAAAGAGCCAGACAAACACTCTCTTGTACCTGCACACAGGGATACTAAGACCTGAACCGCTCTACAAGCATAATCACGAATGCTCTTGCAGCCTGCCGGCCATACTTAGCGCGTCCCCTTATGCATTACAGGAGGCTTGTATGGTAGCTTTATTATTTCATCAGACACTGACCAATCCATCACTCAAGTAGCATCCCTAACCACTAACCTCTACCCTTCCACCTCCGCATACAAATAAAACACGGGCGCACCAAGCCATCACACCTAGTCCCTCAATAAACGCCCCAATTCTGTAGTCGCGATCGCCGTTCTCGTCTCCTCCTGGTGCGTGCATTATGGCGGGGTTGACACACTTCCGCGTTTCTAGGATATATTCGGCGTGGTGGAATCTATGGGGCTCGGGTACAGTGATGGTATTGTAGCGTAGTGCTGTATGTGCTGTGTCTACAGTGGGCTACCGGTCTTGCAGTTGGAGCGGAAATAGTGGGGAGTTGAAAGGGTGAGGTAGAGCAGTGGGAGGGTGGTTGGGAGACTGGCAGCGGCAGTTCGGAAGGTTTGGGGTCGCGGTCGACATTGCGAAGCGCTGAAGGATGGACTTTGGAAAATCTGCGCGATTGTCGATGTCGGCGGAGGTCGTGCTGCAGTCGCTGCTTCACTGTAAATTGTGGTACTGTAACATAAAGGTAGAATTAGGTGCGCCAACTATATCAACATTCAACGTCTGAACGCGTTGGCTGAAACCGCGTCTACTACGCCTGTAATTTGCAGTGGTACGGGAGGAGCTAGCTACGTGGCCAGCTTGAATTACTGATACAAGTCCGGATGCACGAAGTTATGAAAGATGTTGAAACTCGGTGGGCGCTTGGAGGGGCGCTTGGTGGGGCGTGTCGATTTCACGTCAGTCTCAACGAACAACGATCTGGATGCGTCCACAAACGGAACCGCGGTTGCCTAAATGTCTTGATCTATCACCAGGCGCGTTTTACCATTACAGTAGTCAACGTCCGCTTCGCGCCTTCTCTGGTTTTACTGCGCCATTCTTGCCACTGCTACATCATTAAGATTTATTCTGAGATGTGAGAACCATCAACAATACCACACGGCGGCTTTCCCACTATCCAATCCATACCTTTTGTCAACTACCAATCGCAAAAATTGCGTTATGACTTCTACCGATCTCGGGCCCTTGGCAGGCGGAAGGATCAAACAATACGCAAATCACGCTGGTCAGATCTATTACTACGATACTGTTGCAACGACGACAAGTTATGCAATCCCCAACGGGTTTCAAGATGGCGCAGGCGTACGTTACTTTCGTCACGTAGACCGGTCACCTGGTCCTAACATCGTACCGCTGATCGTAACACTGGACAGGATTCTTGGATTCTCGACCCGACAAAGAGTTGGCCGCAATGGTACGTACGGTGCATGGCGGATTAGTTGCAGACCACGCTGACACACGCCATCCAGGAACAACAGCAGAACAGGAAGAGCAGTCCTCATCGACCCAAACCCTCCTCCGCCTCAAACATACCTCGACGATCTCAACGTCAAGGCCGCCCTCGATCTTTTGGTCAGGGTACCAGAAGCGGACGAACACACCTATCGAAGACCTATAGCAGACATCCTTCGGTTTATGTTCCCCTCAAGAGAGGGGTTTTCTGTCGTTCAGGAGACAGTGTCTGCCAACACCGAGCCCGACTTTTGCCTCTTCAAGATTCTTCAAAGACCTGATGAAAGGCTGTATGAGTACGAATTCATGCTTGTGGAATGTAAGAGACAGGGAGAGCCTTGGGATACCACGCAAAATCATTTCCACGACCATCTCGAAGGCAATAACAACGAGTCCAAAAATTGCTACGGAATGGTTCAGATTGGGTTGGCTGTGCAATTCTACAAGTACGAAAACCACAATCTCAGCACGGTTGGTGGGCAGATGCATCTCATCAACAATGCCAACGACGTTGTCGCCTGGGGCCGACGCATCAAGGATAACCCCATGCCGTTCGTGTAGATGAGCAGGTGGATCGTCAAAGAGTGTGACGGATATCGTACACCCATTTTGGAGGATGGATGGATGGTAAATCTATCGGTTTGCAGGGGACCAGTGGTCGGCAAGGATGGATATCCGCGGCGTCCATCCTATCCATCTGGATAAGTTGAGCATCTTGAGCTCTTAGTAACAGCTCAATATTGAGGGTCTCATTGGTGTCGACTACATTGTCGAGGGCATGTGACGGGCATGTGATACTAGCGCAACACCTGCTGATATTCCCTACCAATAAAGCTCGTACACTATAGCTGCTTTTGCCTGGTGAGGCTTAACGTGGATGCCGTCTCAATGGACCAAATCCGTGGATCTATTCGGAATATTTAGAACAAACAGGTTAGAACCTATCCATTCTTGCCAACCACTGCAGAAGACTTCCCTTCTTGGTAGAACCTAAGACATGTTCTAGCTAGTGATCGGCAAGGATGGATATCCGCGGTGTCCATTGGTGTTAAGGTAGCTAATAGCTCTTTTAGCTGTGCGCAACGTTAAGTCTCCTCCGCGTATCCTTCTTATTACCCTCATACATCTATCTCTTACCTGATACATTCTAAAATCGTATTAAGCGTTTGACATGTTAGTTAGAGTATTATGCGAAGTCCCGCTGGCTGCCGTGAAAGAGCAAGCTAAGCAACGTTAGTAAGCATGCTAATAGATATAGAGTAAGGGAGATAGCTGATATATATTGCTTCTTGACGCGCTACATGATTCTAAGAGCGACGACGACGACAATATCTTATTTATGCAGGAGTAAGTAATACCAACGCTAAGGAATAAGGCGTTACGTAGTTTAGTACATAGTGTATAGCATTAACGCTTAGAGAGTTTGTAATAACTTTCGCTTAACACTAAGAGTATCTATTACTAACTATATAGACCGATCGGGTTTGACATAAACTATATAAATAAGCTTATATACTAGAGACTATACTATTACTATACGTATTAGTATAGACCCCGCATAAAGTGCGTATATCCGTGGTTATATTCTAGATATTCTAGACCTTAAGGATGGATAACCTATCCATCCGTGCCGACCACTGGTTCTGGCCGTCCTGTCAGACAATAGGACGTACGACTCACGCTCCATTGATAGCCAATGTAATCTTCAACCGCCCCATTGTGCGATAGATCGATAGATCTAAGGGATGTCTCTTATGGGCGTGACGTTCACTTGTATGCTACACCACTACGGTGGCCACCGAAACAAATGTGCGACTCCACACGACTCCAAGGTGTCCTAGACCCACAGACTCCTTCCCTTTCAATGTTTCGGTTACCACACCTCCATCGAAAGGTTGACCCAATGCCAAGCAGGCAGCCAACTCTGGCGCTCTCAATCGGCCCCGCTGATACCTCATCAAGGACTGCATCCTGCAGCTCAAGTGGGAGCTTGTGAAGAGGACTATCAGGAGCTCGAGTCTGCGTAGCTTGGAGAAGAATCTCAACAGCTTCGTCAGAAGGAGGATGTATCCCATCGAGCAGTCGTGTGGGTTCTGTGCATCTATGGAACTGGTCGTTTGTCCGATACAGGATAAGCTCTCGCACCGAGAGTATGAGGTAAGTGAAACTCTTGTTTGCCGGAACCCTTTCGTGCTTGCGGCGCTTGGCAAAATCGTTCCGAATCAGCGTGACGGCGTGCGGAGCATGCTGGCAAATGACGATGGACACCCCACCGACCCTGAAGATGTGTCCGCGGGCAAAGTCCCATTCTGGGAGGCTGTTTATCCACACCATGATGCCAGTGCCTGCACGTGAGCGCGTTACTTCTTCAACAGTGAAATCCAGGGTGACGATGCTGACAATAGCAAAAGCAAGCCTTCGGAATGTATAGTCGTTGTAACGACCGCAAAGGACGTGCCTCCACTGGTGCGCAAAGTCAGCTAGTATCCTGGAGACGAAAATCTTGTGCCGCTCTAGGTTGTGCATATCGATGTCTTTGCGTTTCATCTTCCAGCAGTCCAGTGAGTGAACAGATTGTACGGAGTGTTTGGCGAGTGTGAGCGGTGCGTCGTGAGGCTTGAAATCGGACATGGATATGGATTGCCGGCGAATAAGGTCGAGGGGCACCCAAAGCCTGTGGCCTTGCTTGTCTAGTCGCAGAATATCGCCATCAAGGTCAAAGGTCCAGACTGATTCAACGTGACTCCACCGGCGATCGTTAAAGGGTGTAGCGATGTCGTCCCGCTGACGCCAATCCCGGCTAATCCGCGTGTACACAATGTCAAAGGTAGACTCTACGTCAATGAGCGCTTTTGCACCGTCCATGCCGGGCGATGGTGTTACTCACCTCTTGCTATGCCCACAAGCGTCTTCGAATACAGTTTCAGCATTCTGTCATCTTCTGCAGATCGATGTGCAGCAAAATAGAACGTCCCTAGCATCTTGTGAGAAGAAAGCGCTGTTTATGACATTTTGAGGCCAACGTACCCTGCAAGCAAAGGTTGATGTATGCTGCCATAGCGAGCGGTGGACCGAGGCGCAATACTAGAACGATTAGTTGAGTATGCGGGAAGAGTGCGAGCGGGAGAATGTAACTGGGGTCTGTGCACGTACCAGTAGCACCCGCAGTCGCGAAAACACGTGAGTATTTCAAGTTCAACGCGTCACAACTCTGAACGCGTGCAGCTATGGAATCAAGCTCAGCGTTCGCCTTGTGACTGTTGCGGTGTTTCTTATAATTATCTCGTGTAGTGGCAAAGGGTGAGTCAGGTCCCAACAGTATCGAACTACGGTACACCCACAAGCAGTCCGTAGTTGAGGTATGCCCAAGAGCAGTTCCACAGTTGAGGTGTGACTCTTGTCAGAAGCACCGGCGTATAAAAGACATCGCGACTAGACTATGACGACGTCATAACTCAACCACAACAGCGTCATTAGATGTCTCTGCTGCAGACGTTAACGCGCTCGTACCCGAACCATCCTTCTCCGATAGACAAGTTGCCAAGTCTATGATATCGGGCGTTTCACACAGTCGTGCAGACACCAGGCTGCTCGAACAACGCGAAAGCCAAAGAAATTACGATTCACTCAACCGATAACTATGCATTCCCTAAACATAACCTAGAAAAAGAACAGGTCCGCCACCCAGGCCAGCCAACCAGCAGCAGAGCCCTGGGAGACTCAGTAACTAAAATGATGAAGGAAACAACACCACAAAGACCTTCCATGCACAAGACCGTCCCGGAGATCCATTCCCCCAGGACCCCACCATTATCCACATCCCCTACGTATACACGCTCTCCGTGTAAGCATTAACCTGCAGCCCCTTCTCCGCCATAGTCTCCTCCTCCAAGAACTTCAACTGCATCCAAACCAAATGCCCCTTCACGCGGTCCAACTCCCTCCTGACCTCCTCCACAGGCCGATTGTGATCATAGAGATGGCCCTGCTTATGCGATTTGTCCGCCTTAGGATTCGGCGTAAACTTGTCATAGTCCGCAAACGTAAGAATGCTGTCATCGGGATCCGCGTGGAAGAGGTCGCGGAACACGGAGGTATTGGTCGTCGCACGCTCGCACCACGTTTCCCAGAGCTGTTCGGAGAGCGGGTCGGACACGAAGTCGCGTTCTTGGCCGGGGAGCGTGTTGTTCGGGGAGTCGTCACTGGGCGGTTGTGCATCGGGGTCTTCCGAGGCGTCGAGAGACTGCGGGGGTAGGAAACCGAGGTGTTCGCGCCAGAGGAGATTGCGCAGTTCGTGGGCGAAGCGAGAGGCTTTGTATGGTTTGCCGTCCATTTCAATCTCGATCTCGTCCGTGTCTTGGACGACGATGGCGAGCTCTGAGTCGTGGTAGCCGAGTTGGGAGCGGTCGTTGATGTTGGAGGAGCCGCAGACGACGGTTTTGTCGTCGACGATGAGCACTTTGGCGTGGATGTAAAGTTCTTCTTGAAAGAAGTGTTCTTTTTCATCTTCGGGCTCCCCGTCCCAGGGTTCGGTGCTGGGTTTCTTGTCGGTGAGCATGGCGTCGTCGGCGATAGAGTCCGGGTCGATGAGGCCGCCTTGGTCGCCTAGGCCAACGTCTTGCTCCTCTCCTGCAAACTTGCGTCTCATCTCAGCAGCGCGATTTTGCGCTTCCTTTTCATTGTCAAGCGGCGCCTCGAGCTCTTCAAGTTCGGTCTGCTGTAGCTCTCTGTACGTCATGCCTGAACTTTCTTCTTGCTGCCTAAGCTTTCTGTTGGCGTTAATTCGATCGTACGAGCGAAGATTGAAAATAAAGATGTGGTCTCGGGGATTGACACCCTGTGCTTCGACCTGCGAGAAGATGCTGTGTTCTCCGCGGCATATACTCTTGAACTGGTAATCCATGATGGCTCTCGTTCCCGTGGCTGCGTCTTCTCTCAAGTCACCCGCGAATCCGGGAATGGCTGGAATAAGAAGAATGACCCGGAATTTGCGACCTTCTTTACCCGCCTTAACAACGGCATCAACAATAGCTTTTCCGATCTGGTTGTGGACAGGGCTCTGTTCTTCGCCCGTGGCCGTGATGAAGAACTGGTTTTCGACATAGACGTAGTGCTGCGCATTCCGGATCAATTCACAATACGCTGTCTGGATGCTGTGTTCAGCTGGGTCAATGCCACTGCTCCAATCGGCGCTACTCCGCACTATCTGAGCGTGGACGGTCCCGCGGTTATCGAGATTTTTCGTGCTCAGCGGACTTAGCGGGTGATGTATATACTCGCCGACCGGATGCTTCGGTCTCTGCACTCCGACAAGGTCTTCATTGTCGCCTTCCCGTCCTTCTATAGTGAGCCAGTCATACCGAGCATCACGCTTGTATTTGTCTCGCTTGCAGAAGTTCCAACGGAGTACAAAGTGTTCCGCGATATCGTAGACAGACGGTCCAATGAGACCCATCGCCACGTCGTGCCACGGCATGCGGCCGTACTCTGCTTTGTTGAGCTGATTCGATTTCCAGTCATCGACGGTGTCAAAGTCGAGGATTCGGTTATTGTTGAAGTCCTGGCCTGGGAAGATCTCATTCTGGACTCCTGAAGGGTGTACGTCGGCAAGCGGGTGCTGCTTGTTATCCCATCTGCCATAACAGAGATCCAGACCGCCAATGAAGGCGACAGCGTAGTCGACGACAATGAACTTCTCGTGATGCGCCCAGTAGAAAGTCATGTCGCCAGCATTCTCGAGAACGTTGTGGTCGGGATGTCTCATGACCGTAATGTTCCCGTATCCTGGTTGGCCTTCCTTGATAAGTTCATTCATGAGATGTCGCTTGGTGTGTTGGCTGTTGCAAGTAAGGGCTGCGGTAACCTGCGATAGTTAGCCGGGGTTCGACACTGTTAGCTGTAACTTGTGTCTACCTCTTTGTACACGACGATGTAGATCTTCACACCCTGTTCTGCCTTCCTCTTGAGTATAGCATCGAGACGGAAATCATGGTTGTAAAAGGGTGGCCTTCTCAAAAACTGCCCAAGTTAGCACTAGACTCCACATACACACCAAGAGAAACCTACAAGCTCAGGAGAAAGCCACCAATCCTCGATATAAATCGTCTCCTTGGCATTGTCCAACGCCACCGAAACAGCCTACACAGCATTAGCCCCCGCACTCTATTCACCTCACACCCTCCCAACATCAAGCACTTACCCAGAAGTAATCCCTCCCATCGACATACCACTTCAGCATATTCCCGTCTCTCTCCGGTGCAAAGCTCTTGAACCGATGATTCTCACTGACTTTCGTCCTCTTCTCATCCGTCTCTTTCTCATGCTCCTCGTCGTGGCGATGATTCGAGTTGAACAAGTTCTTGAACTTGCCCAACTTGTTCTTCGCATGCACAGCCCTGACCTTGACATCGTACAGATGCGTGTCCTTGAGCTTCTCACGCAGATTGGGGAACGGATGCGCGACCTTGTCCTTCAAGGTGCGCTGGTCCGCGGCGCCATCAGTCTGCTCATCCAGCTTTGCATCCGTTTGTGGGTCGAGCTTGTGGTCGCTCATGGCTGTTGATGTTCTTGTTGTTATTGTTGTTTGTTTTGTCGCTGTTGATCACGCGCCCAATCGAGTTCCCAGAATCGGAAAGCGGGGTTAACAGTTCTCGAAAGAGGATTTCGCGCAGGACCTCGCGAGTCTGAAGGAGGCTGCGAAGGGATTTTGTAGGCTGAGGCGGCGTACCCTGGGAAACCTGTATTCACGGCTAGGGTTGCGATACTTGGCAGTAGTCAGACCGAGTTGAAGGGACGGAACTGATCGAGAACGGAAATGACGCACGCCAAGATACCCCACCACCTAGGTACCGCTTGCAGTTTTGGAATATTCACTTGCACATGCAATGGCGAGTGGCGGCGATATGTAGGGCTGAGGATCTCGAACGCTTTCCGTTACTTACAGCCAAGTCGACAACGAGGATGTTCCAGGAAACAGTAGAGCGCGCAGAAGAAGCTGTTACCCCTCCATGCAGCCCACCCCTCATGCATCACCAGCCACGGATCAGAATGCCGGATCGCGCACGCACACAACAAGCAATTGGCTAGCGCACACGATCAAGCTTTCAAAGAACCACGCCAACGGAAACAACGGCACGCAATAGCTTTGTGCGTGACGTCCGCTAGCAACCGAGCAGGCCGCGAATTTGGTCACGCGTAGGCGCCCGCATCTAGCGTGCCCTGCTAGTTTGGCGGTTTCACCAGGACGAGTGCTATGTTTCAAGCTTCACGGTCTAATATCTTGTGAGCTTGACATGTAATAGGGAATTCGACGGAACAAGGAAAGGTTGCAAAAGAACTTGCCGTATACTAGAGAGCTTTGTGCAATTGTATCGTATGCCTACATTTAATACTCAAAAAGAGACAGAGAGTACGCAAACTAGTTGGTCGCTGAGCAGGAGAGCACGTGACCGACGCTCGATAGCTGGTAGGGATAGATGTAGATAGATGCACCATATGTATAGATCAAGCTCATCATCTCAGGACATCCCCGCCTGCCACCCCTCACCATAACAACCACATGACAGAAGATCTCTCCATCTCCATCATAACACGACCCCCAAACACAATGCTATGATCCTCTCCTCCCGTGTAGCTAATCTGCCCAGAAACTCCGATTCCAATGCCAAACGTTCCACATCCATGATAGTGGGGGTATTCGCGAACAACAGCACCAGATGGAGTAAGTAACTAAAGCTTCAAAATATGCTCACACACAACACATCCGCTCGCTGAAGCACAAAACAAAAGAATGCCCACCTTAACCACCTTCGGATCTCCATCCTCCGTCTCATCCAGATGTACCCCGATCGATATGCTCTTGAAACCTAAACCAAACCTCTATTGACCGAAACGTCACATCCATGGTCGGGACACCCGTCACACAGGTGCCTCACTCGGCTGATGATGCCGACTCAACCATATGTCACCCCCCTCACCCTTCTCCCATCTCTCCCACGCCTTCTCATACGCTTCCTCCAGGTCCCTTACCCACCTCCTAGTATCGAACAATGCACTACTCCACCGACTCTCATACAATATACGGCGGAGCTGGCTTAGTCGACCAGTTGCCCGATGGCCTTGATAGACGCAATCACTCGCTAGTCGTACAGCCATTTCTTCGTACTCCTCGTCACTGCTGGCGATGAGCTCTTTCGCCGCTTGACGTCCTTCGGGAGATTTCGGTAGCGCGCCTTTGAGGATCGAAGCCGCCATGCGCGAGCACATCTTGTATTTGTAGCGAGGGAGGGTGAGGAGCGGTGTGCCCGACCACAAGACGTCGGCCGCCGTGGTGTGAGCATTGCACTCGGGCGTGTCGAGGAACAGATCGCAGACACGAGCGCGTGAGATGTGCTGGCTCTTCTGCGCAACGTCGGTGAAGATGACGCGGGAGGCGACTTCGGGGCCGGCCCACGTGTACGCAGTTTGCTTGAGATTCGTTTCACCGAGATCAGGGAAGCGCAGTAGCCAAAGGACAGCTTGCGGAATTCGTTGCAGGATACGAAGCCAGGTGCGGAACGTTGTTGGCTCGATCTGGAACCGTATTAGCATGATCAGAGTCTGGGTTTGGGGAGTATATACCTTGTACAGCTGATTGAAGTTACCAAAGATGATGGCGTTCTCGGGCAAGGTAGGAAATAGCTCCTTCCGCATAGCCCATCTCCGGTGTTCTTCCTCCTCCCACGTGAGCTGCCTTCCCTGCGCATCAGGAGCGCTCTGCCGATGATCGCAGCAGAAGAAAGTGTCTCGACAGTATATGATGTTCTCGCCGTAGATCCATTGGTCATCGGCCCCTCCGCTGTTCTCATCGACCAGTGCATCTTCCAGGTCGATATTGCGACGCCAATCCCGAAGCGTTTCCGGCGGTACAGCAGTATCATCAGCAAGGAGGTAGTCGCACCATTCCGCACCCAGAGTACCGGCGAAACCCATGAAAGACATTTGAATGGGGGCGGCACGTGCAGCAAACACCTCGTTCCTTGCACCGCGGGTGTATCCGTTCAAATTGATCAAAATGTGGATGCCATCGTTGATGATTTGGCTAACCAATCGCTCGGCCGGCCAATTGCTGGCATCGTAGAACACGGGCGCTTCACGTTCGATCTGTTGACGATGGATGGATTGATCGCTGACCGTCGTGGCATAGCAGTAAGCCTTCACGCGAGAAGAATCGTGCAGACCGAACACCGACTGCATCAGATGCGCGAGCGGGTGGTTATTGAAGTCTGAAGAAACGTATCCAATCTTCAAATAGGGGTTTGGTGGTGCAGGAGGCGCGTAAACAGTAGCAGGTAGCCATGGTGCTCTCAAGGTCGAGGTTGAGATCCGGAGACCGTTCCGCTGGGAGATCAACCGGATCTGCTTCGCCGACATGGGGCAAGTAAAAGTGTGGAATGGAAGGACAGTAGGCGCCGCGGGAACTGTCAATGCAGCGGGTAGCTGTGGTCTCCTGTAGCTGGCAGCCGACCGTTGCTTGGGCGATTTGTACCGGTCGTGATACCACTGCCAAATAATTCTTCGGGCGGCGCGCTCGACTAAACGAACGATGCGAGCGCCTTCCCATTTATGGCCTCGCCATTGTAGGAGAGTAGCCCGCATATTGTCTTGCTTCTCTTTGATGTCTTGTGCCGTACCGTTAGTCAGGGCGAGAGGTCGGACGATATCCAGAATAAACTGTTCGTCTATCATACCACGTCCCCAATCTTCACCATCGGCAAGCTGTTTTTCAACTAAGCTCACCACCTTGTGGATCCAACCATAGCTCTTTGCGCCTGACATGGTGGCATCGAGAAGCATACCACTGTCGTCTACGTGCCAGCGGTCGCGGGAACCACGCTCGTCGGCAATGCCACCCCGTCCATTCCACCCGCAAACCGAGTTGAGGGCATTGGCAAGGCCGCATACTGCTTCAGCAAAGTCAGGACTAGCCTTGACGGCTCTCTTGTAGTACAAGATAGCATCGCTGATCCGGCCTTTGTCCTTGACTGCGTTCGCGAGGTTCGCAAGAGCGATGTCGAAGTTCTTGTCGCATGCCACAGCCTGTTCGTACATGTTGATTGCAACTTCTAGCTGTCCAATATCCTTCAACAAGCTTCCAAGATTGGTGTACAGGTGAGCATGACGCGAGTCTAGCAGCAGTCCATAATTGTAGTACGCAAGCGCAAGAGCAATTCCACTACCAGGGACTAGTCCTGGAATCTGGGGTTTTGGTACGGAATTCGAGACCGGGATATGCTTCGAGGGCGCCGATTGCTGTACGCTCGCGAGCAGAATACCCACGTTATTAGCGGTCGATGGGCTCGGCTGCAGCGAGAGTGAAAGATAGTACAGCGCAAGAATCTCTCTGACCCCGTAATTGCTCTGGAAGGCCGTCGCCTTGGGTGAGTTTGTTGCCATGCCATCTTGAAAGATTTTTGCCAAGGAAAGCAGCGAGTTGCTGGTCGTCGAAACTGCTGCCTTGCGAGCCATACCCTCACTGGGTACATGATGCAGGCCTGGTAGTTGCCCATGAGGTGGGAAGCAAAGCTGTGCTGTCTTCAATGCCGGATCTGGGTGAAGCAGAATCGGGTCTGTCGACGGAGGGATCCGTCGGCCACCGGGAGAGCGTTCCGATGCATCATATCCGACTACGGAAAGGATGTGCTTGATCAGACCGCCGATCCCTTGCATTTGAAGCCCAGCACCGATAAGCACGGCGTTTTCGAAAGCTTTCGCTGCGCCAGCGTTGTCGCCAGCAGCGTATAGCATATTGCCCTTGGCATGCACCAACGCGAGAATGCGGCCGTTATCGCATCCAGCTATGGCATAGCCGCTGGATCCGAAACCTGGTTGGTCGGATCCTGGTAGCTCATCAAGATCCTTGGTAATTGATTCGCTCTCTGTATCGTACTCGAAGACGGGTTTATCCGACGCTTCCGAGATGCTCGTCGATTCGCTTACCGACGTAGAGCAATCGCTCTGTACGTCGGAATATCGGAGCGTGTCGTTTTTCTTAACCATCTTCAATGAGCGTTCCACCTCTTCTATGATCTGAATAGCCTCTTGGCCTCTATGATCACTGCATAGCAGACCGATCAAATGTTCCACGGCTTCGAAATAGCTGGGCCTTAGCCTAACGGCACGCCTCCAGTATTGCTCGGCGTCGCGTTTTTGTTGCAACGCAAGTAGAGTGGCTGCGAGATTAGAGATGGCTTCGACATGGCTATCGGGGGTTAGTGGTCAATCGGTAGTGCAAGATCGTAGGGGGACTCACTCTTTGTCTAGTTTCAAAATATGTTTGTACCACTCTTGAGCTTTCTGATAATCCCCTAATGCGTAAGCAAGGCAGCCACCCAGAAGTATTCCGTCTATCCAATTCCACTTGCTCTCTTCACAGTGTTTGGTAATGGCACCGAGAGCAGAAGCAGCCGTCATGCTCGGCGGCACGTCGGGACGGTGGTTGTGATGCGCCCCTGCTATGGAGCCTGACATTCGTCGTAAAGGACGTAATGGCTCCATGGCGGAAACTTGCGAGTAGTTCGCATTCGGGTTTGCGAATGGCTGCTGCTGTACGGGGAACCATGACTGTCTGTGCATGTTCGGATCCGACCCACCAATAGCCCATGCAGAGGAGGAACGGTGGTGGACAGGTCTTTGGAAATACTCATGGCTGTTGAGTTGTGACTGGGACTGAGAGTCAAAGTGGGCGGACTGAGATGGTGCTTGCATGCTGGCGCTGCTGGGAATAGTGGAGATTGTTGCAGCGGGTTGTCGAGGCGGTTTGGGGTAGATGTGTGGCCGTGTAGGCTGTTGCTGGCCACTCGAGTTGTGATGTGCGCTGGGCTTGCGCGTCGATTGCAGATACTTTAGCAGATCAACATAGACAGTGTGTGCCCAAGAAAAGACCTTCTCCCTGGTCTGTGCATTGCTTGATTGGGGTCCGAATTCAGCGAGTGGTGTTGTTGCTGGTGTTTGTTCGGCTATTGGGGTAGATTGACCGGATGATATTGAGAAGTCAGGATGCGGCCGTTGGCTCGGTGGAACTGGTATCGGTTGATTTTGGTAGTCCAATGCAGCGTTGGGATGGGGTTGCGGGAAGACTAAGGGGTATTCGAGGGAGGGTCGGGCGATGTTTCCGTACGAATGCTGGGGATGCTGCAGTTGGTAGGGATGGTGCTGCAGGCTCATATTGGGCATCGTGTTAGTATAGGCATGGCTCAGGAAGGCATTATGTTGTGGATGGGTCCAGTTCGGCGCATGATGGAAGTAGCGGGGATCGCGCATGGCCGCGGGTCGATACGGAATGAAGGTTCCATCGTGCCAATACGGTCCAAACGGGCCTTGGTCGTTCGATGCTGTAGGTCCAAGAGCACTCTGAAGGGTAGCATCAGGCGTTGCTCCAAATGGGTTGTTAAACATTTGGAACTGCGGGTGGGGTTGCAGCGGAGGGATCTGGTTCAACATGGAGTCAATCTGGGGCAGCGCATGCTGGCCACCTGCTCGTCCGGAACCAGTTTCAAAGTACAGGCTCGGACTCCAATCAGTACTCTGCTGCAGCTGGCCATACTCGTCGCTGGCACCGGGAGACCTGAGGGGCAGATCTTGCTTCATCCCGTACGGAATAGTTGATGCGGCAGTTAATGGAAGCAGAATATGCTTGGTTGCATGTGGTTTGTCCATCTGCTCAACGGAGGTCCCATCATAGGCGGCCGCGAGTATCCCATTCGGAGTTTTTCGTCGCAACATATGTTCCGGAGGTTTTGCGGTATTTCGTCCGTTATCTGAGCTCTGGGAGTGGTAGGAATTGTGTCTCGACAGCGGATGGGCGTACCGGAGAGGCCTAGGGTTTTGAGCCAGGCTCCTCTCATCGAATGCTGGAGCATTCTGGAGTGGCTGGCCATGCGTAGAATCGGGGTGGGCCTGATCATAGGGTGTCATCGGGGCGAGCCGCGGCGGTTGCGGCGGTTGGGGATACGGTCGAACCATAGTCATGGCGAAGGTGCGGCGGTCGGGCGCGAGGGAGGTCGGACTAGCTGTAACGTTTGTAAGGCCAAGGCGGGATGCGTGAGGTCTATGAAGAATCGAACGTGCCGACAACCGGGGATGTCCTTCAGCCTTGGTTGCTGGAACGGTTGATTACAGGCAGCACTGTTCAGTCTCTCGAAGACGCTTTCACCAAGACCGGCTTGTGCCTATGCCTTTGCGAAGTCGTCGCCCACTTCCTCTGCATGACATGTCTTATGAATCGTGACCAATGTGCTATCACCGGCGCTCCGTACTGGATATAGACCAGTAGAGCCCCGGCAGGTTATCGGCGCGGTCGATGCGGTTGCGATTATTACCAGCCGGACTCTGTTTGCAGCAGCCAGGCCGTCACGGAGGAGTAGGATTCGTGGATGGGCTCGTGTGGAGGTTCGAGGCCTGGGCGGGGAAGTAGTCAGCACGCAGTCGCCGTGGCCGAGGAAGAAGGAAGATGTAAGGGCGAGTCGGCCAACGTGTTTGTCGCTCGACAGGCGGGCGGCGACGGAATGTGATTCACAGCTACGACGGCGAGAAACGGGAGGGCGCGCCAGACGCAGGGCAACTTACTTTGCTGCGCAGAAAGCAATGCGAGGGCGAGGGCGCGGGCGCTGGGGCACGGCCGGGCTTCGACGTGTTGCGCCGTGGGCGAGGACTGGGTGACACGGCAGCACTCTGGGCGTGGAACGGGGGGGAGGGGCGCAGCGGATGGCTGCCCGGTGCGTGGGTGGGTGCGAGAAGGCGCTTCGAGTCGACGTCAAGCACGCTGGCAACCTTCCCACGGGCAGGTTGCAAGAGTGTCCGGAGCGTCAACTGGGGAAGCGGACGGACGCTGGTGGTTTTGAGCGGGATGACGAGCAGCGGTAGAACCAGGCAGGCGTTGGCACCCGCGCTATGGGCTATGGGCTGATGGCCTTGCAGGGCCCCCCCTGTCGCCGCACGCCTCATTGAACGGGACATGTAAGAGCAGCGCCCCGCCGCCAATCACCCCAGAAGAGGTGTGCCTGGGCGGGCTACACGGATACACGCCAGATTCCGCAAAAAGCACTGCCATCTCGCCGCGCCGACGGATCAGAGAGCGGGTGCGCCCCAGTGCAGTGCCAGGCCGCCGAGGGACGCATCGCCCAAAGCCTGCCAGAAGCCTGCAACAGCCTGCGGGCGCCGTCCACGGCCGCAAGCACCTCGACGAAACGGAATACTGTGTGGCTGCATATCCCTCGCCTGGGCAGTCACGCCCCCAGACATGGCTGCCACTCAACGGTCGGGATCCGCACATCAATCTTACCGCACCACCACGCCGGCCCTCCACCGCGCTGATTTCTGCACACTGCAGATGCACCAGAGCCGCCGCTGCCTCTCCATGGCATCTGGCATCGCGCTGTGCTGCCCTCCAGCGCACCGAGCCCCGCGCCCACTGTCTGTGGGGTTTCTAAATATACGGCGTCGATGCAGCAGCACGCGACGTCTTACAGCACACCTCGCTCCAACCGTTTAGCCTAGATTAATCATGCCAAATCCGACCGGTGTATGCACGCCGATCGCTGGAGGTACTTCGTCCGCGCTGACTGACAGGACTGTCAACATCGGGGTTGGACGGGGCGCGTCGGTGAGCGCACAACAGCGTCTCGGAGACTACCATTCGAGGACGCCGGCACATGTCATTTGCCAACCACGCGTTTCAGCAAAGGTTTGAGCGATTACTTCGAGCGACCGAGGATGCATGCTGAAACGTATCCAACAAGCCTTAAGCATCCATGGATGCATGCAGAAGAGGTGTGTAGACCAGATTGATGGACCACTGTACCCACGCCAGGAGCATAGGGTACCGCGGTGAGTAAATGGTTCGTTTCTCTTCTTCACGCCAAAATAGGCCTATACCATAGATAGTCGAGTCCGAAGACAAGAGGTAAGGGCCAGAGTGTTGGTGAAGTTGTCACGTTCATGAACGATATTGCAGCTCATAATGTCAGCCATAGGACGGCATCTAACCGCTGCGGCGAGCCGTAGCATCCCGGAAGCACAGCGCGGTGGCTTAAGGGTCCAAACGCCACGAGCAAGCTGCCAAAGATCAAAGACCAGGACCAGTGTCCAAAGACGACCGACGCTCATTGTTGTTTGCTGTGTCGGTACTGTACGTTAGTAACACCGCATTGGCCCAGGATGCAGAACGCCTCTGTGTTATCGATGACGCCGCATGCCGCACGCCTCGCGGCATGAGCGCTGACGATCAGGCGGCTCCAGCCCGCAGCGGCGCAGCCACAGTGAGGCGGAGGCAACCTCCGAGCTGATCGCTAAGTTGGTCACTCATAGGACTGAGTGGTGAGCACAAAAGAGATCCATCCCGCGTTCACGTCAGCTACGAGCTGAGAGGTGGGACTGCTTAGAATGGAACAGTCGGCGGTGTGATGAAGCAAAGTATCGCGAGCGTAAGAAGTTCGCAAGGGGGAACAAGCCCGAGAGTGCAGCTGGATGAGTTTTGAGGTAAGGTGCATGTTCGAAGAGGAGGAGAAAAAGATTTTGATTTAGGAAGGGTGCTTAGTCACGGGTCGGTGCGGATCAACTCAGCACCGACATGCTAAGCTGCAACGGGAAAGGTCTCTCGGGCAGCTACGATGATGTGGCTTCACCAGAATTCCGAGAGAAACACATGTTCGCTCCACCGTCACGCCTCCGCTTCTAAACTCTGGTCCCATACCAGTTCAGACTTACCACTAGGCTCACACCGCCCCTCTCCCGCCTAAGCCCCGCCCCGCCCGCGCATTCACCATGAGCGACGAATCGCAGTCTGCTCCCCCTCAGGGAATGGCTCAAGGACCGCCGCAACCAGGGCAACAGCCCACGCCCGAGCAAATCCAGCAAATGCAGCGCCAACTAGCCATAGAAGCAGAAAAGCACGGCATGTCCGTGCCCGACTACATCAACAAACTCAAACAGCAAGCCATGCAGCAACACCAAGCAGAACAAATGCGCCAGCAGCAACAACAGCAGCAGCAACAGCAGCAGCAGCAGCCCATCCAGCCGGGTCCGCCAAAGCCCGAGGCGCTCGCTGTTGCAAAGTTCTTGCAGGGTCAGGATCTGAAGGCCCGGACGGTTATTCATGATGAGAAGCGCAAGGACATGTTCAAAGGTAAGACAACTTCTTTCCTCTTGGATCGAGCATATGGAGGTCGGGATCTAACACCACCACAGTCAAACGTGCAATCCGCGCCCTCATGTCCCCCGCCTACCAGAAAGCCCGCGCAAAAGCCCCCCTCCTCCCCGAAGTCAACGACCGCACCTCCGCCGAGAACACTTTCAAGCTCCTCCCGCTCTCCCTCCTCGCCCTTCGCGTCAACAAGGTCGACCCTGCGGCCGGCCACGAGGGCCATGCCCATGCAAAGACTAAGCGCGTCAAGGGCCAATGGACGGTCCGCATCGAGCAGCACCAGGAAGCCGGCGACGATTGCTACTACATCTGGCTGTATGAGGGCTCCCAATGGAAGATGAAGCTGTATGCTGTGGGTGCACTGATCGGTATCATGGCCATCGTGCTGTTTCCGCTGTGGCCGCTGTTCATGAGGCAGGGTGTGTGGTATCTCAGTATGGGCATGCTCGGCTTGATTGGGTTGTTTTTCGCCATGGCCATTGTCCGCTTGATCCTATTCGTCATCACAATGTTCGCGACCCCGCCCGGCCTATGGCTGTACCCGAATTTATTCGAGGACGTGGGCTTCTTCGACTCGTTCCGGCCTACATGGGCATGGCAGGAGGTACGTCAACCCTCTTCCACACAAAGTCCACCAATACTTGACCCAAAAGATTGGAATTTGTAGTGCCCTGAAATATTGCAAATGCACATCTAACACTTTCCAGACCCCCGACGACATCAAGAACCGGAAACGCGTGAAAAAGGAAAAGAAGGCCGCCAAAGCCGCAGGAAAAGCCAGCACCAACGGCAAACCTTCAAAAGCGAGAAAGGGCGGTGTCTCCCCGCACCCCGAAGCCACCACCCCGCCGTCCGCTCCCACAAACGTCGAGTCCGCCCCGCAACCCACCGGCTCCGAAGCCGCGCCTCCATCGGGTGCTGTCACCCAGCGCAGCGTGCCTCGCCCAACGGTGGAGGAGGTAGATAGCGACGAGTAGGCGATGTGGGTGTGATTTCGCTTCTTTGGGCAGTACATTTGTTAGATGGCTGTCGTGGTCTAGGTGTGGTTGCATTCGTGGAGCCACCTCTCGGTAGCATGTATGGCGTTGCATGGCGTTGCATGGCGCTGTGTGGGAGAGACAACATGGTATGGTCTGATTAGAGAGGGCCGTTCAATTTGTAGTATATTCCTTCGGCTCCAGCGGTCATCAAGTCAATTGTTCATGAGACAGAGTGTTGGACTTGTGCTGTTATGGTCATTTGCTGTCGTGGATTGAAGCAGACTATATGTGCGCTACCCTACCCACCAATCCCAATACATTGAACAGGCGGACCACCCCAAAGAAGACTTGCTATGCACATTTCCCTCGATTTGAACTCCGCTGATGCTTTGCCCACAACGCCTTAGCCAGATGGTGTAACGAGATAGACAAATAGGCACTAGGTTTAGGTTGCCGCGGTCGGAGCTGCGGCTTCGGCACGGGCGGGGATCTCAGGCACATCTGCATTGACAGGTGTGTGGCCGCCACTGATGGCCGGGATGCTGGTGTGCAGGTTCGACTCATTGACAGGCGAATGCGCTGTATGCGCCGAGCTCGCCGGATGGAGATCCGACAGTTGTCTCTCTGTGCCTCGCATTAGTATAATCAGAAGACATATAGCTCAGAATGTGAAACGTACCCAGCTCCCGTATCCTCAACTTCAACATCTGATTTTCCCTCGTCAACATTTGCGTCTCCGCCTGGTAGAACACACCCTCATCCCTAGTATGCACCGCCGGCCCAGGCAAATACTCCGGGCCATCATACGGCCCATGGCCCGATGACGGTCGCAGGGCTGGCGACGCCGTATTGCTATTGCCTTGCGAGCGGCCCGCCATGGAGGACTGTCGACTCAGAGTTCCGCGGGGATTGTACGCGAATGGCGAGTGCGACCGTGCCTGGACGGAAGCGGGGAGCTGGGAGAGGGCTTGCTGGGGTTGTTGAGTGGGGTTCGGGATGGAGGTGGAGGTGGAGCGGGGGAGAGACATGGAGCGTTCGGAGGTGGGTGTTGCGGCGTCGTCTTCGACGGCGGAGGTGGAGGTGGAAGGTTGCGGGTGGGCGGTTTGGAGCTGTTGGATCTGCGATTGCTGGGTGCGGATCATGCTGAGGAGGCGGTTCTGGGCGTTTGTTAGACATGCTGCAACAAGACAAGACGAGAAGAAAGACATACCACCTGCCCCTCCTGCTCATACTCCAACTCCTGATGCAGCTCCCCCAGACTAGGGTTCCTTTCGTGATGCGGGCTATGGGGCCACTGCGCGCTCCTACTCCTCGACGAGGGACTCATGGCCAGCTCTCCCGGTGCAGGTAGACCAGGATCGTTGAGGTTGAGGTTCATGCGGATACTGCTTCTGCGGCGGGCGCGCTCGACTTCCCTGCGCATGCTGCCCGAGGACTGTCGGCGCAAGTCTTCGGTGTGAATTCCGGCGTTCATGGTTGCTGCGGCGGCGAGCGAATGCGAGTGCGGCGGGGCGGGCGAGGCGGGCGAGGCGGATGGTGACTGCGACATGGTGCGTGCCTGGTCGGTGGTCGAGGGACGGTGCGAGGTTGCGTGTTGGAGGGGTGAGGAGGGGGACGGCGAGGGCGGGAGCGAGTTCAGGTCGGGCGGCATAGTTGGTAGGGCGGTGCGCGCGGGTATAGATGAATAGAGGGCAGTGAGGGTCGGTACGGAGCGTCACCGCTGACGTTGTTGCAAAACGCGGCTTGGCTTGCGCAAAGTATCGTGTCGTCGCGCCATGGTGGAGAGACGCTTCCGAGATACCCCGCGCGTTGCCGTTGGCGGCTAGAGGTGGCTACCCTGGCCTAGGACGACAAGGCGGCAGCTGGGCGGGCCCCGCCGACGCAGGAACAGCACTACAGCAGGAACAGCAGCACTTGCACAACGCTCAACAACGCTCAACAGCGCCAGCTGCGGGCCACATGTGCACCCCCCGCACGCTGCGCTTCTTCATTCCCTTGCGTCTGCTTTTGTTTACCGTCGCGTGCATATCTTTATTGTTCGCCATTTCGACGCGTCCCGTTCCCCGCGCGCGCCATCGTGCCGTCTCGCGCCGGCTGCATATTTCGATACCAGCTGATCTCCCGTGTCGATAGTGTCCTTTCGTTATTCCATAGTGACCGGCTGTGCAGCTTGCACATCTGCGGAAAGTACGCACCGGCGTTTAACGGCGAACGCGACGTCTTGCCATTGAGGTCGCCGACACCTTATTCTGTGTGCATGCCGGCAGGCATACATGGCGCAGTCGTGGCGAACGAGCGTCGCTTGACCGTTGCCGGTACACACGTACATGCCATGCTCGATCAAATGTCATCGCACGTGCGGCGACTCGAGGCTGTAGCACAACTCACAACTCTCTGAACAACACAGCGGCGCAGCCCAGTCCAATAGGTAGCACGCCGCTCGGAGGGATTGCCGATGGCAAATCACATCGTGACGGACCCACAGCCTGTCCCGCAAACCCACCGCGCTGGCCAAAGCCAGTCCTCTCTCTCTGATTTCAGGCCTGCCTCCTTCATGGCGCCGCCTCGTCAGCAAAGGAGCAGAGCAGAATGCTGCCGCCGGTGACACGACAGCGCCAACTCAAAGTCCAAACCCACGGCGAGAAGCAAAGAAACTCTGGAAAGGGCAAACCATGACACGTCCGGCGCCCGCTCAGATATATTTCCAAAGCATCGCTGCAGCAGGTCATCACCGTTGCGGTCTCAAACACGGGTCAAACCGCCCATGCCTAGCGAAATCGCCGACATGGCGGGCGGTTCCACACTATCGACTCTAGATGGCCTAGTGTCATGCACGTCTCGCCAGGGGCGTGCTTTTTAGCCCGCTTGGCCGGTGAATAGGGGCCGCACTGCTGCCCGAGCGACGTCTACTGCACACGGGCGGGAACCTCCCCTGCGGAAAGCCCATGATCAGGGCAGGGCACACATCCAACGCTCGCGTCACCCACCTTTGCAGCACGTTTCTCCAAACGTTTCAGTCTCTTCTCCTTCTTCCTCCTGCGCATAGTAGCTGCACCTGCCCACTCTCTAGGACACATGTCCTGTCCCTTCGTTTGATATCGGTTTCTCTCTGCTATAGCCCCCGGCTCCCACGCTCGTTCAACATTGCAATTTCTCCGCTCCCTCGACCCTCATTGACGCCCGCTCCGGACCTTCACACGCCTCGATTACCGTCCAAGCACCTTTAACCAACAGTCCCTCCTGCATTCCTTCCTACCTATCTATTGTCCGGGCATCGAGACCCTCTTCCCTGTCGATACTGTCCGGAAGCCTCACCGTAATCACCGTGCGACAATCTACGCACCCTGGAAGTCACGATCCTAGAATACGACCGACCGAGATTCGGGTTCGCGCGATCCAATCTATTCTTCAACGGGCCGGCTTTTCTACCTTTGGACACGTTCATGTATTGATCCTCGAACCGAGGTGTAACGGCTATAGACGCCATGTTCTCTCACGACAAGACCAGGCTGACTCCCGGCCACGGCCACGTCAACGTCCCTCATGACACCACTCCAATGTCTCGCTGGCGTCGCAATAGATCGAGCGCGCACCTCGCCGTGCCGCAGCCAGCGCCCACTCCCGCAGTGCCCGCGACCAATAAACCTGCGCCAAATTTGTCAAAATCGGCATCTAGGATGTCTCTTTTCAACTTGTTCAGCAAGCCAAAGGTGGAGAAGGCGCGAGGTCACACCGAGGTTGGCCTGGCAGTACCAATGCAGGCACCTCCGCCGCCAAAGGCGGCGCCGGTATCACCTCCCAAGTCATCGCTGAGACCCAATCCCCCGCCTGCGGTTCAGCAGCTGCAGAGGGTGCGATCGAGCCAGATGATTCGACCCTTGTCCGCGATCCGAACATCCACCATCCCGAAGCCTACCGACCACGACCACTGGGAACCCCCGCCCCTCTTTCAAGCCTACCCGCAGGCGATCAAGTACGCCACCGTACAGGCATGCGCCTTCTCGTCCGATATGCTCCTGAGGACTCAAAGCCAGAGGAAGCAGGCCGACCTGCTGCGGGAAAGGATGGACAGCCACCGCGATTTGGCCGCGACCCTGGAGAACGAGACGAAGAAGTTAGAGAAGAATCACCGACGCTTCAATTCTGCATTGAATTCTGCGCCCCAGCTGTCAAGCAAAGTCTTTGTACTAGTCACCTCTGGATACGTGCTGCAGTACGCCGGAGATGGCCCCTTTGACCGATTCCCAGAGAAGGCTCTCAAGCTTGGAAAGGACTCGGCAGCGTTCGCTTCAGACTTGATTCCTGGAAAGCACTGGGTGCTCCAGGTTTTGCAAAGCGCTAACGAGGACGGCACAGCAACCATTGGTCCGAAACATTCCTTGCTCTCTAGACTAAGAATCCAAGGACCTGCTACGCGGAGAGTGGCAGCAAGCTTTCTGCTCGTCATGGAAAGCGCAGAAGAGATGGAGTCCTGGATGATTGCCGTCCGAAAAGAGATTGAAAATTTTGGCGGGATGAAGACGAGTGGCGAGTCCAGTAGGGCGTCATCTTCGACCGAAGAGAGTCCAGAGAAGCTGCCAACTGAGGTCCCACGCCCCCGCCCCATTCCGCAGCAAGCCAATCGCATGAGTAAACTGGGGCCGACGCCAGTCGACTCGCCTATCCAATCTCACTACTCAGAGTCGCCTAGGATCGTAGCTTCTGACTGGGAAACCGATCGCGCCGAGAAGACGACAAGCATCGTAGACACAACTAGTGTGTATTCAAATCGACACAGCATGCACCGCAGGTCCATGGAAGCACCTTCAATCGCCACAACATCAATCTCCCACGATCAACTGCAATTGGACCAGCTGCGCGAGCGATCACATCGGCTCTCATACATGTCGGCGGCAACATCGGCGTCCGACACAGGTACCAGGAATACGTCGCGGAACTCGTCACCAGCGCCAAACTCGCCGCTCAAAGAAGGGTTTTCCCCCGCTGAGTCAGAACCGCTTCGAAGCGCAACGTCCCTCAGATCGTTTCACATGAGCCCAGGGAATACCACCGCACGCAGGAGATCAATGCAGCCTCTGCCAGTCACCAATGAAGATGGCTCGCTACCCGCTGTCGCCCCCCCACCTCCCCAGCGTCACTCCATTTATGGACCGACCTCTCCCACTTTCCGGGAAACGCCAATTTCTCGTGAACCGGCGCCTACTATCAGGGTTCCGCGGCGACAGTCAAGGTCAAGGTTAGAGCCCGGTGTTCTTGTTACAGCATTCGACAGCTTTACACCCAATCCTGTTGCGCCGTCTGCCACGCCTGCGAAGCGCCTTACTCTAGGGCAACTCGAGACGCAGAATCTGGTTAGATACAGCGTGAGGAGTTCGAGTGCACCGCCGTCAAGGAATTCGACCATCTCACCGCCCCCACGTGAGGCTGCGCCCACACCGCCTGCGACTCGCCCTCAGTCTATCATCGGCAGTCTATCCACCGTAGCCTCTCCCTCGAATCACTCCGAGCGCCGAACTTCCCTCGCACCGAAGCCTTTCCTCCGACCTTTCCCTGTCCGACCACAGACACAAAAGGCCGATGGATCTACCGTCGTGCCTCGGCGCATGTCCTCTCTTACACCTTCGGGACCTGCACCCCTGCCACTCGGCATCGTAATCAACCGCTCCGTGACAGCGCCTGCGAGACCGCCCTCCGCCGCATCACGGGCATCATCCCCTTCGCAGAACCACGATTCTGTGCAGCCCTCGCCGGCGCCTGGACAACAACTACGTCGGCCAGCCTCAGTACAGATCCGTTCCAACCCCGCGCCTTTCCTCTCATCCCGGCGCATGGTTTCCAACACACCATCTTTCGTGCAAGGAAATCGCGTTTCCGTCTCCAACACGCCTTCTTTTGTTCCAGGGAATCGCGCTTCTGCTGCACCCGCACCTATCTCGGCTCTACGGGAGAGCCCTAGTATCCCTGTGCTGAGAGGCCATGGCGCGCAATTGAACCCCCCGAAAATTGTTCAGCCACGAAGGAGTATGCCTGCGATGAGTCTACCGCCCCCGGCGCCACCGCCAAATATGCCTTTACCACCACCACCGCCCTTTACGTCTAAAAGTGTTGCGGTGTGAGTTCCCCTCATTCGTCTCGTTTGACGAGATTTCTTTTTTTGCATCACTGTTATTTTCTTTTTCTTCTTCGCTTAGGGAAGATCCAGAAAAATGCGACAGCAACGGCGTTACTTTTGGGTCTTATGGGATGGTCCGAATAAGACCGGGTGGGAATATCCATGGTCTGGTACGGCACTGGAGTGGGTCACTTTCACGTGTTCAACGTTTTCCTTGTTTCTGTCTTGGGTTTATTGCATGATACCTGTTCGTCTACTTCGCTTTTTGTTTGCTTTTACGTTTTCGATTAGGGGATGTGGTTTGGGATTGTTTGAAAGGCGAGGACGGGGTTGAACGCATGCATGCATGTGTGTTGCTTCTTTTCGACTTGCTGGTCGAACTCGACTTGTACTAGTACCACTCGTGTTTCAATGTTCTTCACGCCGCTCATGTCGGTTAGTACTTGGTGTGTGTGGGTGTGTTTGTTGCCTTGGCTGTGGTCGCTTACCGTTCTACGCCTGTACTGAGCAGAATTGTTTTGCTATGTTTGCGAATAGTGTAGTTCCAAGGTGCGCTTTGGCGCGAGTTTAGCAATATGTTTTGCATCCCTGTTTTTGGCGGGGATGAGGACAGAGTTATCGAATCTGTTATATAATATCAGAGTTTCATGGTGTATCACGTCTTTCCATTCTATCCATCCCACGCTTGGTTGGTTCTGTCTATTCCTGACATTCAGCAAAAGCAGGTTCCTTCAACTTCTAAAACAAATTTCACCGAAACCCTCCGCACACGTAGAAAGATGCTTGGAACGAGGAAGATGCGCGGGGGTTGCGTGTGCGGAGAGGAGACGGGAGACTCCATGTCGCTGCATATCATTGGAGAAGAAATGTCCTACCCGATTGCTATTCAGAAGGTTCTTGGGTCTATGGTATGACTGGAAGCAACGGAAGAGGATGATACGGACAGGTGAGGGCGCGGAGCGGACTGACAATCCGCAGAGCTGTGATTGGGTGGACGCGTCTAGGAGAAAGCGATTAGCGCAAGCGAATAGCTCGTCCCTTTTTCGCAACCACGACTCCGATACTTGGCATTAGCATCACCACCTCATCAAACCATCCCAACTTCCTGGCTCCATAATGCCGCCGCGCAAGCTCCCAAAAACAGCGCCCAAACCCAAGTCAACCCCGAAATCAAAACCCCTAAAACGCGCCTCCACCACCAAACCCAAACCAAATGGCACACTCCTTTCCAAACCCTCGCTTCTTCCAATCACGGCTACCCCACCATCACGCGCCCACTCACTATCATACCACTATCCTCTGTTGTTTGATGACAGCGAGACGTCCAACGCGCTTTTGACATGGTTTGAAGGCATTGAGGAAGCGCGGAGTATGCCGTGGCGAAAGAGGTGGATTGATCCTGGGAAATTTGAAGGGACTGAGGACGAGCTTAGTGAGGTGCTTGCAAAGAGGGGGTATGAGGTGTGGGTCTCTGAGATCAGTGAGTCGCCCAATCCTCCTTTCGTCAGGGCTGGAGAGATTTTGGGCATGTTAACGCGTCCGATGCGCGTTTGAACGCGCGGTCACGTGCCCTACATCCCGACTCTCGGACAGCCATCTACTACGTTGAAGACATAAAGACTAATCTCACCCAGTGCTCCAACAAACCCGCGTCTCAACCGTGATCCCCTACTTCACCACCTGGATAGAAAAATGGCCCACAATCCACGCTCTGGCCGCCGCCTCCCCCTCCGACGTCCTCTCAGCCTGGAAGGGCCTCGGCTACTACTCACGCGCCACACGTCTCCACGAAGGCGCCATAGCCATGAGAACCGCATGCCCTTCCACTTCTCCCTCTACCTGTCCCATCCCCAGCACCCCTGCCGCCCTGATGAACTTCCCTGGCATCGGTCGCTACACCGCCGGTGCAATATCCAGCATTGCGTTCGGCGAGGCCGAGGCTGTTTTGGATGGCAATGTGGTTAGAGTGTTGAGTAGACAGTTGGGTATCTATGCGGACGGGAAGGACAAGAAGGTTACGGATGTGTTGTGGGAGGTTGTAGATCTTCTGGTAAAGAAGGTGGCGGATTTTCCGGAGGTGCAGAGGAGCGAGGTCCCGGGGCAGTGGAACCAAGCTGTCATGGAGTTGGGGTCTACGATTTGTACGCCGCGCCCGAAATGCGATGAATGTCCGATTCAGAAGACGTGCAGGGCCTACGCCGAAGGCAAATTTCTTGCCCGGAAGAAGGAAGTTGGTCCTGCGGTGGTAGATATCGAGGATGCATGTACGCTGTGCGAGCAGTTGGATACTGAAGACTTGGTAGCTGCGCCAGAAGTCGATGACGAGGAAGATGGAGCTGAGAAGGTGATAAAGAAGAGGAAGACCGCCGTTGCGCCCAAGGCCTCGAACACGATCTCGAACTACTTCGCCGTGAAAGCGCCCAGCCGGACAACTATCAGCGCTGATAGCGAGCCAGTGGAGGAAAAGCCAGATGTTGATTCACCGTCCACCAATGGCTCGAAGAAGAGAAAAGCTTCGACTAATCCGCCAGAGACGCCAAAGTCCGTCCTCACATACTGCTCTCTCTTCCCAAAGAAAATACCCAAGAAGAAGCCCGCCGAAGAAGAATGCGCCGTCTGCATCGTCGAGCTCCCTCAACCCACAGGCTCTAGCAAATACCTGATCGAGCAAAGACCAGCGAAAGGTACGTAGTCATCAAGCCCTTTCCCATCCCGCTACTAACACACCGCCAGGTCTTCTCGCCTCCCTCTGGCAATTCCCACAGGTTCCTCTTCCAACCGCCACCGAGACACCAACGAGTCGGAAAAAGTCCGCCCAGAACTATCTCTCTAATCTAGACATTGCCGAACTCGAAACCGGCACCGCCACATACATTGCCGAGCTCGGCTCACTGGTCCACGTCTTCAGTCACCTCCGGCTCACCATGCACGTGCAGCTCTTCCGCATCGCGGCAGAGGAGGCTGACGCGTTCCTCGAGAGCGACTTGGACGTGGCGGGTGCACCGGCAAGGAAGTGGGTCCAAACCGCCGCCATGGACGACGAAACGCTGTCGACGGGCATGCGACGCTGCTGGGCTCTTGTGTCGCACGAATAAGTCGGAAAGGTTACTTCCTACGCTAGGAAGCTAGCTACTCCAGCTCACAAATCAAAGCCTAGCACTCTGTACACCACGGAAGATCCTGACTACCGCCTCGCAGACCTGTGTCCGTGCAGGGTCGTCGACTGGTCCCTCTTCCGTAAAGACTCTACGCAAAGTCTACGAGTACGTAGTACGCAAGTGTCGTACAGTATAGCAGTATAAACATCGAGGGCTAAAGGCGGGCGCGCTCGAGTATCGCGCCGGTGGGAAGCACGGTGGCATTGGCGAGGGTGCTTGCATCTTGGAGCGTGCCGAGCTAGCATCTCGGCTTCGCTCAGGATGAACTTATCAACCACCTATCAACCAACCGCCTATCCCACTAAGTCACGCGGTCCTACATCCGACGCATCAATCGACCTCCGAAACAACGGCTAGTAGACCTGGCGCAGCTCCGACATGACTCTTCCGAAAGCCTGAGTTGGAACATAGGGTAGCCACCAGTTCTATAATAAAAACACACGTTACGTGTACGTTCTATCGCAGCTGATAGTAAGACTAAGTTAAAAGATAGAGAGTAGGATCAAGACCAGAGTATCCACGTTGCTTAGCCCATTTCTTGCCATGCCATGCCATGCCATGCCTTCCCGTCCCATAACACCCAGGTATCGCATGCCAACCCAACCGACCCAACGCCTTCCCAAATACAGATAACAGTAAAAAGCGAATCAATCAATCGTACCCCTCTACAACCCCTGCTGCCCTTGCTGCACTTGACTTGCCTGCTGCCCCTGCACCTGACTGACAAAACCCCCCTGCGCCATCCCACCCCACTCACTCTCATCATCACTCCCCACATCCGTCCAAGAGTTCGGCGTCATAATCCCCGCATCCCGCTCGCCAACCTCACTGAACCCGGCCTCAGAGAACCCGGCCTCAGTGAATCCACTTTCCGAGAAACCCTCGGACCGCGCATCAGCATTAAGATCAGCATCGGCATCTGAATCATTGGCCATGCTCATGACCGCGATGTCGTCGGCGTGGCTGCCTACTACCGAGGCGCCGGTGAAGCCGGAGTGCTCGGAGCGCGGGGTCAGTGTGCCGGTGGAGAGGTGCTCGGCTTCGTCGTCGAAGTGGTGCGAGGTTGAGGCGAAGGAGTAGAAGGATTGGGCTGCTGGGTCGGTTTCGGCGTCCGCGTCCGCGCCGTGGTCTGAGGGTAGGGAAGCGGGGATGGAGGCCGTTTGGGCGTTCTCGGCGACGTCGGGGTGGAGGTAGACGGTCTCGGGGGTTAGATCGATGAGTTGGTCTGCCGAGGGGGAAGACATGTGTATGTCGCCTTCGAGGGTAGCAGTGCTCGCGCGGGTACCGGGTTCAGTGTAGGTAAACGGCTGAGGCGACGTAGCTTCTTCCTCGTCGTTGCGATCGAACATCACATTGTCGTCGGAGAAGGGATTCGCCATTGTCGCTCCCGCCGCAGCACCAGCCGCGAACCCAGCATCACCTCGCTTTCGTAGCCCGTCACTCGGAGCCTCAGCGCCGGTAGCTTTCGCCGGCCCATCCCTCCTCAACATGCCATCACTCCCCACCAACTCATCAAAACTCCTCTCGCTGCTTGCCGTGCCCCTCCTCTCCCTCCGCTCTGCCAACTCCACCCCCTCACTGCCAATCCGCGCCAACTCGTCCAGATCCACCGCAACGCCCTCCTCCCTCGCCCTCCGAATCAACTCATTCCGGTTCCGCCGGATCAGCTCCTCACGCCGCTTCTTGCGGCGTTCAAAGTCGTCGCTGGACTCGGAGCCGCGACGCGGCTGGATTTCGTCGCCGAGCGAGTGCAGCGCCACGGCGATTTTGCGACGTGATTGGTCGACCCATTGCCGGACTTGCGGGGATTCGTAGATGGCGATGCCGGCGGCGACAAGGACCGAGGCGGCGATTATGAGGCCTGTTATGAGCGGTGCGTTAGGACGGTGAGGGGCGGTGGATGTAAACGGGCGGGGTGAGTAGTGGCCTGCGAGCAGGTTGGTCGTAGGGAAGTCGGGATGGGATGGGGAAGCTGGTGAGGGGAGACGGGATGGGGCGCTTTGTAGCGTGAGGGGACAAACTCGTGCGTGGAGACACGGCAGCGAGATGCAGGAAGCCCAGCTCACCTTTGGCCAGTGGCGCGGGCATGACGACGGGACTGCTCCGCTTGGATACGCCGCTCTTCGGGTTCTAGATTGACTGTGTCGTACGTGCAGGTAAGTGTGTAGGATAAGAGGACTCTGCGGTGCGAAGGTATAGAGAGAAGGGCAGCCTGGCGGCGTGCGAGGGAGTGAAGTAGTTAGGCGCTCGAGGCAGTGTCGTCGTAAGTCATTCCGCCACCCGACCCCAAGCCCGAGCTTCTAGTCTGGTGGGGTTGCCGGTCGCCTTCCGCGGGTGCGCCACCCACGCTAGGCTATTGTAGCTGGTGAAGGGTTAAATGGTTCACGGACGCATTCGGCGTAGGGTCAATGTCGATATCTTGTCGGGTAATATGTACTATCTACCGCCTACCCAGATGCCCTGCTCTATACTTCCTGCCTAAACGCCGTAAATGTCCCAAGTCTATACTCAAAAGCTTTCCAAACGCTTCTAACACGCCCACGCTCAAATATGCCAATGCTGACTGCGCTCACGCATCACGATGTCCAAAGTGTTCTTCCTCCACCCTCTTCTTGATGGCTTGCTCATGCCTCATGCCCCAAAAGCACGCCAGAATGCCCAACACACTCGACACCAGCGTAACATAGTACGCCCTTTGGTAGCAGATCAATCCCTCGTCGCAGTTGCGCTCGCCGCTGCGCTGCACCTCGGAATGCGAGTCGTACACGGCGCCGTAAAACAGATTGAAAATGTTACCGCTGATGACGGGGGCTATTGTCATGAACCCCCAGTTCACCGCAAAACCATCTGGACCGAACGCGTCCACGACGAGTGCCGGAAACACACCGAAGAGAATCCCGTAGGCGAGACCGCAGAGTCCGGATACCGCCCACAGGTGGTTCGGATTCTCGATGCGGATTGCGCAGATTTGAGCGAGCATGAACACGGCTGCGGATATGGCAGCGCACCAAAATCGCGACATTTGCAGTCTCTTTACGATGAGGTCGGAACCGATGCCGGATAGAAGGCGGCCCAGGAAGGAACAGAGGGAGATGATGGATACGTGCCAGAGTTGGCGGTGGGCCACAAAGTCCTTATTCGCCGAGTCGTCCCAATGATTCCATAGCGCTTGGACATCGTGACCGATGTTGCTGGTGCGGTCAGCTACTGGCTGACTTGCATTCAAGAACGCGACTTACTTTATGGTCATCAGCCCCACGCCTGTCAGCAAACCCATGAGGATCCAAAGCTGCCAAAACTCGAGTTTGTAAAGCAAGGCCAGCCCCGTAACATCTAGACAGTGTGAGCGATTCGTCCTGGTGCTTGCGGCATCGTCCTCCGGAAGGATATCGCCGGGCCCGGATATGAGGGAAGAAGTGTCATCTGAGTCGCCGTCCTGTTCGTCATTGACTAGATGATGTCGTTGGCAATTGACAAGCGGCAACTGACAGGTACGGGAGGTGATGCATTGACAAAGAAACCTGGGGGGCTTACTAGGCTCGGAGTGGGGTAACGTGCTAGGCTTGGGACTGCCCGACTTGGTACGATGGAGGAGATTCGAGTCTCTTCTGGTGCGCTCGTTGGTAGGGAGGACCGCGTAACCGGCGCCGGTCTTGTGGTCAACGACATGGAGGAATGGAAGCGATACGAGCACCAGCATCGAGGTTCCGAAGGAAAAGAAAAGAAGCAACGCGGAAGTGTCGCTGGGGAACGCAATGCCAGCGATGAGGGTATAGAAGAAGGCGCTTAGTCCGAACGCAGCAAGCGGAAAGGCCGATGCCGTCCCGCGGTGTGTCGGCCAGTTGAGCGTGGCTGTCAGGTCAGCGCCTGTAGGCTCGTTCGGTGCGTGCGGGTGGTACCTGTTTTGAGCGCGCCCTGGAAGGCAGCGCAACTCCCAACACCCGATATAAAAGAACAAAACGAGATCAATCCTACACTCATAGACCCCACACCCCGATCATAGGCTTCGGAACGTCAGCCTGGTCACCTAGCGAGCTCCACGCTAGCATACCTATACGGATAGGATAGTACCCCACGAATAGACAGGCCATGCCAATCAAGCCTGCCAGACGGGGACTCTTCCGATCCGTGATTATGCCCATCGGTATGCCCGAGGCGTACATTCCGAGGTTCGCAGCCGTGCCCTAGCATTGTAAGGTCCTGTTCATTCGACGTGGGTTGTAGAGGGTGACCGTACGATAACATTGCTTTGTGTCGCTGACAGTTGCAGTTTGTCGGCGAATTGGGGCGCCCATGCTGAGTAGGCATACTGCCAGGTGTTAGCATCTGATACTGGGTCTGAGGGTGAAAGCTCACGTTGGTCCCGCAGGCTAGCGATATGAGTGTAGCAGCAACGACAGACACGATGCGCGTCTTGTTGTGCGTCGTGACCTCGGTGACACCCATATTTGCTCAGAGAGCGAGAAACCTTGTAGAATCACGGCGGGATCATGGAGGATGTGCAGATTACGGGACGTGGGTCGTTATCGGCACGTCTGGGCCGAGACGATACGAGATGGAGATGCACGGGCAGATGTCACGGAAGCGCCGAACAACAGTAAAGGGAGGTGGACAGAGCGAAAAGTGACTTGAACGACTGCGCTGTGCAAGCTTCACGGCAGACAAATCGCGACGCACATGTTGCAGCGGGTTGAGGCTGAGGTGCCAGCTGCTGCCAAGACATTCAGCAGCTAAACAAGCGCGAAGCCCAAAGTGAACGTCACCGGGCGTCGACGCCTCTGCACTCCGCAAACACCACCACGACACCTCCGCGACCATGGGCGCCCTACTATCCATACCCCTTCTGGCTCTCCCGAGCGTCGGTACAGTGCGTCGACCGCCATAGACTTGCCATGCGACGAAGCGCTAATCTTTGGATAGCTCTGGGGCGTTGCCGCCTCGTGCTGTGGAGCGGCGACATGCAGCGCCGTCTGCAGTTCGTGTGGGAAGTGCGGGAATAGGTGCGCATACACGCAGTGTTCCATGCGCTGAGCTGACAGCCTCTAGCATTGCTACCCGTATCGCCTACGCCCTCATCCTCCTCGTCAACTCGATCGTCTCGTGGATCATGCTCACGGACTGGGCCATGAAGAAGCTGTCGCACCTCACACTCGACTACGTCGACATCAAGTGCCACGGCGAGCAGTGCTACGGCTACGTCGCGGTTCAACGCATCAACTTCGCCCTCGGTTTCTTCCACATCATCATGGCCATGATGCTCATCGGTGTCCGGAACTCGAAGGACGGACGGGCGCCAATCCAGAACGCTTTCTGGGGACCCAAGCTTGTCGCCTGGATCGGCATGATCGTTCTCACCTTTTTCATTCCGAACTCGTTCTTCATCGTTTGGGGCAACTACTTTGCCATGGTTGGCGCGTGCCTCTTCCTGCTCATTGGTCTCATCTTGCTGGTCGACCTTGCGCATAACTGGGCCGAGTACTGCCAGGAGAAGATTGAAGTTACCGAGTCGCGCATCTGGACTGGTATGCTCGTGGGATCTGCGCTGTTCATGTATCTATCATCGTTTGCGATGACGGTGGTCATGTACATCTACTTTGCGAGGAGCGGATGCGGCATGAACCAGGCAGCCATCACGGTACGTGTTTCGTTCTTCTCCAGATCATTCCGCTAATCTCTCTAGATCAACCTCCTTATGCTCCTCATCTCCTCCGTAATCTCTATCTACCCCGCCGTCCAAAACGTAAACCCCCGCGCCGGCCTGGCCCAATCCGCCATCGTAGCAATATACTGCACCTACCTCACCATGTCCGCAGTCGGCATGGAACCCGACGACCACCAATGCAACCCGCTCATCCGCGCCCGCGGCACCCGCAAAGCTACCATCATCATCGGCGCAATCGTCACCTTTGTGACCGTCGCCTATACTACCACCCGTGCCGCAACCTACGGCCTCGCCCTCGGTGCTCAAGGAAACTCGTACGGCAACGGCTACACCCAAGTCGGTAGCGACGACTACGAACATGGTCTCGTCACTCAACAACCCGAATCCCGCCGCGACATGCGCCAAGCTGCCCTCCGCGCCGCCGTCGAAAGCGGATCCCTCCCTGCCTCGGCACTCGACGACTCGGACAGCGAAGACGAAGACGAGCCATCGTCGGGTAAAAACCCGCGTGACGACGAGCGCAATGCTACACAGTACAACTACACGCTCTTCCACATCATCTTCTTCCTGAGCACGGCATGGGTGGCTACCCTTCTCACTACCAACTTTGACGAAAAGGACATGTCGAACGACTTTGTGCCGGTGGGGAGGACGTACTGGGCTAGCTGGGCTAAGATTATCAGCGCGTGGGTGTGCTATGGGATTTATACGTGGAGTTTGGTCGCGCCGCTGGTGTTGCCGGATCGTTTTGATTATTGAGGGTGTTCTGTCGGGAGAGGGGACAGTGGTGAAACTGCATGGATTTGGGAGTTGGGACGGACGGCATGGTGTGGATTGTACCATAGCATAATTCCTTTGTATTTTGGTTCTATATATGTTTCTTGAGATCCTTGCACGGTTCTTATACAACAGACTTTTGCGCTGTGCGCGCCGCCAGTACGCTTGATGCATCTCCAGATTATTGCGGAGTCCCTCTTCTGCTCTGAAGACTAGGATATCCATCCTTACGTAATCTTCCGCACAGAGGACGCCACGGAGCCTTGGAACTTGCCGGTCACAGTGTCGCACTCTTTGTGTGTAGTGTAGTGTTGTCGACATCTGCCCTGCCACTTGGCTCCACTTGCTTCGGGACCAAGTGCCTCCTGCCTGTGTTCGGAGATGATCACAGGCGCACGAGCGCGTCGATCGGTGGCCAGAAGTGTCTATATGGAGGACTTGTTGTCCATGATCGTGCTGTGGAGCGATTGGACGGCGCTGACCGTGTTGGCGAAGTAATTGATGTGTGTGTTTGCTTGATTTGAGGTCGCTGTGTCTGTACTCAAAGTTCAGCCATTTGAGTCTGTGGTTACGGCAGGTTTGACCTTGTTCTTTGAGCCTTTTGGACGGCCGCGTGCGGTTCGTTGGGCGAGGACGGGCGTAGGTGATTTGTCCTGTTTCGTGGTGGATGGCTTTAGTTTGTTCGGGGATCCGGGCGGCCGTCCTACGCGTTTCGTTGTAACAGGCGGAGCGGCGGTCTGAGATGTCTTCTTCGTCGCACTCTTCGCCGTCTCAGTCGTCGTCTTGGACACCCTCGCCTTCTTCCCAGCCACCGCGGGAGAGTTCTTCGTCACCTTCCCCTTCGCCGTCCCAGCAACAGCCTTCGGTTTATTCTTCGACCCTCGCGGCCGTCCCATAACCCCGGAGCGAGAGAGTCTCCTCGTCAACTCCCTCGAATCATGCGTAAGCACATCCAGCAACTTGATCGTCTCTTCATCCAGTCCCTCTCTTTCCGGAAAGATGGGCGACCCCATCCACGTCAATTGTATGTCCTTCTTCGCGCCCGCGATGCGAAATTTCTCTGGCACACGCTTCCTGCGACGCCGCTTGCCATTGATGATCTCCGGTAAATCCTCCTCTTCTTCGTCGAGCAGGTCGTCTTTCCCATTAAGGAGAACGAGAGGTGTGTAGCGTACGGTGACGCCTACGCCTTCTAGTCCTCGCGCTTGCGCGGCTTCGTTCCATAGACATTGTTCGATTGTCCCACGTCGCGAGACTTTTACGAAACCGAGGGGTAGCTTGCTGAGTCCTAGGCGTTCTAGCACCCCTTTTGTAGCGTTTTGTGTCGTGACCAACAACCCGAGTACATCCTTATTGCGCCACCCCGCCGGCGTCCCCTGAAAACTCCCCTCCAGTTCCCGAATATGCACCGGATTGCACCGACCCTCCATACTCTTACACTGCACCACCACTGGCAGCGGTTCGCGCAACGTAGGTAGTACCCAGTGACCTAGCAGATCTATTCCTCGGTCTGCGCGGCCGCCGGTTCGAAACAGACTGAAGCCGAGGCGGAGAAGGGATTGCGAGACGACGTATTCGTAGTGGGTGCCAACGTAGACGGTGGAGCGTTTATCCATGTTTCTGCGGTCGGCGTAGGCGAGGAAAGAGGGGAGGGTGTTGTGATGGGGAGAGCCGGGGGGGACGACGAGTTTGGGGATGTCGATTGGAGCGCGCGAGGTAGTGGATGTCGTTACTATGCGGCGTGGGATGAGGGGGAGTCGGGGGAGCCGGAGGTGGGTTGGGAGGGTTTGCGTATGGCATGGTGGGAGAGGGAGACGCATTACGGCTTTCGATTAAGGAGCGGCGGATGCTGAATCATATTTACAAGAAAGGGACGACGAGAAAGGAAGAAAAGCGAGCACTTGTGTTGTGAGATGTGAAGGGCTAGACAGGAGAGCAGTTGTCGCGTAACTTTTTGGCCTGGCCCGAGATTGAAAACGCGCTAGGTCAGCCCTGTGGTCGCGTCAACGGTCCACCGCTTGCCGCACTCCCCACCACCACCATCACCACCACCACCACTATACTTGCAGCTTGTCACTGTCCTGATAGCCTAGACTCGGCAAAAATAAGCCGTTTCATCGCCCTAAACTTGATTTCCATATCAACTGTCGCAACAACTCTACGCTCTCCCCAGTACCACCATAATGGCCGACATCCTCACCCAAGTCCAAGACAATCTCGACATGGTACATACCCACGCCACTCCCATCCCCCGTTCCATGTTAACAGCCCCCAGCTCCTCAACCAAATGAATGCCTCTTTAAAATACATCAAAAACCGCGCCCCACCCGGCATCATCCCCGGCCAACCCCACCTCTCCTCCTTCGCCGAAATCGAGGCACAAGCCGCCACCCAAAACCCCTCTCAACCCGCAGCGCAAGCAGATACTCAACCTCCTCCCCCACCAACCCAGGAAAAATACCAAAACGACATCCGCGAGCTAAGCCGCGACATGATACTCAAAGAACAACAAATCGAGGTGTTAGTTGCGAGTTTGCCAGGCTTGAATACGAGCGAGAATGAGCAGATGGAGAGGATGAAGGAGCTGGAGAGGGAGTTGGAGGGGTTAGAGGGTGAGAGGATTGAGGCGGTTAGGGAGAGGGAGGATTTGTTGAAGAGGGTTGAGGAGAAGATTGGGAGTGTGGGGGGCATGCGGTGATGAGGTGGGTACGATGGGAAGGAAAGAGATATATATGGGGTTGGAGGAGTTGATACCCGTCGATTAGAGCTTGGCTCGTTGGCAACGGAGGCGGTAGTTTTACAAGATACGAATTCAAGTTTACTGTTTCTTTGGACAATCTACGACGACCGGCGTACCACGACATGCCCTGCTATTGTTTCCAACAAAGCGAAAGGCGCATCTCAATCTGTTTGCAAGAAGATCTATCAATACTGCCGAGCTGATTGTTTTTCTATGTTCTTCGCCAATCCGTTGCTCGTATCGACACCCGCTTCTACGCTCCTTTCTGCCATTCAAAAGCTTTCTCTCGCTCGTTCAACATCGCACCCCGAAGCAAAAGGAACAGCAAAAACGTACGACAGCGGGTATTCGCTAGTGGCGACCCACCTAACTACTAGTCCATCGGTATAATGATTAAGTATAGCTGTATAAAAGTCACGGGGCACCGCGTCGACGACGCGGCCATTGCAAAGGAGGAAAGAGCAATAATGCCCGAGGCAGTGACGACATCCGCAATTTATAGAAACTCTACCAACCACTATTACCTCTCACTGTTGCCTCTCACCCCATCATCTACTCTGTGTTTACCACGCACTTGTCCTTCTACACTTTACACTTCTTTTGCTTGTTACTGCGCTGTCCATCTTTGAGTTCTGCTCCTGTGTTCTGATTTGTTTAGACGCTTGACACTTTGCCTTCAGATGCTCACCTTCTGCTCTCGCACTTTGAGCCGCTCAAGTGCTTGACGCTGGCCCTTTAGCTCATCTTCTGCTCTTGCACCATGGACTTGACGCTGTGCCTTCGGGTGCTCACTTCTACCTTTTTCGTTGAGACTTCTGGTGGAAGGCGGTGTATTAAAGAAGAAGCTGGCTCCAAAGCCCTTTCCAATCCTCTCACTTCTCTCTGCAACCTGTTCTTTACAATGGCCAAGTTCTCAACCTCAGCACTCATTCTCTCTTTATAGACCGCCCATACTTGCACATCTTGAGCTCGAAGTCGCCATTGGTTGACTGGATCGGACAATATCTCTCCTTCGACCAGCACCAAACCTAAGTCCTCATACAAAGGCGGTTTCAAGTCGCCCACATCATCCACATCAAACACTTCCACCTCCTCTCTCCTCCTTCTTGTCCCAGTCTCTTTCCTCTCAGTCTTCTGCTCCAACTTCTGTACGTCAATAACCCAGAGCGGTACCGCAGGCGGGGCCCAAACTCGAGACGTCAACGACACAGCATCTTCCTGAATTTATGTTTTTTTTACTCTTGCTGGACTTGAAAGGGAGATGTTGGTGGGCCCATTTCACACCTTGCTCTTTCTCGAGCCATTTCGTGTTGATTTCTCGGCTACTGGTTGACCGCGTTCATCACGTTTGCAGAGTGTCTTTCAATTTCAAAATCTTCCTTTCTGCGGTGGTACTGGCGGGCTTCTGCGGCTGCGAGGTTGTCGGGCTCGTTGAAGAGGCTAATGGTGCCAACGTGGAGTTGGCCGTGGCGGTCGAAGGACATGGGAAATGGATTCGGAGGATGTAGGGTGGTGTTCGAGAGCGTCAGGGCTATACTAGGGCGTTCTTTTGACTTTTAGAGGATTGCGTTTATCAACGTTTGGGGGCGTGAGAGAGATCACCGAATTTCATCTAAAAATCGCCTTCGTAGATGATGATAGTTTTGCGTGTGAAATGGACGGTGAATGCACTAGGCAAGACAAATCGGTGCGGGTGATGGGGCGTTGGGAGTGTCAGCGTCTCCCTTTGCGCGACGTGAACGTTGAAGCACAATGTTGTATTTCGTGGTCTAGTGTGCAAACACAAGGTTGGTGGTTTTGGCATGTGGCACTCGAGCGGAAGACCTGGTGGTGGGCCGCTGTGCGTTGCAGAAGTTGATCAATCATCTTGTATGTTAGCAAAAATGCAAGCGCAGCTGCACAAAGGATAATGCAAATGAACTACACGGTCCTCCTCTCATGGGCTTGATCTACTCTACTATTTTTACTTCAATTTCTCTTCATTATCCGCCGCAATCTCTTTAAAACGTCTGCCACCCTACCACCATGACATTCTTTCACCCTCTGTCTAAGGCTTTGAAGTACTTCCTCAGCTTATGCGACCGTTGAATCGCACAAAGGCCGTACCCCATTTGCTTTAGACTAGTAAATTCTGAAGACATGATCTCGTAGTATTGAATCATTTCCAACGTCGCTTATGGCTTTCTAACATCTGATCAAGTTCGCGCCTTGCTCTAGTGCATTCGGAAAATAATGATAAGGCAAAGAGCAGTGTGTTCTGGGTGCCAATGATATCCCAGTAGTTAGCTCTGCGTCGGCGGAATGACGGAAGCATTGTGATCAGACATATTGGGTGTGTGTTCTAGAGCGCTGAGAGGCTACTGATGAGATTGCTGGCGAAATGTCGCTACTCCACGAAATTTGAAACAAATTTGATGCTTTTGATCCGGTTTCCTCGACTGTCTACTACCACGCATCTCCCGCAAGTTATAACACGCATGCTTCATGAACCCAATGGTATGGTCTCCAAGTACCACCTGCCAGTTGCGGTAGGCTGTTGCGAAGGATTTGCACTTAGCGTAACGGCCCAATATCGCCCGCGAAGATCAGACCACTCTGAAGCTGCACGTCCCACTGAATCCAGGCGTTGTCTCCACCGACGGCCGGTCAGCTTTAGCGCACCCGCATCCGCGCCGCTGCCGCCCAATGGTGCAGCCGGGACGAAGGGACGTGGGTCTTATCCCTGTCTACCACCTAAGCACACCTAAAAGCGATGCGCGAGAAGAGCTGCTCTTACGAAAGCACGAAAGGTAGCGTGATGTACTTGCGACAATCAACTACTCCTTTCTATACGATAGAGTCAATGTATATCATGAGAACTTATGCTGGACAGTGGTCCACGACTAATATTGTAGGCTAGGAAAAGTGTTTGGTCGCCTCACTTCGCGATCTGCGATAAATTACCCAACGGGGGTTCGGAAGCTAGAGCCGTAAACATTGGCGATGAGAACACTGACTCAGGAACAGCAGTCCAAGACAGTGTTCGTGAATTATCATGAAACTACCGTTGTGCGCGCTGCCGTTGTGGCGGGTCGAGATCTGCGTAGACTTTTCTTTCTTTGTACGCGACGTTGACATTCGTGTTCAAGGCATGTCGATCGAGTCGCTCTCCAGCCGTAAAATGAGGGTGATGCTGATCATGTTCGAACTGAGTGTTGGGGAGCGAAGCTTCGCGCGAGAGAAAATGGCTTCTAGCATAGGTACCTGGCACCTGACTATGTGTGGGGTTGGGGCCGATTCGTTAGATTTCACTATTGTCTCAGTCAGAGAAGACGTGTGACATCTAATCTTTCATTTTGTCAGGTAGTTGGACCACGATTGCGCGAGAATGTCAATGGCTCAAGGAACACGCAACAACAGGACGAGGTGGTAAGGAGCTGTTGTGTCTTACGTCTCAGAAGACCTCCTATAAGTGCCTTGTTGGCAGACCAACATGACCGTTACTCGAAAAGTAAGTAGATCATAATTGACGGCCCGTCCCACTGGCACCGAAAAGGAGCGGAAGGTTTTCAGGAGGATTCGGCTAAGCATTTGCCGCTTCCACATCCATGGCTTACGCCGGGAACTGCGCGTCAGGGGGCTGTCGGGTAAGAAGCCACCAGTAGGAGATCAATCGACGCCAGAGAAACTACCTACATCGTGTGGATTCTAATTAGCTTTTTCTACGTCACCGTCAATTTGAAGGAGCCTGCGATAATTCCATGCAGCGAAGGCATCAGGCTGAGGACAGAAAAGGGCATTGCCTGCAGATTAATACGTGGAGGGTCAGATCACTGGGATACCCGGTATTCGATTATGTTCTGCCGGAATGGTTCGACATGGGCAAAGCGATCACCGGAGCGCTCTCCGCCTTGTGCTCGCAAAACCGGGAACGGATCTGCTCAATTTCCATTCGCCAGTCTCTCAAAATCAGCAACTTCTCGAAATTTCACCGTTAAAGCTACTTTCTTCACAGCTTCATCTCATCGTGTCCACATCACTCTCCCCATTCTTGCGACCAGCAACCACGCTTAGATGCCTTTTACGACCGTCATGCCTCCACTCCGAGAAACACTGCATCAGTGGCAGGCGCGGGGCTTGGAGAAGGGGACGAAACAGGCATCTATGTTCGCTGTCGGCATTCCCTTCATAGTGATCACGAGCACCGTTGTCATTATGCGTATTCATGTGCGGTTAAGCTTGCTCAAGGTGCAGCTTGCGGCGGATGATTGTAAGCTCAACGTTCTAGCGCATGCTGAGAAGAGTTATACTTACATATCTGCATTTAGATCTGATGCTTGCTGGTACCTTTTTCACAATCTCGCTCTCAGTAGCGAACATGATATGTAAGTAGGTGTGATTTGGGACATATCAAGCAGGCGACTGATGATGGTGTCAAATAGGCGGCTGGTATGGCGTAGGCATGCATAGTGAGTTTTCAGTAGGGAACCGTCCGTAAATCAATCTAGTTGACATTTTGAGCAGCACTCGACATTCCTCCTGAAAACCTCACGCCAATGCTAAAAGCTAACCTCGCCACTCGCCTTCTGTACGTGGTGGGCATCTGTCTTGTAAAATTCAGTATTCTTGTCTTCTACCGGAAGCTCGACCCGCGCAAGACGACCAGGTGGATTGTCCACTTTCTCATGGCGTTTGTTGCTGCACTTTCAATCGTCACTTTCTTCGTGTTGCTGTTCGTCTGCACGCCGCCATCTCTGTTCTGGGATCCGGTAGCGCAAGCTGCGCATCCCGAGAAGTGTTTGAAGCAGGCGACACAGCAAACTTTCTTCAACGTGAATGGGGTCATGAAGTGAGTATGTTCGCTTTCTTACGGAGTTTGTTGGGGCTAATATGAATGTCTTCTAGCATCGTACAAGATATCGCAATTTACGTACTTCCCATAAACATCGTCTGGAATCTACAGATGCCAAAACGACAGAAGATTGCTCTAGGCAGTCTCCTCTGCGTTGGACTTGTCGCCGTTGCAGGTGCGTTCGCACTTCCTTCCTCCCACGCGAAGAGCACAAGACTGACTGTGAATAGCCGGTTGCGTCCGCTTCTATTACGTACTCTTCCTCGCGAACGAAAAGGATATCTGGTACTACATGACCGACTCCCTCAATTGGTGTAGCATTGAGATCTACGCAGGTATGACCACCGCTCAAATTTCCACCACGAGACCCAAAAATGCTAACATCCTCTCAGCGATCATCTGCAGTTCCGCATCGACCTTCAAAGCTATTCTCAAAACATATCTCCCCAAAGTATGGGGTAGTTACGGAAGTCGGGGCGCATCGTCCAACCCTCGCCACCAATACGATCAATCGCATAGCGGACAGTTTAACATGAAGCCTTTCGGCGCGTCGTCATCGAACAAGTCGCACAGCAACCGGAAGTATGGTATTAGCGATCTTACGGAAATTGGGAATGATAGTGAAGAGGCCATTGTGCAGGCTGGACATGTGCCCGTAAGCAAAGCGGAGACTTTGGGCGCAGAGAGAGAAGATTGAATGGTGTAGATTGCGGACCTTACTAAAAGATAAAGACAGCGTATGGGGATAGGAAACGACTCTGATGCAAAGGTCGAGGCAAACTCAAATTAAGGCGCCATGGCGTAAAGGTGCACCGGAAGTCTGGAAATGCACACCGGTGCTTGTATTGATAGCAGATACTGGTTCTTCTACTTGCTCGGCATGCCAACACAATTCGCGAGGGTGATCATCCTCCGATCTTCCTTCAACGCAACCAGCTCATCAAGAAAGTCCTGTTCCCATGCCTTCTGCAGCCTCTTTGGCTCCCAGCCTAGCACTTTGCGCGCAACAACCGCTTTCGTAGCCTTGTTTCCGCCCCAACCACGTTCCGCTATGTCGACGCGGCCGGCCGTGAGCTCCTCCGCGATCTCTTGTAGCCCCACTTGGCGAATCTCCTTTTGCTGTGGGGTTCCCTCCCTCGGCAGTATGCCGTCAGCAAACGCCACATCCAAACATGCTTGGTTTATTTCCGTGATGAGTGCGCGACCCACCGCCGCGAACATTAAGCCGTTCTTACCCGAGGGAATGTATCCAACACCGCGGTCTTCTCGCTCGAGAATGGTACGCAAGAGGAGAACGTAGATGTCCGCGAGGTCGAGTACGTGGACCCAATCGAAGTTCGCCGTCTCGTTAAGCTTGAAGCCAAAGCCATGCTGTATCACGTACATCATGACCAGTGGTAGGACGATACCCTGCTTGTTGAATTGTCCTGTGCCTTCGCCGAAAATTAAGGGTGTGTTGACACTGACGGCTTGCACGCCACTCGCTGCGGCGGTTTCGAGGACGCCGACTTCGGCCGCGCGTTGCGAGTAAGGCTCCTTCTCGTCCAGCGCTTTCATAAACTTAAGGATCTCGGCGTTGTCTTCTTCGTCATTCCACTCGCGCACTGCTTGTGGAGGCTGCGTTAAGGGACGGTCGGACAAATTCGTGCAGCCGGAAATGTTCAGCATCCATGGCGCCGGCTTGCCAGCCTTGACGCGACGTGCGAGGCCGTTGACAAAAGCGATGGCGCCCTCAGGAATAAATCCAGAGCCCGTATTGAGGATGATGTCGTAGTCTGAAGCTGTGTCTTCAATAAAAGCTGTGTCTTCTAGGCCCGGCCATTTGATCGTGTTGATGCGAGATCCGTACGCTTCTTTAAGCTTGAGGGCTTGTGTATCATCGCGGATGAGGAGGTCGAAGGTGAGGTCTTTGATGCTCTGTGCTTTGTTGGCGAGTAGCTGGGATAGGACGGTGCCGCCGACGTAGCCTGTGGCACCAGTGATCAGAATCTTGCCCATCGTGATGTTTTGTGCGAATGGTAGTAGGATTGGTAGAAAGAGGTCTTGTCGAAGTGTAATCAGCGCAGTGTGATCGCGGGGCCACAATACAGCCAACGACCCATGGACATATCCAGGATATCACCCACGTGCATGCGTCGCACTGCGGGTTTTGGACTGAGGTAGGATTAACATGATGTGAGCTTCCGCCTTAGGTTAGACTAAGATTCAAACCCGGGATGGATTGGCTAGATCCATGCTTATCGTATAAGCCGACTATGCCTATAAAGGGAACCCGCCGGCAAGGGTCTCATTCTCTTTGCTAATTGTCGTGTCCGGAAAGTCTGAATTACCATGCTACAGTAAGCAGATTTGCAACAACTGTTTACATTTGCAAGTACTGAACGAACACGGCTGTGGAAGAAATAGCAAGCAATTGGACCGATTGAAGGAGTGTCGGTCAAACTTAAACGAGGGAACGAGCACTGCATATGACACCGTGTATATTTCCGCGGCACCTTTAAGCTGTAGACATAATTTTCAGAGTAGCAAAGTGCGAACCCTACAAGTTGACAAATGACACTCAGATTTGTGCGATCTTCACACCGGGGCTAAGCATTTGAGGGTATTATCTTAGCGAGCACCGAGGAATTGTAAATGAACACGCACGCTGTCGTTATAAGCTTTATACCTGAAGCCACGTACCAGCACTCGAAGAATTCATCTTGCAATGTAATAGCCATCGAAATATGAGAGGAACAAGTGTAGATGCGAAAGTAGTAGACCGTCCATTTTCTAGCTTATAATCTCCGCAGGCCCAAGAGCACATTGACCTGAGCCGCCTACAAGGTCGCCCTGAGGTGTCACAAGAATTTGGACCTTGCCCAATCCATAGGGGCACATTTCAGTCGGTGCACCCTCATTTGGCCCTGAGCGTACCGCGTAAGCACAGGTGTATGGAGGTATATATATCCAGTGATTACATCCAGGGACACCATAGCAGAATGAACAGCAATCACTCGCCCGCTCCATGTTATCGTTGTACAACCATGTGCCTGGCGGATTCACAAAGCCGTTAGCGACGCTGGTGGTTTGCCCTGAGCATTCAGTCTGTGTGGCTGTACTGGAAAGTGTGGTGGTAGCCTGTATGGTGGAGAAGAATGTTGTCTGGCACAAGTCAGCGAGGTTTCGAGCCATCTTCAAAAGCATGCGTGGCGCGACGAAATACTTACAGTTGCGAGAGGGGTCAATGTCGTGCTATCGGTGAACGTGATTGTGGTAGAGAGAGATACTGTGACAGAGCGTACTGGAGGTGTGATCGTCACTGTGGTTGTAACGATGGGTCGAGGCTTTGTTGCTGTTCTTGTCTGCGTAGTCGTCTTCGTCGTGGTTTTGCAAATTGAAACCGTCTTTGGAGATGGCTTGGGCCACACCTTCTGGCATGCCGGACAGATCAGATGGGTGGCGAAGCCCTTTAACCATGATGGTGGCTTGAGACTACGCGGGGCGGGAGGGGCGGGAACATTTGGAGCAGCCGGGGCAGTGGGAATACTTAAGGTGGTTGTCTCCGTTGTTACTACAGTGGTTTCAGTAGCGAATTCTGTTATCTAGACGGAACAATTAGCCACATCCATGCTGAATGCACCCTTGTGCTTACCGATGCGGACGAGGTGATGGTGCTGGTATCTGCGGTGAAAGTTGTCATCATGGTAGTCGAGAATGTGGCCGTTTCCGTCACAGTTTTATCGGCGGGAGCTTCGGCGGTCGCAGTCCGCGTTAAAGTGGTGGGTGGTGGGACGATAGTGGTCGTGGTTTGCACCAGTTTCGTCGACGTCTTGAGGCTAGTCTTCGTCACTGGCTTCGGATAGTACCCAGGGCAAAACCCTTTGCAGAAGCCATTGCCGTTGTGGTTCCTCAAGAGCTTCGTGAGAGCATCCTGATTGACGGGATCTACTCAGCTGTGAGTGAGAGTTCTTGTCGGACGGAACGATACCTACAAGAACGTTTTTGTATAGAGCCCTGCCCATTCTCATCGATCTTTTCGATGACAACCTTGTGTGTATCCGGGTCCTTGTAAACGACCTCACCCGGCCCGCTCTCCTTCAGTTCTGGGAATAGTTGAAGCGCATGAGCTTCCTCCGCGACCGCGCTTTGGGCAACAAGGAAGGCAATCGCAAAGAAAGCACCGACAGGCTTGAATTGAACCATGGCTGCAGCTTGGGGCGGGGAGTTTGAAGTGACCAGAGATGTGCACCAGACGAAGACCTTATGTACGAATAGTTCACTAGATGGAATCTATACTAATCCCAATGCCCCATGTCTAGAAAATACCAAGAGTCGTTTAGCTCGCAATCGCCGCAACACAACGCACTCAAAAATGGCCATCGCAATGGTGGCGGAAAGTAATTAGTTGAAGGTGGGAAAGCGCAGCGCGAGCTGTCCCAAACCGACTCCAAGTAACCCAAAAGAGTCATTCGCCCAGAAGTCTGGATGCTCTCCAGGTAGCCACGAGAAAGTTCCCCTGCAGGAGCTGCGCCGAAAAATTGGATAACAAGGGCGCATCAGCCTCATCTCGACCCAGTGCGTGTTGGATCGGACGCGATACGAGGCTGCTAACGGCTTTGAGGCTCGGTTAAGGTTCAGCCCCTGCCGCCTGGCAGCTTAGCTAGGCGCTTCCCGTGAAGCTAGTTTTTGCGCTTATGTGACCATGACCGAGGCTCTACGTGGAACCAGTGACATGCTGGTATCATCGAAGAATGCGGGGAGGGGGGGGAAGTCGCCGATCTATATCGTCCGCGCGCGGAATCATGTGGAATCTCTGGACCATATGGGTCACGGATGGACTTGTCGATCAATGAAAAAGCGGCTCGCTTATGAATGGTAAATAAAAGCTTTCCACTAGTATATGACCGCCTGGGTCTGTAACCATGTGTGTAGTGGAGATTAGTTTGAGAATCGATACCGTAGACTATCTTACACGACCAAGCACTGACAAACAAGCAAGTTTCAACACCAATTTTGGAAGCGCCACTTCGACGAACCCGTGAATACCGATCAGGGGTTGATCACCACATGCCTCCCAATCCCCGAATGCTCCGCCGCTGCATCTAACGCCGTCTTCCAATTCCTCAACTCAAACCTCCGCGTATCAACAAGCTTATCGCCCCTTGTAAACAGCCCTCCCTCAAGCATCTTCACAAATTGAACGATGTCCTCCCGCTCATACATCAGCTTGCCCTTGATCGTAATGTTCTTCCCAACAAACGTCCACGGCACCATAGGACTTTCGACAAATCCCATCATGCTAACGCGACCGTTCCGACGAAGCGCCGAGACCGCGCTCCGCAAGTGTGTGGATTTGGAGGCTTGCGGTGGAGTGAAGTCGAGGATTGCATCAATTGTGCCGAGGGCGAGGAGGGAGGCGGTGTCGGTGGCTTCGTTGCCGGAAATTGGGAGGGTTGTGATGTTGGCGTTTGGGGTGCTGGTGAGAACGTGCGATTTCAAGCGAGCTAATTCCTTTTCGTTGCGGCCCATTGCAATCACCCGCGCGCCCATGGCGAGGGCTACAAGTACGCCTGCACCGCCATAGCCACCTGTTGCGGGACTCACGACGACGGTCTCGCCAGGCTCAATCTTGATGTCTCGTAGGCCGCCAAATGGGACGAGGAGGTACGCCATATACATCAAATCTGAGATCGAGTATCCGAGACCCTCGCACAGTCTCAATTCGTCAAGCGGGATGCAATTCTCCAATGGTACCTTCGCATACTCTGCAAACGTTCCATCACGCCAAACCTCGTGCATGAGCTTCTTACTTCCCTCACTCGAACCATCGTGAATGGCGGACAAAAACATCGCATCTGGATCGTCCCGGCCATGGATCACACAATCGCAGTAGACCAGTTGGTATTTCTTCAAGATGGTTGCGTCGGGGCCAACCGCAGCGATGCGACCGATTGCGCTCACCCCCCCGACGAGGGGCCTGGGGAAAGAGTATGGACGTGTGCCATTGTAGACTTCGCGGTGGTAGGAGAGTACACTTGCTGCTTCGATACGGACAATCGCGTTTCCGAGGTCAGGCTGAGGTGTTGAGAGCTCTTTTAGTTGGAGGCCGGCTTCGAGGGTCTCGAGGACAAGCCCGCGGTGGTGGAGTGGGAGGGTGGATGGCATGATTGGAGATAGCCAAGAGAAGTGAGGGATGCGAGAATTGCGATGTGCAAGTTCTTGAGAATCTACGTCTTAAACATATGAAGCACTTATCAGCCTGGAAATATAGTATAAGTATAGTATTGTGGTGGATAAGGATGTCGAGCTGGCTGTCGGTAATAAGCGGACATAGCGAAACTCCACGGAAGGAAAATCTGATGTTGACGGCTTTAGCGACCAACAAAACAAGGAAAACATCGTGAAATTGCGGATATGAGTTACGGATATCACGAATTTGCGGACAAGAAGACATCGTGCGTTGTAACTAGCTTGCAGAAGCGGTGCGAGCCATAGCTGCCTTCAGCAACTCTCCCTTGTTTCAATCGTCATTGGGCCACTCTTTCATTCGATCCGACCGTGATAACGCTTGCCCTTTGTCAAGAACAGTAGTGTACCATCATCACAGATGTTTCTGCCAAATGAAGTCCCTCCAAATCCCGCACTTGCCCGTCGCATCCCTCCTAAACTCCACCCCCGCCTTACCATCAGCACCAAAAACTATCACTTTCGACCCATTAACTCCGGAAGTATCTCCGCCTATATCTACCGTCCCCTCTCCGACGACGCCCCACCCCTCCAATGGCCCCGTGGGCGACCACGGGTCACGCGCAAATCGTGCCCAGGCACCGCGCATGGTATCGCTTAGCGCTTTCTGCTCAGCGGTAGCATTAGTGAGATTGTAAGTTGAGAATACGATGGGAATATCGGACGCGTGATATGAACCCTGATCTGAGGCGGGCCAGCGATTATCGGGGAGCGTGGTGAGACGTTGATTGGGAAATGTGGCATTGAAGAGGTAACGGTAGGTCGGGACGTAACGGGTTGAGCTGTTGCTGAGGAAGACGGCAGGCTAGATAATATCAGCTAAGTGTTCAATGGTAGCTACGATAAGGAAGACTCACACAGTGAAAGTTCCAATCCGTATGTATCTGACTAAGTATAGTCAAATTATCGAACCTCCCTTCAGTAGCGTTCAATCTATATGCCTCCAGCACACTCTCCTTTAGCTCTGTCTCATTCCTGAATATCACGTCGAAGTAGTGGTCGATGTCAGTTCCATTCTTAGCAGCATAGTAACTCCCATCCTCGACGTTCGACCCGCCGATCACGGGCACCCTGGCGAAATTTCCAGCCTCGCGTCGAAGTCGTGGATCGCATACGATGGTGATGTTGTCTCCAGCCATACTGAAACCAATTCCGTAGGCCTCCTGTGCGTAACGGAGATCGTCGACGGACTTGGACATGATGCAATCGTATGGCGCAGTAGCATTAGTGCAGTTGACGCGATCGAGCAATCTGTTCCAGGCAGCGTAGTCGGTGTTGTTGCAATTGTTAAGCGGATTATACGAGTACGTCCCGCTCTGCATTATGGCAGCGTGGAAGGGCGGACCAGATTCTTCGGGCCATGGTACAGTCAGTAGAACATCTACAGCGTAGGCGCCGGCCGACTGTCCGAAGATCGTGACACGGTCTGGATCGCCGCCGAAGGATGCAATGTTCTGTTGGACCCAGTCGAGCCCAGCGCGTTGGTCTAAGAGGCCGAGATTCCGCTCCGTGAGGTTGGTGATGTCGGGGGCGATTGGGAAGCCAAAGAGGTTGGTGCGGTAGTTGACACTGACGACGATGACTTTTTCGAGAGCTGCAAAGTGCGACCCGTCATAGATGGGTTGGCCTGCATTGCCGAATCTGAAGCCTCCACCGTACATCCAGTAAAGGACTGGATATGGTTCTTCCTCGCAATCCTCATCATCCTCATCATCCTCGTCGTCATCATCCGCTTTTCTTTTGGGGGTGAATACATTCAGGTACAAACAGTCCTCACTCTCCTCAGGCCGAGGCACACTGAAAACATCCTGGATGAAATCCCGCGACTCGATTGGATTAAAGACCTGGATACACGCTGGTTTGAAAGCTTTGGTATCCAGTGGCTCGCTCCAGGACGTCGGCACCGGCGGCGTAAAGCGATTCGCACCAGTCGGTGCAGCTGCAAAAGGGATACCAAGGAACTGGTTAATAGGCGTCGCATCCACCACTTTGGTCGTCCCTACGACCACGCCGCCTTGGATGGTCGCGGTTGGATCGCAGGGAGCATCGTCGATATCAGCCCCGAGTACGCGGTTAGAAGCCCCGATCAACGCGATCGAAACGGCGAAGAGTTTCATTTCCAGGTAGTGTTGTCTGAAAGAAATTGATGCGAACGTCGTGACGGTACTATAAGCTTCGGCATATGGGGAACGGGAATTTCCCGAAGTCGGTAATCTTATGGTGATTGGATGTTCATGTCATTTATCCAGATAGACGTGCAGGTCTGTGACTGGAAAAGATGCATATTGTACAGGATGCCGAACGCAAAGGGCGGGGTCGCGCATGGGCTGCGTCCCGTTCTCGAATGCCGAGACGATGGCTCGCAGGATGCTGCCGAGCGTGGTCTCTTCAAGAAACACAGGAAAAAACCCTGGAAAGACCCATTGCTTGAATAGTTATTGAACAAAGTCTTTGTAGAAGCCGCGTTCGTGCAGCGGGAAGACGGCGAACAGCGATCTCGTATTTTGCGGGGTGAATGCTAGTCCTATTCAGGTTAAAACGATCACGTTTTCAACTGCTCCGACTCCTTAATTAACAGGGGCCAATTTACTCCACTCTTAACAGACGTTGCCATCGACTCGTCAGTAACCTACCTATCTTTCGAGTACTGCCGTTCTTCAAGCTGTATAACAATTATAAAGATAGGACCGATGAATTTACATTCTATAACTGCGAAGGCACGAGTCTTAATGAACGGGGCTCTCTCGTGTCACCCAAATTTAGCGATTGGGAAGTCCTATCACCCATGCTTTTGCCAAACTCGAGCCAGGACGCCACACAAAAGCGACACCACGATGCCAATATTCATCATTGCTCTCAAACCCAAACCATCCAAATCTGCCTCTACCCGTCTTTTGAAGCCTTGCGCATCGTTCGCTCGCGGAAAGGGCGTGTTCTTGGGGATATCCTTGCCGAGAAACGCACATAGAGGAGCCCATCCGTCCTCAATCTTCCATTCGAGAAGTCGTTCCGGCGGAACGATTTCTCGGATCATGGCGACGTGCTCGCTGTGGATGCGCTTGCCCTCTGACACGCCGTCGCGAAGGGATCTGTACGATGGGGATTTGAAAAGACAAGGCCACAATACGCGTTGATGTATATGCCACATCCACCATAAATCTGGATTGAACCAACTAATGGACAAAGTTCAGCTATGACCCTGCGCTCCATGATGGGCCATCACACGAGGTGTAAGATTCTCACCAAAGAAGCCACTTGAGTCGATCCTCATTTACGCCGACAATGTTGGACATGACAGACGCATTCCATGCGTCTAAATTACTCCGCATATTCAGGACGACTTTAGCGTCGGGGTATGCAGCAATGAGCTCGGGCGCAAAGCAATTTGCCGCTGCGTCTGTCACAGCAACCGAGTGACCCAAAAGGGCATCGAAGTCGGAGGCAGAGATGTGCTGAGGTGGATTGTTGAAGTATTTGCGGCGGGCCAATGCGGCCCACGCATTCATGCGATGCGGAGTCTCGTTCACCATGTCCCAGCCCTGAGGTCCTTTACATTAGCGTGCTCCAGCAATTACTCGAGAAAGCAGTCCCACATGGTAAGTATAATCATAGCCCAGCGTCAAAAGCGCCTGCTGGAGTGATTCGGTACCAGACCTTGGGAGGCCGACGCAAAGAACCTGCATGGGTTTGTTGGGGTCTCGTAGGCGTGGGGGCGGATTAGGCGCGAAGTATCCGTATGCGGACTCGAGGAACCGCCAGATCGGGCTGTTGAGGCTGCTCATAGCGATGACGGATTGCCCTTTCAGAGTCTTTGGCGATGACGATAACAAAGCTCTGAATTGCGTGACGAACCGACTTTGCTTTAAATAGCAGCGCCATCCTCGGCAGCCGTCTACGGGAAGTGGAAGAGTTGCATATCGAAAGGTGAGGTCGATCCTTTGTAATGAAGAGCTGTTTACGTTCGACAATAGAAACCTTGGCCAACATGGCCATCGCGAGATAAGACTCAAGTGGACCAGTAGTACTCGACAGAGGCTACATGGTACTTTGGGAGTGTTTGTCGTGTTCCGGGTGATTGTCGGAACAAAATAGGATTTTTGATGGCTACCGGGTGGAAACTGGGGACACGAGAATGTAGGGGGTGGATTTCCGGGGTATGAGCAATGTGAAGTGCTCGAACGGGGACCATAGACCTTGTAGCCGCGTGTTTTCAATCAACTGTTGTGAAGCGCAACTTATCCGAGGGGTGTCAATATGCGTGCCGAGTTGCCGTCGTAAGTAGAGGTGGTACGTCACCGTCATCTGAGAGCCGCAACCGTAGTACATCCCGGGCCCGTATGAGCTTTGTTCCCGTCATCAGCGAGGGACTCATACTTATCCCCGGCCAGATGGAGCGAGGTGGATATGAGTGCCGCTCTGCACATCCGCGGGATTCGAATGTACTGTAATGTACTGAGTCTTGGCTTCGATGATTGCAGAGGTTGTGGAGATGGCGTTGCGATTACTTTCGGCCGCACTAATCTACGACGCGAGAGTGTAGTGCGTGTTTTGAGTACAAAATGAAGCAGACGCTGGAGAAATCGTAAGGGGTAGGTGTGCGGTCTACTGATTGGCCAAGTAGTGTGAGCTAGAATTCATTCGGCTAGGCCCAAGTCCAGCCATGTTCCGGCGACATGCACATGTTGAACATCGTAAGGCGTTGCATCGCTGAACGCTCCACGGTCGTCTTGGTTTCTCGCGCAGGTCAAAGCCCGTCACGATGCAAGACATGTCCAAGACCTCGCGGGCCGTGTCGCCCCGGAAAGTGCCAAGGCTGATGTCAGTAGGCTGAGCAGCTTTCCCCGCGTCCCCAACCTTCTTCTCCACACCCCGCCTTTGGGTAAACCATCACGTGTCGCCAACGTTACCTACGTGGTCTCACTCATCTCGAATCGGTTTGGATCCATTGAATAGCAGCGTATATTGTCCATCGATGCGACGGCCATGTCGAACCCCTCGGTGAATCGGCAGGGCAAGAAGCGCGTCCGGACATGGACGGCCGAAGAGCGCGCCGCACACCGTGTCTTCGAGAAGTCGAGACGCGATGCCTTCAACGACAGCATGATAGTCAGTCCAATCCGGCTTCACGTGGCGCATCGCATGTTGACATGGGTAGGAACTCGCGCGACACATCCCTTCTTTGACCGGCACCCGCCGCCTGAACAAGCACATGATAGTCGAGCACAGCATCGCACGACACCAGGGCCAACGTCGCCTCTGCGTGTCTGCCGCACGGAACGTACAAGAACTGCTGGCCGAACGCGATGAACTGCTTGCCGAAGTCAACCAATGGCGTGCCGCAAGTGCCGTGCCTCTTCCATCGAGGGAGGCAGGCCCCGCGCGACAGCAACTGCAGGACCTGGTCGCGGTCGAGAGCGAGACATGTGGCTCCTTCCCCAACGGCTTCGGCGACAATGCGCCAGAAGACGGATCGGGCGATGACCAGTATCAGGACGATGCGCTCCTCAACCTGGACCACCCCTCCGCCATGGACATGCCACCAACACAAGATGTAGGCGTCTTCGACTTTGCGCTGCCCTCGGACTGCTTCATCGACGTCAGTGAATCACTGGATTTCGCCGACCTGCTACAACACAATTCCACGGTGGATCATCACGGAATCGGCGAAGGCTTCTTCCAACAACCATCTATTCTCCACAACTACCAAGATACCGCTACAACTTCTTCAGCGCCTCCTCAATCTTGGCTCGACTCTCATCAATACCTCCTTGGAACAGCTTCAACGCATCGTCCAGTCTAGCCGTGCTCTGTGCATCCTTCTTGATGGCCTCGTCGAGCGCCGCTCCATTGTTGGCGAGGTAATCCGTCTCGGTGCTGGCAAGTTTGCCGTCCCACTCGGCAGAAGCCAGAGGGTCGATCTCCATCAGCTTCTTGAGGCGCTCCGGTGTCGGACCGACGTTTTTGTACACGTGCTGCGGCTTGGGGGTGCCTTCGCCAGGCTGCTTCGTACCGTCGTATGGGAGCTTCGCGAGTTGCTCGATGACCGTGTGCGAAATCGTAGCCGAATGACACCCCATCTCGCCCGCCGCCATGGCCTCTTTGGGTGTGACGAAGCTTCTAAAGTTAGTTTTGAACCCCGAACTGGCCTTTGGCACTTACCTGGCGTTCTTGAGCAGCGGCTGCTCCTTGCCGGTCTCCTTGTACAGTCGCCTATAGGTCTCGAGGATCTGCCAGACTCTGGGCGAGTTGGTGTGCTGTGTGGCGGGATCCTCAACATCCGGCCAGAGGCTCAGATCGTCGTGTGCCCGCGTCTCGTTGAAGTAGGGGCTGATGTACAGCATGCCAGCTTGACTGCACGCGATGGCTTGAGCCAGACTGAACAGCGCAGTTCCGAGGGTGCGGATTCCCTCAGCTTCCAGCCTCGGCGCAGCATTCAACGCTGGGCCGGTGGACGGTATCTTGATGAAGTACTTTGTCTTGGGAATACCGGCACGTTCGAACTCTCGCGCATAGGCTCGAGCACTGTCCAGCACGGCCTGCGTGTCGTACGCTTTGTGAGGGTTGACCTGAAGAGCCACACGGCCCTTGATGTTATCAATATTTCGCTTGCACAGGCCCACGGCGATACGTGTGTAGATGGCGAGCCAGCCTTCGTCTTTCAGCTCCTTGACCGTGTTGTCGAACAGATCCTTGTTGTCTGGGTGAGACATTTGTATGTTTACCCAAAGGTTGTTGCTCGTCATGTCGTTGGGCTTGACGCCGAATTCGCTTGCCATTCTCTTCGAGAACGCCGGATCCATCCAGTCAACGTCAACATTCACTACCCACGTTAGCAGAGTTTCCCAAATATCCCGCGTTTCTTACATTGCTCCTCCAGCTTCTGCAGCCATGATTGTGATGCAATGCTACCCATGTTGTGAATAGAGTCTTGAGATGGAGTACAATGGTGATTGTATTTGGTTGGTCTTCTTCACTCCTTTGACTACACTTATACCTGCATATCGTTTGCACCGCTGATCCAATATGGGAACTCGCACACAGGGCATTGTGGACCCAATTTGCTCACACACACAGGACATGGTGGAGTTGAGACGCTGCCTAGACGAGTTGGGCAAATCATGTCTCGGATTTCGGGCCATCTGCGACTGTAGCACACAGGGCACGACGGCGCGGCAAACTCCTCCGAGTGCGCACACAGGGCTTGCGGGGCTCGGCGGGTCTCTCGGCGATATCAACTGGTCTACCTCCAATGGGGCAGTATCAGTGCACATCTCTGCGCTCACGCGATCCAAAACTGAGTCAGTTCACCTCCGACCACGATGGTCGCACACAGTGCCAACTAGCACTCCAAGAGGTCAGAACACTCGGCGCGGGGTACCCCGGATTCCCCACCGTTCGCTAGACCGCTTCGAGAGACCAAAAGGAGCGTAATCACTTTATGCCGGACCACCAAGTATCATGACCGCGTCCTAAACCGAGCATCTGACGAAACATGGACGACGGGTCGGTTAATCGAAACCTGAATTCGACCGTGACTATTGGAATACTCCCGTGGTGGCGTCTGTACTCACGGCTTGGAAGATGTATATAAGATTTACGCATTTCAGCTTCGCATGCAACTGGGCTGCCACTCCATCTTACTCACTCTTGATTTCGTCACTATGGCGTCCACTCACTCGGCCCGCTCCGATCTCAAGAAAAATGACGTTGTCACCACCGAAAACATTGATAGCCACATCGACTACGCTCGCAATGTGGACGCGAAAATTGTCAACCCGTTAGCCGGATTATCCAGAGACCGACTCCGTCATAAAGTCGATGCTTTCTGCGAGTCGTGGGATTTTCAAGATAAGCGTGAAGTCTTTCAGAAGGGCGCGCTGGTTGCTCAGAATCCTACCGCGTTCGAAGATCTTCCAGAACTTGCCGAAGAGGACAAATATCACATTCGGCGAGAGATTACACACAAATGGCACCTTCCCAAAGATCTCTACTTTGCCATCGCGCTCTGCTCTCTTGGATCCGCTATCCAGGGATGGGACAACACGGGTGCGAACGGGGCTAATTTGTCGTTCCCACAGGTATGTCAGACGAGTTTATTTTGTGTGTCAAGGGCACGATGCTAACGACTGCAGGAATTCGGCATAGAGGACAACCCTTGGCTCATCGGGGTCATCAACAGTGCGCCTGCATTGTTCGGTCTTGCTAGCGCTTGGGCTGCTGATCCCGTCAACAACTACCTTGGTCGACGAGGTGCCATCTTCGCTACAGGTCTCTTCTGCATCTTCCCCGTCCTCGGACAAGGCTTTGTCCAGAATTGGGAAGGCCTGCTTATCTGCCGCATGTTCATGGGCTTCGGCATGGGAATCAAGATCTCTACCATCCCCGTCTACTCAGCCGAAATATCCCCAGCCTCGATCCGGGGTGGCATGGTCACCAGTTTCCAGCTATGGGTAGCATTTGGTATCTTCATCGGGCAATGCTCAAACCTCATATTCTTCCGCATCGGACGCCTTGCTTGGCGATTCCAGCTCGCCGCTGCTTTTGCACCAGCTATCCCGATTGTCATCTGCGTGTGGTTTTGTGTCGAATCCCCGCGATGGCTGCTTAAGAAGGGTCGGTATCAAGAGGCGTACAAGGCTCTCTGTCGCATTCGGAACAGCGAGGTGATTGCTGCGCGAGAGCTCTACTATGCTCACTGCCAGATTTCAGAGGAGCACAACGCCTTTGCTGGCGTCTCTCTTGGTCGGCGCATGTTGGATCTTTTCACCGTTCCACGCCTCCGACGGGCGACCGTGGCTAGCGCCGTTGTGGTCATCGCGCAACAGTTCAGCGGAATTAACATAGTCGCGTTCTACAGCTCGACCATATTTGCAGAAGCCGGATACAACGACAAGGAATGCCTGCTCGTCTCTATGGGCTTCGGACTGATTATGTTCATCTTCGCTATTCCGGCTGTGTACACCATGGACACATTCGGACGACGCAACTTGTTGCTGGTCACCTTCCCGAACATGGCGTGGTGTCTGCTCGCGGCTGGGTTCTGCTTCCTGATCAACGAACAGGTTGGCGCACGTGTGCCGCTCATCGCTCTTTTCGTCTTCCTATTCACAGCTCTTTATGGCCCAGGTATATTGCTCCACCCATCGCCCAAGTTCCATGCTAACAACAAACCAGGAATGGGACCCCTCCCATCTATCTACTTTAGCGAAGCATTTCCCCTCTCGCACCGCGAAATCGGCGCCGCACTCACCATCTGCATCAACAACGCCGTCGGCTCCACACTCGTACTTAGCTTCCCCTCGCTACTCAGGAAGATCACGCCCACAGGCGCTTTTGCCTTTTATGCGGGGCTCAATATGCTGGCTTTTGTACTCATTTTCTTTCTTGTGCCCGAGACGATGCAGCGTACACTTGAGGAGTTGGACTTCATTTTTGGTGTGCCGACAAGGAGGCATATTGCGTATCAGATGAGAGTATGGTTGCCGTGGTGGGTTAAGCGCTATGTGTTTTGGCGGAAGGATGCGAAATTGGAGCCGTTGTATCATTTGGAGGGTGCGGGGAGTGGGACTTCGGCTTCGGTAGAGGCGTAGGTCGTAGGTGTGGGAATATAGGAATGCGAGAAGGGCGTTGGCGTCTCGACTATGAAGAACGGGGGAAGCGATTTGGGTGGGAGGTGCGTGCTGAGTCAAGGAGGGGGTGAGGGTGTATATGTGTAGTGCTTTAGGTGTGTTGATACTTTGGAACATTGTTACGATTACGCCGAGCGTGGCCGTGGTGTGTTGTTTGATGCGTTGTTTGATGCGTAATGTGAGTATGCACACTCTAAAAGTGAACTAGACTATTACCAACGTCATTTTACAGGGGGTATTGTATCGTCAAATTCGTTCGAAGTCACACCCGACCCGACCCGACCTTAGCCAAAGAAATCCAGCAAAGCATAGTTCCAGCCACCAATGAACACCCCCAAAAACCGAAACGGTATCCCATGTTCTCCCCGCCAATTATCTACGAATCATGTCCGAGAATATCCCACATAAGCCTTCTCCCGCAGATTTGACCTAGGATAGAGCAACCCCTTTGACTCCAAATCTGCCGAAACCCCAAAAACCTCCCCCGTATCCGCATCCCTTTCCCTTCGCCAATTCCATCGACTACAATCAAACACCAACCACCAATACTCGACCGCATCTCTCATCCCAGGATACACATAGTCACCATCAAGCGTGCGTTCTGTGTGCACGCCAAAATCTCTGTCTGGGCACAAGTCGCGGAGTTCGGGCTCGGATAGTTCGGCGAGGTAGATCGCGCCGTACCCGAATTCGAGGGGTAGGGTGTATGTGGAAGCTTGCGGATTTGCGAGTGTAAAATCGGAGAGGGTTCCACGATGGAGGAAGACAAGCGCATCGGCAAGATCTTCGTAGCCTTCTTGTGTAGGGATACCTTTGGATTTCAACCAGGTGACGTAGCTGGGCACTGTATCGAGAGTAGACCCGGAGTGCTGGCCGAACGTGAGGCTGTAGTGTTCTCCAGGCATTTCGGTTTCGCGGATGGGGAAGTGGAATTTTAATGCGACGTATAGATCCTCTTGGCCAAATTTCTGGTGCTCCCCGTTGCGCAGGACGAACACGTTGAGGTAGTATAGTGGGACGTCTCCGAGGTTCTTGCCTTCGTGGCGGCCGTACATAAATGTCCAATGAGAGGCCCATGCCGTGAGGGCATCCCTCAGTTCAGGTGTGCTCGAAAGAAGGTCTTCGTCGTTGCCGATTTGCTTGCGGTATACTTTTGGGAGTTGTTGTATTGTACAGCCTTGATACGGACCGGTGGTGATCTGGTAGAGTTCGGGCGGGACAGCGCTTGGTGACGGGGGTGCTGCTGTTACTGTGGAGGCTTCGGTGGGGCTTGCGGATATCGTGACTGAGCGAAGTGGTATTGTGAGACCATTGAGATCATCGCGTCTTCTGACGGGGGATGGAGAAGGCGGCGCCTCTAAGTCGGATCGGTCGTTGGGAACTACGCTGCTATTCGACCGCTCATGTGGAGCACTTAATGGCGTGTCCATGACCAGGAACATGTTGCTTGCACCAAGACCTGGTGATTGACCCCCCGGTGGTGTCAGTGGAGGGATCGGCGACATACTCGAAGACACCAGGGTGCTGGAGCTATTTCTACTTCTCTTCGTTGGCGAGATCGGGGTGACAGGATCGCGAAGCATAGTATTCGAGGACGACGGCCCAGGTTCAGGGGTCTCGGGTCTCTTCCTCTTAGTAGGCGAGTCAGAAGGCGTCGTCATTTTGACTGGGGGTGAAGGCTCGATTTCAACACTTGGTTTACAGCCCATCTCTGACGAAAGGAAGAACTGAGATCCAAAGCCATCTTGAGAGCGAATACGGGTGCCTTTGAGCTTGTTGAGTGGGGTGCTCGGGAGCGGGACGACGCGTGTCAGCCTCGCTGGCGGTAAGGTCAGGCGGTTTGGTACCTTAGGTTAGCGCTGAGGCTTGCAGCTCAATACGAGGTTCTCGCCAAAGATTACCAAAGTTGCGCATTGCTGATATCGATGAGAGATCTTTACTAGCTTTGGTAGCATCCGAATGGACGCTTTACCCGAAGGGGTCTCAACAGCGCTATCTCTCAAACAAGAGTTCGTGTTGGTTGTTACACTGCGCCTCACATTGTGGCTGTACTTTCGCGGTGAAGAACATGGTACCTGGAAAAGAATACAGGGTTCGCCGCATAGCCTCCACAAATACAACAGCCTACGAGATAGCCTTGAAAACACCTGGTGGCTATTGGGTAAAACGGGTGAGCTCAAATTGGTTTTGTAGACGGAGAAACCCACGGCTGGACGATCCGTTCACGAAACCCCACACGGATACGTCCATTGTAAAAGGTGACACAGCATCCCTCCCACCAATTCCCTTTTATCCTCTAGTTGTACGAATCTAAATACGTTCAGAGTGACGGACCGAGTCCACCTCGTGGTCCCGGGTCTGAGGACTAGCTATATGGGGTTAGCGTAGTTTCTACCGGGTATGTCCATGTCGTCATGACACTACCTTATAGCAACATCACATCTGGGACATACGCATAGTCATCACGCAGAACTTTCAAGCCCATCACACAATGGGCTTCCAGTCATCGCCACCAATTGTCCATGCACTCCAAATCTTGACCGTCGTGTGGCTCATTCTCATCGCTGGTAAGTAGTGCACCTCAACTTCATGCATGTACCGAATGCAAGCTAAGTCCACTCCAGGCCTCTCTTCATGCCTCTCACTCTGGCTGATGCCTCTCACAAAACTCCTACCACCCAAGCATGCTGCGCAACAATTCAATCAAACCGTTACATGGGGACGGGAGTATCTGCAAACTTCGTCGCGCATCTTAGCCGTCCTCCTCCTCACGACCACCATCTTGACGTCGCAACTTCCGGACCCCAGTGAGGCCGAAAATTGGAAGACCTGGGCATTTTGTATCGGTATCTTGCTCCCAGTCGCACCGTACGAGATCAAATTCATCTTTTGGATCAACGACCGCATTGAAGAAATGGGAACGAAGTGGGAGAAGGGTGCAGATATTAGCACTGAGGAAAAGATAGAGTTGAGAGATTTGCTGGACTTGTGGAAGAGGAGGAATTGGGGAAGGGTGATTATTCCGCTGACAACTGGTGTTGTGGGGCTGCTTGGTCTCGTGACGAGGAATAAGTGAGTGGGGATGGAGTATTGGTATTTCTTGCAAGATCTACGTTGACATATTTCGACGTTGTTGAGCAATCCGCTCGACCTCGCAAGTCCATTGGCGGAAAGCGCGTTCCTACAACACCACTGCACAGCAATATTCATCACGAGGACATTTCAACGACCGATTTCTTACAATAACTCCACACAACTTGCATTTTATCAAATTGCTACTATAGCAGAAAGACGATGTGGCATACCAGTGCTGCCGAAAAGCTACCCGGTGTACCCCCTGTTGCCGGTTTTAGATCCGAGAACCAAAATCCCATCGTCTACCAATCACCAGTAACGATACCCTGCATTTACTACTTTATATGGTAGTATGCTGCACGTCGCCAATCTTGTGGGGTAATCTACATGCGGGCCCTAAGTCCCGGGTAATATAGCACACCCATCAATACACGCGATGGGGGCAATGCACCTGTAGGCGCATAGATCGCAACAACATTCATGTAGTCATCTAGAAGCGCGCGAGGCTCTATAAAGTGAGACCACGCATCTAAACAGCAAAGCAAGATCCAGGTCGAAGTTGTTTCGCAATCACCCCATACCACACTCAACATGGTACAAATCCACCTCCTCGCAGCCCTCACGGCGGCTCCATACGCCCTCTCTGTAGCCCTCCCCCAAACCTTCAAACCCGCCCCAGGAAATTTTCCCGCAAAAGGCGACGGAGATTTCGCCGGCGGCATCTTCAGTATTCCCCTCTCCGAACTCCCGAAGTACACCGGCGGTGGCGGAAATGGCGGCGGCTCCGAAACCCCAAAAGGTCCCAGTCAAAAAACATCTGGCTCAGGCCCCTACCCGGCGTACATGACGACCGACTCCAGTCTCCCAGGGCACACCATCTTCGCGCCTAAGACGCCGCCAACGGGAAACCTCAGCTTGCCGTTCATTGCGTGGGGTAATGGCGCGTGTACGCTTCAAGCTGGCACGTATGAGAATTTCTTGGTTGAGGTGGCGAGTTATGGGTACGTTGTTGCGGCGGATGGGTCGCCATCCGGGGGTGGGAGCGCGCAGAGTAAGGTGCAGCTTATGCGGGATTCGGTGGACTGGGCGTTGGCGGGGAAGGCTAGCAAGTATGGGAATGTGGACACCACGAAAGTCACTACTGCTGGGCATAGCTGTGGTGGGTTGGAAGCTATGAGTGTTGCGTACCACGATGCTCGGTGAGTGGAGAGCTAGCACTGCGCGTTTCATTCGATGATAAAGTACTGACGAGCTATCACAGCGTCAAGAGAATCATGATGTTCAACATTGCCATCTTCCAAGACGACCGCAGATACCTCCTCCAAGAAATAAAGGTCCCCGTCGCCTACTTCATCGGCGGAAAATCCGACATGGGCTACCCATCCGTGAGCCTCCCCTCCCCCCTCCAACATCTTCCCTCCCAACTAACAATCATCCAGTCAGCGAAGGACTATCCCCTCCTCAATGCCGGCCTCCCCAAGCTCCGCGCCAACCTCGACACAGGCCACGGCGGCACCTACTCCGCCACCAATGGCGGAAAGTTCGGCAAAGCAGCTGTCGCGTACTTGGAGTGGCAGTGGCGGGATAACGCGACCGCTAAGGCGATTATCCTTGATCCGGCGTCGAAGGGAAGTCTTGTTAAGGACAACTGGTCGGTTGAGAGTGCTAATTGGTAATGTGGATTGTTGTGGAGATTGGACGGAGAGAGTGGGGGTGATCCCTGGGTTATAGGATTGCTGTTTAGATGCAGTAAGGCAGTAGTTGATCGGGGATGGTTTTTGGTATGAGATTCAGACAACCTTCGGCGCATAGTCACGAAATTGTACTATATCACTATGCCCCGATTCTCTTTAGTAAGGTATACCTACTACAATTCATCCGTTAGATGCTAGAATGCGATGTGAAACTTGCGCGCAGAAAGATCATCCTAGTTGTCCGTCAGGTAAATACACTTCTCAAGCAGCTGCGCAAATCAGATTTTCGACGCAACAATTGCATATGTCCTATGGACACCACCTCCGGACTATCTTCAGCGGGCCATACGATCTGGCGTTGCACGGCAGCTAATCTCAAGACTCAAAAGAAAATCTGCGCGAAGAGAAACTGAATCTTGACAAAGAATAGCGCACAGTGTTCGGTGTACGCCGTAATTCTTATTATGATATCCCTGTTATCATCCAGGAGCTCTCCAGATGACGCATCCCAAGACACACCACACTGCTTACCTCCAGTCATCTCCGTCCGAAAGTCTCCGGGAGAAGGATTTTGAAGGGGTCCATTCCGTCTGTTGCCTTCAATGGGTTGATCGCAGGCTTGACTTCCGGCTTAACTACCGGCTTGGGTAGCTTTATTCCCGAACTTTCCGTTGGTTCGACCATCGGTTTGGTCGCCATCTTAGGTAGCTTAACCATCGAATTCTCCACCGGTTCGACCTCCGAATTGACCACAGCGTTCACTTCCGGCATCTTCTGATTGACCTCGACTTGACCAAACTTCCTACCAGCAAGCAGGCCATTTTCGAAGCCCGCTCGATATCCCTCCATTCGAGCCTTCGCTGTCAGCGCCTCCAGATGATCGATGAAGTCTAATGCCGTGGTCGAATGCGAGATGTTGGACTCCTCGTTTGTCGCTACCGTACTCGAGGCCGCCGAAAGGGATGGCTTTATTCATAATGAGCAAGTGTTAAGATTTAAACTAGGGGGAGTGTTGTACTTACAGTATGATCTCGGAACCACCGGCGTATACTCATGAGCCAGAGGGGGGAGATTGGTGTCTGAACCTGCTTGTCTTCGCCGACGACGTCTGATGTCTGGACGGCCTCGTCGACTTGTGCTGCATGGGAGTGTCAGTATTACAGATGCAGGTGGAACACTTATCGGGGTAGTCTTACCTAGAGTGACTGCTGTAGTGGTCTCAGAGTCGTCGAAATTATGGTCCGTACCTGCGGTCTGAGTGCATCGTTCGACAACATTGGCTTCCAAGTTGTGGTCCCCGAGGGTGCGAAGCAAGAGATTGTGGAGCGTAGTGAGCTGCATGAAGATTAGTATCACCTAAAGAAGTTAGACACGAGAGACGTGCGCGTCCGCCATGGATCTCTGGATCTGAATCTGAGTCCGAATCCAGATGGAGCGTCGCAAAGAATTCTGCGATTGGCACTCGTCGCGCGTCCCTCGCGTTCTCTTCTCTCAGAGCCGTGATGATATCTTGGAGGTGAGCACAAAGTGACCGATGGGCAGTAGCGGCGTGATCTGTCGCTTGGGCGCCTACGTCGTCCAGATGCTTTACTGTGGGCGCCCCGGCCGACTGCGCTCCGACGGTGTGAGTGCCGGCAACAATGTGACTGTTTAGCTGAGGCGGAAGAAAGATCGCGGCGCGCGGATCCATATTAAGGGAGTTATGGTACGTGGACACAGCGTTTCAGTGGGCTCGAACTAAGACGAGAAAGCGAGTTGGGCTTGCTTGTGCTGTGGTGGCGTCGTGAGTGAGGTAAGTGACCTTAGTAAGCAAGATTTACATAAAACGGTGAGAACCGTAGTTGAACGGTTGCATTCACTCATGAACCAGTGCTGTCTGCGATGCAAGAGCGGTGGTGGCCGTTTGTAGGTGAGAGTTGTCGCGGAGGTGATACTTGTGAACAAGAACGCCATCCGTAACCTGCACGAGGTGAAAGTTCTGCTCACCTGGAAATCCGAATTCAGGATGGACTGTTTTGTGCTGTTAGGCAAGTCGAGGCAGACTCGAGCATGCTGAAACGCATAGACATGGGTCTCTCGCACACGCCCGACCATGATGTCAGCACAAGCACAACGTGTGACGGTGACACTAAGACCACTAGAATTTATATGGTAGGTATCCAAGCTTTCCGCAATAAGAATGTATTAGTGCTGAAGGCATTTCCGTCAAACGCCGCCAACTCGACTACCCAACCCGCTATGGCCTCGCAGTCGTGGTGGAGCCTCCCGACGGAGCTACGGAGCCCGAACAGATCCACTTCCACTCAGGCGACAAGCTTGCGCAAACGCCGAAATGGAAGAGTTCGACAAAACTCGATAATTAGGTCGACCAAAGGATAAATGCGTGCGCACCAGGGTCAACTTATCGGCCTTCGTGCATAAGGATGCACTAGCTCCTTCCAGTAACTCGCTCGTTTCCGGACTTTCCAGCACCAACCATCCATCAAACCTCCGAACCAATCACACCGTTGCGCGAGCATAACGGTCTTCCGCAAGAGGAGAAAGCGAAGAACCTTTATAGAACGGTCGTATTACTCTTTCGGCTAGCGCCATATATAGAGGGGGGCCATTACAGTGTCCGACGGTTGCAAGGATTTGTCCGTATGCTCACAGGATGAGGCAAAAGATTCGAGCGACGATGGAGCTTGTATAAAGCTATCTTGTTGCGCAGGAAAGTACTACACCTCACTTCACTACAATCTTGCATACCACCCTCTTCACCCATCATCTACCGCCGTAATGAAGTCACTCATCTCCACCCTCTTCCTCTCCACTCTCACCCTCGCTACCCCAACGCGCCGTGCCACCTCTTCCGACACCTCCACCGACATCGACGACGTCCTCGCCGACCGCAAGTCCTGTGCGCCGACCGCCGTAATCTTCGGCCGTGGCACTTTCGACTCCGGAAACATCGGTGTATGGACTGGTCCGCAGTTCAAAGATGCGCTGATCAAGGAGCTGGACGGCGACGTTCACTTCCAAGGCGTGAATCGCGAGGATTATCCGGCAAATTTGGACGGATACGCGAGGGAAGGTGGGAGTGAGTCGTGTGCGGATGCGTGTGCGGAGACGGTCGACGCGTATGCGGAGAAGTGTCCTGAGGCTAAGATCTTCGTGAGCGGATGGAGGTTCGTTTTCAACCACTCTCTCGTTGGACCGAGTTTTCAAAAAGGAAACCACTGACAGGCATCACCAGCCAAGGCGCCCTATGCGCCCACAAATGCGTCAACCGCGTCAGCACCCCCCAACTCGCCGGCCTAATCGTGTTCGGCTCCGAAAACGACCTCATGTCTCCGCCCGCGCCCATTCCCGCCAACCTCCCCTACGCGCCGTACTGCAACGAAGACAACGTCTCGCCCGACGTACTCTGCACCGCCACTTTGACGTCCGGTATTAAATTGCCTAATTCGATCAGCGAGCTCACGGCAATGGTGCAGTCCAGTCTCTCCTCGTTGAAGAGCATTGCAAGCAATGATGTGCAGAGGAAGGCGGCGGCACAATTGCCACTCGATATGGTGGCTGGAATCATTAGGAATACCGCGTATATTGCTAAGGACATTTTCCAGGGGAGGGTCAGGAAGTGGTTGGTGTTGGTGCCGCATTTTGAGTATGCTACTAAGGGGTATACGGACGAGGCTGCGGAGTGGGTTAAGGATCAGGTGAAGGGCGAGTGAAGAGTTAGATTTGGAAGAGAAGGTCATTGTCTGGGGTCTCAAGTGTTTGTCATTCAAAGTCGGAAACAAGGTAATGTAAGGTCAATGTACATGTTCTTAGGTGGTTTGGATACAAGGATGGCATAGCATGTAACGACAGTAGCGGCGTTTGTAGTGGTGGTGTACTTGTAATTCCTGCTACGTGGTTGTAGCACAATCGTGTCCTTTCTCATATGGAAAAGAAATCTAAGAGCTCCTACATCTAGGGCTAATTTTCTATGCTCAAGTCAGTATAACTCGTGGTACCATACATTCAGGCTGCACCTACCAGATGAGCACTTATGGAACACATCCATCTGCGCATCCCGTACTTTCTTGTACTCCCGAGAAGAGTGCAGAGATGCTGCGCTAATTAGACTATGTTGCTCTTCTTGAAGGGACATTTTTTGGGACGCCTCATGAACTCCATGCACAAGAGCTCCATATCCATCCCCATCAACAGGTATACGAGCGTCCGCGCGACAGAACTGCAGGAAGATGCGGTCCCGGACATGAACATCTAGATCGTTGTTGGCCATGATGTAGCGCCAGAGCTTGTCCTGTCGAGCGAGGGAGTCATGGTGCTCCGGTTTCTCCGCGTTGTTGGAATGTTTCGTGTAAAGGAAATCGATGGTAGCTTTCTGTGTGGCGACTTCGTCCCGTGGAAGAGTCAATCGACCGTCCGTATTAAGCTGGAAGTTTGCAAACAGGCTAAGCGCCCTAGATGAGGCATCTAGAAGTTTGCGGTACTCAGTTTCCAGCTTTGCTTTCTCGCTTTCATGTTTGACAGCCAGGCCATTCGTTTCTTCGAGCTTGCCTAGAAGGCGCGTGATACATCTCTTGTTCTCGTCGCGCTCTGTAGATGTACGCTGGAGCTGCTCTGTGAGAGACTTGCTGCGCATACTCGCCGCGTTCAAATCCATTCGTAAACTCGAGATGAGGGCCTCGCGATCGTTGGCTTTGACTACCATGGCCTTGAGCTGTTCCTTTAGATTGTCTGTGGGGACAATGCCAACTTCTGGTTGTCGCTGCTCTTTCTGGAATTGCGCCTTCCCTTGATATTGCCGAGCTTCCAAAGCAGTAAAAGAGTTTATAGTCTTGGTATCGGGTGGAGGCTTGGGCTCGGAAGGTTGAGCAACCGGTGCGGGAGCGATGGGCTTCTTCTCATTGAATTCGATCGGTGTGCCATCCGAAGCTTTAATCACAAACTTCTTCCTCACGCCTGAACGAATTCCGCTCAACGAACTCAGGGCAGCACTATTTTTACGCTCATTGGTGTCGCATCGGTCAACTTCGATCGCGGCAGCACGACGAAGTTTCTTCACCTCTTCAAGATCTTCTCGCTCGCTCGCGAGACGTGAGTGACGAGTCTCCGTATCCTGGAGCTTCTCCTCAAGCTCAAGGCGAATACTCCTCTCCCTACGAAGCCTTCCACGGAGGTTGAAGTTAAGTTGCAAAGCCTCTTCGGTACTCTCGGGAGCGTCATTGTAGATGAAACAATCACCAGAACAAACACCTTGGACCGTCTCCTCTGCAGGTGGTGTGACACGAGTATTGACCACATCGAGCCAACCTCGAAGCAAGCTCGCCGTGGATGGCTTGTCTGCTTCCAATCCTGGCTCTGATGGCCCGTCGTCATCGAGGGCGAGGTCAGGGAAGCAATCTGAGCCATCGTATGCATCCACCACCCCGTGCTCGACTAGATTGGGGCGGCCGAGGGACATGTAGAGCTTCTGGCGTAGCATCTGCTTCTTCGCGGCCGTATTGGTGCCATTGGTGGTAGTTCGCCGAGAAGATACTGGAGAAATGCACTTATCAACATGGCGCATTGTTGATGAGGCGGAAGGTTCGATGTGGCTATTGTCGCGAGAACGGACTTCTAGGATGCCAAACCGTTCGCGCAGACTTGATACGGCCAAATCGTTGCTGTCCCTGGGGGGAACGAACAGATCCTCGGGACTCCTCTCCCGGAAAAAGCGGCCGCAAAAAGGCGGTCTACAGTCTTGTTCGTCGATTAAGCCGTGTTCGCTGTCTTCGCATAAGATGTTCGGGAGGGTCGAATCTGCTGCGACACTGTAAGTAACTTCATTTTACGTGACCCATATAATAGGCATACCCCAGGATTTACTCTCCCTTGTGTAGTTTGGCTGTTGTCCCGTGCGCATTGACTCGGCCATAGTGATTTGGTCGTGTGGATGCGGTGTGTTTGTGTATATTGCGACTCAGCCAGGACGAAGAACTCATTATATACCCAGCCGTGAGATATTCTGGTGAAGCCATTACATATCTAAGCCGTGCGTCTGGGGCAGTATTGGTGCTTTGAGGGGATGATGACGTCGTTCCCATTTGTCTGGTGTTGCGCGCGGTGAAGGCACTGCGTCAGCAGAGGTGTTTCGATTCACCCAGGGCAAACGCACTGCCAATAAGAAAATAAGCTGTTTGGAAAGAATCTTAATCGTCTTCCCCACACTACCCATCTTCCGAATGAGCCAGTGCCCAATGCGTAGGGACTTCTCCTCGCCTGATCGGACTTTGAGCAAGGCACTCCGCAGCAGCTGTTGGGCTTACGGTACCCTTCGATTTGTTCCAGCTGACAATTGCGGCGTAGCTCGTGTAGGCCTTATGTAGCGAAGCCTATGAGCATGAGGACGAGCTACGAGCTTGGTCGGGTCGGAGAGTTTGGCTGACGCAACATGCGTGCGGTTGCGGCGCTCTTCGCGACTTAGGGATGCGCCATGCAAACTCCGCATTGCTCGGTCGGTATTCTTGGAGCCTCCTTCTCCGTCGCATAACTTTCCTATATCTCTTTCATGATCCGCCAGTGGTAGATATGGAGCAGCAATCTTGTTCGTTGCCATCTCAAGCGCAAAGAGTCGTCATTGTCATCGCGCGAGCGCCCAATTGGTAGATATCTACAGTCGAGATTCTACATAAGTGTACATTGTAAGAGTGGAGGGGGGTTTTCACCCTGTCCATATAAGCTATTCTCTGAGGCTGCCCGGTCAATCATTACTACATGCACGCTGGCTGCAGGGTAGCACGTTGTTGTTCAACCCGCCGAGGCATGAACGGTGACGGCGCGGAATGCGATGCGAGTTCTTGTTCGATCTTTTCGTCCTTCTCTCGTACATGGCGTATTCTTATTCGCCGTTCGAGCGTTGGCTCCGCCGTTGTTTTCCAAGATAGGTAAGAGGTCAGAGCACCAGCAACAAACCAGAGGGCGAGCATTTGAAGACGGACCATGTTTCCTTTGCGTATAGAAATGCATGTCTTGCTTTCGTATCTGGCGAGCTCTCATTGGATAGACAGAAGCTATGCCAAAAAGGGACAAGTGCAAGTGGGATAAAACTAGCGTAGCGCAACCCTTCGTGAACGCTATATTGCGTCCAGCTCCGCCGCATTCAAAGGAGCACAGTAGCTTCCCAGAACTTTACATCTCCCGCTTCCATCTCTTCCACTCACACATACAATGGCTACCTTCGAGGACAAAGTCGTCATCATCACCGGCTGCAGCAGCGGCATCGGCCTCGCTACCACGCGGCTCTTCTTATCCCGACAAGCGAAAGTCTTCGGCATCGACATCACCACCTTCAAAGAAGACCTTACCGAATCGCAAAAATCCGCCTTCGCGTTCCACGAAGTCGATCTTACTATCTCTAAGGCTGCCGATGATGCTGTCGCAGCTTGCATCATCAAGTTCGGCCCGAAGATCGATGTACTGGTTAACTGCGCCGGCGTCTCAGACGGCTGGTCGAGCGCCGATACTGTCAAGGATAGTGAGTGGGAACGTCTGTTGGCGATCAACTTGACAGTTCCCGTAAGACTTATGACGGCCGTGTTGCCGTCTATGAAGGAGCACAGGAGTGGTGCTATTGTTAATGTGGCGAGTAAGGCCGGCGTTTCGGGGGCGTCGTCTGGGATTGCTTATACGGCGAGCAAACATGGACTGGTATGTATCGACTAGTGAGAGTCTGGGAATCATCTAACATGTTGCTGCAGGTCGGTGCGACCAAGAATGTCGCTTGGCGGTTCCACGGCGACAACATCCGCTGCAACGCAGTGCTTCCTGGAGGTAAACCACACCGCCTCGTCCACCAATGAATACAAAGTAACATGAATCAGGAGTAAGCACCAATATCGCATCTTCCGTCAACATGGAGTGCTTCGACCCTGTGGGCTTTGGCACATTCTTGTACGTACTCATCCCACCTTTACCATTCGATGTGTGCTGACATTTTCCAAGCCCGGTCGTCCAGATGCACGTAGGCAAGAACGAGAAAGGCGAACCAGTCACGGTCATTAGCGCGGATGATGTCGCCCGCAGCATTGCCTTCTTGGCATCTGATGAGGCGAAGATGGTAAACGGCGCGCTGCTGCCCGTCGATGCGGCTTGGTCTACAATATAACTTGCAAGAGGTAGCAATTCCATATCAAATAGTTGTTTGTCCTATCTCCTGTTTTCCTCCATTTAAAAAGGATTCCGGTATGACCAATCAATCGTTTCTTCACGCCAGCCATCCCTCCCTTTCCTCCGGGTACAGCGACTTCAAGAACTCGTACACCCGGATGCAAACCGTTTGAGGCCGCGGACATGGCTGACTGTGATAAAAATTTCGTGCGCGAGAACCCAAACATTTTACTAGGCTTAGAAGCCTCCGCCCTGAGATAGTTGCTCCTTCCTCTGCGTTATCAATATGAATACGATATAGCACATTTCTGCATGTCGCCTTGTTGTCTTGTGAATGTTGCATCAGTCTAGCTGTTGAATAGCTCATAGATTGTCGTTGATGTTTGCAGGGATGTCGCGATTAGCCGGCCAGTGAGCTCGCCCATTTAACGAATATTTACAGTATATTCAATTAGTCACTCTAACGGCAATTGAGACCCGCTTACATTCCGCGGCCATACGGACCTACTTATCTACAACATGTTGGCTAATCACTTCCGAGAGCTCGATTCTCGCGAACAAAATTACACCGGTCACGATGCACCTCCTCACACGTACCGTCGTGATAAGTCTAGCGCTCCTCTTTCCAGTCACCACAGTCGCAATCACTCAGGTGGCCGTAGAACCCACTTCTGGCAATAGCAGTTGCGCAGTCTACCCCGGCTGGAATGCCTCGACCAACTCCGCCGGACCTTTTACCGTGATCGCAGACTCAACCGGCTCATCCATCGATGGCAATCCGGCGACAGTAGCGGACTTTACAAACGACGGCAAAGATTCATTCGGCTTCGTACGTTCTATGTTTATGTTCATCCCTGTCGATCGGTTCGAACACTGACATCAACATCGAACAGGTCACCGTCTCCAAAGCCCCACCCCGAAATGGCGGTTCCAAAAACACCACCATGCGCTGCGTCGCCTCCCAGCTACAAGTCCAAGTCCGCTCCTCCTGGGTCGACGTCTATATCGCGGGGCAAGAAAATTGGCAATCGTCGTTTAGCTTTGGCGTTGCTACGGCTAGTGCCCCGGGTATCCCGGTGCAGGCGTACCAACATCGTGTTGGTGGAGCGTTGGCAGATGGAATATTCCTTGGGGCCGGGAATAGTACGACGTGGACATTCAAGTATAACTGGGGCGGCAATGCGGGGGAGTACTATATTGTGAGGTGGTTGGAGAACCCGGTGATGTTGAATAGAGTGGGGAACGTGAGGAGGCAGGGGGAGTTTCCGGTGTTGGATGATCGGGATTGGGTGGGGTATTTGAAGGTTGCGGGATGATGGAATTGGGGATGGTATTAATATGCTGGTGGATTGCCCCGGGGCGAGATTTTCGTGGGAATTCTCGCAGCGACAGGCATCCAATGTCAAATGACCGGGACTGGTCCTGTCGCATTAGTCGCATGGTCAATGAAATGAGCCCTGGAGGCGAAGTTAGAGCCAAACGTGTTTTACGAGAGTGAAGTCCAAAATCCAGCCTGATCACAACAAAACAAATCCGAGAGCGGATGGGAAGGACGGATGCGAGATGGACTACCGCAAATTCAACATTAGCCGAAAGTGTACCTTGCTTTGGGATAGTCCGCCCTTTCGGATCTTGCGCCGCAGTTAGACGGATACGGCGGCTTCTATGATGATATATCTGTTCTAATGGCCCCGCAGCTGTGGATCTGGAGGTTTGACCGAGATCTCGTTTGCGCTTACTCTACGGACGAAAGACCGCTATCCCTTTTGACGGTGGACAACGGATATCTCAAAGATCGCATGGCGCGGCTGAATAACGAAGCCATCGATGAAGACTCGTCTAGCCGCCAATCTCACTTGGTATTTGTCGGCGAATCGAGCAGTGCGGGCGACGGGGAAAGTATCCGTCAGCGCTCCAGATCTTGGGAGCTGGTGTGGAGAGGACTCTGGTCGAAGGTTTTTGGTGCATGGGCCCAAAGGGGCTTCACAACCCGATATAGAAAGGAGAAGGTTTGCCTCAACCCTTTTCTCGTTGATTCAGGATGCGTTGCGTCATCCGTCAGCAGAATGAAGTCCTGGTGGAACTCCCGAATGACCCACCAATGGATTTCGTCCCCCCACATGAGTGCGAATGATGAAACAATTACGATCCTTGGGATCTTGTCATCGGTTCAATGAAGACGCTGGAAAAGTACTACAACCCGACTGAGGAGGTCAACGCAGACCGGCGCGTATCGAAAAGAACATCGGAGACGTATTGTCCCCCAAATAGACCTGCGCGACTATGGCCAACGCACACAAAAGCCTTTCACTACTGGGAATTGCGGTCATCATTATCATCGTTGCTCCGCTAGCCTTCGTGACTGCACTGTTCGCACTGCTCGTAGACATATTCAAAGACAAGAAAGTCAAGTTCTCGGATGATGCGCAAGATGAAGGGATGAATGTCTATAGTAAAAGCTATATTGGCAAACGATTGGGTGAGCCTGCTATGAGCCCGTCACATTTCTAAAATACTAAACATTGTAGCTACTTCAGAGCTAGTGTCTCTCAGAGTTATAGGCCTCACCAGTCGACGGAGCGCGAGACTTCGATGGTTAGAAAAACTCCAGTTGTTTATCAGAGTGTTATGAAATTGTGACTTGGAGGTCTTTTATCAACGTGATGAATGTTTCATGCCCAATTAACGCGACGTGCAAAAGTCAAGACTTGATCTTCAAGAATCTTCTCTTTAAATTTTCATCACACACTCTACGCTTTCGACGAGTAGCTAAAGAAATGACCGTGGAGTTGTTCAATCTACGGAACTAGCAACGATGCCTGATCCCAGACCGCAACAAAAAGAGTGACTTGCACGCACTATCGCTTCTAGTCAGCAGTGACCCCTCTTCCTCGCGCTTCACCTAGGCAGCGGCTTCAGCGGCCTCGTTCGCCTTTTTTCCACAAAACCGCCTCAGTGAGAAAGCCTTGGACAGCAGGAGTATACTCTTCCTTGCGCTTCTCTTATGCCTCTCTCTTCTCAGCCGCCAAGTACACGGCATTCTGAAAGGATTGGTCAACAGAAGCCTCTTCTTCCTCATCCCTCTTAGTTGTGATGTACACCCTCTTTGCCTGAAAGGCTTGGTCAACAGAAGCCTCTTCTTCCTCATCCCTCTTTGTCGTGATGTACACTTTCTTTACTTGGAAGGCTTGGTCAACAGAAGCCTCTTCTTCCTCGCGCTTCTCAGCCGCTAAGTACACGGCATTTTGGAAGGATTGGTCAACAGAAGCCTCTTCTTCCTCACCCCTCTTCGTCGTGATGTACACTTTCTTTACTTGGAAGGCTTGGTCAACGGAAGCCTCTTCCTGTTCAGCATTAGCAAAAGCCTAAATAAGTTCTTGGGGAGTGGTAAATCACTCACGGTATTCGGTGTTGGTAGCGGGGCAGCGAAGGTGGACACTGCGAAGAATACCAAAAGAACGCTGCTGGAGTACTTCATGGCCGCGGTAGAGGGATAGGAGATGTGTAGCTTCGAAGAACGATAGGTATACTGGGATGAAGAATAAGGACTTTGGGCGGTCTACCTATTGTCATGAAACAGTCTCAACGTTACTACTTATACATGACTTTGCCCAACAAACCATGCCCAGAGAAGCAGTATGTTCGCCAAGCAAGCTTGAGTCGCGGATTCAACATTATCCGCATATCCGCTTGGGGCGAAGACCAACAGAAGCTTTGCTTGTGAGCATTAAAGTTAACAAGCCCCCAGTATCGCACGTCGAGTACTAGACAAAGAGCGGAAGGTATACCAATGTTGCTTAGTGCTCATATGGATGAATGCGACGATCATGTTGTCAGCTGATTATTTACTGCGTTTCATGTTGCGTGATGTTGACGATGAATGGTGTGGGAATATTTCGCTCCATTTAAAGTACCTGGAAGTGACTGCATGCATCACCCTAATCCTAAGAAAGCGAATGGGACAAATGAAGTTCGTCCTAAAAATGCAAATGCGACGAACGATTCTAATCCTAAAAATGCAAATGGGACAATTGACCCCGCATGAGGACGCGACACTCCAGCATTATCAGATTGCAACAATCTTCTCGCATGAAAACACGGAATTTTAGCGAGACTACTCTACGTCGTTCCTCTTACCGGAGCAGCATCTATCTCGACCTACTCACTTGGGTTTACATACCAACATGAGGCACTCATCTGCTAGAGAATACCAGCCTGTCAACCAGCGAGAGAGCGTCGAAGAGTCTGAAAAGCTGGATGAGACTCCCGCGACCGACTTCGGCCTTCAAAAATCGTCTTATTCATACGTTGCGAGACATTCATCTTGGATTGCTTGGACTCGGTGGCTACCCTGGATACTCATACCCTGCTTGGTTTTTTCGAATGGCTACGCACTGGCGAAGCTCAGGAATAAAGACATCCCTAATGAAATATTCTGTAAGTTCCCACCGCAAGATCCTGTTTGCCTCTACTCACACTCTTGAACCACAGCCCCAGCATCGCCCGCAATAAGATACAAGAACGTTAGGTTCCAAGCAGGCATCGACAGCGACACGAGCCCTTATCAAGGACCGCCATCTGAAGAAAGCGATCGGCTGTGGGAAGAGCTGCACAAATGTAGGGAAATTACTCTTTTCTGAGGGGCAAATTTGACATTTGGTGTCTAGATGGCGTTAGCAAAATTCCGATGAGCGATGCTGCCCAGCTTGCAAACCGAACAGCACCCATTGCGGGCGACCTAGGCGATTATGTGGTGGTTTGGGAAGTCTTCCACCAACTTCACTGTTTGGTATGTTTCTCTTACCACAACCATTGATATCTTGCTAATTCGAGGTCAGAGTCACATGCGCAGACGCCTTTACTTAAAGGATACCACGAACCTAGAGCACGATCCCGCGCTCAACATGAAACATATCGATCATTGCATCGAATCGATCCGACAAAGTCTCATGTGCTCAGCCGATGTTACACCGCTTCCATATGTATGGTGGTCCCAGTACGGTGAATACTTTCCGTCCACCGCGGTCATGCACACTTGTCGTGATTTTGATGCGCTTGTGGACTGGGCAAAGGAACGTCGTGCTCCGAAGGTTGTCAATCAGACGGTGCAAGTCTATGATCCCTTAGGGGAGACAGTAGAGTATGACGTGTAATAAAGATCGAAACTCTTTAGTATTCCCGATCAGTATTGTTTAAGTGTTGCGAATGGTTGCGAATAGAGAAAACCACCTAATTCCACGATTCTACTGATATTGTGACGTTGCCTGACCTTCCAAAGCTTTACGAGCACCTTAGTGTAAGCTTGTTACCCCGCCCCGCGGCTTATCATCGCGTGCTTATACCGCCGCGTTAGGCACCACGCATCATACTAGCACGCACTTCGTACCTTCCTATTATGGTATAATCAGCACTAACAGATCCGTGTTCCACGCTTTTCACGCATCAAAACTAGTACCCTTATCGCCTCCAACTACACTAGAACACGCACGTAGAATCCTACTCGCGCAACATGTGCAGTTGCCACTCCAAGAGAACATGCACCTGCCGCTTACGATTAACTTGCGTCGCAGATATTCCTTCGCTCCGCATTAATTCGTCACCGAATCCCGTCCACTCCAATACTTCCCACGCAAGGTTTGTGAGAGTAGTATCACCCATCCGTTGCGTCTTGTTGACCATTTCTGCTGGTTCGTGGACGACTTGTGGGTCTTCATTTCGACTCCCTGTACAAGTGTGTCATCCACCACTCTACATCCCTCCAAAATGGACTCTGCGCAGGACTCCGCACGCACAACTCTCTGCGACGAGGAGAAATTCAAGGACTTCTCCGACATCGATTCGGAGGACACACCCTCATTGCTTCAGAATCCCACAAGATCACGCTTCTTCCGTCCGACTATCATCCTACTTTCTGCTATTGTGGTTCTAGTACCACTCATCTATTTCATCGTACCTCGCCAGAAGAGCCTTACACACGATCAGTGTGGTACCAATGCCGACGAAGCACGAGCACGCGGATGTGTCTTCGAGGTTACTGGTTTCACTTGGTTACCGAAAGAATGCCATGACCCCAAAACCGAGGAAGAGTTCATCGAGTACATCGTTGACAAGGAGTTGAATCTTTTTCGCGATGCGAATTACACGGACGTGGTATCTATAGACGAAGTCCGCCGTGGCGATGGCCCTGGTTGTACGTATATTCGATGTAAATACCAAAATCTCTATGCGTTGCTAATTATCTTCAGTCTTTGTACGTCAACAGTACCACGTAACGCACTGCCTGTTCCTTCTTAAAAAGCTGCATCGCGCATACACGAGCGGGCAGACTCTCGATGGGCAGATTATGCCAACGCATCATACGGAGCATTGCATTCATATGGCGCTGAAACCAGACGGATTCCGCAAGGATATGGTGCAACTCTCCTACACAAAGTATCCGTACTGCGGCAAGCCTGGAGGTTGGAATGTAGCATGGAGTCCGAACAAGGGTAAACCTTTGGAATGGACCGACTACTGAAGAGAACCGAAGAATGGGATTAGGAAGTCTATCATGGAGGCAGGCCAGCTACTAGCAAGAAATGTCATCATATTATAACCTCATCTCAGTTGCTGAAGAGAAGTCACGCTTAAATCCACCAACACGGGCTTGCTGAAATAGTCCTTGCGGATCGTACTTCCTATTCACTTCTTTGAGGAAATGTACGTTTTTGTCACTGTGCCTTCCCAAGGCTTTTGCCATGCTTCACAACGATTTACGTAGCGATAACGATGTGCCGTACCCATGTCCGCAGCATATCTCTCAATGGTGCTGTGTCGTTCCCTTCATGATGATCTCCACCTCTTCATCATCATGGTGCTCGGCCCAGTTGACGGCAAAGCTGACGTTGACCATTGGGCTATCTTCGCCATCTTGGAAACGGGTTTAGGTCGCCATTTTTGACCGCAGTGCGGGAAAAGACGCTGCAGCACGAGCGTCTCGGGCATGCCTCAGATATTTATGCGCTCGACATCAGCGATGGTATCAGTATATGCTTTATGCACTGCGTTCAACGTCTTCCTCTCGTTTTTAATTGTCGCGGTACCGAAGAATAACGTCGACCCGGCGGTTTCAGTGCACTCATTTCGTCGAAAGCGCTGGCATACGTGCGCACGTCACAGGTGCTCCATAGTCGCCACAGTGACTTGAATGAGGACTCGTCCTAGTACTTGAGAAATCTTTTAGAACAGGCAGTGCAGTGAAGACTAAATCTACTGATACGGCCTGAATGCGAAAGTATAGATAGGTGAGGCAAGCGATTGGGTTAGCCGCATGTGCATCGTGGGTCCCGGCAGTCGCACCAGAAGTCGCCCGATTGACAGAGTCATAGAATGCGCAGAGGACTTTTGTGGTTTGGCTGTTAGTCACGTAGAATATCCGCTCTATCTGCTAGACGAGGAAAATAGGTAGTGTGATGTTTGTCACGATGCTAAAGATATTGCACCGCCCTTAATGCACACCATAGATCAGGACGACTCGCATCTACTGCAGTAACGATGGATACCTCAGCTAGCACTATAGCTCTGGCCATTGAAACGCAATGATCCAAATTGGGGCGAGAAGAAGGATGTGCCGGCCCCGAGGTTAAGGCCATAAACTCATATAATTAATGTTTTCCCCGGACCACTACTAACCTCTCTACACTTAGTTTTTCGTACGCTTTGCCCCACTGAGCGCCGGTTACAACGAGAAAGCTCTTCGTTCCCTCGGCAGGCGTTACCTGACCGAAGTGACTTTTATTGATCTAGGCGCCATGCTTGATACTAGCCGCTCGTGCAACCAGCTGATGGCCGCCACTCCTCACGGCAAAGATACCGGCCGTGTGCTTGTCGTTGTATCCGTTACCTCGTGCCCAGAACTCATACTCGGCAGCAAGGATCTTGACGGCAGTGCTGAGCTGCTCGAGGTTGGCCCAGTTTGTATTCAACAAATAATTAAAGGCGGTCACCTGGTGAAATGATCCCATCGGGCGAGGCTTTTCCGAGTCGCACGGCGGCGTCGGTAGAGCGGCGCAGCAGCTGTGGCTTGGTTGCGGATTCCAGCTCCGTCCTATCAGGGCGGGGGAGAAATCGGGCTGCAAGAAGCAAGACTGAAAGCAAAAGCGCGACAAAATTCGTGCTCACGCTTCGAGGATGGAAAGTTGTCGTGCATGAATCATTAAATGGAGTTGGAGGGACGAGGGACAAGGCGCGGCAAGTTTGAAGGGACCAATTTTTGCAAGTAGTACATGAAGGGGTGTCACGCCTCAATGTTCGTGGTGCAACAGACTCCAGCACTCGCACGACACATGTAGACGATTGGCGCTAGCTCTTATACCCCAAATCCCACGGCGACGTACACCAATAGGATTATCGACAGCCGAGGCTCCAACAATGACTCCTTCCGGATTGATTTTTCAAATTTCGCCGCCTGTTCTTCCGTTACGGATAGGCACGTTCTCGAGTTGGGCCAACATTCATGTAGCGGCATCGAGATGGGTTACATACAACCCGTGAAGTTCCACATGAGAGTGCCTTTATTACGGATGACATGGTATAGTCTAATCCTCAACTCATATGTTTAGAGCGGGACTCCTGTTTGCGATTCGGAGGCCTCAGACTGGGCAGACAGCGGCTCGCTTAGCTCGAGATTTGTGGCGTCGTACAATACGAGGTCGGGCGCAGTGTTCGATCGTTGAGTCAAAGGACGCATGCAAGCCCGAGAAATAATTTCTTTGTCGCGTTCTTCTATTCGAGTGTGTATTTGTGTCGTGGTTTAATGTATGCAGAAGGCTGCAAAAGGTTGCAGCTCGGTGCTGTCTTGGTGTCGTGTGCACGTCCAGATTCGTATTCGGAAATTGGCATCTCGATCGCGTGCCCGTGTTGCTGCAGCCTCGTGTCGCTGCTAGCACGCCTATCAAGAAGAGTTTCCAATTATAGTGATTACTATTCCCGTCTATTGAGTAGAGAAGAGTCTCTTCATTAAAACTTTGCGGGTTTCGTGCTATGCCTCCGTAGTTCTTGTATGGAGATGACCTTCGTTGGTTCTCCGAACCGTAGATGTGCGAAAAATGCAGGTGTGTTTTCGCGATCCAAACAATGGGTTGTCGATGTTCCAAGTAGTCCACGAGTTGGAGCCTGTGGATTAGCTTCACTGCCCGGCGCAACAACAGAAAAGTCGGATCAGTATCTCAACATCGCACGATAACACTGCAATGGCACTCAAGCGTACACATCGAATTATACTTCTCTGATTAACACCATCAACGCCTTACAACACTGCTTTCTCGTTTAGCCCCCCATACCGACGAGTATCATTACATTCCATATCCAAGAAGTCAGCACCTAACAAGAACCGTCTCCATATATCGCTTTATCCCTTCATCTCGGTAGCATTGTGGCCGGCGTACTGGGGAGCGGCATAGTTTGGAGCGGGAGCACCATTGTGTCCGGCCTCAACGTGGGTTTTCGCGGAGCGGTGTCGTGTCAAGTTCACCGTAAACAGGATCAATGTGACGGAGAAGAGAATGCTTGTTCGGTCAGCACGCGAATAGACAACAAAGGTATCCCTGTCAAGACTTACAAGTTGACGATCGACAGCGCCAAGGCGGTATAAATGGTTCCCGATACGGGATCAGTGGACGTGTATCGTTTGAGAAGACCGCGCTTGACCGACACGCAGTAGCCCGCATAGCAATACGTGTTCGACCCGGAACTACCAGAGTACGAACTATCGACACTATAATCCCCCATCGTGCTGAGCGAGGCCGAAACAAACGAAGCATAGAGCGCGAAGGTAGTGAGCCAAAACACCCAGACGAAGAATTCAACGGCGAAGATGGCCCAGTAGTTGTACAGCTTCTGGTTAGAGACGCTATTGGCGATGAACCAGTAAGCGACGAAGATGCCGGTTGCTATGCCGGTGAAGATCGCGATCGCTCCGGGCTATCGAGGTTAGATGAGATGCGCAGGTAGGAGTGGGATGCTTACTTCGAAGATGTAGGCGGAGCCATAGCCGCTCGTTAAGGAAACGGGGTAGCAAGAAAGACCCAAGATGGCTACGCCGATGATGACTTGAATGATGCGCAAGGCAGTGAAAGCCTTTTGCACGGGGACGACGGTGTAACCGCTGCCTGGCATGTTGATAGTGTGCGACGAAGTTAATGCTAGGAGAAGGAGAAAGGAAGGGGCAAGGGTAGTGGTATGGCTTGCAACGATTGACAAAAAGGATGAACTGAGAGCTTGAGCGTCCCACTGCCAGCTTTATACGTGTGGTCACGATCGCGAAGCATAAAGTACCGATCGTACCGCCGAGCTCACGACCACATCCGAACTGGAGACATCCCGGAATAGTAAGCGAATCAATATCCACACCCATCCAGCATTTCATGAGCGTTCCATCACAACTCTCAGCTGCAAGAGGTGGCTGCGACCTATCCCGCAAGAAAGCACCAGCCCCTATGCAGCAAACGTGGTGGCGGACCAATCAAACCGCGACCTTAGCGAAATCACGCGGACTTTGTGCGTTGAACACAGCCCGGCGCTACCCAAAATGCTCGCCGGCTATCTAGGTTTCAATGTTGAAACCTGTAGTGGGGGACATGGCGGCAAGTTCCGTGATAAAAATGGTGTATGGACTTGTGAAATGTTGGCGGGGGCGCAAGGCTGAGAGTGCGGCTGGCCAATCAACCCCAGCGCCGTCATGCGTGCGACCCAGTTCAGCCGCGTATTTCAGGGGAGCGCCCATACCCAAGCCTTTGCAAGTGCGAAATACGAAGTGGGGTCGGGCCAGATTCTCGTGTAGTTGAGGCTGGGCAAAAAGTGCCGGTCCATGATTTCCTCCTGCCTTACGGTCGATGCGCCACGGGTCCAATCGTGTGGTTGAAGAAGCGAATGGCGTTCTTGATTTTACACCGGTGAGTATGAAGCAATGCCAAACGACAAATGGGAAGCTTTTCTACGCAGAAGCTGGTCTAGCATCAAGTGACACTTTCTTGGCTTCAACGCATTTTGGAGGCCGGACTTTTGTCCCTATCTCTTAGCTTCAAGGGGGCGCTTTCAGCTCGGGTCATATTGAAGACCTATCCAGTCGAGGCCGTTCGATCTCGTCAAATTCCGTGCGTGTGGTGTTTGCTAACTTGCCCGTAAGTGCTCATTCATATGATTTGTGTCCCCTCGGGAGTTGTCCGGAGCATCTGTTCTGATCACTCTTTCAACGACAAAAGATTCCATCATGTTGCTCGTTAGCCTCATCGCATTGGCGAGTGAGGTTGCCAGTGCCTCGGTCCTTCCACGAGCGTCAGAGCCAGTATGCTCCGGTCCTACAGCCAAATCCAACAATGGTGACCGCAAGATGGCCATTGTTATCGACAGCTCCAGCTCCATGACAGGTTCGGATCCGTACGATCTCCGTCTTGAAGCAGGCAGGTCCATCCTGGATTGGCTGGTTGTCAAGAACGAGACATCCGATACCAAGAAAGAGGATGTAGTGACAGTGATTGACTTCGCTGATTCGGCAACTCTCGACTATGGGCTCGGTGATCCAAACAATGCCTATGACCCGCTCGCGGGCATTGTTGCGTACGGTGGGACGTATATCGCGAGTGGAGTCGAAATGGCGATTGAGCAGCTCACTGCTGGAGGCACTGGCGACACTAAAGACCGCAGTGGTATCTTGGTGTTTACCGACGGATCGGTAAGCTACTTCCGCAAACTCCTTCCAGCGCAAGACTAACCGTTCTCCAGGACAGCTACGTTGATGAGCTGGTTGAACAAGTCAATAAAGCTGCGACTGCCGGTATTCGCGTGTCGTTTGGTTTTCTGAGCTACAGCTCCAGTTACCAAGACGTCGACGTCCAAAAGGCGATTCTGAATTCGGGAGGGGTCTATTTCACCATCACCAACGCCGAAAGCTCGCGCAACTTCATCAATGGCATCCTCGTCAATGGACTAACCAAGAACGACAATCCGAATGGCGACAAATCTGTCCTATTATCCGGTCTTGAGGCGGCCCACTACATCTCGGGATCGGAAACGCAGACAATGACCTACGGCGCCAGAAATAAGGAACAGCTCACCTTCACCGTCCAGACTGTTGATGCTGGGACTGTTGATGCGCAAATCGTTTCCGGGAAGAAGACACTTGCGTCACAGAAGAACATCATGTTCTCTCAGACCATGTCGGTCGTTGCTCCCGGCGACGGTAACATCGACGTCAAGATCACCGCTCAAGGCGCGCCGAAGGATTCCATCTTCATCGTTGGTGTTGAGTCAGACCTGCCGCCACAGAATTGTACCGTTGGCATTGGTGAAAAAGGAGGCGGCGGCGGCAAGAACAAGGCAGTCATCATAGGTCCGACAGTTGGCATTGGTCTTGCGGTGATACTCGGTGGCCTCTCATATTTCCTTTGGAAATATTTCCACAACAAGACTCCCACGACAGGTGGTCCCAGTGGCGGCGATGGAACACATTACGGTTCTGGAGAAAAGGGTTCTCCACAAGTCACCACCTCTGCTATTCCGCCCCCGAAAGCTGGGAATTGGCTCAAGAACATGTTCCAGTTCCCGGACCACGCGCCGCCAGCCGCATTACCGCCCCCACCGCCTCCACCTCAGAACATGAACAACGAAGGGAAGCAAACGGGCGATGAGTCGGGCTCCGAATGGGAAGAGGTCGAAGATCCGAACGATGAGTCCATTGAACCCCACGACCTGAACCAGACTCCGACGGACCCAGCCCACAAGAAAAAGTACCATCGCATCCAACGCGTCCGCATCTACGGAAACAACCATCACCATCACATCTCGCCTGATCACCCATGCTATTACGATGAGTGTCCACTTGTTCAACCTGACCACGTCTGCGACGACCCGATTCATCCATGCACGTGCGTGGATCCCAAGTGCAAACTGAACTCGCGAAGACATTTCTGCAAAGATGACAAAGTGCCGCCTCACAAATGCTATGGTCCCAAGGAGGATGCTCGTTGTCCACTGAATGACCCGCCGTACATGGAAGCCAAGAAAAAGGAGCACAGTGAATTGGTACGCAAGTACATGGCGCAGGATGCAGCGATGTCGGGGTTCAAGACGGCGGCAACCTATGGAATCAGAACACTAGCCATGTAGTGACGATTCGGATAATGAAGGTCTATGCCGGGGAGTTTGAAATGTCGAAGACAGTTGAGAAGATGTAGTAAATGGTGCGGTGCAACGGCGCTTGATTTAGTTTGGTATTGTTCGCAGCGTCTGCTTTCTCGTTCTTTGTATGATTATTCCGACGGCTTAGACCGAGTAATGCAATGGCATTGTCCCATATAACGGCGCCCTTGATGTATGAATTATGGCCTCGTAACCGCGCACCAGCACTGCGGCCGCTGTCGTGGTTTTGGAGGCGTTGGCAATTGTGTCGTAGAGCGCAGAGTACCTTCTGGCTTGTAGCACTGTTTCACTGTCCGGCGACGGAAGCAGAAAGCGACCAGTCGCGGAAGCGATGCCTGTTTCGGCAGACGACCATTCGTGTATTCGGCGAGAGGAGTCGCACAAGCAATTCTGTTTTCACCAGTAAGGCGATCAAGAAAAGCCGCTGGACGTGCAGCTCTGGATTCATCTCCACCATGCAGGAACCGATGCGTGCCGAGCATAAGGCGCTATTGTTGGCGTGAGGCTGAGGTCCAGCCCGGCCAGCGGTACACAGAGCTGAGACTTTGGCTTGGATCATTAGGCCGCCGTGACACGAGAGTAGATGAAGGGCGCGAAACCGTCGACTTATGGAATAGGAGTATGAAGTTGGCGGGCTTCAGGAGGAGGCGGAGATGGGATGGACGCCTGCCTCTAGGAACCCGCCGGTGAATGGTTTGAAGCAAAAAGTGAAGCAACTCAGACAGTCTGGAAGACTGTACCAAGGTTGACCGGCGAAACGATGTGGGCGAAGACGTGGTGCGAGTCTTGAGCGCGCAAGCGCCCGCCCTCCCACAACGGGCCAATCAACGCGACTACATTTGCAACCCCACTCACCAATTTCATCCCCTCGTCCTCTCTCCAATACACGGCGCGGCTGCTACCTTCCTTCTCATGCTCTCAACTTCAAAAAAGAGTCAGTTCGATTTTGAAATCACAGAAGTACCAATATCGCATCTCCAACAGTCTTCGCATGCTCTACACTCACAGCTGGGACCTGCGATATACTCCCAGCCATGAACGGCATCGAATGACCAGAGCACACTAAATACCCTGGGAGTTTGTCTCGACACATGCACTACATTCAAGCTGTGCGGCCGATCAAACGAGGACCTACTTCCCTATTCATCAGCGGGGTTATTTGACGGCTAAACCCCATATCTAAACTGCGAGCACGATCAGACTGCAACGCGGGAATACCCCACATCTCGCGTAAGGCACCCCCCGATGCAAGCTGTATACTACATCCCCATTTGAATCCTACACAATCAGCTCTCGCACGATACAGCTTATCCATCCGCATTGGGACGTTCCGCTCGCATGTGTCGCAATTAGCCAATTCAGTAGCTAATCTATTCCCTAAACGTGCTCCACATGACTCGCTGTAGCTAATATATGCGTCCTATGTGCGCAAAACATCATTTGGTATGTTCCAGTGCGCTACAGCAGACTGCCGGTGGTGTCATACGATTAGTCGCGGGGAGCGAGGGATACTATCGAAACCCAAGATGCCGAAGCAGTATATGCAAAGATGGTGGTCGGATTAGTCGGACAAGGCGGAGTTTACGGGCGTATAAGAACGACTTGCCTCAAGGTATGTTCGAGCGTTGAATCACCACGCTCAGCAGCCGAGAATCTTGCCAGATATCGCAAACATGAAGACCTTGAGCGCCGTGCTCCCGGTTGCACTTCTCGCGCGCAGCATCCACGCCCACTGTATGCATATCCCGATCCCTCAGTCCTCCCATCAACCACTAACCCACACCCACCCTCCAGACATCTTCTCCAAACTCATAGTAAACAACACGCTATCCACCGACTTCCAATACACGCGCGATGTAACAGACAACCAAAACGAGTACACCAACTACCTCTGGTACAAGTCCTTCCCCCAATTCGGCATGAGGTGCCGAGGCTGCGACGACCTAGGCACCAAGAGCCCCGCAATGGTCTGCGGCCGTAACGCTTTCCCCGTGTTGAATCCCCAGATCCAGACAGCCACGGTCCTGGCGGGAGACGACATAGGCTTCCATTTATCGGGTGTGTTCGACCCGGAGGACAGCGAGGAGTACATGACCATTTACCACCGCGGGCCCGCTTACATCTTCTTGAGCAAGCTGCCGGATGGCAAGAGCGAGCTGAGTGAGTACGATGGGTCCGCGGATTGGTTCAAGATCGGGTACACCGGTGCCGCGAATAGCACTAATTGGGCGGTGGAGGGGCATAAGAGTGTCAATGTGACCATCCCGGCTACGACGCCCCCGGGAAAGTATCTCGCTCGTATTGAGCATTTCATGCCTGATTGGACCTATGGGCAGAGTCAATGGTTCATATCGTGTGCACACATCGAGGTCGTTGGGAAGGGAGGCGGCACCCCGGGACCTTTGGTCAAGTTTCCGGGTGCGTATGATGAAGAGGATCCAGGTAAGTCTGCCAGAACCATCAGGAGATGGCCTAATACTCACTGATTGGTTCGTAGGCATCTTGCTTGTGGGATTTCCCTACGACGTTACCAAGTATGTGCCGCTGAAGCCAGACGTTTGGACAGGGTAGAGAGGGAGTGGAGAGGGAGGGCGACAAACGGACAACGTGTAAATAATGCTGAAGTGGGAGAAGTTGCCGGTAGGTAGCCCTTGAAGGCAACTAACACTCACTTGAGGGCAGCATTTGGGTTCAGTCGCTCGATCGTCGATGGGATGGGTATGCTAGTAAACATTGGCACATGCTATCATATATGCTGCATATCATACTGTGAATGGATGTCGATTGATACAGCCATGCACTATGTTATTGACCCCTGACACAAATTTCCCTCGCCCCGTCGATATGTGCGCTCCACCTGAGTTAAAGACATCTTCAGGGGTTTCCTTCCCTCGCTCTGGAAAACCCCCACTCCTACTCCCGCACAAAAACTTGAAGCCACACTCCACACGGGAAGCAGCTAATGCGCCGCCTGATCCACAAACTCGATATTATTCCTAGACTCATCAGCACATCACGTCCGAACTCCTCTCCCCACCATCCCAAGCCAAACTCACCCAACAGGATCAAAAACAAACGCGGCATAATAATTCGGATGGTAGATCTCCCTCACCCCAGGCTCCCCATTGGAGCTCCCACCCGCCTTTACGCCTTCCGCATAGCACTTATCCACCGTCGCATGGTCATTCACTCGAAACGCGAGGTGCACCTTACCACTCGTGCTCGCTTCCTCGCTCTGCGCAATCCACAATTTGGCATCTTGCGGACTGTCGCCGAGACCGCACGTCTGGTTCGGGAAGTCGAACTGCTTTGTGTAGCCGAGGGGTGCGAGGGCGGCGAGATACCAGGCGACGACTTTGGCGTACTCGGAGGGGGGCACGCTGAAGGAGACGTGGTCGATGGTCATGTTGGGTGGAGATGTTGGGATGTCTAGGTAATCGGAAATAGAAGCTGAACTGTGATAACACACTCAATGCAGGCGAGGTAACCGGAGATGAAAGCTGAACTGTGATAACACACTCAATGCAGGCGACGGATACCAGCTCCTTCTATAGAATGTAGTCGCGCCAAGGGTGATACTGCGGGGTTGCTGGTTCCGAGTTTGGCGACACCAAACTCGCGTCTGCCTACGGCCTCTACCAATCGCGACCGGACGCGTACCCTGGTACCACCTGTGAATGTCAGCGCCAGTCAGCTGCTTTCGTGACTCACCGCGTATGCCGACGGCAGTTGCCGGCTGAGAATTCGAGCCGGTGTGGGGTGGAACATGGCTGGGATTGGCCACATGCGGAGCGATAGCACTCCTTTTCAGAGGACGGGGGAATATGGCGGGGCGTGTTGAGATGACTCCTGAGGTTGAAACGCGACGTCACGTGTTCACGTGGTGACAAATCTGCAGCCTTCCTGTCAAGGGTATCAAGCGCTTCTTACCGGTATTGAAGACAGCTATTGCACCTCCCACCCTCAAGCACCCACCCTCCCTTCGGGGGCGGGTTCGGGGGCGGGTGGGCTTGTCGTTGCTGGTCGTGCTTAGTTGTGGGGAAGGAAACGTGCATTCGAGATGAGACAGGACCGGTTGACCAAACCGCCTATAGCAGGTGGTCCGTCCCATCGAATTTGAGTAGTGCGGAGTTCTTGTACACGATCAGAGATAAAACATACAACAATAAAATATCCTCAAGGTGTGACGCCAAGTGTGGGCTGCTGGGTACGCAACATTGCATTGATTATGTTACAGTCTTTAGAGAAACCTCAACGACCGTGTCGTATCCCCTCTATTGCCAAGCACCGGCCGCATTGGAGTTCCGAGGGTGACTAACCCATATCCATATCCATAGCGTCATCCTCCTCGACATCTTCGACGGACTGCGCAGGCATGTCCACATGGTCATCTTCTTCAGCATCCGATACCACCACTTCATCGTCGGAAGTGGGACCTCTTTCCTGCATGGCTGCGTAAGCGCGTGCCCCACGGATGGGAAGATCGGCTTTGGTTCGAGTCCTGGTAGACCGTCTGGGTTCAGAATCGGATCTTGATTCTTGCCGTCCGACTGAAGCAACTGGAACGACCACACTAGCCGTGGTCATGTTCGTGGAGAAACTCGAGGGAGGTACAGGTATGCGCAATTCTTCCCACGGCGCGCGATACTGGACCCAGGTGCGCCAGTCGTCGGCCGGATCATGAGTCGGTTTGATGGTGAGGCTCTTAGGCTCTGGCTCCGCCGTTTCCGCCTTGAACTTGGACGAATCATCTTCGTTAATACGAGACTCGTCCAGAAGTCGCAACAGATGCCGCTCTTCTTCCCGACTCGCTGTTTGGTCAAATTCTTCGAGTGCTTCTTCTCTATCTTCGGATAATTCGTGCGAGCCATCAGCATCAGCTCCCGCTTCGTCCAGCATAGATGCGTCGGAGCCTTGGTCAGCGGGCGGTTCGTACTCGGAAACCGAGGATTCGTCTTCCCCACGTGGAACTAGTTGCTCTTCTTCCTCCGACTCCACCACAGACGCAGAACGTGCCGCTGGCACCGGTGTGCCACCACGTATAGCCCTTGATTTGAACAAGTCTTCATCCGTCCCCGAAGTAAGACCAGCAGTTTCCGCGTCCGTGCTCAGCGGTTCGGCCAGAGTGCTGTTGGATTCCAACAGCCGCTCGACTTCGTCCCAGGGCACCTCTACCGACCGCTTCTCCCCTCGACCACCGACGCGCCTTATCCCTTTCTGGACTCGCAGACCACAACGTCGCGCCACGCCTCTCCACCGCTCGCGGCTATTCCTGCTCAAGCGTAGAATGTCGAGGGTGGTGAGAACATCTCTCCGTTTCACGTAGGGTAAGATGCCTTTCTTCAATCGCCATCCTTGAGTCCGGATGCGCGCGGTTGCTTGAATGATGGTGGCCTGGACAAGCCGTCTGGTCAGCGACACCACCAGTGTGTGTAGATCCCCAAAGGCGGATCGATAGATGGAAGGCTCATTGGCGAGTTCGGAGACGAGCTCAGTCCAGTGCGGCCATGGGTACAAGACGGTCGGCGACGGGTTCATGAAGTAAGTTTTGGAGAGGTGGAGAAGAGCTGTCGGGTTGAGAAGCTGCGCGTCCGGAACATCGCGCAGGACTTGCGAGATTGGAGTATCTCGGTCCGTATCGGGCTTGTTGCTTTCATTTCCAACTTCGGGGCTCTGGACCTTGGACGCTGGAGCACCCACAGCTTCCTCGATCTCATCGGCGACTTCAGGCGTGACAAGCCAATACTTCCCATACCGCTCCTGCTCCTGCTTTGCCTCAAAGCGCTCCTGGTACCAGGCCAAGGCATCACCCGCCAGCTCCAGGCGGTCTTGGAACTCAGCACCCACCTCGAGTGCAGCGGGAATGTCTTCGAGGGTGACTCTTGCATTCTTCGGTCTGACATTGTGGGCTGAATAAGCTTCTTGGATCAGCAGGAGGAAATGCCGTGTCTCCGAAATGCTTTTGCTGGCTATGGCTCTCGCAATGCCGGGAAGGTCGTCCCTACCAAGTCGATCTAGAGCCGCAAAGAACATGGTCTTCTCTTGAGCGGACCATTTGGAGACGCCAATTGTGGTCGCATATGGCTGGAAAGTCGCATCGGCCTCAAAGCGGGTTGCTGCTGCGTTGACGGTATCGTTGTACAAAGTGCGATATGCATTGTTATACTTGCCGTCTAGGTGACGCTTCCTCGATCGGAGAGAGTCGGGCGAGCTAGACCGGCGACGCTTTCGTGGCGAGAAGGGGGTTGCAGATGCAGCACGTGAGGCTGATTTAGGGTAGTCTTCTTCGGTCGAGCTGTCGTTTTGGCTGTGCTGGTCATTGAACTCGGAGGCGGAGCTCATGGTGGACGATCTTGTAGGCAAAAGATGACGTTTTCCTCGCCTGCTAGGCCTTGGAGTTGTCGCGCAGTTGCGGTCGGCATGTTGATGGTGACTCGTGTGTGTGAAGGGCCCACAGATTATTGAGGTCTTGCTGCCAAGCCGGAGATAGACCACGGCGTTTACGTCCATGAACTAAGCTGGCAGCGTGACCGCGCGCATGCTTCGCTCCACGCCGTCCACGCCATCTCATGTTGCGACTCTTTCGCTATGCGCTGACAAGGTTCCCGCCGCCGGGCCTCGTGCCTACGCGCGCCATCTATCGCAACGCGTCAACCGCCGTAAAGCCTGCCATTCCGCCTCCACCCCTCGCTGCCCCGCCGCCGCCCCAGATCACGCTCCGCGAATATCAAGAAGAATGCATCCAATCCGTCCTCTCGTACATCGATAAAGGCCACAAGCGGCTAGGTGTGTCGCTGGCCACGGGTGCGGGCAAGACGGTCATCTTCACGCACCTCATCGACCGCATCGCCGCCGCCGACGATGCCGGGCAGACGCTCATCCTCGCCCACCGCCGCGAGCTCGTTGAGCAAGCCGCGCGCCACTGCACCCTCACCTACCCGCACAAACACGTCGATATTGAGCTGGGCAAGCACCATGCCTCGGGCGCCGCCGACATCACTGTCGCGTCGGTGCAGAGCATCATGTCGGGCGACCGCCTGCAAAAGTACGACCCTGCCCGCTTCAAGCTGTTGCTCGTCGACGAGGCCCACCACATCGTTAGCCAGCAGTACCTCGACGTGCTGGAGCACTTTGGCCTGCGCCATGCCGCCGTGTGGGACACCAAGGCCCCCGTGCCTGCCCTTGTCGGCGTTTCGGCCACCTTCTCGCGCTTCGACGGCCGGAAACTGGGCGCTGTCATCGATCACATCGTTTACCACCGCGACTACGTCGACATGATCGAGGAGAACTGGCTGACCGACGTCATCTTCACCACCGTCGACATGAAGACCGACCTGACCAAGGTGGGCCACGGTGCGAACGGCGACTTCCAGGCCGGCGCCTTATCTCGCGCAGTGAACACGGATCAGACGAACGACCTCCTCGTCAAGGCGTGGATGGCCAAGGCACCGGAGCGGAAGTCAACCCTCGTCTTCTGCGTCGACCTCAGCCACGTTACAAACCTGACTGCCAAATTCCGCCAGTACGGCGTGGACGCCCAATTCGTCACCGGTGAAACGCCGAACAAGACACGCAGCGCCAGGGTGGAGGCCTTCAAGAGGGGCGACTTCGCCGTCCTCCTCAACTGCGGCGTCTTCACCGAAGGCACTGACATCCCCAACATCGACTGCGTCCTTCTTGGCCGGCCCACCAAGTCGCGCAACCTGCTCGTGCAAATGATAGGACGTGGCATGCGCCTCCATCCGGACAAGGAAAACTGTCATGTCATAGACATGGTGTCAGCCCTAAGCACAGGGGTTGTCTCAACCCCAACTCTGTTCGGCCTGGACCCTGCCGAGATCGTCGAACAGGCCGACATGAAGAGCATGACGGAGCTCAAGGAACGTAAGGAGCGGGAGCAGGTGCGCGAGACCGAAGCCGCTGAGCTTGCGCAGAGGACAAGTGCTAAGAAGCTGCCCGGTACGATCACCTTCACTGACTACGACTCCGTACACGACCTGATCGCAGACACCTCAAGCGACCACTTCATTCGCAAGCTCAGCGAATTGGCTTGGGTCGCCGTCGGAGACGACAAATTCATCTTGACCACGAACAGCGGCAACTATCTCAACATCGAGCCGTCCGGCGAAGACGAAGGCGGCTTTCGGGTGAGATACTACCGAAAGCTTCCGGCCGACGTCAAGTCAAAGAGTCCGTATGCCACGCCCAGGGTCATCGCCGAGGGCGAGTCTTTGGAGCATGTAGTGCACGCCGCCGACACCTTCGCTTTGGAAGTGTTCGACTTCATGTGGATTTCAAAAAACCAAAATTGGCGCCGCAGTCAGGCGTCTCAGGCTCAGATCGACTTCTTGAATAGGTTTCGTCCCGAAGAGGACCAGTTGCGACCGCAAGATTTGACGAAAGGCAAGGCTGGCGACATGATCACACGAATGAAACACGGAGCCAAGGGCAGATACTTGAAAGCTCATGCCAAGCAGAAGAAACAACACCGTAAGACAGAGAGGATCGAGACGACACGTCAAAAACTGCAAGGCCAGGTCCGTGTCGGCCCGTTATCAGCAGATACGTTTGCTTGAGTTATTTTCTGCACCAGGAGACGGGAAGTTCCGGCCTCATTTCTTTCTGCATTCAGATGGCCGTGACGTTTATTGTTGGGAGTCACGAGCATGCCCTGATTCACATGGGAAATCTTCTTTGTCGGTTTCAGAACGCACATGGCCGGGGCATAGGTTATCTCCGGAATTGGTCAACCACATGCCAACAAGCTTCCGGAAGCATTCCAGAACTCAATGCTACCGAAACATCGGAATGGAGAGTGGGGAAACGAGTCGTTGCACCCGTCAAGACTACAAGTATCCCGCTTTTCCATCCGAGTACAAGGTCTGCAAAGCGCAAAAAGATGGGGTTTTAGTGTCTACTGTCTTACAGCACGGTCGCCCAATCTGTGTAAATTCGACGCGTCTCGTACCCTTTGCGCCTCGACATCAAGCCACTTCGACCTTTCGATCATGGCTGAAAAACACCACACATTAGACAAGCCCGCCCCCGATATATCCCGTGCAAAATCGCATCGGTCCAAGATCTTCAGCAAGCTCAAGCACAGAAAAAGTCCCCAAAGAGATGTCGAGCATTGCTCTTCCTCTTCGAACTTTAATTCTTCTATGCAGTCGTCCCTCTCATCGCGGCTACACTCGACGTACGGCATGCGATATAATCTTCCAGACGTTGTCATCGCCGAGCAGTTCTCCGACCTTCACAAAGCCATTGTGGCGCACGTCAAAAGGTTTTACACCACCAAGCCTGTACACGGAAGTACATCGCAAGCCGTCGTTGAACATGCGAGCACGGGCATCACGCTGCCTTGGCCTCAGATTGCCGGCCTTTTAGGCGACTCGAGGACGAGACTGGCGACGTTGGCGTTGTGCATCGCCTGGACCGTCCTAAGCAGGAGTCTGATGCTGAAATTGGGCATCAGCAGCAGCCCTGGCAGTACATTCCTGCCTCCTGAACTTGTCGAGTGCTTCCAAAGCTTCTCGCTTGGCAAAGGACCGGTCACCCTAGGGAAGGACGTAACCTGTTCGGTCGACTTTGCTCTCTTGTCACGCTGGAAGCAGATTTCAGCCACGCTGCTACACTCGACCTACGTGGCCAACGCGTTTTCGCACTTCGATTCGCGCACCATCAACATCGAACGCGCCTTGAAAGACCTAGACCCCCTTCTCACGACCTACGCGTCGCCGCACGAAGCTGGCCGCCGGGATCACACTAGACTTGACCATCTTCGGGACGTCCTCAGGCAGGGCGCCAAATTCGCATTTACCTTGTTCAGCCAGGCGAGCTTTTGGAAATTCGACTGGATCTCTGATCGGGCAGTGGCGCATGGCAAGGTGGAATTTCGACACGACGGCGGAGCTTCTTCGAGCTTTGACAATGAGGGACAAGCTGCGATGGAGCCGCCCCGACTGACGCCAACGGAAATTGTGTGTTGGCCGAGTCTAGTCAGGGTCATGGATGGCGAGGGGGTGGAGCTAGATGGCAAAGGCGAGGGGGTTGTTTTTGGCAGTAAAGAGTACCTCGTTGGCTTCTGAGCATGAAGGCGATAACTGTAAGTTAGTAGCATCTTCAGGGAGGCTAGAAGATAGGCCGCGGACAGTCACATTTGCTGCGCGCGCTCGCACGAAGTTTCCGACAGCAACCCCTGAATGAGCTCGTGTCGTCGTATAATTGAACATCAATTGCATCCTACTTTGAGCCAAATTCCGGCACGCAATTTCTGGTATGAAGAGATGATATTGTAGCTTTGCGGCGTTTCTCGGCATCTCGCATCGCGCCTTCTCCCGCGGAGATGCAACAACCACGCGGCGCCATCGTTTCTCCGCTCAACATTCAACGACGAACATACACTTCATATCTTATCTCTGCCGGCCCAGATCCAGACTCAGACCCACCACCTGTGCCGATACTGCCTTGAAGTCGGCATCTACATCTCCGTGGTCGATGGAGCGGTCGTCGTATCCGAGGAGAAGCTCCGCGCGCAAATCGTTGGTGGGGCGCACCCATCGCGACGTTTTGGCTTCGCTTCAGCGGCTACTACCGTATGCCTCGAAGTCGGGGTGAAGAGGAAGATAAAAGCAAGCACGCATAGAACGTCGTCGAAAACGAACATCACGTCTGCCGACACACGCGCATATCGAGCAATGACGCACATCTCCGCGCAGACAGCCTCTCCACACGGCATGCGGGCAATAGCCTTCTTGTATGCGCTTCTCCACGGGACCACCCTACGCCTCGAGCAGCATTCTAGCCGGCAGATAGCCCGTGGGGGATTGGAAGCGAGAGCCTAAGGCTAGTCTCAGCTCGGGCGTCAGGAACAACACGATGCGGTTTGTCGTCGCCAGATACCGTTCGCGGGAGTCCCGGATTGGACCGCTTAGCGTCAAAGATAAGGGTGCATATCTACGATTTTTGATTTACGCCATCCGTCTATGGTTGGACGAGGTCAAAGAAGGATAGCAGCGGTGTACGAGGTTTTCTTACCCGCAAATCGAGATTCGATCGTGGGTTCTATCGCGAGCCGGGCGGCATCGCGAAGATGCCGAGTCGAGGCATGCAAGAGGGGTGGGGGATGGGCTGATGGCGTGGAAGCGGGAGAGAGATGCTGCAAAGGTAGCATCAGCTTTCTCCGAAGAACAGGCTAGTGTAGGTATTGTGGCGGAGTTACCTTGGATGATCGTCTGCTGCATGCTTGTCAGATCGCAAATCTTGTGGGGAGTTTGAGTCTCGATTCGCGCTTGCTACCGTTGTACGTCATCTTCTTGATACCGCCGACTACGATTACATTGCACAGACAGACGCCCAATTCCACGACTTTACGTCCCCTATACGCGCTGTGCACTTCTTTACCGCCTGAATACTAGTCCATTTCCTATCACGCAATACCCCTCGTCCTAACGCACAGCATGACTTTGGCAATCGAAACGCAGCCGGCGGCCGAGCTCAGCAACAAGGGTGTCAACCTCCCTCCAACACCACCCGAAACAATCATCGGCGACGAAGACGGCAAATCAGTAGAAGAGGACAAAAATTCGGCTCAATTTGCGCTTCCTCCGCCGACGACGATACCTACGAAGGTGCTCGATGTCGACAAGCCCACACCAGACTCGCATGTGCCGAGAGACCCACGGTTAATACGACTCACGGGTGTTCATCCATTTAACGTCGAAGCGCCTCTGACGGATCTGTTTAACGAAGGTTTTTTAACAAGTCCGGAGCTGTTTTATGTGCGAAACCATGGACCTGTACCGGTTGTTAGGGATGAGGATATCCCGGATTGGGAGTTCAGTGTAGAGGGGTGCGTATCATTCCCTGTTAAATTGCGATGAAGGCTAATCCCCATTCAGTCTCGTAGAAAATCCTATAACAGTAACCCTAAAGGAGCTCATGGCGGATTACGAGAACGTTACCTATCCCATCACACTCGTATGTGCTGGCAACAGGAGAAAAGAGCAGAATGTGGTCCGCAAGTCGAAGGGTTTCTCGTGGGGTCCGGCTGGTGTATCGACGGCGTTGTTCACTGGCGTGGTGATGAGAGATGTGATTGAGAGGGCGAAACCATTAAGAAGAGCGAAGTATGTGTGCATGGAGGGTGCGGACAAATTAGTGAGTACCCCAATCGAGTACCTAGGCTTGGTGCTAATCTGCATAGCCAAATGGATACTATGGTACATCCGTAAAGCTCAACTGGGTTATGGACCCAAACCGTGGCATCATGCTCGCTCATGGCATGAACGGCGAAAGATTACGACCAGATCACGGCCTGCCACTTCGAGCGGTCATCCCCGGGCAGATTGGTGGGCGGAGCGTAAAGTGGTTGAAGAAGCTCATTGTCACTGCTGAACCGAGCGATAACTGGTATCATATCTACGACAACAGAGTTCTTCCGTGAGTCATTACGAACCGCATCAGCCGCATGGAACAAACGACTAATGAGAGTAGCACTATGGTCGATCCCGACCAAGCGGCAAAGAACGAACTATGGTGGAAGGACGAACGCTATGCCATCTACGATCTCTCAACCAACTCTGCCACTGCCTTCCCCGCGCACGACGAAAAGCTAGAGCTTGCCAAAGCGCCCGAGTACTACAAAGTACGCGGGTACGCCTATGGCGGTGGCGGTCGCCGTGTAACGCGCGTCCAAATATCGCTCGACCAGGGCAAGCACTGGCGTCTAGCGAACATCGACTACGCCGAAGACAAGTACCGCGCTTTCGAAGACAAGCAGCTTCTGGGCGGACGGCTGGACATGGATTGGCGCGAGACGTGCTTTTGCTGGTGTTTCTGGGAACTTAACGTGTTGGTGGAAGAGCTAAAAGATACCAAGGATATTGTGGTAAGAGCTATGGACGAGAGCATGAACATCCAGCCCAGGGACATGTACTGGAGTGTTCTGGGTATGATGAACAACCCCTGGTTCCGCGTCGCTGTCCACAATGAGCATGGCGTCCTCCGATTCGAGCACCCCACGCAGCCAGCGCTAATACCTGGTGGCTGGATGGAAAGAGTCAAGAAGTCGGGCGGCAACCTCACGAACGGCTACTGGGGTGAAAACATCCAGGGCGGGCAAGCAGAGGCGGTCGAATTGGAGGATCCGAAGGAGATCAAGATGACGAACGACAAGGTGAATTGCGAGATCTCGATAGATGAGTTGAGGAAACATGATAATGCCGAGGAACCATGGTTTGTGGTCAACGGCGAAGTGTACGACGGGACGAAGTTTCTGGAGGGGCATCCGGGTGGTGCGCAGAGTATCATTTCGGCTGCGGGGTTGGATAGTACGGAGGAGTTTATGGCGATCCGTGAGTACAAAAACGCACATGCGTTAGACGCCCATAGCTGACTTTAGCAGACAGCGAAACAGCGAAAGCGATGATGATAGACTATCACATCGGCTCCCTCTGCGAAGCATCACGGCGCATTCTCTCAGAAGGCGTGCCAACAGTGGAATCATCGGAACCCCGACCCGTCTTTCTAGACACCCGCGCGTGGACAAAAGCTTTGCTGCACTCCAAAGAATCAGTAAGCTGGGATACGCGCATCTTCCGCTTCAAGCTCGAGCACGAGGAGCAGTCTCTCGGTCTACCTACCGGCCAACATCTCATGATCAGGCTCAAAGACCCCGTGACGCGCGAGAGCATCATAAGAAGTTACACGCCTATCAGCGAGACGAACGAGAAGGGGTTCTGCGATGTCCTCGTCAAGGTTTACCACGACACCGAGGAGCGCGCAGGCGGCAAGATGACGAAAGCGCTTGATTCGATTCCCACGGGCCACTTCATCGAATGCAAAGGTCCAATTGGAAAGTTCGAGTACCAGGGCCGCGGCCGCTGCGCCATCAACGGCAAACCAAAGACCGTGAAGCGTCTGTTCATGATCTGCGGTGGCTCGGGTATCACGCCCATCTTCCAGGTCCTGCGGGCCGTCATGCAGGACAAGGCTGATCCGACAACTTGCGTTGTCCTCGACGGCAACAGGCTCGCAGAGGATATCCTATGTAAAGACGATCTGGATCGGTTTGCCAGGGAGAATACGGATCGGTGCAATTTGTTGTATACGCTTACGAAGGGGACCGAGGACTGGCAGGGCTTGAGGGGTAGGATCGGGAAGGAGCTGTTGGAGGAGCACTGTCAGAGGAATGGGGATGGAGAGACCTTGGTACTGGTATGTGGGCCAGAGGCGTTGGAGAAGGCGGTGCATAAGGCGCTGGGGGATCTGGGATGGCGGGATGATGAGGTGTTGTTCTTTTAGCTGGTTGTTTTGGGATTTTTCTTGGGCTTGCATTGTGTTGGATGATTGTATTTTGATCATACTTGGTTACGACGCTTTCGATTGAGCGTACATTATGATACCACCTACCACGGCGAGTTCGTCCTGGCGATGAGTATGGCGATGTATCGGAGATGGCCCGGACCTAGCATCTCCTTTTCCAATACCACGTCGCCCTTAGGCTGCGAGTCAGCAAACAACCCTCATCCCGCCGCAATCCACCAGTTCTCCAACCCTTGCGCCTGTGCACCCGGAGACCTCACACGCACAAACAAGATCTCCGCGTCACGCCCCTGCTCCGATCGCTATCAGGGCGGCTTATCGCACTCGCGCCTTGGCACCACCGAGAACTCTTCTTCTTATCAGGATCGTCCGTGCACCCCAACACTTGTGATCTCCCCGGAGCAGCGGCGCCACCGACAATTTTGCGGAATCGAATTGTCAGTGCGTGTTTATCGGGTTCGCGGGCGTGAGCTATGACGTTTCTCCGCGTCCGCGGGGTTGTTCGGTGTGTGCCTGGATGCGATGGGACGACGATTGCCATAGATTGGGCGCATTGGCGTGGGAACGGCATGGGCGGGAGCGCGGAGGTGTGCGATTGATGATATTGCTGGTGCTGTCATTGGTTGGCTGGTTGGGACGCATCTAGAGGAGCTTCTGCGAGGAGTTGTCTTGGGATAGGCTCGTGAGCTGTTCTGGGTTGCTTTTGGCGGAGATCTAGTGCGCGAATCGCTGGTATCTTTTCGAGCTCTCGTCTTGCTTTCTTCCTTCTATTCTCCTTTCAGGTGTCCATATACCCTCCATTGCTATTCCTTTGTCAATCCTTGCCATCACAGCTTCTCCACTGTCGTCCTACGTGCTACGCTCAGCGTCTGACGTCCACACCATTATCTTGGCTCGCGAGAGCTTCTCTCAGCCGCGACAATGGCCGAGCCCGAGCCTATACCGACCCTCGGCATCGAGCCTACCAGTTTAGAAGCACATTCGCCGCCTCCCTCTCCGCCGCGGAACCCAACATGGGGCGAGAAGGACGGGAAAGACGGAAAGACAGCGAATGAAGAGTGGATTGAACCTGAGGTGAAAGACATACCAGATAAGGTGGAAGGAGGGCGCGAAGATGGTGCGAGATCAGATGGAGAGGTGAAGAGAAAAAAGGTGGTTGTTGTGGGACTGGGGATGGTGGGAATCGCCTTCATGTGAGTATAAATTTTGTGGGACGAGATGAGAATTTGGGGCACGGAAATGGAAACTGACTTTTTATCAGAGAAAAGTTGCTCAAATACGATGCGAAGCGGAGAGAGTACGATGTCGTGGTCATTGGCGAGGAGCCGCATCTAGCGTACAATCGCGTGGGGTTGACCAGCTTCTTCCAACATCGGGAGGTCGAGAACCTATATTTGAATCCGAAGGATTGGGTGAGCTCACCAGCTTAACTGCTTCATGTGCAGGCTAACTTTGATAGTACTCGTCCATGCCCGAAGGCTCCCTAAGTTACCATCTTAACACACTCGTAACAGAGCTCGACACCGAAAAGAAAGAAGTCAAGACATCGACCGGCAATACAGTCCAATACGACATCCTTGTCCTCGCCACAGGTTCCGATGCAGTGCTCCCGCGACACACCCCCGGCCATGACGCAAAAGGCGTCTTCGTCTACCGTACCATCGAGGATCTGCAGCGCCTCATCGAATTTGCTTCGACGCGCAAGGGTACTACCGGTGTCACGGTCGGAGGCGGTCTGCTCGGCCTAGAGGCCGCGAAGGCGATGATGGACCTCGAGGATTTCGGACAAGTCAAATTGATCGAAAGAAATCGATGGGTTTTGAGTCGGCAGCTCGACGGCGACGCAGGCGGTATGGTGTTGGAGCAGGTGCGCGCGTTGGGGCTGGATGTTATGCTTAGCAAGAGAGTGGGCAAGATTGACGTGGATGGCGAGGGCTTCGTCAAAGGCGTCGTGTTCGAGGATGGCGAGGCTATGGAGTGTTCTACTATTTGTTTCGCAGTGAGTTGTGGCGCGCCCTCTATTCGACAAAACGCTGACGGGTACAGATCGGCATCAGAGCTCGCGACGAGCTTGCGCGGAGGTCCGGCATCAAGTGCGCCGATCGAGGGGGCGGTATTATCGTTACACCGAGCCTTTCTACCTCTGTGGACGACGTGTATGCGGTTGGTGAGTGCGCAAGCTGGGAAAACCAAACTTTCGGACTCATCGCACCGGGCGTTGAGATGGCGGATGTGCTTGCCTTCAACCTCACACAGGCGAAAGCACATGCGCCGCGAAAGTTCAAGCGTCCAGATTTGAGTACCAAACTCAAGCTCCTCGGTGTCGAAGTAGCTAGCTTTGGAGACTTCTTTGCGGATCGCGATGGTCCCAAGGATATGCCCGGCCGGCCGACGGCTGGGAAGAAAGATGACGGAGCGAGCGGGCAGAAAGATAAGCTGAAGAGCTTAACGGATGGGCCTGCGCCGCCGCCGGTCAAAGCGCTCACGTACAAGGACCCGTTTCAGCAGGTGTATAAGAAGTACTTGTTTACGATGGATGGAAAGTATTTGCTCGGCGGCATGATGATTGGCGATACGAAGGACTATGTCAAGCTCGTGCCGATGGTCAAAAACCAGAAAGTGCTGGAGATGGCGCCGAGTGAGCTTATCATTGGGGCGCAGAAGGGAGATGACGATGGTGATGCTCTGTAAGTACGGTGCTCAGTGGTGTAAACGCAGCTAACGAGAGGATAGAACGGACGACACTCAGATCTGCTCATGTCACAACGTCACGAAAGGCGATGTCGTTAACAGCGTGAAAGACGGCACCTGCAAGTCGATCGGCGATGTCAAGTCTTGCACCAAAGCTGGCACCGGATGCGGAGGCTGCATGCCGCTCGTCCAGACTATCTTCAACAAGACGATGGCGTCGATGGGTAACGAAGTCAAAAACCATCTATGCCCTCACTTCGAGTATTCGCGAGCCGATCTGTACAACATCATCTACGTCAAGAAGATCACGGAGTTTGCCGACGTAATGCGGGAGTGTGGTAAGGAGCCCGAATCCACGGGATGTGAGGCGTGCAAACCTACGATTGGATCCATCATTGCGAGTCTCTTCAACAAGCATTTGCTTGACGACACAAGAAAAGGTCTGCAGGAGACTAACGACCGCTTCCTCGCCAACATCCAACGCAACGGCACATTCAGCGTCGTCCCGCGTGTCTCAGGTGGCGAGATTACTCCCGAGAAACTCATCATCATTGGCACCGTGGGGAAGAAGTACAATCTGTACACTAAGATTACCGGCGGCCAGCGCATTGATATGTTCGGTGCTAAGAAGCACGACCTACCGGCTATCTGGAAAGAGCTCATCGATGGCGGCATGGAGTCCGGACACGCGTATGCGAAGTCGCTGCGAACAGTGAAGTCCTGTGTTGGAACGACGTGGTGTCGTTTCGGCATCGGCGACAGTGTGGGAATGGCGGTCCGCTTGGAAGAACGCTACAAGTCGATCCGCGGACCGCACAAGATCAAGGGCGGAGTCTCCGGCTGCGTGCGTGAATGCGCTGAAGCGCAGAACAAGGACTTTGGACTCATCGCCACGGAGAAGGGCTTCAACATATTCGTGGGTGGCAACGGCGGCGCGAAACCGCGGCATTCAGAACTTCTCGCAAAGGATGTGCCGCCGGATGACGTCGTTCCCATCCTCGACCGCTACCTTTCCTTCTACATTCGCACAGCCGACAAGCTCCAACGAACAGCACGATGGATGGAGAACCTCCCCGGCGGTATAAAGTACCTACAAGAGGTCGTTTTAGAAGACAAGCTCGGCATCTGCGCGGACCTGGAGAAGCAGATGGAGGATTTGGTCGGCACCTTCTTCTGCGAATGGACCGAAGTCCTCAACAGCCCCGAGAAGCTTGCGCAATTTAGCCAATTCGCAAACACGTCGGAGAACATCGAGCCCACCATCGAACCGACACAAGAGCGCGGCCAAGAACGTCCGAGCTATTGGCCGAAAGATTCCGTCACGACAGACTTCAAGGGTCATCAATGGAGCGATCTGAGTTGGCAGCCGCTCGTCAAGGCAGGTGACTTCAAAGACCTGCCGACTGGCGACTCCAAGGCAATCAAACGGGGTGATACCCAACTCGCCGTGTTCAAGGTCAAGGGACTCTGGTACTGCACGCAACAAATGTGCCCCCACAAGCGCGCCTTCGTCCTCAGCGACGGTCTCATCGGCGACGACGTCGCATCCAACAAACTCTGGGTCAGCTGCCCACTCCACAAGCGCAACTACGAACTCTCCGGCGACAACGCGGGAGGCTGTGCAAACGATGAGTCGGTCAACATCGCTACGTTCCCTATCGAGGAACGCGACGACGGGTTCGTGTATGTCAAGCTGCCGAGCGTGGAGGAGCTGGACAGCGTGTTGGGGACGAGTCTTTTTGTGGTCAAGAAGGACGAGACGACTGATCCGTTTGTGGCGTTGGATAAGAAGTTGAAGTCGTTGAATCTCAAGGGGCGGAAAGGCCGCAATGTTAGTCATCTTGAGGGGGGACTCGGGGAGGATAAGAAAGCTGCTATGATTTTGGCTGGTGGAGAGAGAGGTGCGGGCGGGTTGGATTGGTAACGTGGGTGTTTGTTTTGCTGGTTGGGGATAGCATTGGAGTTGTCATTCACTTTGTACATGTGTATTCTTCTCTACCCGCATAGCGTCGAGGTCAAGACTTGATTGTTACGAGTAACGATCCTTATTTGCATCTAGTATTTGAATGCGTGCTTAATTGCTATGAGTGACACGGTGATGCTCGCAGCTCTTGCGTTCCGTGTGGTTGCTCGGTGGAAGGTCCGGTGTGACACAAGGTGAGGGCGTGTCTCACCATTAACAACCCTAATTTCCTCCTTCTCCTTCATGCGCACATCCACTTCACACTCCGGACCACCTCCTCATCATGGCGAGTCCATGTCTCTTCTGCAAGAAGACCTTTGCTAGCTCTGTAGCGTTGAGAGATCACACTGCCGCTCGCCACCAACCACACGCGTGCAGCAAGTGCGACAAGACTTTCTGCAGTATGAAAGCTATGGAGCAACACCGCGATTCAGCAAACCACGTTATTGCCTTTCGCTGTAGAGTGTGCGGGAAGCACTTCAAGGACGGGCTCGCCCTGCAAAACCACGATCTTTCGACGGGCCACACGCAAAGGCTTATAGAATCCACGTCGATTGTCAAGGTTGTTGGAGGTGGGCCACCCAAGGCGAAAGCTGTATGTTTACTCTTTCTTATCTCTCAGTGGAGGACTACCCCAATACTGAACGACCGTACAGGCTCCAGCATCCCAGAAAAAGGCTTGCAAGCCAATAGTTCCCTCGGACTCCACGAGCGGCCTTTCGACTCGTGACGGCGGCACCGATAACGAGTCTTCCGACGATGACGACTACTACAGCATAGACAGAGCTGAAGGTTGGAACAGTTCTGGTGCTTGGGAGGGCCAGAACAATATGTTTGATGATGATCAGGATTGGGTACTTTGCGACAAAGTCTGTGGGTGGTGTGGTCACTAAGGCGACATTGTGACTACTAGGCAAGATCGAGTGTGGTCGTGATGCATGGAGCCTGGGTGGAGTCACACTGAAGGCTTCTGGGCAGCTGAGGTATGCTCGCTTGATGCCATGTTAGTTGAACTAGAGACACAGATGCACGCATCAGTAATCTCGGCTATGAAGCTCGCTTCTCCATTCAACCATCTGTTTAGCCACCTTTTTTAACGATGGCAGCTCCAAGATTTCCACTAGCACCTAGCCTCAAGTTGGGAGCTGCGTTGCCGCCCTGCTCAATCCGATCTGACCCGGGGGCCCGGGCGATGCTAGTTTGGCGAGAAGTACGCGAATTAGGTCATCTATGTCATCTCGTTCACCGTGTCCTAGAAAGTCATGTTCACCTCCATGCTCTAAGATACCTGCATGCAGGAGTCAGACTAGATAATCAAGCACGAGGCGAGTGAGATGGATTATAGGGTTGGGCTCGAGCAGGTCAAGACGGATGATAGGATGGCCCTTGCCAAAATGGTGTACACCCGCGTCTTCTTCAAAGATGAGTGTGGTGATACGGAGACTAGCAGGGGTACTGTTAACCCTGTACTTATATTGCTCTCTTGAAGGTCTTGACAAAGCGACGCGATGTGTGCAGGAGACATCAAGGATAGATCCATAGAGTAATCGCCATTGAGATCAAGTGGTGCTTCATCATTGGTAGTGAGGTCTCTTACACTTTCGTCGGGCACGCGGAGATGACCACACAGCGTTGGGGCCGAATAGCTAATTTTCTTTTCATAGCCTATCGCTTCCCAACATCAGCCTCGTAAGCCAGTAGTGCCCTCGGACCCAGCGTGAGGCCTTTCGCAGAACAGCAGCGGCTCTACGGATGACGATTCCGACGATGACAACTACTACGAACACACTACGGCTAGGGGCTACGGCAATTCTGGTACTCGGGTGGGCTCGAACGACGTACCCTGACCCTGAATCTCGCAGGGATTGGCTGCAGCAGGACCATGGGGGTGGGAACATCATCTATAAGCAATATGGAGTTACCGAAATCTCGTACTAATACCAAGCAACAATAAAGTTCGCAGCACAACAGTATAGTCTCAGCGTGTAGAGGTGGGTACTAGAAAGTGATATAGTGTGTCTAAATATAAGTAGGGGTCTTTCCTACGCTCAGAAATAGATATATCCTGGGATACCAACCTCCGACTGTCATTCGTCTCGAGATCATCAAAAGCATCTTTGATTCGAGACTTCATTTCACATACATCACTATGTACCGTTCTTCGACTTCGTTTCTTGCCTTCGCCGCGGCTTTCGCGTTCCACGTCGTCACAATTATCGCGTTACCTGTCAGTTCCATCCAGATGGGTTCACGGCACAATCTCTATCTTACAACATGCACTCGGATCGACACCGATGACGATAAAACCTCTGCTGCGCCGAAGTATACAGCTGTTGCATACTTCGCCAACGGCCCGATCGAATCGCACCAAAGCCTCACGGATATCGCAACAGTGACTGACCCAGCGCAACGCTGGGAAGGCACTCAACGAGTGGCACGACTTAGCGGATCGAGCACATTTAGTTCGCGCATCAGTGCTGATGCTACGCGAATTGGAAAGGGCGAAATAGCTGGGACTGCGGTACTGGACAATGAGGACTTTGTGTGCTTTAAAGACGGCTCGACTGCATTCGTGGTCACGAAAGATCTCACCAATGAACCTTACTCATGCAAGACAGATTATTGGTGTGCGTCGATTGCAGTATAGTCAGAAAGAATAGTTGCATTGATCCACATCAATAGATTACAAGTACTTGTGTTATTCTTTCTGCAGTCCGTCAAGTGAGACCCTGTGCCTTGAACCATTCACATTAGTATATAGCGGGTATTCGAGTGATAGTAAGCTGTAGCCTTTGCTGGAGCCTCGGACTCGGCTACCAGACTACGTAGCAACTTGTGCCGAGGAAACCTTGAGTTGGGTAACCCCTGCTCTAAGCAATACGAAGTGTCATCAACAGTTTATGTGTCGGTTCGCGCTCTCCATACGCCCTCACCATGGGCTCACGATTAGTCGTTGAACGACGGTGGAAAGGTCATTGTGATATTCTGCCAAATGGTCAAGTGCATTTGTCGATGGTGCAGCCAAGTAAAGTAGCACAATACTAGGAAATCTACTATCTATACAGCAAATTGCCTAGAGCCCCGAAGCATTTCCGTAGCCCTTCTCGGCGACCCAGAAACTTCCTCTTTGATGTGCGCTCTATATCGAAGAGCGGGCGACATAGCGTCGCAAGCACAGAAAAAGGATGGTATCGAGGACAAAGTTGCACCACATGACTTATGAGGAACTTCTCGAAAGTACCAAGACGTATGTTCTTTAGTCGCTGCGTGCTGAAGTTTAAGGTGCGCAAATTGAGTCACCTACCTCATCCGTCCAAGTTCACTCCCGCGGTTCACGCCACACGCCACAGCCGTGCGCCATTGCGACAGTTTAAACTTCGTTATCGTGATCACACCCACCCTATCACGAGATACCTTTATTTCCTCTCTCGGTCCGTGTCATCTTACCACCTACCAAGCCATGCAAGTCAAGGGCTAGACACGCTCGCCAATCGGATCTTCCAACATTTTGGGTAATTATTGACGGACGAAACAATGCCGAGCATTACGCTAGTGTCTTAGCAGGCGGACGGTGGCCCCCGCTTCCTTCTATCTTCCGATGGTATCATGCCCTACCCGCGCGGGATCGACAAAAGTAGGCATGATGTGCTGGGGCTTGCGGACCGCGCAATACTACTTGCAGTCGTTCGAGAAGCAGGGGTGAGGCACTCGCAGTTATACCGATAACGTATCTAGTGGCGCCGGAAGAAGTAAGCTGATTTCAAAGTTTACCCTGTTCATTCATCACGAAACAACGGCGATGCGCCAGGAAACGGAAGGACCTTTGAGCTTGCTGCCACCGTGTCAGCAGAATCGCATTCCTTTTACTAAAATGACGGTCCCGGATATTATGCTGATTCATTGCTGCGATGTGTGGCACCGAGAATAATTATACAGGTTACACTTATTTTGAGACGGGGCAAAGGCGAAGCGGAGGGTACCCATAGTCGTTTGAACAACATCAACTCAGTACTTGGGAGGACGGAGTACTCCGTACTGTATATGCTCTTCTACAATATTCCTCCTTCCGGTTCCGAGTCTCTCGCCTCGATCTGACCTTGGCCCTGCAGCCGCCCCGGACTTATCATATTGCCACCTTTCCAAATGCAGAAGGTGCGCCTAGTACTCTCCAGGTCGCGACACTCGTCACCTACATCCACAATAGCGACACCCCAATAACCCGGAGGACTCCCACTTTCGCTATCTAGAACTGGCACTATCACATTACAAGAGCCTCTTTGGTAAAATTCAGTGACTTTGCCAATGCAGATAGATTGTGCCAAGTTTCTCCTAAATGTAGGCTCCGAAGGCGTCATTGTAAAAGTAGCGGACGGTGATTTTGACCTTCTCCATTGAGGCAGCTATCGAGGGCCCGAAACATCGAGACACTGGTATACACCAGATGGCAAATGTCGGCAGGCTTTCAGAGGTGGAGCAGTTCAAGAACGGATATATAAATCACTGCTTGACCCGCCTACTCAAACAGCACCGATTTACCAACAGTCTCATCTTTCACTCTCGGCCCTCATTGCTTCTTTACAAGCCTCACAATGATTAACGTTCGTCGTCTCGCTCTCTTCCTTGGAGCCTTGCTCCCAGCTGCTCTCGCTGCACCGACAACGAAGAAGAGCGACATCATTCCCGGAAAGTACATCGTCACCCTCAAGCCTGGTGTCGACGCCGCTGCCGCCGTGTCCCATCTCACATGGGTTAACGACGTGCACAAACGCAGCCTGGGTAAGCGCGACACTGCTGGTGTCGAGAAAGAATACGGCATCAAGGACTGGCATGCTTATGCCGGAGAGTTCGATGATGCGACTATCGCCGAGATCAAGGCCAACCCAGATGTAAGCTATCAACTGAAATATCACGTTGAACGAGTCTAATACCATTTGTTAGGTTGCTCTTGTTGAGCCTGATACCATTGCATATCTTTGGTTCGAACCTGAGACCGAGAACAAGCTCACTGCCCGAGCTTTGACTACTCAGACCGGCGCTACTTGGGGCCTAGGAGCGATCTCTCACCGCTCTGGATCATCTACCAGCTACATCTACGACACTACCGCTGGGCAAGATACCTATGCCTACGTCGTTGACAGCGGTGTCATTATCAGTCATACCCAGTTCGGCGGACGAGCGACTCTTGGCTACAACGCGGTTGGAGGAACCCATACTGATACCCTCGGTCACGGTACCCACGTTGCTGGAACCATTGGAGGTTCCACATACGGAGTTGCAAAGAAGGCAAGTCGATCTCTCCCTACGGGTACTTTGACAGATACTAACGGCGATCTACATAGACCAACCTGATCTCCGTCAAGGTGTTCCAAGGTTCCTCTGGAACCACCTCTACCATTCTAGCCGGGTTCAATTGGGCTGCCAATGACATCGTCTCCAAAGGTCGCACTGCTCGCTCGGCTGTCAATCTCTCTCTTGGTGGTCCAGCTTCCACAACCTGGACCAACGCTATCCAGGCCGCTTACGCGCAGGGAGTTCTATCTGTCGTTGCTGCTGGTAACGGTGACCAAAATGGCAACCCTCTTCCTGTTTCAAGCCAGTCTCCGGCCAATGCTCCCAACGCTCTCACCGTTGCCGCCGCCGATTCGAGCTTCCGTCCTGCATCTTTCACCAACTATGGTATGTATCATTCTTTATATTCACACCAAAACTTTACTAATATGTCGATCAGGTGCCGGTGTCGACATCTTCGGTCCTGGTGTTGGGATCTTGTCCGCGTACATCGGTGGCAACTCGGCCACGGCGACTCTTAGCGGTACTTCCATGGCTACCCCTCACCTTGTTGGCCTCGCACTTTACCTTCAGGCTCTCGAGGGATTGAGCAGCCCCGCCGCGGTGGTGAATCGTATCAAGGCATTGGCTGTCTCTGGCCGTATCACTGGCAACCTTCGCGGTAGCCCCAACCTGTTTGCCTACAACGGTAACGGTGCGTAAGCGCATTGCGTCAGTGATTCTCTCTTCCTCTAAGGACCCTCTGTTGTAGAGCAACTCTACTTCTAGTCAGGCAATGATTCCTTTGACGTATGAACGAAATCTATATCAGATAAAGTCTCCAGAAAGTACCAATTCATGATTCTTGCAGTAATGAGTTACTTCAACTATAGCCTGTTGTTATCACTGTCATCATTACTTGTTTATTCATGACTCCTCCCTTCTCGAACTTGATCTTTAGCGATGTCCGTTTATCTGCTATTGAGTTCTCTCCCAAGCCATTATATATTCTTTGACCAAGCCTCTCGTCACGTCTAGTCACTGACTCGCTCTTCCCTACTACTAGAATTCTAAGTTACTACATAGCACTACTCCCCTAATTTTGAAACACAGGCACATCGGCTTTGAATTTGTTCTTGAACTAGAATTAACTCTACGACTAAGCTACCCAATCTACAGACATGAGAAGGCTGATAGAGAATCATATCTTCACCGAGTACTGATACTAAGATTAGTCGTTGCTTAATTAGAGTAGAAGGAATTTTAAATCTTTTACTCTACCGGCATGTGTGCCATTCGGCGTCACGTTAAGAAGGAACTAGCTATTTTCATTAGGCCTAGTCTAAATACATCCAGTGTTTGCTATCAATCATAGATAACAGTCGATTAGAAATAAAGAATGAATGGTGAATTTTATATTGACTACAATGTTCCTAGCAGCACAACTTCTGCTGCTTCTACTGTTACTAAGAATGAAAATCGATCTTACCTAGCGAAGCAGTGGAATTGTGAACAACGACTAAGGGCGGCTGCTTCTATTACGAATACTACGTGAAGTAGGCGGGAGCTACTCAACACGGGAGATGGGCCTGATTGCCTAATCAAGGGGCACTGCTTCCACTACAATGGTGTCGAAGTCAGCGCTGCTTAGGAAAATGTCTTGATAGGCGTTGGTCTGCGTATAGTATATTAAATCCACAGCATCCTTCATGAATGATAACATGCCACTTGTGGCGGAAGATTGGCCAGCCCATCCCTTAGAAGAGTTTCGTAACGCTGATTAGAAGCATTGTTTGCGCATGTCGACATGTCTTGTTGACTATTTTGAACAGTAGTCAGAATATCTTTGTGTAGTACCTCGTGCAGCTCGGAGCTCATGGCAATAACCCAATCATCAAACTCAATGGTTTTGAACAGTAGTACTCTCTTCTACACATCAAATTTCTCCTGAAGCGATTCCTGTACTATAGTAGCAGGTGCACTGCGGATTTAGAGAGCGCGCACCGCCAATGGCTCGCCTCTCCATATTTAGCTATGTGATCGGTCACAGCATACTCACACCAGCCTGTTCAACACTACCTTGAGCCAACCACAGCCAAGACAGGCGTTACGTCTGATGCGACTCCCCGCACTGGATCCTCGTGACTTCGTTGCCTCGCTGGCAGGAATTTCTTGTGACAAGTGTCGTCGCCTGAAGTGACTCTCCACTCTCGCTCCTTGTCACCGCGTTGCCTCCTCCTTTTTCTCTTCTTCCCGCCTCGCATCATCAGCTTTTGACCTGCCTTAACCTCAACATGTCTGCTAAAACGTACTCAGAGAGAGCCCTCATCGAGAAACAAACCTGGACTCTCCAGTCATTTGACACTGATGCCGAGGAGCAAGACGATAGCCGTCCGAGGTCAGTAGTTCAAAGAAGTGAGGAGTACCAATCGCCGACTGATCACAACCTCCCTAGCCCACCGGTCGTCATTAGCGACACAGGTCTAAGCGTTGTTTTTGAGCCGCGCGCTCAGCCTGTTGCAGAGTAAGTAGTTGCATGAGCGTTGCAATTACATACAGCCGCACCCTGCGCTAGAGGCTGTTCGAAGGCTCCCGAAGGGCCTGGTTTGCACCAAGAGGTGTCTTGCAGAAGTTTCATACATACTGTTCCTTGTTCCAAACGCTTACACTATACAGTGTCGTATTCGTTCATGGTCTCCAAGGTCACCCCAAAAAGACTTGGAGCAAATGCATCGATCATAAACCACATTCCCGAGTGCGATTTTGGAAGCGACTGTCCGAAGAGCTACGCGGATCTAGCCCAGCGAACACGAGTGTGGAAGAAGTCTTTTGGCCAGGAGATCTCCTTCCCAACGATCGACCAGATGTCCGCATATTGTCTTGGGGATATGATACAACGGTGACAAAGGGCTGGCACCAGGCCAACAAGAATAACCTTTTCGCACATGCGAAGGACTTCCTCTATGCGTTAGAACGTGAGCGACCACTAGGAAGAAGCCTCATATTTGTGGCACATTCGCTAGGTGGCATCATGGTGAAGGAAATGCTTCGTCGGTACGTATTGCCTGTAAGACTGGATCAGAGCTAGCTCGCTCATGAACGGTATTGGTCTGTACTGTGGAATGCCTGATTGGCATCAAGCTGTCCCTGGCTCTTTTGACCAACACGTCCATTTTAGGTCTGAAATATCACGCGCGCACACCTTACAAGATATCATTCAGTCAACTGCAGCCATCCTTTTTATGGGCACTCCACATCGTGGTAGTCCAGGTCTAGCATCTCTCGCGGAAATTGTTCGGCGAACTGCAAGCACAATACTGCGTGTCGACTCTAATGCGACCATCCTCAGAACACTAGGCTGCGACAGCCCTGAGCTAGAGCTGTGCCGTGAATCTTTCACGGTGCAGTGGCGCGAGTATGGCTTCCGGGTTAAAACGTTCCAAGAAGCGTACGGACTTGGGGGTGTTGCCATGGGACCCTGGAACGAGAAAGTTGTACCAAACACATCATCAGTGTTGGACGATCCACGAGAGCGTTCGGAAACAATAGGAGCGAATCATATGGATATGGTGCGCTTTTCTAGTGTCGCAGATACTGGATATCGGAAGGTTGCGGGAGAGCTTCGCATCATAGTCGAGCAACTGTACCGGACGCCTATTGCAAGAACACCCATTTCTCCCGCCTTGAAAGGTCAAGCCATTTCAGCGCTTGAAAGTGAGTGTCTGCAGCAATTGTCGTACTCCGAGTTCGGTGCACGTCAGGATAACATCAGTCAGGAGCTTGAGGGCACATGCAATTGGATTTTGCAGCATCCTACGTACATTCAGTGGCTGAAACGGGAGAACGTCACAAGCCATGCCGGACTACTGTGGATCAAGGGCAAGCCTGGGGCAGGGAAGTCAGTCATTATGAAAAAGTTACTCCGAAACATCATGTATGAGCAATCGCCCGGTATGTATATTCATGTTTCTTTCTTTATTACTGCACATCGATACAATACGTGAAGCGTAAACTACTAACCATTTTGCACATATTAAAAGCATACTGCTGACTCGCACTATGGTCAGGGTCATTCGTCCTTGCATTTTTCTTCAATGCAGGCGGGACCGAGCTGGAGCACAACGTGGTTGGAATGTATCGTTCCCTGCTCCACCAATTGCTTCGGCAAGATCATACAATGCGACAAGAATTCGCCTCGGCATATCTAGAAAAGAAAGAATTCAATCGAACACAAGAATTCAGACAGGAAGAATTACGAGACTTCTTAAAAGAATGTCTGTCCCGACCTCGCCAAAGGCCCACATATCTGCTCGTCGATGGACTCGATGAATGCGATGAGCGCGAGGTCCGCGATCTCATCACCTACTTACGAGACGTCACCGATGCAGCACTCTCACGTGGCCGGAATCTGAGTGTCTGCATTTCCAGCCGGCGTTATCCTACGATAATCATATCGCGATGTCCAGAAATCGATATCGAAGGCTTCAACCGAAGCGATGTCTCCAAGTATGTCTACCAGAAGATTCAAGCACATGCAGATGGGTCAATACCAACTCGCTTGGCCGATATCGTAAATAGAAAGGCATCAGACGTCTTTCTTTGGGCCGTATTGGTCGTTGAGATGTTGTTGCGAGGTTGGGATAACGGAGTTCCTTTGCACGAGCTCGAACACAACGCTCAGCAAGCGCCTGTCGAAATGGACAAGATCTTCGACGCTCTCACAACTGGGATTCCTGATCAAGATCGTGCAAAATCTCTACAGCTCTTTCAATGGGTGGTCCTTGCGCAGATACCACTGGGCCCAAGAGCTATAAGTCTCGCACTAGCCTTTTCTGAGGAGGTACATCCGTCGTCCTTTAGCGATCATATCGCCCTGGATATGGACAGTATTGATATCGAACGGTTTGTTCTTCGAACTACGCATCTCTCACGCGGTCTCATTGAGTTTGCAACGATGAAGAACGGAAAAATCGTAGCTCAAGTCATACACGAGTCTGTTCGAGAATGGTTTCTCACGAGCGGATTCGTGCGTTTGGACCAGAGGCTGCTCCCATATACTATCGCCAGACTGCACCTCGACATGGTGTCAACATGTTCGAAAATTGCGAAATCAGGGGATTTCAAGACTATCCACCAAGACAAGCCCCTGCTTTGGTCTGGATGCGCATACGCCAACGATCAAGTCGAAAGCATGCGGCTTACTGTTCGGCATAAGATCGAGTGTTTAGAATTGACAGGGTACTCAGTCGATTACATATTTGTTCACGCCCGAAAAGCCGAAGATTTTGGCTCGATTCCTGATCAGATGTTGTACGATCTCTGTTTACCTCAGTCTGTTCTGTTTCACAGGCTAGTGAATGCATCTACAGGAAACCAGTTACATTGGATGTCGAGCGCTCATGGGCCCCTCGCAATGATTTGTGCGTTCCTGACCCCAGCATCCTTATCGTGGGCACTTCAAAATGGTACAGCGCCGGAATTAAGGGCGATAAATCACAACGTTGTCAACATATGCATGTCCATTAAACCCTGGTCAGAAAGTTGGGCGATGCTCGATATTCTTGACGCGACGAAACCTTTGAGATTTATTCGGGACAGACGTGGCCAAACTGGACTGCATTGGGCGTGCCAGAAATTCTTTTTTTACGACTGGGGTGATGCGGAGCAGAGAAATGCGATCAAATTCTGGTTAAAGGTAGGAGTGAGCATTGATGAGCAGGATGACGAGGGTAAGTCAACCTGAGATACACCCAATGGGCTCCAGCCTTATACAAGACGTCCCGAGCTCTATCATGTAAGAGCCTCACTAAGTGCGGATTGATAGGTGTGACCGCCCTCATGGTGGCGACTGAGGACGTTTGCGTAGCGAAAGTGCAGCTACTTTGCGAGCTTTGTGCCAACGTTAACAAATCTGACAATAGGGGACGCACTGCTCTACACATCGCTACTGGGCCACAAGAAAGGGTGCGCGAAATCATATTCGACATACTGGTAGCGCACGGTGCGTCACTGGAATCCCGGGATCTGGAAGGAAGAACACCATTACACCAGGCTGTGAATGGGCGTCGTCTTTGGGTCGTCCGGAAATTCGTGGACTTCCAAAAAGATCTCGACGTGAAAGATTCGACAGGAGCAACGCCGTTACATCTTGCCGTGCTATCTAGCGCTGAAGACATCGTCGAAGACTTGGTTCTAGCAGGCGCCGGGGTCAACTGCGTAGACAACACTGGCCAAACACCGCTACATATCGCCGCCCGCCTCCTATCCCATGAGATTTTACAGTTTCTTCTAGCGCACGGTGGTGACTGCGAGCTAAAAGACCGGTTCGGCATGACGGCCGCAGACCATGCGGAAGCAATGATCCGAAATCAAGACATCATTGACCTCCTGAGCGATCCACCGACCGCCAATCTGATCGAAAGTGACAGGGTCGGATCAATCATCAAGCGCCTTTCTAGGTGCCTGAGATATACGACCTTAAAGAGTAGGCGTTGAACCATAATACAGGTCTATAACAAGCTGACTGCGCGGAAGCGCAGACCGGAGCTGCTATCCGCCGCCTCCGCTCCTCTCCTCATGCTCAACGCAATGAACCTCGCACTGCACGCGATGAGATCTCTCCATTCCATAAGGATTACTCTAGATAATCTTGAACTTGTTCGCCTGCAGCGCTGGCAGTGGTACAAACATCAACTAGGTATCACCGCAGATTTCCTAGCTCCTCCATGAGCCCACACAAAGCCCGCAGCAAAGGCGGTCCACTCTCTCTCTCTACATTCGGGTGCGTTGCATCCAATATCGCAATCCCTACCCCCATGATTTGTGCTGGACTCCTCAAATCACACACCGCTGATTTGTTTGAAGGGACTTGGGGTGTTGTGGGTGCGGTAACGCGTTGACGCGTAGGAGGCGCAGGGACATGTAGACAAGCATGACCCGCGCCCTTAAGGATGAAGCCGGCGACGGTTGAACTACTGCCAATAGACAACAAGGACGCGGCATCGTCCAGAAATACCAGTGTGTCAGCCTCACTCGGCAATGCGGTACTCCGCACTTCTCCGCGCGCTGGTGTGCTTGTTGCTGTCCGTTTTGCTTGGCCTTTCATCATCATGCTGTATGTCCAGAGGACCATGATTGCATGGTATAGCATGAAGGAGTCCTGCCCTCTGATCTGGTATGGCGGAATCGCTCGGACTGCGCGCAGAAGTTGGCCGGCGTGCGACACGGCGATGCGCGCTTCTTTTGTCTGGCTCCATGGTTGGAGTAGCGTGTAGGCTCGACGCGCTTCCTCTTCGCCGCACTTGCCGGCGAAGCGCGTAATCATATCGAGATTTGCGTGGAGGAGTATGATGAGGAATTGGTAGAGGACGCAGAGGATTGCTGGTGAGGAGTCGGGCGATAAATCAAGGGCGTGCAGAGATTGCTGGCTAAGAGGTATTAGTAGTGATGGGAAGGGAGGGAAAAGAAATTGGAACTGTACAGTTTTTGCTGCCGTGACTGTAGCCAGAGTTGAGATGATGCGTCGTTGCTAGCTTCTAGAATAGCAGACTGCTGTGCGTGATCCCATACTTGAGCGGCAAGTCCGTACAAGTACGCTGAATGAGCAACCTGTTCATCGACGTCGGAAGTGAGACAACGGATGGCAGCGTCGTCTTGTAGCAGCCCCTTCAGCGACATCCCGTTGAATTCATGGCCCGAGGATAGCCATCGAGCCCTCCAAGCTGCGGCAGAAGGTGCGAGCCACAGCGAGCGTGGGGAAGGTAGTGGTAGTGAGAGTTCAGAAAAGGACAACAACGGGTTGCGATGCTTGACCAGCGTCATGCTCATGTCGTGTTCGAAGAGATGGTATACAAGACTGCAAGTTCAGCTTTGGCTCGAGGTTCGGGTAGATGAGCATACCGTTTGTAAGATTCGTGCTGCACCCATTCGTGCCACTTCCGCTCCGTGTCTTCATCGCTGTCGTCCGCGTTAGGGATGATATTTGTGTATGCGACCCTGTCGAATTTTCCCGTTCGACGAAGTGCCTACATCGATCGTTAGCTTGAAAAATGCGTCGGCCAAAAGAGCATGTACTGTGACAAGCGGTTGTAGATTGCTTTCGGCTATCTCCATCTTCCGTCTGAACCCGCAGAATGCGCCAATGTCGAGCCATATCATAGAGCCTTGTAGATATTGCAGGTCGCGAATGGCGCTGTTGTCGGCTTCGCTCTATCAGAACATAAGCAAGGTGTCGAATCATGGTCCTTTGGACAAATATCGCTGCACCTACCAGCCTCGTAAGTGCCACTCGAACAATCTCCTGCAACACAAGTCCCGTCCTGCTGACCGACGGGATACCAAAGCATATACAACCTGCAGCAACAAGAGCAGTCACAAATTCAATCATTGCAGATTCGCTGCAGAAACTGAACGGGTGTATCCAGGCGTCAGTTTCGATTCTCTTAGCAATGCCGACTTTGATGAGTTTGTCCAAACAGTCGGCGGATGGAAATGATGGGACCGCGATCTGGCTTTGCGCGGTTTTCGAAACCAGCTGAAAGATGCGATCCCGGGTCTGGGCGGAGAGAACATCAGGTATCGCAATGTTCGACGCGCATGGTTCATGCGGAGGTGTGGCGATGTCCACATTACGTTCATCCAAGAGGGGACCTTCGTGCTCACTGAAGGCATGTTGATTGCGGCCAGGAACCCAAAGCCTATGCACTGTCAGTAAAGCTCGCAGAGTCTTGCTCCGAGTAGCTTACCACGAGGACTGCTGGAAAATTGCATGTCGTTTCCGCGCCCCATCGTCGAGAGCTGTGCTCTCAGGTACCTCGGTATCATCTCGATCCTGAGCCGGCGTAGCAAAGAATTGATTGAGTACTTGCTGGTCCTCAAGAGTCTGATCTACAGTGGGCGCAAACTCGTTGCCGAAAAGATCGACAGCCCCGAACCATTCCGCTTCGGGCATCCAAGTGGTAAGGTTAGGCGGAGGCTGCATCGCATCAGGACCGATGGTCTCCATATCGCACATCATGACCTGCTCGAAGAAGGAAGGTATATCTTGACTCGGATTCAAAGTATGGTTGTAGAGATCAAGTAAGACCTGCGCGTCTGATGGTGCAATCGTGTTAGACACCAGCTCGATGTCAAGTTGTGCTGATGGATCTTGTCGCAGAAAATCTGGTGATGTAATTCGTGGCCCACTGGATCTCGTCGTACACAGCAAGTCCTTCTTCCTACATCTCTGATGAATCACGTGTTAGCCATAATCAAGCGACAATTTTACACACATTTTTACGCACCTGACAAGGCCATGCGTTGTCACATTTCACCTTGGATACTACACATGCGTCGCATGCTTTGACCGCTCGCCCGGCCGTACGGTTCGGTCCGGACTGTCCTTCGGCGGCATTCTTCGCGTGCGTTGCTTGGTGTCTTAACAGTAGGTCCCGACGGTTGAACCCAGCTGGACATTCTTCACAGCGGAATGGACGCTCGTTCCGGTCTGGAGGCCGTTAGAGGCATAGGAGCGACGGACAGGGAAGCTGTACGCGTGTCAAGGTGTCGGTTCAAGTGGTCGAGCCGCTCATACGAGCGAAAGCAAACCTGGCACTGGAGTGCATCGGTATCGGGACCGCGGGGTCGCTTCCGTGGTCTACTCTCGAACGACTGCCCTGTCATGTTGTGAGAGCAGATGGTAGAGGAATACTCGGAGTTGGTGGGCAGATTACTGCAGTTACATGCAGCGAGTGCCGAGGATCGGGAAGTGGGGAGAGCTAAGTCGACCCCAGCAATTTTGCGGGGAGAAGGCGGGGAGAGCTGCGGGAGGAAAAGTTATTCCGCGTCCAATCATGAATACGGTAAATCAAATTTCTGCTAAGCTGGCTGCGTCGGAAAGACTGGACATGATTCAATTGGAGAAATACTGAAGTTATGATGAAGCCGTCACCGCATTACCGCTCTTCTGCCACTCTCTGGCCCCACGGTAGAGACAATTGTAATCCATAAACTCATCGGGACGCATCGTAATCTCGTCGCTCCCTTTATCTGTCGCCGGTCGCGCCGCTTGCCGGCTGTATTTTTGAATGAGGCTCGCCCTACTATGACGACTGCGGAAAACTTGTTGTAGAAGAGACTCGGTTTGACTTTGCGGCGGCGGTAACGCGCTCTTACACTCCTCAAAGTAAGCGCCTAATGCTTCAGCATCTTCGATGGCTTGACTTGCTCCTTGTCCTTGTGTCGGCAGCATCGCATGCGCAGCGTCTCCGATCAGGATCGCGCGCCCTTTGGTCCAGGTTTCCAATGGATCCAAATCGCGCAACTGCCACAGCCCAACGGATTCCGCCTGTCGAAACATATCTTTAGTCCAATCCGGGAAAGCGGCAAAGGTGTCGAGCATCTTGCTCAAGTCGCCTTCGGTCACCCACGACTGGGCGCTATCCGGATCTTCGTTCATTCTTTCGTCAGGTACGAGGCCGACCACGCTATACACATCGCCGTCTCGCGCAGGGCCCATGATGAGACGGCAATCGTGTGCCATGATCATTGAGGTATATGGGGCTAGTAACGTTGAGATACAAAGTCAGTCTGTCTCTCACACGCAGCTTGAACATGGTGATTTTACCTCGCGGGTTGATCTTGTCGCAGAAGTGCGGTGCTTGCTTCTCGAGAAGATCAGAAGTCATCATCAGTCGGTATGCTGATGACCCGGTCGGGACGGCCTTGGCCTCATGTCCGAGGACGCAAGTGCGGATGCGACTATGAATACCATCCGCGCCAACAATAAGGTCCGCTGTCAAAGTCTCGCCGCTTTCAAACGTCACCTCGCCTGCCTCACAGTCGCAGTGACTGACCCGGGAAGATGTACGAATGACAGCGGGCGGACCATCTCGCTGCGTACTTGTCGCAATCTGCTTGAGATAGGCGTGAAGATCTTGTCTGTGCCACATGACGCGGTCTGCTCCATATCTCGTCTTGCTTCGCAGCGGTATCTCGTTTACCAAGGCACCGTCGACTTTATGGATTCGGAGGCCATGGTCTAGCATGCCGTTGGAATCTTCCACCAGGTTCGTAAGCTGCCATGTGTGCTGGAGGATCCGCGTTGCATTTGGCTGGAGAGATATGGTCGCGCCGATTTCAGTATTGAGATGAGACTGCTCCAGTACCGTAATCTGCCGATTTGGACCTCGAAGGGCTATGGCGGCTGCCATGCCGGCGATACCTCCGCCCACGATGATGATCCGGAATTGCGTTGCTGAAGGCATTTTGAAGCGTCTCAGACGTGGCGAATGCTAGTATAAAGAGAGATGTCGAGATTGTCGATTTGAGGGTCGGTAGATGCATTCGCGTGGATGTGGAAGTACTCAGAGTCGCATCGGCTGATCCTATCAGGGCGCAAACGGTTACTTGACTTGGTTGCCAGGCCGCATGCGGTGATTGGGGACTACTGCAATGCTGATGGAGGACCAACTGCTCACGTGCCCTCCCCTCCGATGTGGAGCTCCGGTTCAGGTGGGCTGGTTAGCGGTCGGGAAAGGTGGACACCGAGCACCGCCGTGGGTTTCAGTGAGGAAAGTGGGGGACTCGCCACCCCAGAGCGCACGTCCTGTACTCCAGAATGCTGCATATTTCATGTGAGGCCGAGCGGTGCCGGCTTGGATATTCAGATCGCTCGGCGCCTTCCAACATTTCGAAACAATCCAAACTGGTACCAAGATGATTACTACTACGACCAAGACAGCACCTTTGACGCTAAAGGGCGCGCAGGATACACGCCTGAAAGTCGATGGGACCGATGTCACGTACGGTGACTGGAGGGACGATCTGGCTCGTGATGGATACGCCGTCATCAAGGGAGCGATCCCGCAAGAACGGGCGTTAGGGTATGCAGATAAGATGTACAACTGGCTGGAGGGTTTGTAAGTCGAGACAGCAAATGCTGCAAATTCAAGCTGATGATCAATGCAGCAATCTTGGGTTCGACCGGAACGACCTCTCCACTGTGCACAAGGACAAGCTGCCGTTCATTACCGAGAAGAACATGTGTCTCCACTATGCAGTAACGCATGAGGACTTCGCCTGGTCGATCCGCGGAGAGCCTGGAGTGGTCGGTGCCTTTGAGAAGGTGTATGGCACCGAGGATCTTCTTGTATCTTTCGATGCCATCAACTTCACCTTTCCCAAGTGAGTCATGCCGGTTGCTCTTTTCCCGTTTCTCATACTGATGGATGCAGTCGCAAAGACATCCCAGCGAACAAGCCCTGGCCGCACCAGGACCAAGACCCGTTGAAGGCTGGGTTCCGCTGTCTGCAAGGCTTGGTAAACCTCCTGCCCAACGGACCCGAAGACGGCGGTCTCATCGTGTGCCCTGGCGGACATCTGCTGTCAGACGAGTTCCACGCAGCCATGAAGGATGAGCCGCGCATCCCCGCGTGGACTCCAGAGTGGTTTGGTTTCACCGACAATGGCATGAAGTGGCTCGAGGAGAAGGGCTGCAAATGGGTCAAGGTGTGTGCCGATCCAGGTGATTTGTTGGTATGGGACTCGCGCACGCCGCACTACAACCTGAGCTCGAAGTCGGATCAGCCGCGCTTCGCCATCTACACGTGCTACATGCCCGTGGCGGATGCGACGCAGGAGGATCTCGTCCGCAAGAAGGACGCGTTTGAGCGCTGGGTGGGCACCACGCATTGGCCAAATGCGCGGCACACTGGCTCGAACGTCGCGAAGCGCGACGGCGAAGACGACCCGCACAACCGCTTCGAGCCTGTAAACAAGCCGGTGCTGGATGAGCGGACGTTCAAACTGACGGGGATTCCGTACATCGAGTCTTCGGGAGACTGGCACGTAGGAGGTGAGTAGGACGCGGTGTCCTGGTCGCTCTTTCACTCGCTTACCGTGCCCGTGCGCGTGATGCACGGGTTCGCGTGATGCACGCAGAACACCATAACCAGCCATCTACAAATGAGGCTGTAGAGCTATGTTTAATAGCTATTATTACAAGAGTTTATAGTGGAGTAGTATAGTGATGCTTGCGAATAACTTGCGCTATTTAAATTTACTTGGAAGAGTGATGTTGCGGCCACGGCGTGTAGTAGTAGGTGGAGCTGGTGATGTAGTACCTAAGGCTTCCTCACTACCTACAGCATCAACTACGCGTCTCTGACGCTTGTTACTTTGTACAGGCAGCTTTAAAGCTTTCCTCTTACTATTTTGGGACAATTGTAGAGCTTCTCTCGTGTTTCGAGCCTCTCGCTAGCGTGCGCGCTCGGCTGCTTATTCCACGCGCTTAGCCTTCTCCTTATTCTTAACCTCTACTTGTTCAGCTCTTGCTACACGCTTCTCTTCTATAAGATTCTTCTTATGGAGCTTGGCTGCCTGCTTTAGCTCAGCTCTCTTAGCTTTTTAGAGTTGTTATTCTTGCTCTTCTTGCTCCTTTACAGACTGACGCATATAAGCTTCTCTAACCTTCCTTAGTAACTAGAATACAGCTCTACTATAATACTCTTGACGTTATTGAAGGTCAAGAGTCTTACCCTTCTTCTTGTGCTTCTCTTTAGTTATAAGAGCTTCTCTTAAGCCTTCATTCTTATAGAGTAGTAGCTCATTCTAAACCTGTAGGTGGTAGAATGAGCGGGTAAGCTTCTTTGCCTCTTTATCTACTCCTTCTCTTATAGCTAATTGAATAAGCTCTCTTATCTTTCTCTAATCAGCCTTACTAAGAGAGGATGAGCTACTCGATAAGTCCTACTTATCTAGAGTTGGTAGTTGGAATCTTTTAAGTATAACTTCTCGATCACCTAGCTATATTCTAGTAGCCTTAAAAGACTTTAATATAGTCTCTTCTTTAAAGGAAGAGACCTAGGCGCTCTAGAATAAAGGGAAGAAGTCTCCTTTCTTAATAGGGATAAGGCCTTAGCTTACGTATAGATAGCGTGAGAGTTTAAGTAAGTAGGCTAATAAGAGAGGCTTAAATATTACTATATTAAGTGGCTATAGCGTGTGGGTTAAATAAGGAGGAAAGATAGTAAGAAGGATCTTATTCTTATTATAGTAGTCGATAAAATCTATTAATAGGTGGGATCTATGGCTATTAAGAATAAGAAGTCGGTAGGATCGTCGAGCCTTCTACTTAGTATAGCGATTAAACACCTACTTAAGCTAGGTAAGGCCTATCTCGTTATTGGTCTATCCTGAAGGAGATAACGTGATAAAGACTAAGTGGTCTTTAGTCTTAATATCCTCTACCTAAGCTAATTAAATAGTCTTATTAGTAGATTAATAAATAAGGCCTAGTAGTAATACTGATCTATCAGCGTATATATATGCTAGGAGAGTTATCTATTCGCGTGATCCGTCTTAGAGAGTAGCCGTAACCTCCTTTTTCTCCCACACCTACCTACTAAAGATTCTCTTTAATCTACTAGTAATACTAATTATAAAGCCTTTCTTATCTATATTATATAAATTGCGTGGCTGAATATCGTACTAGTTGATTTTCTGTAGTAAGAGATTAAAGTATAAGCTATATTTAGCCTCTGAATTAGCTTAGTAGCGTACTCTGTCGATTCTAGCTGTCTATTATGCTGTGAGCTGGATATTATTTCTATTAATAAAGCGCGTAACCTAGCTCTCGCTGATAGGCTCCTTGGCTACCTGCGTAGCGAAATTTTGTATCATCTCTCGTATAGGTGGAAGGCCTTTCTTTATAAGCCTGTCGATGTATAGTATAAGCTCCTGCTCTTGTTGTGGGCTAAGCTTCTATTAGTTAAAGGCTTTAGTTTGAACAGCGCGTATTACCCCGCGGTGTCTTCGTGATAAGGTAGTTCGATTAACACCGTGTGTAGCAGCAATATCTGTATATAAAAAGTCTTCTCCTGGCTGTCGCGATTCAATATCTGCTAGCGCGTCCTCGATTAGGCTCATATTGGTAGAATTATCGCGTGTTGAAGGTGGTGGGTAGAAACTTGTTTTGGTGTTCTGCGTGCATCACGCGAACCCGTGCATCACGCGCACGGGCACGGTAGCTGAATAAACAATTATGTCATCCATCCGTCACGTCTCTGTGCACTGAACTATGACACTAATCACTGATCTCTGATCTCGTCCATTGTCCATCGTCCATTCTCCATGTCCGTTGCATGCCCGGAGCGAGATACAAATGATTCTTTCCGGGATGACCTCGCGCCACCACCTTATTAGCGCAGGGGAACATATGCGCTACTCGTGCACCTCAACAAATGGGACGAATACAACCCGTGGCAAGATTTAACAGAAAGACTATTCAATTCATCAACGCAACACCGGACTATACAACGCGAGACCGGACTATAACCTCTAGCCCCGGCCCCGACCCCGACCACACCAAGTAACCCCTCCATGCAGCCCGGCGCTCGCTCCTACTGCGACATAGACGGCTTCCCGCTCGACTTCTTCGTTGCCCATTTGCCTGTGAACTGGCGAATCCGCTTGCCATACAGAAATACAGGTATTCCAAGCAGGCCGAACAAGACCGTCAGACCAGCATATGTGCCAAAAGAACCGTCATAACCAGCCGTTTCAATAAACTTCGCAACACCATAGCTGGTGCCAAAGCTCACAAAACCACGGAACGCGGTAATCACCACGAGGACAGGCCCGGCGCGTGCTGGGTACGAGTCGAGCAAGTACGTGATCGAGGCAATGTTGGCTCCGACGAAGGCGAAGTAGTAGCCAGCGGTCGCAAAGACAATCACGAACCAGTGGTATTTCTCCGGGTGTTCCGCCGCTTGGCCGTACAGTGTGGCGGACATGGCACCTATTAGCAACGGGATCCAGAGAAGCAGCAGCCTATTCTCCGGTTCGTGTACACCACCGTTGCGCCTGGCACGCCATTTAATAATGTAGTCGGAGCCGTTCCCTAGCAGCGGGAGCGCCACAAAGGCCACTACGATTTGACCAGCGTTGACATACGAGGCGGAGCTGTCTGGCCAGTTGTACGGCGCATGCGTCACGACCCCCCCGTAGGTCGTCCCGATGGCGATATTCACACCGCTAGAGGTTGTTAGCTAGAGAAAACGCCAGACATGGGTATCCAACGTACATTGTCAAACCGTTCAGACAGAATGCCCAGAATATATTTGGAAAGAGCATAATCTCAAACGTGTTGATGAGGCCGGAGAAACCTTCCCTCCATTCCGGTTTGCCGACGGTGAGACGCATATCCGACCAGATGGTCCGGGGCGGATACTTCACAAAGTCGAGAGCTGGTCGGTCTACCATCTTAACGGGCATTGGGTTCGTGGCGCGGCTGCCAATGCCCTCGCCTCCTTCTTCGACCGAGAAGTTCCCGTACGCGGCCATGGAGCGATTGTATCGACTCTCAGGCACCCAAACAATGGACAGGAGAAGGGTCACTGCAGAGAGTCCAGCGCCGAGGATATACCAGTTCTCTGGACCGATCGCCTCTGCAATGGGCGATGCACAAAGGATATAGACGGCCGAAAGAACGGTCTGAACGAAAGATTGAGCCATGAGGGACGTACTGCGCTCGTGGACAAAGTGCACCTCCTGGATCATCATCGGTACGAGTGCTTCACTCTGGCCAGTAGCAAGGCCTAGTAGCATGCGCGCTCCCAGGTGCATGTTGTAATCCTTTGCGTAGGCAGCCAAGATTGCCGCTATGATGAGCAAGACCAGGGATCCAAGAAAGACTGGTCGTCGACCGATGGCCAGTGCAAGTGGCGTGCCGAAAAGACATCCGACTCCCATAAACATGGAAGGGTATGTCATCAGCGCTGTAATGTCGGCGTAGGTCGCTCCTGCTTCCGCATACTTTGGAATATACCACGTCAAAAGGCCTCCGAACCCTGATACCAGGGACAGCCCAAGGCTGGAGACTATCTCAGGGTAAGACTAGTCACTCTTCGCCATGAAGCCTTCTGCACTTACATAAGGAAAGGAGCACAATGAAGACTATCTTTCTCCATGTCGGCATATTCAACGGATCTTTCACATGTCAGCGATATGGCCTCCACCCAGAAAATGAAGGGCTCACCTTGAGGATCCGCACTGGGAGAAGGGATGAGATAGATGTCCTCAACCGCTGTGAGCTGCACCGTTCCCATTGTGCCTGGCTGCTCAGCGGCCTTCCCAGCGACCTCACCGTCATCGGAGACGTTTTCATATCGCTCGACGGTGGCAAGCGACTTGATCTCCTTGGTTTCGTTCATATTTTCGGTTGTGTTTTGCGAATGGTTTTATTCAAAAGAGTTGGTATGGAGATATCGATGAGTGTCCCGCTCGTCTACGATCGGAAGAGCTCGTTCGTTGGGATCCTGTCAAGCACAGATACAACCCGGTACCATGGGTCGGAAACGATCGTATATGAAGTTCTTACGGTGCGCACTTCAGCCCATGCGTTCGAGAGCCGCTCAAGACTCCCTTGCTCCCACCTGCGCCGACGAGCTTCAGTCACCGGCCCTACTCCACATCCCGCCCCCGGATTCTTGGACCAGATTCTTGGAATATGCGGGGTTACACGCGTCCCGGCTATGGTTCATGAGTTCCAGGTGCGCCATGGCGCATGGCGAATCCGCCGGTGCCTTCAGTCAGTATAGCGCTCGGAAAGTGGGACTAGTCTCGCCAATGATCGGTATTTTCGCCTCTAATTTCTCCGAGCTGACATTCAGCCCCTCGTGACTGTGGGGTCCGGGGTTGGACGTGTGACTTTTTGCTAGCCTTAGCGAATGGATCGCGGGTAGGCGTGTTTGATGGACAGCTTCAGGAACGTATCCACACTCGAAGGTAACTACGATACCCAATTACAAGAACATTCACGACTTGGCTTTTGCCTCGGGCGCGCCCACATAATGCACTCCGTGCAATTCGACACGGAGCAGATCGATCCACCTTGCATGACAAGAGCACATCGGAGCGAAGCGTATATTGAACGAAAATCAGATGCGATTGATCAACTACGTATCTACAACGGAACGAACGGTAGAATGATTCTGCTAGGTGTCTCCGGCCCAAAGTGTATCCTGTGCTCTCCCTTATTCTTTTCCTCCTCGGGGCGCGGCTTCGAGAAGGACGAGTATTCTGCTATCGCTGGGAATGTGCCTGATACCTGTACGCTCAAAGACTCTCCCTCGTCGAAGTCTACTCCCATGGACCAGATACCTATCTCCAGCTTCACGACGTCGCCCGGTGTGATCTTCTCCTCGACATCGTGTGGGTGGAAAGGAAATTGAGGATGTATGGACTTATCCGTGTCGAACTTGCGATGGCTCGCCCTCAATACACCCACGCTGCCCAGGTGGAGGTTCAAGCTCGCATGTTCCTTCTCGGGGATATCATCAATACTCTTGTAGGCAGTTGGTATGGCCGCAAAAGGAAAGCAGAGATGCATCAGCAGTTTGCCGTTCTTGTCGCGCTTCCGGAGGATAACAAACACGTTCATGTCGTCGTGAGAGGGGCATGACATGTACAGGACGGCCTTGGGCAACCCGATGAGCCTACTCTTTGTCGGGAAGGTGTAGGTGAATTCGGCGATCGATTTCGAATCCTCTGAGTTGTACTTCGCGACCTGGGTTTCGGCAGCAGGCTTCTCGCTTAGACCTGAGTTGGACAGGTGGAATTCGCGGTACTCGGTACCTGGGATGGGAAAGTCGGCGAACTCGATACCGTCGATGGCCTCGCGGTCGCCGAATTGCAGTGCCGACCAGCGCACACGTGCGGTCTTTTCCCAATCGTTGTCCTTGCTCCTCAAGAACTTATCAAAGTACATATGAAGCTCTTTGTCCGCCTCTGGGTCACAGTACAGCTCGTACCATTCTTGGTGAGAGCTCCACCTGATCCACTTCTTGTCATGAGGGACCTCCATCCATCCTCGGACGGCGCCCATGGTGTGGATGCTGCTGAAGTCGCTTCCGCTTATGAAAACGGGAACCTCGATCTTGGTCATGTCGACGCGTTTGTCGGCCCAGAAGGCGCTCGACGTCGGAGACCTGCGATACATCTCGTCAAAATCTTCGACGCCTCCGCCAGGGTTATTGGATTTGATGATGAAGTGAGTGATGAGGTCGAAGTTTGACATGGAGAAGACACCTCCGCGACAGAATTGCTCGCGGTAGATGTCGCCGGATCCTTCCCAGGGCGCAATGGCCGTGAGATGCGGGGGGCGTAGCGCAGCTACGGACCACTGGATAATAGCAAGGGCGGAGTTGCCGGCCATGCCAATCTTTCCACTGCACCAGGGCATCTGCGCAATGGATTCGATGACGTCGTAGCAGTCTTCGGCGTCTTGAGAACCCATGATGGGGATGCTTCCGTCCGAGTTGCCTGTGCCACGCGAGTCTACCGAAACGATGGCGTATCCACGCGGACACCATGCCACCGGATCAAGACCCTCGAATTTCTCCAAACCGCTCAAGGCTTCATTTGGAACGCAGCAATTCCACATGCAGATTGGAAGCATATGGAGTGCCGAGTATTTCTTGCCATAACACGACCAGCTTATAATCGCGGGGAGTTTCTCATCGTCCTTGGCGTCGGCGGGTCGGTAGATGTCCACGTAGAGACGGCATCCATCGCGGACTGTGATCTCGACGTCGTGATCGATTCGGATGTCGGATTCAAGTGGCCGGGCGTTGTATGGGTTGGCGCCTTTCTTGAGGACTTCGGTCTTGCCAGGCATGAAGCCTTGGTAGTTGTTGACGCCTTCTTCCGGCTTGCTGAGGGGCTTGTACGCAACTTGGAGTGGGATAGGCATCTTGGGTGAGGGGAGCAGTGGAAAGAATAGGATGAAGGGAACGGTAAAATGTTGAGTTGACTGTCAGACTGGACCATGTTCGAGAGGTATGAATACTACTTGAACTTTTTTGTCGCGACGCGTTGCTAGTCGTTCCGAGCCTCGGTACCTAAGTTCCGAAGGAACTGTTGGGGGTGCTTCCCCGCAACTCCCGGCGACATCTAACTGGTCAATTCTCGTCCACTCGTTCCGATATGGGACGGAAAGTGGGCGCCCGAGACAAGACCCACCTCCACACCACCATGATGGCGCGGGGCTCTACGCGGGTTTTGAAACCCCCAGGGACAGTGGGCATTATATATTCTGGCCGACTTCAACAGGGTCTTGGCCATTGCATCTCACGACCATTTTTCGAATACCTAATATCATTTCACCATGGCACCACACGCCGAAGAGCCCAAGCCCGACAGCGGCGTTGACCTCATTCAACACGATGGCACGGTCTATGGCGACTGGCGCGACGACTTCCACCGCGATGGCTGCGCCATCATCAAAGGCGTCGTCACACCTGAGCGAGCCGAATACTACAAGAAGAAGCAGATCGAATGGCTGCAGTCTTTCGGTCTGGGCTTCGATCCCAACGACGAGTCGACCTGGACACAAGATCATCTCCCCATCAGCTTCAAGGGCGGCATGTACTTTTCCTACGCAAGCGCCCACGAGAAGTTTGTCTGGGAGGCACGCACCGAGCCCAAGGTCATCGACGTGTTCAGCAAGCTCTGGAACACCGAAGAGCTGATCTGCTCATTCGACGGCATGAACATTACGCTTCCTCGGCAGAAGGATATCACCTGGAGCCCATGGCCGCACTGTGATCAAAGTCCGTATCGCAAGGGCATGCAGGTACGTGATAGGTAATCAACAAGACACCAACACTTCCAACTAACCTTTGTTCAGTGTGTTCAAGGGTTGCTCAATTACCAGCCCAACGGCGAGAATGATGGGGGACTCATCATCATGAAGGGCAGTTCTAAGCTGTTCGATGAGTTCTTCAGCGAGACGAGGGAGCAGGATGACCACGTGGATAGGCCGCCGGACCAGACTACTTTCAAGGACCTCTTCATCTTCAAGGAGAGCGATGTGAAGTGGTTCGAGGACCGGGGCTGCAAGCTGGAGAAACTTTGTTTGGACCCTGGCGATATGTAAGCTATCAGCCCTCTTGCTGTGCCGCAAACTAACACAGAATCAGGGTGATCTGGGACTCGCGCACACTCCACTATGCATGCTTCCCGCAAGGCGAACTCATCCGCCATGTCCAGTATGTATGCATGACGCCCCGGAAGTTTGGTAACGAGGAAGACCTTGCGCTCAAAGCCAGCTTATTTAAGTCGTGGACTGGTACGACGCATTGGCCGCATTGCAACATCCACAAGCAGGGTCCGCCGATGAGAGATGGGAAAGAGGACCCGTTGAATCGATCTGAGCCGAGGGAGAAGCCTGAGGTCACGGAGAGGATTTTGCAGTTAGCGGCTGTGCAGGCTTATTGAGTATGAGCTTGGAGAGGATTGGTGTGCTTTTGGGAAGTGTCGGGTGTTAGCGTATCGTGTGTATAGTTCAAGGAATGTGTAGTGTCCTGAAGCGTTTGCATGTTCGATTTTGTCGATATTGTGGGTAGAGGGGTAGACTAGAAGTGGGGAAAACGTGGCTTCCCCACTCCCACGATGACCTAACTAAGTAGCCGCGTTCCACGTGAGAGGCGAGAGGACACCTACTTAGTTCCCGTCCGCCGTTAAACACTTGGTATCCACATCTGCCATGCTCCTTGCTCAATTGCGCGTGCGCATTTACCGCCATTCATTTCACAGTTCAATGGCGTCTCCAACGCGATGATCACCCCATTACCCCTCTATCCAACCATCCCACCACCACACAATGTTATCTGCAAAGCCCGTGGAAGCAAATCCACCAACGCTCTCTGAACCGTCCATTCGCGCGCCCCACCCAACAACCTTTCCCTTCCACCACATCCCCGGCCTCTCCAACTTCCGCGACATCGGCGGCTGGCCCATCGCCTCCTCATCTTCCTCAAGCAAGCACGTCCGCACCGGTCTTTTGTACCGCGGCTCAGATACTTCTCGCATTACACCCGCTGGCGAGGTCAAACTGCGTGAGCTGGGTATAAAGAAGGACTTTGATCTGCGTAGTAAGCAGCAGATTCAATCGGCGGGTGGGTTTAAGGAGATTGGGAGTGTAGAGAGGGTTTGGACGCCTGTGTTTGGGGAGGAGGGGTATACGGAGGAAGCGGCGAGGGGGAGATATGAGTTGTATGCTGGGGAGGGGACGGATGTAAGTTGTTATCCTGGTGGGAGGGGGTGGACGTGACGCTGACTTTGGTGATAGGGTATAGTCACAGCCTTCATCGAGATCCTCGAGGCTGGCGCACCAATGTTCTACACAGTCCTCACAACACTCCTGTCCACCTCCACCTCTGCTCCACCACGAGCACTCTTCATGCACTGCACCACGGGCAACAACCGCACAGGCGTCTTTATCGCGCTGCTCCTCCTGCTTCTTGATGTCCCCACTGCCAGCATCATCGCTGAATACGCACTCTCTGAGCAAGGTCTTGCGCCAACACGGCATATCAATGTCGAAAGGTTGCTGAAGAAGGGCGCCTTTGAAGAGTATGGGGCGGAAGAAGCGAGGCGGAAATGTGAAAGGATGGTCGGGGCGAGGGGGGAGAGCATGCAAGCGTTGTTAGGGGAGGTGGAGAAGAGATGGAGTGGGGCAGAAGGCTATTTTGGGAGCGTTGTTGGGTTGAGCAGAGGTGAGATTGAGGGGTTGAGGAGGGTGTTTACGGTGGAGGGGGAGGCGAAGATTGATTTGAGCTAGAGGCGTGATGGAGGTCGTATGTCAGAGAGAGAGAGAAAGATT